>Ga0310123_10001176_pt1 | contig 22254 bp, 18 predicted proteins | sample CB6_AW_1057_MG_FD_203505 | JGI IMG/M metagenome (GOLD analysis project Ga0310123, IMG submission 203505) | Marine microbial communities from Western Arctic Ocean, Canada - CB6_AW_1057 | ecosystem: Environmental > Aquatic > Marine > Oceanic | place: Canada: Western Arctic Ocean | collected... | reverse complement strand
GATTCGCTTGTGGTTCACTTTCCAGCCTTCTTCTCTCAACATCATCGTAATACGGCGATATCCGTACCGACCGTATCTGGTGGCCAGATCGATGATTCGCCTGACAAGCCCAGGCTCATCTTCCGGCACATGACGAGTCCGACGCTGCCTCGCGCAGGATGGCCTTGTCCAGTTCCGCCTCGGTCACCAGCTTCTTCAAACGGGTATTCTCCCGCTCCAGCTCTTTCAGACGCTTTGCCTGATCGCTCCGCATGCCCCCGTACTCCTTCCGCCAGCGATAGCCAGTTAACGCCCAGCGTCGAGAGATCGTCTGCCGGGCGTTTTGCGTTCTTGGCCAGTTCTGTCAAGGGTTTGCGACGATTCGCCGCGACCCGTTGCGCTCTCTGTTTCTAATAACGCAGTAGTGTTGTCAACAGGAATCAACCCATTGGCCATTAGCCTGCAAGCGTCAGACGAATACACGGACGTACAGCGACTAATGTCGCAGGAGAAATTCGTTCGAGTTGAGTAAGGCATGTTGCAGGTCGTGAAATGCGGCTTGGCGGTCTTTAGACTTGGCCAGGTAATCGGTCACCAGTTGGCGCTCGCCCGCGGTCGGGCGGCGACTGAGGGTCGATAGGTAGATCGCATCGAGAATCTTAGCATCGTTCAGGTCCGTAGCGACCCAACGGCTGACACGGCTCTTGCTCGAAGAAATGTCGCTGAGAATTTTTGGATTATTCACCAGATGGAGCACCTGGTTTAGCGAAGGTTCGTCTTCTCGGGCGCATTCGCAGATCACGTCCCGAACGGGCCTCGAAAAGGCTTGTAGAAAGGGATGATCCACGGCGCCTTCGGCCAATTCGATGGCGCGCATTCCCTCGGGAAAACCCTTGAACGACGCCGGTACGCCAGTGGCCGCCGAAATGGCATCAAGTACTTGCTCGGCGGAGAGCATTTCGACGGCCGCGTGCGTGAAGTAGCGATCGGCACTGGCGGCCTTGGGCGATTGTTGGGCCGGCGGTTTTGAATCGAGCTGATACGTGTTCGAGTTTAAGATCGTACGAACGATTGGCTTGATGCGGTAGGCGTGCGTTACGAATTCGCCGGCCAATGCGTCGAGCAGCTCCCGGTTGGACGGCGGGTTCGTATTGCGAAAGTCGTCGACCGGCTCGACGATCCCTTGCTTGAAAAGGTGAAACCAGATGCGGTTTACGGTCGCGCGGGCGAAGTAAGGATTGTCCTTTCGAATCAGCCAATCGACCAGCACGTGACGGCGGTCGTCTTCCGGCCCGAGTTCGCCGGCGGGTTCGCCGAAGACGACCGGCGCCACGTCTTTGTTGCGAGTCGGGTGACGCATCTCGCCACGGCGATCCAAGTAGACGATCTCGTCGTCGAGCCCGAACTGTTTGCCTTTGAATTTGACGCGCGCGAAGTACGCGGCTAGTCCGTAGTAGTCATCCTGCGTAATGGCCTCGAAGGGGTGATTGTGGCATCTCGCGCACTGCATGCGGACGCCGAGGAACAATTGGGCCATCGCTTCGGCGGCGTCCTCGGGAGTGCGGGCGATGCGGTGAAAATTTGCGGCCGGTCGGTGTAGCGTACTCCCCAGACTCGTCAGCGTTTCGCGCGCGAACTGGTCGAACGGACGGTCGCGCCGAAACAGATTGACGAGGTAACGATGAAAGCTGTGAACGCCGCGGCGACTGATTGTCACATCGCTGCCTCGCATCACGTCGGCCCACTTCAACGCCCAGAACAAAGCGAACTCTTCACGTTCGAGAAGATTATCGACCAGCTTCGCTCGCTTGTCCGCATCGGGCGAATCGAGAAACCGCTGGGCCTCGTCGGCCGTGGGTAGTGTCCCGATCGCATCGAGATAGACACGGCGCAGGAACACCGGATCGGTCGTCCGCTTCGCCGGCAGCAGTTGCAGGTCTTCTTGCCGGGCAAACACATGCCGATCGATAAAATTCGCCGTGGGCGGCGAAGAGTAAACGAAATCCGGATCGCGATCCACATACGTCAGTTCGGCACCACGGATTTGATCGAGATAGCGAACCAGGATCGTCGTTGCCGACGTCGTTTGAAACTCGACAAGACCGTCCCTCGTGACGGTCGCCGCCTCAGGATCGCTCGACGTAAAAACCGAGAGGTGCGTGACGTCGCGCGCCGTGCCGTCGCTGTAGTGGGCGTGGGCTACGAGTTGCTGCCGAGGGTGCGACGATGCCAGACGGCGGCGCGCGGGCAGAACCTCAAGCCGATCGAGTTTCCGCGTCTCGTCACTTGGCCGGCAACCTTGTGCGATCCACGTTCGCAGCGATTGGTACGTGGGGTCGGTGGTCCGGAAGCGGACGCCGCCTTTGTGGCTGATGCGTGCCAGGCCCTTGTTCAGCACCAGGCTATCGTCCGGCGCGAGCGAGTTAGTGCGACGCCCGAATGCGTCGCGTGTGAGCGACGCGTAATCAACTGTTGGATCAAATCCGCGGAGGCTCAGGCGGAATCCGTCCTTGCCTTTTGGAGCACCATGACATGCGCCGGAGTTGCAGCCCGCGCGACTGAGCGAGGCGATTACCTCGGTGCCAAAATCGATCGGATCCGGCTCGGCGACGTTGCGAACTTCAATCTCGGCCCGCGCTTCCTGACCGGCGTAACGGACGACGATTTGAGCGGTGCCGTATCCGTTGGGAACCACGATACCGGTCGGCGTAACAAGGGCCACCGACGGCACGAGGCTTTTGAACGCCGCCTGCCGAGTGACGTCCGCTTCCTCGCGCGGGCCGGCTCCAGAAAACATTGCCGTCACCAGCAACTGCTGGCGAGACCGGCTGCTCGAAAGCGTAAACGTCGCGGGCGACACGTGCAGACTGCTGGGAGGTGGTTCCGCGCTGCGCAACTCCGCAGCGCCAGCGCAAACGATCATTGCAATCCACACTAACTCGACGCGCAAACTGGCGCGTCGGGTTAGTGACGTAGCCGAACTCGCCAGAGTTTGGTCTAAAGGGTTCTCGTCCAAAGTCTGGCGACTTCGGCTACATTCAAATACGTTGCTGACGATCATGGCTTCTTCTCCACCGGCGGCTTCTTGATCGTGATCGGTACGTTCGGCCCGTTCACTTCTTCCTCGTACTTGCCGACAAACCCCCGAGTCGTCATACGCAGTTGATAACCGCCCGGAGGAGTCTCCGGGGCCGCCCTGACCTCAATGTCCACGATGGCTTGATCAGCAGGAATTTCGATCTTTTCAGGATACTGAAAACCGTTCAACCGACTTGGCGTCATTGTCACAACGCCATCGAACGCCGGCGTGCGATTGGCCAGTAGTCGAACCGTGGCCGTCCCGCCCGGCTCGATTTCGATTGTGGCCGGCTCCCACGCGGGTGAAAACGCGGCCTTTAAGTCTATCTCAAACGTTCGCCTGAGAGTGACGCGGCGAGTTTCTTCGCTGGCCGTGGCGCTCAAATCGACGCGAAACTTTCCGTATTGGGTCAAACTGCGATTAAAAACCAGCGCCGTGACATTGAGCTTGTTCGGAGTGGCGGTCGGAAATCGCAAGAAGACGTGGCTGCGTTCCTCGGCCTCCGGGCCGATCTGGCCGCCTTGCGCCGTGAATGAGATCGGCGAGTCGAATTCGGTCGTCCGAGTCGTCACGATCGGGAATTCGCCGTCGATGTACTTCGTGATTAACAAATTCGCTTCCGGTATCCGCACATCAAACGGAGCAGGCGGAGTGATCAGCAGGGCCAGCCGACTGGTCAGCGACGGCGGCGGATAGAGTTGGTCCACGCGTAATGCCGATAGTCTGAGGTCCTTGTCTTTGATGCGACGGTCGATCAGAGAAAACGTTGTGGCCACGGCGGCGACCGCCGATTCAATTTTTGGATCGTCCGATTTCCATCGCCCCACGATTTGCGCCGTCGCCAGGCCTTGGGGCGCCGAGTTGTCCGCTTTCAGTCGGCAGACGAATTCGGAAACGTCGGCGGGGATCGTCGTCGGTTCTAAAACGACTCCGGCCGGCGCGCCGACCAACTCCAATTCGACCGGACCAGCGAAGCGTGTGCGAGTCACTTTGAGCGGAACCGGCTGATAGTTGCCTTGCGGCAGCGTGACTCGCGCCAATTCCACTTTTAGCTGAAGCTTGGGTTCGCTGTTGGTCACTTCCACTCGATAGGCAAAGGCCGGACCGCCGTCGCCCGCCAGATCACGAACGCACAGATTGTGCGGCCCGTCGAGTTGCGCGGAAAAATCGAATTGCGCATCGGCTGACCAGGATTCGAGGCCGTCGCTGATCTTTACGTCGTCAACACGAAGAACCTCCTTGCCGTTCGGATCGACCAGCACCAGTTCGAGATCCGCCGGCGAACCGAGCGCGCGGGCTTCGCTTCGTACCGTGATCGCTTGCCCTTTCTTTAACTCAAACCTGAACCAGTCGTGGTCGCCGACCATGTCGAGGACACCGTGCCAAGTTGCCGGCACCGTCGCCTCCGTCGCCACGTCACGAACGTCGTTCGCCTCCGACTCGATCTGGTTCTTGAGTTGGTCCGCGTGCAGAGAAATCCAAGTCGCTAGCGATTGTGGCGTCAGACGCACTTCGTGATAGAACCAGCCGTTAGGAGTATTCGCTGGCGCCGCCACCTCGACGCTGGCTCCGAAAACTTGCGGAAGGTACAAACGCGATACCTTGCCGGGAGCCACGCTGGACGGCAACGCGACTCGGGCCACTGGGAAGTCGCCCATTCGCAGTACATAATGCCACGTTGGGTCGCCTTCGAATCGCGCATCGCGTACATCGACGTAATAGACGCCGCCATCAGTGAATGTGTGCTGAAAGCGGCAGTCGAAGAACAAACCGACATCGTTGTCTCGTTCGGTCACGATGCGGCTTTGGGCGTCGCGAATCGTCACGAGCGGATCGTAGTTTTTGCCTAAACGATTTCCCACGACTTCAAAAGTTACGCGCTGGCCGGGCTTAACCTCAATCTCGTAGCGGTCGACCGTGGCCGCACGGCAGGTACTGTGGATCGCCGCTGGCAACGTAACTTTCATTCGCGGGTATTCAGTCGAGGCGGAAGAGGAAGTCTCTCGTAACTGGACGGGCAATTCATCGATCAGAAAGAGATGCACATTGCCAAGGCCGCTGCGCGTCACGACGCGCAAGCCGTAAAGTCCCAGCGGAGCATCGGCCGGAACATCAACGTCAAACGAAGCACGCTGTGAATCATTCGTACCGTTAGAACTGGCTTTAAGCCGCACGCCTGGAATCGAAGTCCAAAGGTCCAGCGCGCCGTCCAATTCGCGCCCGAACAATTCGATGCGGTTGGTGCGGCCACGACAGAGTGCTGGAGGGGAAATATGTTCGACAAACGGGCCGGGTACATGAACGGACTTTGCTGCCGTAACGTTCAATACCGGCAGCACGACTAATGCGGCAATAAGAATCACCCGAACGCTGTTTTGTCGTTTCGTCCTCAAATTTATTCCTTCCCAACAATTCTGGAATTCACTCAACAACGCGGATCACCATGCATGATAATCGCCGCTTGTTGGTCGTTGCTTAAATGTACCGGAAAATGCGGATGTTGATCGAGACCGACGACGATATTTATATTACTCTATTAGGCGTTCAGATGCTTGATCGAATCGTTTGTTTCTTGCTGGTTGTACTTTGGGATGGCCAGTACTGAGGTGTATATGCAAAACTTTTTGACTCGTTCCTTGATGCAGCCTTCCTTGGGAGTCACGCGCCGCGAGATGATCCGCATCGGCGGACTTTCGATGGCCGGCGTAGCCCTGCCGGACCTGCTCGCACGAGCGGCGACCAACGAAGATCGGGCGAATCATGGACCAGGCTTTGGGCGAGCCAAGAATTGCATCATCCTCTACTTGTCGGGCGGCAATCCGCAGCACGACATGTTCGACCCCAAACCGGATACGCCGGCGGAAATCCGCGGCGAATTCGACACGATCGAAACGACCGTGCCGGGAATCCGATTCGGCGAACACTGCCCGCTGACCGCAAAGCACATGCACCAGATAGCGCTGATCCGTTCGATGCACCACGAACACAACGATCACGGTCGCGGCTCGTACTGGATGTTCACGGGCTACAAGTATCCTGGCAGCGTACCCGATGTGAATTCGATGTCTCGCCAGGACATGCCGCACATGGGTTCGTGTATATCTCGCATCGCTCCGGGCGATGGTCCGATGTTTCCATTCGTTTTAGTGCCTCATCGCATGGACGTTGCCGGTGGCCGGCGAGCTGGCCAATTCGCCGGGATCCTCGGTGGTAAGTACGATCCGATGCTGACGGGTGGAAATCCGAACGACGACGACTTCACACTCAAACATCTGCCGCTGGCCCCCAACGCCGCGCCGGAAGTGATTCGCCGCCGCCTGCGACTGGTGGAACAGTTGAACGGGCAAACCGACTTGCTGCGAAAAAATTCTCTGACCGAATCGCTTCACGAATACCAGACCAAGGCGTTGGAAGTGATCGGCTCTGAAGCCGTGCGGAAGGCCGTGGATCTGGCCGGCGTCGATAAAGACACCCGAGCACGATACGGGCGCAATTTGTTCGGCCAGTCGGTTTTGCTCGGCAAGCGACTTTTGGACGCGGGCACCAGGCTGGTGCAATGCAATTGGGAACGCGTCCAAGGCCGCAACGGATTCGCCTGGGATACGCATTGGAATAATTTTAAAGCGCTAAAAGAGGATCTCATTCCGCCGTACGACTTGGCATTCCACGCGTTGATGACGGACCTTGAGCAATCCGGCAAGCTAGACGAAACCCTCGTGGTGGTCGCTGCCGAATTTGGCCGCTCGCCCAAAGTGACGTTGAAGAACGGCGGCCGGGAGCACTGGCCCGATGTCTACACGATTACTTTGGCGGGTGCCGGTATTGAGGGTGGACAGGTAATCGGAGCTTCTGACAAACTGGGAGCCTATCCGGCCGATTCGCCGATGGAGCCCGCGAATTTTGTCGCCACGATTTACCATCTGCTCGGCATCGATCCCGCCACCGAACTGCACGACCAGCAAAATCGCCCCTTCACGTTGGCGAAGGCCAAACCCATTCCACTGCAATTCAGCTAACGAGGGATTGTGCGGCTTACGAACGTATGACTTTTCTCGTTTTACGATTGTCAGGTTTGCGTTTAGTGACCGGTGCGTTTCATGAAACAAGACACGCTACTGACCGTCACCTCAATCATCTTGCACGCGGCTCGAACTGACACTAACCCGAAGCGCCAGCGAGTTCCTCAAAACGTTTCCTCGCTGGCGCTTCGGGTTAGTATGAAATGTGCCATTTTGGTCCGCCTGCACTATATCGCCGCGGTCGTGTTTTTTGCGCCCGTACTACGCGCTGAGGATACGGTAAGTTTTCGCCAGGATATTGCGCCGATCCTGATGAACAAATGCATCGCCTGCCACGGTCCTAAAAAAGCCGAAGGCGGTTATCGCGTGGATTCGTTCGAGCGGGCGGTTAAAGACGGAGAATCCGGCAGCGCCGCCTTTGAGGCTGGTAGCCTTGAAAGGAGCGAAGTCTTTCGCCGCATTACATCCGACGATATTGACGAGCGGATGCCGCTGAAACAAGACGCGCTGTCCGACGAGAAAATCGCTCTCTTCAAACACTGGATCGAACAAGGCGCCCGGTTTGACGGCGAAGACCCCAAGGCCGAACTGGTTTCGATCATTCCGCCGCCGACTCATCCCCCGGCACCCGTAACGTACCGATTTACGGTGCCCATCACGGCGTTAGTATTCAGCAGCGATGGTAAGTCACTTATTGCTGGTGGTTACCACGAGTTGACGGTTTGGAATCCGGAAAACGGCAAACTGCTGCGTCGAATCAGCAACGTCGGCCAGCGCACTTACGCACTGGCGCTCAGCCCGGACGGCAATACGCTGGCCGTCGCCTGCGGCGAGCCGGGGCGGTTGGGCGAAATGCGACTGTTCGATCCGGAAAACGGTGAGTTGCTCAGGGTGTTTGGCTCGAGTTCCGATGTGATGCTGGACGCTGTCTTCAGCCCGCAAGGCGACCGACTGGCCGTGGCGACGACTCACGGCACGGTGCGGATTTTCGAAGTGGCTACGGGCAAACAGCAACTCACCATCACCGGCCACTCAGACTGGATCATGGCAGTGGCCTGGAACGGGGACGGATCGAATATCGCATCCGCCAGCCGCGACAAAACCGTCAAGGTGTCGGACGCGGAAACAGGAAAACTGCTGGTGACCTATGCGGGACACGGTCGGCCGGTCAATGGCGTGGTGTTTCATCCCGAGGGAGGGCAAGTCTTCTCCAGCGGCGCCGATAACAAGGTCCACCGCTGGCAGATCGCGGACGCTAAGAAAACGGCCGAAATCCGCTTCGGCGGCGAACTTTTCAAGTTGCTCATCGCTGGCGAATTTCTTTTCGCCGTGTCGGCGGACAAGACCGTGCGCCAGTTCGAGGTGAAGACGCACAAACAACTTCGTTCGTTGACGGGCCACAAGGATTGGCCGTTGTCCGTTGCCTATCACGCTGGAACGAGGCGACTCGCCTCCGGTGGCTTCGACGGCGAAGTGCTCGTCTGGAATGTCGAAGACGGTAAACCGGCAGTTACGTTTATCGCCGCACCGGGCCAAAGCGCGCGAGGCCAACCGGGTGTTTGACCTTGCCCATGCTGAAAGATGAGCGAGTCGCAGGATCGCCAGTTTTGTTGCACGAAAAGATCGCTCTCCAGTTAACAGCCGCGCGACGATTCTGTGCACGTTTCAGATAGTGTTTCACGTTAGGCGTTCACTCCGCGGTTCCGTTCAAACAATGTCACTCTTCCACTAGATCAGACCGTCGCACCGGGTCCGCTGGATCATCGTTGATCGTCAATGGGCTGCTGCAGCATCTCTCGCCCGGCGTCCGTCAGGGCGACGTAGCGGGGTGTGAGGCGTTCGATGAGTCCACTTGCCTCCATGCGGCTCAGCAGGCGACTGTGAGCCATTCTGTCAGCCTGCGAATGAGTCCCCCCGAACAGTGGCTGCAGACCCGACTCACAGGCTTGCAGGTTTCTTGCGATGTTACAGCGAGCGCGTTCCCGGACTGGCAGATTCCATAGTTGCTGGCCCGTGATCGATGCGTAATGCTCAGCCCGGTCACTAATGGCCTGAAGAAGCTTGTGTTCCGTCATGCTTCGAACCTGTTATGGAACGTTTATGTGGGTTTTGTGGCGTTCCCGGTGGTTGGACAGGAAAACATTTCCGAAAAAGGACCCGTTCTCCTGTCGCGTCAGAACTCCCTTCAGCTCGTTCCCGGGCTGTCTACTTTCGCTCCGAGTTTTTCCCCGCTTCAGGATTGGCTCGATCAGATCAGCTTCCGGGCAAGAAGGTCTGTGATTCAGAATTGGTGGCAGTGGTGAGGTTGAAGCCCATCTCCCCGCGGTGCCTTGGATCATGTTGCTTCCTGTCGTTTTCAGGTCTCCGTGTCGGCACTTGGGGTCTAAACCTCAGGGAATAATCCGGAAGCGCCGACACTCCCTAGCAGAACAAATTAAATTTACGGCTGTTGTGAATTGACTTCCACTCCCCTGCTCCCCTCTTCACAAGACCATTCAACCGGGACTCTGCTTCCGCGGAGGAATTGATATCTCTTCGGTTCTTCGCAAGATCCCGGGCCGTGATGGATCCACCCCTTGATTCGATCCAATCCCTCAGGTGTCGTGCTTCCCGGAGCTCCGGTGATTCAGTCAGAAGGGAGTTGATCCGGAGAGTCTCTGACTTGAACCATTCAGTAAGACGTACAGATGTCACCATCGTGTCATGATCAATAATGGATTCGTTTCTCCTGAGTCCAGAAGCAAACGTTTTTTCAAAAGTTGTTACAGATCTCACACAGTGAATGAGGATGGACAACCTCGCAGGGATCTCCTCCAGCTTGCTCCATTGACTAGCAACATGTCCGTGCATGGACTCCTGTTCCTTCCCATGTCTGTTTACAAACTCTTTGAAGACGGTCTTTGCATCCTCATCGAGTCGGAGAACAACGGGTTTGGTATTTCCACCCTGCCCAGAGTCCGGCTGGATAGCCATCAAACTCTTGGTGGCCCTTAGATATGCATCAACGACAACCTTCGAGACTTCTTCATCCCTCCAACGCTTAGATCGTCGAGGGGGGTATGCCATTAGCAGACGGCTCTGGAGCCCGTTCGCCTTGTGTTCGTCCGTCAGACACTTGGAGAGGATGTCTGGCTGGACACCTCCACAGATGGAGACTAAAGGTCTTGGAACGGAGATGAACTTGATTGTCCCTGTTTTCCGGTCGACGGTGATGGGTTCACAGTTGTAAATCTCCAACCACTTCTGGACATCCGAAGACGTTGCACCCTTTCCAGAGTACTTGTCGAATGAAGCAATCCACCCGGAGAGTTCATCCCGTGCGAGGAGGACTCCCCGGGGATTGTCATTCAGGATGCTTGCCAGAGCTTCAATCGTGATGTCCTGGACAATACATCTCTTCCGAGTAGGTCTCTCCGGTTCAACCGGACAACGACCTTCCTGCTTCTTCTCCCATTTCTTTAGGTCCCTCTTAAAGCTCTGAACCCTTTGCTCATGTACATCCGATTCGAATGTGAACTGGACGGAGAAGTCCGTCTGCAACTTCTTGAGGGGTTCTGTTGCTACTCTGAATGATGGACTCTTTTGAGATCCTGACTCTCCAATGATCACAGTCCACAAGGTGGAAGGGACTTTCCAACCCTCTTTGATCAGGAGCTCTCGGCTGTTCCCGATGCACGAGGAACAGACGGAGAGAATTGGAAGAGCCACGAAAGAAGAGTCACAACCGATGGACCCCGAAGATTCAACGATCAGGTCCCTCAAGACCTCCGGCAACAGATCAACCGGGAAGGGTGAGAACTCAATTGGTTTTTCTTTTTCTTTCCAAGCGTTGTCGGCGCTTACAGCTTCTGACGAGGGATTCAGACCGGAACCGCCGACAAGCGAATCTGATTCGATGTCTTTGAAAGCCTCTTTCGCACTTTCCCAGTGGTACGGACTCCCCTCCTGGAGAGCGCTCCCCAGCTTCTCCGAATCAATCTTGTCCCGCGCATCCCTGAGCTTCTTTTCAAGCTCGTGGTCTTTCCAAGGTGGAACACATTTAGCATTCCACTCCCGCATGACTTCCAATGCATCAAGGACCGGGAGTCCATAAGCCTCGACAAGAACTGAAGCGACGTGAAAGGTCTTGTTGGATCCTCCGTTTCCCTCCACCGCGATCAGACGTTTCTCTCCGGAAGCCAAGTATCTCTTCGCCCGCTCCCGGGCCTTCTCAAGGGTGATTCCAAACTCCTCAAGGTATTCGTCCTCATCCAACTCGGGGACCGCCTTACGACGAGTCAGGTCCTCTGGAGGGAGCTCCACGTCGGGGACCAGGCTTGGATCATCAGAGGGAGGGGAACGCCAGAGGTCCGCTGATTCATCGATGCTGAGCCAGCCAGACTTCCCATAAAATATCGACCAGTGGTCCCACTTGTGGTGTCGACCCGGCAACCGAAGATAATTCCCACATTTTGCCTGAGTGTCCTGAACGCTCGCCTGTTTCGGGAAGAATTCAATTCCTTTTGAGAGGTCGCGTTCCGTCGCAATCTCTTTGGCAAAAGCAAAACACTTCAGGGCCGCTGCCCGATCTTTCAGGCGAATCCATAAATGAATGCCACCGCGTCCGTCGGAGTCTTCAATCAGTGGATTGAACCCGAGCTCTCGGAGGTATCCACGAATCCGTAGAGCGACGGACAAATTCACGTCAGGCGAAAGTTTGCCATCGGGGTTGTCGAGATCCCACACAATCCAGAGACACTCGTCCTCGGGGGATGTTGTTCCGAGTCCAATTGTCGTTTTCCCTTGGTAGTGACGGAGGAGGACGTCCTTCGTCAGCTCCTTCACATTCCAGAATGCCCCTCCGTTGGGCTTATACTGTCCAAAGCGATCCGTCTTGACTGCCATATTTTCCATCGTGGCGGTGGCGAGTTCTTCGCTGCGACTTATCCAAGCCACTGGTACAGGGGATTTACTCATCCTTCGGGATCTCCTCCCCAATCATCACGTGGAACATCCGGCGGATAACTTTGAGTCGCAGCTCGAAGGAGCTTTACAGATCGGAATAGACATGCTTCTGCATGTTCCCGTACTGTTCTTCAGCTTCGCGAAAATCAACGCACAACAAGTTACACTGATCGCACAACAGCCACAGAAGGTGGTTGATCCTCGAAACGGCAGGAATCCCTTTCACAGGGGCAGTCTTCGATAGAGTCGCCGCGACAGTCATTTTTAGATCTATCAACTTCTGGCGAAGTTCCCGGCAATCCCTATGCGTGTGCTTCACCGGCGGGAGGACACACGCGACCCATCCAGGTTCCTCCTTCTCCCGGAGCTTCGCCTCGTTCTCATGCTCCTGGACAAAACGATCAGACTTCATAATCATAAAAATCACCTCTGCTATGCCGGTCGGTCTTTGCGGGCCTTGTGACCGGTATTGGAATGAAGAACCTGCGTCGGACAACGGGTCCGGCGTGGGTGTCTTCCGTAAAGATCGGGCCGGACTCTCGCCGGCGGAGGTCAACTCTGAATGTGACTGAGCATTGCGTGATCACGTGTCCACGCTGGTCCGCTGCAGACAGTTCGTCCAGAAAAGGAGATCACTCTCCTTCGAGAAACACGGATCGCACGGTTGCCCAAGGCACACGCACGGATTTTCCGAATCGCTTCACCGGGAGTTCAGCGTCACCGATCATTTGATAGACGGCCGACTTGCTGAATTTGGTCGCGGCAACGACTTCTTTCACGGTTGCCAGTCCACCGACCGGGTAACCGTCCGCAGCCAGGAGGCGGCCTGATTCGTCGCGTGTGAGTTCCTCAATTTGCATGTGCGGTCCTTATTGCGTGTGTGATATGCGACAGTGTTTTACGTCCGTGGAATTACGATAGGCGCAAAAAAAAACGCCGCCAGATTGTTCTGACGGCCGCTTAACGGATTGTGGCGCGCCACACTGAGACGCTACGGGTTGAAGTTCAAATGTCGGTAGACGTATTTTCTCAATCGAGCACCGGCTTTCTCGTCAAGGTTGTGGGTTTTTGCGTATGTTTCACAATAACTGGTGATGTTTATGTCGGGTTTCCAGTCACGCCTGAACGCCTTCAAAAACGCAACCGTGTCGGGATCATTAGGAATACAATTTGTTTTGAACTGTGGCGCGCCACATTGGCTTTGCTCGTCGGATTCATGGCCTGATTCGGCAGTCAATGAGTCTTGTGCCTCAATCGCCAGGATCTCGTCTTGTGCGCGTTTGCTGGCCCGTAAGCCAATTTTGAAGCGGCCATCGTCAGCCCGGATGGCGGTATGCACGTTATTCACCGCAGCGAGCACCTCCTTATAGAGCGCCTCCTTTTTCGCCGCAGCGCTCTGTGACTTTTTTGCCATCGGTTCGGCTCCTGGTTCCGAACATCCTGAATGAAAAGCAGGGGAAAATGGCTCAGGAAAGCCACGGTTCGGATGCAGGTTGCAGGCCGGCACCTATCCCCAACCAGGGACTGTCACGAATCGCGAGGTTTGTAGCAAACGACTGAAACAGTTAGGCGCATTTGAGCATTACATTTTTTTTCGTCACTACCCCAATCACTGCCCCAACGGGAGCGGAAATAGTGGAACCCGTGGACATGCATCGTTTAAAAACCCAGTGTTTTTGCAACTCCACGGAACTAGTGAACAGCAGGGTCCAGACTTGAAAACCGGCGTAGGGTCAAACCTACCGTGGGTTCGAATCCCACCCTCTCCGTCTTAAAGGCTGGGTTTTTGAAATAAATCATCAATCCAATTCGGCGTCTGATTCGTTTACTGCCACAACCATCGCTGTTCAAACGTTTGGAATTGAATGGCGCAGGTGAGCCCTTGGCGACAGCCACAATCGAATCCCTTTGGGTGGCCAGCGGTAGTTACTGGCGGCAAGGACGGTGTCACCACCGAGGATCAGCGGGTCGTTGATTTGTCCAAGATGCCCCACCGGCTGTGGTGCCGACCAGGTTCTTGCGTTGTCCGACGAAACGCTGCGATGCACTTCAACGGTTTTCTCATCGGACTGGCGGAAGGTCCACAACAGGCCCAGCACGCCGCCGTCACCAAAGACGACGAAGCGGGCGTCACAGTGACTGAAAGTTCCGGAACGGTCCACGATGAGATCCCGCACCGGTTTCAGGCGCGCACCGTGATCGCGTGACAGGCTCGCGCAGACACCCAGCTAACCATGCTCGAAATGATGTTCACCGTGCAGGAACAGTGTCCCGTCGGCAAACAGCACCGGGTCCAGTGGAAACTGCAGGGATCGGCAACTGTTACAGACTGAAATGGCGCTGGTTTAATTCGTGAAACGGATCGAGAAGAGATCTGCGTCTTTCATGACAAACCGACACCGAATCGGCGTTCCGGCCAGCACACCGAGGTCAGAACCGCGCTGCCACGATACGGCTTGCTCGATCTCGTCACCAAAGATCTCCGGACAATCCGCGAGCGCAAACCCAGGCTGTGGTTTTCCAGCGGTGTCCTGAATCTCTACACGGAGACTGCCGGCCGCCGAGGTCGCATAGTTGATTATCAGCCGGTTGCCCGTGAACCTGATCGGTTTCGTCAGCAATTCACCTCCGTCATACTTCGTGTGAGCGGAAACAAAGCCGTCAGTCCGTATTACGTAGCGACGAACATGCTGCGACGGGTCTGCCCATCCGTGTGAGACGTAGAGAGAAATTTCGTCGGAGGCCGTCTCGATCACGCCGGGAGCCACTGTATTGCTCCGGCTCAACCAGCTGAGCCGCTCACGTCCCGGACGCAGGAAGGACTCCATGAAACGACGATCGAAATGTACACCATCGCGACTGGAGATAAAGCAGGTATCGGATACCCCTGGCAGCAATTTTTCGTCAGGATACCTCTTACGCGACGGCCAGAATCTCCGTGGGAACCCCAGCAGGATATGGGGTGCTCTCGGGTACGGGGTGATGCCGTTCGTATAGATGTGCTCGGGTGGCGTCGGACCAAAATCCAGTCGACGGAGAGGTGTCCACTGTATGAAATCCTTCGAAGTGCGCAGCGCAACCGAACGCATCTTCGGTCCGAACGGCCGATACCAGATCCGGTGATACGTCACGTAGAGATTCGTCGCCGGGTTCCAGCGGGTACAGAAATGGCTGTCATAGGCCGCCGCCGCCCCCCGGAACTCTGTGATGACGGGGTCTTTCCGGATGAGGTGCCAGTGAATACCGTCGGGCGAACCAAACGCCCATACCGGTTTTTGGTAGCCGTTACTTGAGATCGCCTTGTAACGCTCCTCCGGCTTCACGTTTGGATTCGTATCCTTGAAGACGCCCAGTCCGCAGTGCGAACCAACACCTCGCCAGACAATGTTCGTCTTACTGGTTCCTTCAAACTCATAAAGACCGAGCTCAGGTTTGGTCCAGTGAATCCCGTCAGTACTCTCGGCGTAGCAAACCGACTCCGGGTCGTCGATCCTGGGCTTTTCGTCCAGCCCGGCTCGATAGTACATCCGATAACGATCGTCGTCCCGCAGTACAGTGACATACCCCGACCAGCGACCCTCCCACGGCTTGTCAAACCGCAGCACCGTTTGCTGTGGACGGGGTTCATGGAGTTTCAAGCTCACACTACCGGTCAGTGCTTCGATCAGAAAGTCGTCGACGAACAGTTCCAGCCGTGAGCCGATCGCAATCGCCTCGTCCTCTGGTGTGACCGGTTCCGCCATTTTCCTGTGGACACGTTTCCCCTCGTCGAGCTTCCACAAATCCCACGCAGACTCACTCGCGCCCCTGCTCGAAAAGCTGCCGATCCAAAAACCGTCCAGGGTGTCGGCGCCAATAGAGTCGGCACGACGGACTGCCATGCGCTCGATCGACTGGACGCCGTCGATCCACAGGCTGGCTGTCTCACCGTTGTAGACAATTTGATACGTATGGACCTGCGTTGCGTCGAGACCAACGGAAGTCTCAAGGTCGGTAACTTGCGCGGTGCCTGGCCATTGGATGCAGACCGCCATCCCCTTGGCGATGGACACGGCGACACCCAGTCCATGAGTCTCGGCATAATCAACTGATCCCCTGGCGGTCATGGTCCAGACCGCAGGCATCGCGCCCAGGTCGACTTTGTAACGCTGCACACCCTTGAAGATGATGCGCCGCAACCCACCGGCGGAGGCTCCGCTGATCGGCAGACCGTCGCCGGTGAATCCTTCGGTCTCGGGGTTCGCCTCACCAATGTGGACAGGCGGGATGACGACTCCGAATACCGAAGCCGTGGTCGCGAGTACAATAGTCGCGGACATTGCAAAGGCTTTGTTCATTATTATCGTCCTCTTGTTGGCAGTGTCGTCACGGCGTCGCAGTCAGAAACAACCGCTTGCGAACGGGAAGGTTGTTGTTTTCAAGAGCAAAACTGCATTTGATTCCTTCTCGCCCTGCGGTCTTATGAGCCTCGTCGAATACGCCCAGGTCGAACCAGCCGCCGGGCAGCATTGCTTCAGTGACCACACGTCCTGACTGGTAAGTTGAAGACCTGACCTGCCCCGGGGAATGGCACCAGTGTTTAAGTGGTGATTTGGTTGCTTTGAGACTTCGTCAGGACGGCCTCTGGTACGAGTGGTCTGCAGCCCGGTGAACTGTGAAGTCCAATCATGTTGTAGTGAACTGGCCAGCGTTCGATCAGCACTCGTGCTTCCAGCAGCCTGTCAAACAACGCCACGTTGAGCAACTCATCGCGGAGCTTTCCGTTCAATGATTCAATGAATCCGTTCTCCCTGGGACTGCCTGGTTCAATGAACAGCGTTTTTACGCCGACGTTCGTCAGCCAGTCCCGGACCCGGTGAGCGGTGAATTCCGGTCCATTGTCCGAGCGAATGTAATCCGGCGTCCCTCGCTGAATGAACAGGTCGCTCAGCTGCTGCAGAACATCTTCGCTGGTCAGCCGTCGTGACACATCGATCGCGAGACACTCCTGCGTGAACTCATCAATCAGCGTCAGCATGCCAACCGGCCGACCATCGTGAGTCCGGCGCCACGTCGAGCGCAACTGGCCGAGCACTCCACACGCACGACGTTCCGGGATTCGATCCCGGCGCAGAGCATCACGCACATGCTCAGCGGTTCGACGACGCTTCGCCGGAATCAGAAGTCCCCAGGCCGCCTCGCGAAGAATCGCCTTGTCTGGCTCCGCTTCGGCTGCATTCCGGCCCTGTGACGGAAGAACCTCTGCTTCGTGAAGCTGCTGAATAATCTCTTCCGTCTTAAATCGCTTACGTGGCATGATCTGCCTCCTTACTCTGGGACCAAATCCTGAGTTTCACACTCAAGAGCCGGTCGCGGTTAAAGCGGGCAGGTCAGCAGCCTCCTGTCGAACTCTTCACCGGTGACGGACCTGTTGCCGGGCCGGTCATGTCGCTGGTCGGGAATTCGGACTGCGATGCGCACTGCTGTGCCGCGCATGATGGTCGCCGACGGTCTTCACCCGTCTGGGGGGCGAAAAGGTGGGGGCCAGATGGGTCACCGCGGGCTTCCACGTAATGAGCGCGGATTATTCACGATCGATCTGAATTCTGTCACATCCCGTACGGCGGACGCCTGTTATAGCTTGGGGCGAAAAAGCAGTCTGCTTTGACAGGCCGTTTCGTAGTAGAACGGAATTCATCCAGTTTTGTTGGCGATTCGGGGAAACGGAATGAATTCCGTTCCACACATGACTGACATCCAGTGATCGTGTCACAGTGGAAGGCCGATCGCCCGTCGGGCAGCAGCATTCATGCGGGCCATCATCCACGCGGGCTCCCAGGTGAACGTAACCGTGCAGTCTTGCACTCCCTTCAGTTTCTGTAGTCGCACGCGAATCGGCTTTCCAAACCAGCCGGACATGGGCCTGCCGCGATTCGGCATCGTGAACAACACGCGCACGTGGCCGCCACGCACGCGGACGTCGTACACGTAACCCATGTCACGGATGTTCGTATCGGCCGTGTACAACTGCTGGTCCTGGACCTCACCCAGGGCATTCCAGATGGCCTGTTTCAGGGGTGCTGTGTGAAGCGTCTCACCGGTGCGAGCCAGGGTACCACGGGCAGCGGGTTTCACGTCGGCTGGCAACTCGCTGACACTCACCGACAGCGGATTCGATAACCGATGCCGGAGCTGCTCGATCATTTTCGGACCGCCCTGCTTGGGATAGCTCCCCAGAAAGTAGACATTTTTCTGAAACAGCCGCGTGCCAGGCTCAAAGTGCACGTTGCCCGACGCCGCCCAACGCGACCAACCTTGCAACACGCGGCTGGTACCCATCTTCAGGCTGGCGGGATAGCTAGCATTCAGCTTCCCGTCGAAGTTCTGGGCCCGATGTTCAAGATACAGAGCGATGAACGCATCACGGGTGTCGCGGTTGAACAAGCCGACCGTATCCCGCTTGTCACTGTTGGCCGTATCGGTAAAAGGAAAGCCGGAAAAAATCCACTCGTCGTCACGCAGATAGATGAAGTCGAACGGCTTGGCCGCTTCCAGACTGCCTTGTTTGATGAAATAGGGCAGACCGGCGTAGAACTTATACGTCACGCTGATCTGCATGCGGCTCGGCGTGAACAGCGGATGAGCAGGACTGTGCGGAAAGCCCCAGCGATGCACCTGTATGCAGAGCGGCCCTTTCACGATTTCGAAGTTGGGGCAGGTGTCCCAGTTGCGGATGCGATACTTCTGAAAGTCCGAACGGTAGTCGTGACCCCAGTCGACGTTGGGCGGCTCACCGTGCGAATCTCCACCGGCAAACAACTCCAGCCCGCTTGCTTTGTACGTCAATCGATCGAGCTGGCCCATCTGGTGAGACAAGTGGGCCACGAAATGCTGGTTCTCGACGTCAAGGCCAAAACCCTTCCCGCGCACTTGCAAATCGGTCTGATAGTCGGGCAACTCGGCGTAGGGATTACCATAGAACACCAGATACGTAGCCCGCCCGTGAGCCGGTGCGTCGGCCAAGAAGATCAAGCGACAACGCCGTTCGCCCAGTCGCGCGGCACCTTCCTGCCAAGCCTCCTCGTACACCTGGACGGGGACTTCCCGCAGCGTGCCGCCCGTCGGGTCGACACGCGCGACACGGACTTCCCGTCGCAGGTCGTTTGTCTGCTCGGCTCGAAACCCGATCGATACGTCCACCGGTTCCTGTGTACGGGCCTGCGCCACTGTTTCATCGATGGCCAGGACCTTGTAATAGGACCAGCCTGTTGCCCACCGCGCCCATGGTTTGGGTAATTCACCCACCTTGGCAAACATGCCGGCGTTCGAGTCCGGCTCGGCAACGTTGCCGCGCCGCTGGCGCTCGAACCACAACGTCTCTCGGATTGACGCGGCTAACGACAGCGCCAGGTCATAGTTCCCGGCCTCGCGAGCCAACCGGAGTAACCGGAGTTTCTCTTCCACCGTATCGTTGCGATCTTCGTATCGTGTCTTCGCCATCAGCCTTGCTTTCGAAAACCGGGGTCCTTCGCGACAAAGTCGCGTAGATTGTGTTCGGATTCTATGGCGGTTCCAAACCCCGCCGTATCTGGGGAAGAGTCAGGTCTTCGTTTTTCGATAAAACGCTCAGCGATGCTGCTTCTTCCGCTTGAGTACAATTTCATAACCAAGCTGGTTGGCTAATTGCTCCAAAGTGTCCGAGCGCAGGCTCTGACCGGTCAGAAAACGGCTCAGCTGCGACTGCTGTATTCCGGTGTCACGGCTTATTGCGTACCGCGACCTCGAACTTTGCTCAAGCAGCGCTCGAACATCCTGCTCCACTGACACAATGATCTCCATGATTGCACAAGTGCAACTTCATGAATGGCCTGCAAAAGCTTGCAACAATGTAAGCTTTTGTCACCTGTACCTCGAAACTAGCTGATCAGGAGCCGCTGACACCGATGTTTTCAACGTCAGTCTTTTCCATTGTATCCATGATCAAACAAACTTGTTTCACGCTCGGTGCCGGTCTAGGTTCGATGCGGCCAGCGCTCAATTCGATTCAGCCCGTCTCGTCAGTTCCGCCTAAGTCTTGATGGTGGTCTTTCCGCTGCCACATACCGAATTCAGGGGCTCACAATTGTGCAGCATCTTCGGCGGATGCGGCCGCGGAACACCGTTGATCGTGATACCTATATTGGTCAGGTTAACGGAAACGCTGTCGCCGTTCATGGTGATGGCCTCGACAAGTCCGCCCGTTCTCTCCGGTACGGCCAGCACTGCGACAAATGCCTCTTCGTCCGCAAATAGCCATTCAGGCGATTAGTCCTGACTGACGAGAAAGAAACAATCCGCATCAGGTTCACGGCATCGACTGTCCGGAACGTAGCCAGCCATTCGGCGACAATGCAACCGAGACATCGAAGACTTTCATCCACGGCAATATCGTGAAGGTCGTCTCACACGGTCAGGACAAATACAATCACACGATCGGTGAGATTTGTCACGACGGCATTCTGATCAACCGTGCGTTTGTCACTGCGGGGTGGCTTGGCATTATGTGAAATACGCGCCGGACGACAGCCCTTTGACGGAAGCGGAGAAACAGCCACGTGAGCTGAAAACGGGACTGTGATCGGGCACTCACAAACCAGTGCCGCCGTGGGACTGGCGGAAGATGAGCAGGGAAAAACGGGATAAGTGGCGGTCACTCACACCCGCTGTGTCTTCCGGAACCAGCCTGTGAAAACGCCTGTTCGCTGTGCCCTGCCTGTCCTGGCGGGCTGACGATGAAGAAACCGTTCAACCGACCTCAATTCGGTCCGCCCAGTGATGTCAGCTTGGGGAAAAGCGACTGGCTTCATTTCAGCCAATAAGATCAGAGCTGCACCTGACGGAGCGTGAAGCGTAGTCGGGTGTGTCGTTCTTTCAGTCGCGCGATGTCACCCACAGCCCACTCGACGCGTGCACACAGCAGGTCACCACTCAATGGCCGGAAGCGTGCGACGACCTTGCCTTGATCGTCCAGAACCTCAACGCTCAGCTCTCCGTCCGGAGCGTCGACGTTGATGAACAGCTGACTGCCCGGCATCTTGAACGGGTGCGTGAGAACAGTCCCTGGTTTTGCCTCTGCATCCAGCGAGATGAATCCATCGCGGTGCAGCACCGCCATGCAGACCGCGCCACCACTGTTGGGCGTACCGCTCGAGATGATGGCATAACTCTGACCTCCCGTGTAACGGAACCATAGCTCGTCGCCCCGAAGAATGGCCTGCGATGGCGACGACAGGCCCTGCAGATCGTAACTGCCACCGTCCATCGGCGATGCGTCGATGAAGGGCCGACGATCCGCCACGCGATGCCGGTTCTTTAGGTCACGGGAGCAGGCCAGCTGAACCTGGTGAAACCCGGTCCAGTCTCCGTATTTGTGGACCTCGGTGCAGCGTTAACGCCGCATCAGCCACACTTCCGCCACTTGACAACCACGTCGATCAACAAGATCCCAGCGCAACTCGAGCTTGCCGTTGCGAGTCAACACGTGTGGAATGTCGAACTCCACCGGCCACACGGGCTCCGGCATGGCAAGGGCGCCATGAATCTCATGATGCCCGTTTGCCGTCAGGGTCATGACAGGAGCGAAGCGTCCGTGGTATGTAACACGAAGACGATACTTAGCATCTGCTGGCAGGTCCTTGTAGCGAACCATCATCGGCGTTCCCTGGGCATAATCGAGCCATGACCACTTGAGCGGAGAGACCTGCCCTCGACTATAGTTGTTAAGAGACCGGAAATGAGCTTCCTGAGGCCCGCGGACAAAGCCCGGATCGTCCCATCGTGTCGATGTTCGAACGAGGTGAGGTTGCTTCGTCGAGTTTCCCAGATCATCGTAGAAGCCTCCCGGACCGGGATCCTCCCAGTGCAGGATGCGGTCGATCATTTCAAGCTGCGTGGCGGAATCTTTGGTGGCTGAAATCTTCTGCAGTTCTCCTTGGAGCCACAACCGGTCGTTCAGCGGACGGTCGAGCTTGTCGAGCAGCGCCCCTCGCTCAGGATTCCGAGCGAGAAACGGTTCGTCGATGCTCATCTGAAACCCGATCAGTCGCAACAGCTTCACGCCGATCTCTTCCAAAAGTACCCGTTGATCGAGAAACACGCGAATACGGTCGGGCTGGGCAAGCTCGGCACGTGCGTTCTCGATCGCCTTCTCAACTCCTAATTCGCCCGCTTGAGCGAGTGCCTTCATTGCCTGCTCTTCATAACCGAGTTCCACGA
>Ga0310123_10001174_pt1 | contig 22277 bp, 34 predicted proteins | sample CB6_AW_1057_MG_FD_203505 | JGI IMG/M metagenome (GOLD analysis project Ga0310123, IMG submission 203505) | Marine microbial communities from Western Arctic Ocean, Canada - CB6_AW_1057 | ecosystem: Environmental > Aquatic > Marine > Oceanic | place: Canada: Western Arctic Ocean | collected... | reverse complement strand
GCAAGAACCAGAAATATTTCAAGACAATATCATTTACCACGAACTGTATAAAGCACAACCTCAATTAAAAGAATTTGTAGACAAGTGGAAAGACGATCCCACAAAGCACGGGTGGCGAGAAGATAGACAAAAGTATGTTTGGAAAAACAATGGTGTTAAGTTTGCACATAAAGTTTTTGCACAAACACACAGGATAAAAAATTCTAATGCAGACATTATATTATATTCAGATGCAGATACATTGTATACAGCCAAACCTAATTTAGATTATCTTAGAGAAATTTGTCCAGCTGATTCATTGTGTACATTTTTTGACAGGCCAAAAATGAGAGATGAAACTGGATTTTATATGCATAACCCAAAGCACCCAGAAGCAAAAGATTGGGCAAATAGAATGGAAGAAATTTATATTAGTGGAGAGTTATGGGGGTATAATAATCAACAAGCAGACCAATATACAATGGCAATAGGAAGAGATTCATTTAAGTATTGTAAACAAATGGATTTAATGAGGTATCATAGAGGAATGAATAGTAAAGACCCAGTACCAACATCTCCACTTTCGACCTTTTTAATACATATGAAAGGTCAAAAAAAATTACATAATAGACCAGAGTTAGCAGAGCCTAGTGTATTTCCGTCAGTACTAGTGCCAAAGGAGGACAAATGACATACCCATTAGCATATTCTACTTGGGGAAAAGAAGAGGTAGAAGCAATACAAAAAGTCATTGATACAGACATGTACACAATGGGCAAACACGTTAAGCAGTTCGAACAAGAATTCGCACAACTGTTTGGCAGTCAAAATGCTATAATGGTTAACTCAGGCTCATCAGCAAATTTATTAATGTTGTCTTTATTAAAATGGAAATATAAATTAACAGGAGATATTATAGTTCCGGTAGTTGGTTGGGCAACAACATACTTTCCTATAGCACAAAACGGGTTTAAGATTAACTTTGTTGATGTAGATCCTAACACTTGGAACATTGATGTAAACAAAATTGAAGATGCAATTACTCCTAACACCTGTGCTATCATGCCAGTTAACTTGTTAGGTAACAGTTGCGAGTACAGCAAGATAATAGAAATATGCACTAAACACAATTTATTATTAATAGAAGACAACTGCGAAAGTATGGGTGCGAAGTATAATGGTTTGTATACAGGAGCGATAGGATTAGCAGGATCGTTCTCATTTTTCTTTTCACACCACATACAAACAATGGAAGGCGGTATGGTTTTATGCACAGACAAAGACGATGCAGACTATATGCGAAGTATGAGAGCACACGGTTGGGTTAGAGAACTGCCAGACGACTCCCCACTGTATCAAAAAACAGGAAATGCATTTGACGATAATTTTATCTTTGCAACTCCAGGATACAACATTAGACCACTAGAGATGAGTGGAGCAATTGGTTCAGTACAATTAACTAAATGGAATAACATTATGGAAACACGTTTAGCAAACAAAGAATATTTCTTCTCACTGTTTGCAAATAAGTCATGGTGCAGAATACAAAAAGAAATAGGCGAAAGCAGTTGGTTTACGTTTGGAATGGTCCTAGACGGAGAGTTAAAAGGTCGTAGAGCAGAAGTTATTGACGCATTGAGTAAAGTCGGAATACAAAACAGACCGTTAGCATCAAGAAACTTTTTAAAACAACCTGTTATGAGAGACTTAAACTGTACTAGTTATATTAGACAAATGACTGCCGCAGATGACATCCATGACAACGGATTCTTTGTAGGTAACGGTAGTAAAGATATCAAAGAAGGTATCAACAAAATGTACGAAATAATATCTAGTTTTGTTGAATGAAATCATTAACGATTGTAACCACGTGGGGAACAAAATATTGGCCCAAACCTGTACAACCAGGAATCCAAAGTACAGCGAAGAACTGGCCAAGTCACGCAAAGATACTTTTGTACCCAGACGATATGTCGCAACAAACGAAACTTCCTCGAACAACGTACTATGACTTATGTAAAGAGCAACCTGTATTAAAAGAATTTATTGATAGAAACAAAAATAATCCACGACTTACAAGTGGTACATTCCAACCAAACCAATATAAGTTTGAATACGATGCTATTAGATTTAGTTACAAAGTGTTTGCTTGTATAGACGCATATCAAAAAACAAAACCCGATATGTTGTGGTTCTTAGATGCAGACCTTGTTACGTTTGAAAAGATTCCTATGTTATGGTTAGAACATATTATACCAGACAGTGCGTTTACATCATACTTAGGTAGACCCAAAAAAGGTTTCTCTGAAACAGGATACTATGCTTTTAATACTGCTCACAAGTACGCAGATGAATTTTTTAAAAGATGGGAACAATATTATGCAGAAGATTTGTTCTTTAATCTAGCAGGTTATGCAGACTCATTTACGTTTGACGCAGTACGAATTGAAATGGAGCAGGCCGGAAAAATACAAAATGAAGATTTAAATGATGGTAGATGGTCCAAATGGAGAAGAGCACGACACCCATTTATTAATAGTGAACTTGGACAATACATGGACCATATGAAAGGTTACGAAAGAAAAGCACAGATGAGTTCTCGTAAAAGAGATCTTACCACAAAACAAATTCACCCATATTGGAAGACGCTCAAGGATTAGGTTTGTAAATATGGGCATGAAAGTTCTTATTACAGGTTGTCAAGGATTCATTGGCAGTAATTTAGTAACACATCTGCAAAAACAAGGACACGAAGTTATTGGTATAGACAAACGTAAAAGCACTAGAAGAGAAGTTTCTTGTGAATTAATTATTCATGACTTAGAAACGCCAATACCAATTAAAAATGATTTTGATCGAGTATATCATATGGCGGCCGATAATGCCAATTCGAAACAACAAAGTATAACACAAATGAGTACTACTAGAAGTAATACACTTCAAACTATAAGTGCATTAGACTTTGCTGTTAAAAATAAATCACATTTTATATATCCAAGCTCAGCATTAATATACAACACCGACTATCAAACGCACGACAAACCCTTAACCCCTCTTAAAGAAGAATATATTTTTCCTGCTAAACCCGATAAAGGATATGGATGGGAAAAATTATTTTCATTAATGTTAGTCCAGCATTATGGTAAGGAAACAGGTATGCCTTTTTGTACTCCAATCTTTCATGCAATTTATGGTCCGGGATTAGACATAGACTTTAAAGCTAAAGTTATAGGCGCCATGTGTAGAAAGATAATAGAAAGCAACGATGAATTAAAGATATGGGGTGACGGATCACAAGTTAGAAGTTTTTTATATACTGATGATTTAATGAAAGGCTTAGATATACTCATTGAAAAAAATATACAAGAACCCATTAACTTAGGATCAGATGAAGCAGTAACAATGTCAGAGGTAGCCGATATGTTGTTAGAGATAAGTGGTAAAGATTTACGTAAAGTATACGAACCAGCCGAACCAACAGGTTGTTGGAAAAGGTCTAGTGATAACACACTAATACAAAAGTTAACAGGCTGGAAACCCGAAATACCATTAAAAGACGGATTAAAGAAAACATACAATTGGGTACTTAATCAGTTATAGGTAGCTTGACATTTCTTAAATTTTGTAATATAATTATCTTATATGCCATTAGTACCAATAGTAATAGAACAAACAAGTAAAGGCGAACGAAGTTATGACATATTTTCTCGCCTACTTAAAGACAGAATTATAATGCTAGAAGGTCCTATAGATGAACACACAGCCGCGATATTGTGTGCTCAATTATTATTTTTAGAATCACAAGACAGCAAAAAAGATATTACTTTATACATAAACTCCCCAGGCGGACTTATTACTGCTGGTATGGCTATCTATGATACCATGCAGTATGTCCGCTCAGATATACAAACAATTGTTATTGGACAAGCGGCATCAATGGGGTCATTACTTGCGGCGGCCGGAACTAAAGGTAAACGTTTTATATTGCCACACTCAAGACATATGATTCACCAACCATTAGGTGGCACACGTGGCCAAGCAACAGACATAGAAATACATGCTAAAGAAATATTAAGATGGAAAGAAGAGTTAATAAACATCTATGCAAAAAGTACAGGACAGCCAGCAGACAAGTTAAAAGCAGACATGGAGAGAGATAAATTTATGACATCTGAAGAATCTGTTAAATATGGGTTGGCAGATAAGATTATTGAAAGTAGAGAAATAGACAACAAAGAAGAGTAATGAAGATATCGAAGAGACAGTTAATTAAAATTTTAAGCAAACAAGAAGAGAAACAGCATAAACCAACTTACATTAGCCCAGAAGAAACGTCACAAGAAGATTGGTTAAAAGGTTATAATAGATGGCAAAAGATAAACCAAAAACTAAACGACCTTACACCAAAGTAAGACTAGTTCCAGAAGATGCAAATTCAAAAGATCACGGATTTTATTATTACGCATTTAAACCTGGTAAAGGTGAAAAGAAAAATCAAAAGTTAAAAGTACGTAAGTATGATCCCATTACACGTAAGCATCGTTGGTGGGTTGAAAAGAAACTACCACCACATTCTAAAAATTAAAATTTTAATTATCGAAATATCTATGTTGCATCTTCTTCTGGCGTAATATAGTATTCTCGAGCTTCCAACCCATGCTGTTTATTCCGGCTCGATCACAGTTATTGCATATTAATTTTGTTTTCTTTTTAGAAAATTTTTGATCAAATATTAGTTGGTGCTCTTTTGTTAAGTTAGCCCAAACACCCTCTATACCAATATCAAATACATTACCGTAATTTGTTTGCTCGATAGGAAAATTACGATCATAAGACATATCACAACAAAGGGCCGCCCGACCACTAACCATGATTTCTAAACGATTTAATATTTTTCCTGGAGTTAAGCCGCATCCATTAACAAAACTTTTAGGAGACGGAGCCCATTTAACAGGCTTTGTCCAAACATCATCCCCTTTTCCTAATCTATTACTCATCCAATACATTCTATTTGGTCTAACTACCCCTGGAGATAAAACTCTTTTTCTATATTCTTGTAGTGTTCCCGATGGTACTAATACTCCTTGCTTTTTATTTTTAACAGAAAGATCAAGCTTCTTAGATAGATCAGGATAGTTATCTCTTACAAATTCTAAACTTTGAAACATTTTTTTTCTTTTAATTTTCATTTGATCCCATACTTCTTCCTCAGTAAATCCTATTACTGAAACAAACATTTTTGTTAATGTATGAATATATTTTTGTAAAAGATCACATTGTCGTTTACCAAATGATATAGCATTTGTTGTAAGACTTACTAACATTTTATGCTTGTCTGCTAATTGTAATACAGTATCTAAATGAGGGTTGACCAAAGGATCTGAATATCGCCATGGCAAAATAGAAACGGTCCATGGTTTCACATTATGCTTTTTTAGTAAACGACCCCAGTCATCCATTAACTGTGTTATTTGTTCTACTGACATTTTTTGTGAAGTAAATGTTTTGTCGTCACTATATTCAGTATAAGGACAACAGAAACATTTGGCATTACATAAATTAATAGGTTCAAATGCAATACTAAATGGGATAGGTGAATATACGATAGTGTTAGTACTAGGTTTAGAACTTTTAATTGTAAGCATAGTGTTATTTAAGGACTTCAATCTCAACAGCTATTACTGGTACAGCAATGGCAACATTTCTTTCTTCAGGATACATAATTGTTAGATCTAACACAAAAGTTTTATTTGTTTTTGCACAAGCAACATATAGTAATAAAACAATTATTAATATTGTTATTGCTAATAAAGGTATTTTGCTCTTTGCATTCATGTTAACAACTGATCTATTCTTCCGGTAATAACAAGATAAGCAATAACAAATCCTAATGCTACTATGAGACGTAAAGTCCAAACACTTATACGAGTCCAGTCGGTTAATTCTTTATCGTTCATGTAATTACTTAACGAATTTTAATGATTGAGTTGTCTGTGATTTTGTTTTAATTTAATCTTTAAGTACGTATTTTTTGCCTTTAATTTTATATATTCTTTTTTTCTTTAAATCTTCTTTGATCTTCTTCGGCGCCGTACCACCTACCCACGCCTCGTTGTAATTTGCAGTAGATTTATCGTCACCTTTGTATCTACCTTTTTTAGTTCTTGCACGTTTATATTCTTTGGTTAGAACTAAAGGTTGCTCAGATGTGCCAATTACCCTTTCAAGCCATTTCCACATAAGTTACTCCTTAATTTTTCTTTTTGAATGGATTTAGATTTTTAACTTTATCTACAGAACCTTTACCAAGATTCTTGGCCTTAGCTCCTAGCCCTTTTCCTGCGCCAGTAACTTTAGAACCAACATTCTTGATCTTATCGGTTAATCCTTTAAGATTTGGTTTCCACATAAGTTTCCTCCTTCTGTTACTTACTCTTTGCCCATGATTGCTTTAACGAAATCGGCATTGGCTTTACGAGTTGCATCACAGATTGCACCTGCAGTTTCAACAGTTTCATCGCAGATTGTACCCGACGTTGCAACAGAACTACTACAAAAATCGTTAGCAAGGTCAATAACCCATTTTTTAAGTTCTTTTAACATAATTGCTCCTTATTACTTTTTCTTAAACCATTTTAATGGGTTTGCCTTGTCAGCAAGATTTTCAACTTTCTCATTAACATACCACCCTATTACAAATCCCAAAACTAGTCCAATTGTAAAAAACATAATATTCTCCCTAAATTTATATGTATATATTTATCGTATTTTTTCCTGGAGATCTTAATGGTATACAATTATTACCAGGTTGACAATGTTAGAAGATGTGCTATTATAGCAGTATATTATGATAAATAACATTAGGAAAAATATGAAAACTATATTAATTATATTAACAACACTTTTACTTGTAGGATGTCAAGCAATTGACAATCCAAAACTAGCATTTGGTAAAAAGTGTACAATGAATGCTACTGAAGTTGTATATTCATATGTATGGATATATGATAAAGATCAAGGATTAGACGCCAATGCAGAAAACTGCGCCTTTATTGCAGACTAATTTGGCCTAAATAAAACACTATGAAACGTATCGTTGGTGCATTACTAGTAATAACGTTTTTAAATGGTTGCTCATTACCATTAGTGGGTAGCATTACAGCAAGTTCAGTAACAGGTTTAGCTACTGGAAATTATCAACAAAGTTTAATTTCTAGTGCAATTGATTTTGGAGTGCATGAAGCAACTGGTAAAACACCAGGCCAACATTTGTACGCATCATTATCAAACAAATATACAGATGAAAAATTAAAGAAACATTTTCCTAATGAAGAAATTAAATGGCCAAGTTGGCACACTTACGTTAAGTCGGTAGACTATACAATACTAGACAAGTATGCACCAAATTTTCAAGTCCACAAAGATAAAAAGCCAGTACAAACGTTTAGTAAAAGCTCTTAAAAAATAAGTCGATGTATAAACTTTTAATATTAGCATACCTAATAACACAAAATCCAATAGATACTCAACAAACGTTTCAAATGCAACAAACATATAATACAATGGAAGATTGTAAAAAGGAATTACTTTTACAAACTAGAGATAACGGAACGTATGATGTTCTTTGGGAATTTGTTAACGACATGAACTTTAAATGGGATTGGTTATTAGCAGGTTGTAAAAATGATCTTACAGGAGAAGAGTTTATAATTGAACCGTCATATCCATTAGGTAAACCAGACGAGTTATTAGATATTGATTTTAATCCTAATAGATTACAGATTTAATGAGGTGTATAATAATTTGCAACAAACTTTTCATAAGCTATTTTATAAGCTTCATAGTCATTGTTAAAATAGTTTCCAAGAATGTATTCATGAATTTCTGAACAAGTTTTTGCAGTATCAAAAGGTAAGAACATAGTTTCAGCAAGTAAATTACATTTGTGGATAAGATCAAACAACGTTAGTAAATCAATCATTTTTTATCCATACATTCCACAGCAACTTAATTTTTCCATTAAAAAATAATGGTAAATTAAAAGTCCAATAATTATTCCTTCCAACCAGGCCGCATATGCACACCAAATTGGGTACTGTCGGATTAAATTAATTTTCCAATTCCAAAACCATTTACAGAATTTCTTTAACCAATTCCAAAACCATTTACAGAATTTCTTTAACATCTTCATCATATATCAATTATTTACAATTGGTAATGTAGGACTTTTATTTGCTTTTAATGATTGAGTTGTTTGCGATTTTGTTCTTATTCACACCTTTTTTAATTGTGTAATTAAGTGTACCATGAGCACCAGCTTCAACAGGTTGACGTTGTGTTCTGAACAGTACTTTTTCTTTTTTATTCTCAGCAAGGTCTTCTGCGTGTTTAACTAAATGTCTTTTATCTCTCATGGTAAATTTACTTATGTGTTTTTTGCAAGGCGGATATGTGTTCTTTGTATGGTAATATATGCCTATATACAAAGACACTTGATAGGCCTTTACCATGCGTGTACGCCGTTCTATGCACGTTTAAACGGTAGACATAAACGAGTATATAGTGTAATATAATTAATATGTCGACAGGCCCTTGTAGCTCAGCTGGTAGAGCAATTGATTTGTAATCAATAGGTCCGCGGTTCGAATCCGTGCGGGGGCACCACTAAAAAGCATAAACCTCAAAATAAACGTTATTAAGAGTTTTTTGGTAATAAAGAAGGATTTGGTGTTTTTGGTGTGGTTGGTTCAAAGTTTAAACTATAATTAATATGGGCCGGTAGCTCAGCTGGGAGAGCACCTGATTTGCATTCAGGGGGTCGTGGGTTCGAATCCCATCCGGTCCACCAAAATTTTTTTCTTGCAAAACCATATAATATGACTATATAATAATACTATGTTAGAAAAAATAAAAAATGGATTAGGAAAACCTGCAGGTTGGGCATATTTTATTCTTGTTGTTGCTTTGTTGATTATTATAACAAGGGACTCAGATAAGAAAGCAACCTTACAAGCAGGGTTGGATAATGCTAATACAGAAATCTCAACGTTAGAGGCGTTAAATGAAACTACGTTAGAAGCTATGTCAAATGAAGTAGCTGTTAGAGATGATGCAATTGCAGGATTAAATGATTCAATAGCAGGATGGGAATCAGATTCAGTGGCGGTTAATGCTAGACTGAATGACTCCGATACTTTAAGAGGAGAACTAGAAGTTCAAGTTGCTGATTTAACAGCAAGATTGAATGCTAGTGCTTCAGCTTTAGATGAAAGTGCTTCAGCTTTAGAAACAAGTATCTTTGCTTTGAATGATGCAAAATGGCGATTGGATGATGCAATCGCAAACCCAAACTGTCCAGTACAGTAACCAAATAGATCATAACGGTCTGTTAGTGTAGCGGTCAACACGTCCCCCTGTCACGGGGAAGATCATGGGTTCGATTCCCATACAGACCGCCATGCTCTTTTTATAATTACTTTTGTGAAGAGATTTTATTCAATCAAACTAAAATATTATAAAGAGAATGTACCTCTATATATTGCTAAACTGTTATTAAAAAAAGAATCCCCATTAATAAACTATCTGAACGAGAACCGTGCGTTGAAGTGGGTGTATCGTAAAAATAAAAACGTACTTGACTGTTATGGAGACGAAAAGCATTTGATGATTGGAAAAATAAAATATCCAGAAATGTTTGGACTTAAAGGCAGAATGGGATTTATGGAATTATACATCTCACATATACTAGAAAGACAAATTAATGTAGCAAAAGGCAGTACGTAATGGATATTGGCCACTTTTCAGATAAAGGAATTCCTGTAAATAATAATGCAGAAGGTATTAAAGTAAACTCATTAGGATATCGTTGTCCTGAGTTTAATGTACCCGATGGAAAAAAGAACGTGATTATATTAGGTTGTTCACATACATTTGGAGTTGGACACAAAGAAGATACTCACTGGGTATCACATTTAGCAAAGCACAACACTACAAAATTAAGATACTGGAATTTAGCAGTACCAGGTTGTTCTGGAGATAGAATGGTACGTATTTTATATGGTGCAGAAAAAATTATATTTCCTAAAATTATAATTTGTTGTTGGCCTTATAGCAGTAGACGAGAACGCTTAGATAAAATTCCAATAGATTTATTTGGGCGAGACAAATATTTGAAATTTGAAACGGAGGATACTGATCAACAAAACTTTTCAAAGAATGTTTTTTTAGTACAAAAACTTGCTGAATACAACGAAGCAAAAGTATTTCATTGTTTTGCAGAAGAGATACCAACTCTTCCAACTAATATAAATGTAATGGACTATGCTACACTTAGAAGTTGTTGGCCTCCTTGGGATCAATATCTTGGAGAAGGATCCCGTAGAGAAAGAATTACTGATCCTAATATTGCACAAGATGGAATACATTACGGAGAGAAGCATCATTCAGCTTTTGCTAAATTGTTATTGAATAAATTCTCATCAAAACTTAAATAATCTTTAATATTAATTTTTCTGATATAGTCTTGTTTTTTAATAAACAATGATAGTCGTTCAGAGTTATCGGATTCAATTGCTATATGTGTGGCCATATTTTGTAATGTTTTATTGTTGCTTGATAAAAATTCTATTTTTGCTTCAAATGTAAATGGATTTTTATATTTTACATTTAAAACATCTGGGGTATTTAAAAAGGCCCACGCATGGTCAATATTACTTGATGAAGCATAATCTATAATGTTAGGCAAGTCTCTTATGTTTAAACAACTAACAGTAGTCCAAAAATCTAATTTAAGTAATTTGTATTGTTCTTGTAATTTTTTATATTTTTCTATAGTCTTTGTAAATTTTTCCCATTTAATTGGCCAACGCACATAATCATGAACATTACCTATACCATCAAAACTTATTGTAACAATAACCATAATTCTCTTTTTGAGTAATGTTATTATCTCGTCAATCATTCTTGAGCCATTAGTATTCATTCTAACTATTTTAGTATTACGTGGTAGGTTTGCTAATAAGTTTTTATAGTTTTTACTGGCAGTAGGTTCACCACCATTGACGTCAACTTCTAAAATTCTACTTTGTGGTAATTTAAAAAAATTATTATAGTTGTTTGTTTTTATATAATTTTTTTCTAAACTGCCAATTTTGGTTGATAGTCCAGCATTACAAGTTTGACAAGCACTGTTGCATACATTATCTAACACGCCCCCAACAACCAAATAATCTTTTTTAAGTGGATGTAACATCTTATGCCGTGTTATACTTTTTGTTCTAATGCTTTCACCTGTTACTTCTTCGGTTTGTTTACATCTTATACACTCATCTGGCCAATCATTAAATATCATATCAAGTTCAATTTTTTTAAGCCACTGACTCTTATGTAAGTCTTCAACAGTTTTAAATCCTTTAGTTTTAATCATATGTCCACACTTGCCAATAGTGCCATCTTGATTTAATCTAACAAAGTGTTCTAGCCTAGGACAAAACATTTTTATACTTTCTAATTAATTTTTCAAGTAATATAGGTTTGTTTAAATAATTTTCTATTAGTTCGTAATCTACTTCAACAAATTGTTTTATTAAAGCAACATCTGTTTTCTTTCCTTTTTTGGTTATATTAACCTTGCAATAATCATTTATAGTTTCAAACGGTTTTAATATTACTTTGCCTCGATAAAATTTATATAAATGAAATAGCCATAACAATTGTGGAGCAAAATGTCTGTTTATTATTTTGTCATCATAAACTAATTCCCATGTGTCTTTAACATCTAGATTATTTTGTTTACAGTATTCATTGATTCCAGAAACAAAACGCTCTTCTGGATCTCTTAACAGTATATTAATATTGTTACAGTTAGCAATTTGTTTGTTAATATAAGTTTTATCTGCAACAGCCATCAAACTACTAGATCCATTTTTAAATATAGGATAGATAGTGTGCGGGCCAATATCAATAACAATGCAGTCTGTATTCAAAAGTTCTTGCCAATGCTTTAACATTACTTCATACCTTGTTTTTCTAACACTTGCTTGACCCATGCTTCAGCAGAGATACTATTTGGATCACTAAAAGTCTGTGTGTTAACACTGCCAGGACGTATTAAAGACATTTTGATATTGTTGGCCTGTGCATTTAGTTGTGAGCCAAACCATGCACCAGTGACAGCATTTGTGATATTGCTGGCCTGTGCATTTAGTTGTTTATGAGCCAGTTCCAAACTCATTTTTTGATTGCGATACTGCATTGACTCACGCATGGTAAGTCCATTTAATTTTTGATCATGTGACTTGGTACACAATTCTGTTGATATATTCCATATGTAGTGTACGTCTTTGCAAGGTTGCCACCTGTGCCAAACTTCAAACAACAGTTCTGTTTGTGCATAAAAACTGATAGCATTGTTTATAAAAAGATCACACGGCTCAATCAATCCGGCTGTGTGAACAGTCCTACGAATGTTTTCGCCATCACTTCTTGATATGCCAACAATTTCATGTCCTCTTTTTGCTAATTGTTCAGCAAAGGCTTTACCAATTCCGTGTTTATGTCCTGTTATTGCAATTTTCATTTTGGTTATGTTAAACGTATTTAAATACTGCACATGAAGTCGTATTTTATTTTGGATTGTAAAAATCAACAAAAGATTGCTGATAGTTTATATGGATACTATGTTGGCATTACATCACATAATAAGCCTAAAAAGTTTTGGACAAAGTTAACACGACAGCAAATTAAAGATTATTTTGCAATACCTAATTTAGAATTACGTAAATGGTTTGACGAGTTAGGATTAAAAGTTAGAGATATGAGCTTTACAATATACAATGATGAAATAAAAACTAGTATGCACAAGGACGAACCACCGGTTGTTGCAAAGATAAATTTCCCTGTGTTGAATACAACAGATACCTATAACGTTTGGTTTGATGATAACGGTAAAGAGATAGACAGGGTAGAATGCACCAAGCCGATAGTGTTACGATCTGATATTAATCACATAGTAGAAATGGGTAAACAGTCAAAGTATCCAAGACTTCAGTTTAGTTTTTGTTTCTACAAAGAACCGATTCATTTATTAACGTAATCGATTATATTTTCAACATTTACTTTATCTACATCTTCGTAAGCAATAACTGAACTATTTTGTTTAGTTTCAACTGAAAGTGGTTCAGGTGTATAAGTGTTTAGTAACATTTTTTTGTTTTCCTCTGTGGGTTCTAATTTTTTTGCAAGGCAACGTATATCACCAAATGTTACATTTTTTATTTTAAAAATTTTAGTTGTAAACTGCTTTATATTTTCTGCAGTTGCTTGAAGATTGGATTCACGGAATCTATTTTCACACTCTCCTGCCAGTTCCAACATATTTTTTGTTTGATATGTGTAAAAGCGATCAAACAATTTTTGTCTAAACTTTTCTAAATCTTTAGGAATATCTATACTAATAAAGTATGATTCTGGAAAATGTTCTTTTAATTTATTATAAAAAAAGTGACTAGGTACTACAATATTACTATCTGTTGGCAGTTTTAAAGAAGTCATATCAGGTGCCCAACTGTTTAGTAATTGTTTGTCAAAATAATCGTTCTTTATAATAGTTCTATTGTTTACTATATCGGCTTTTAATGTTTTAAAAAAATTATGTTGAGAAATCTTATAAGTTAATCCTTCTCCTCCGCAACCGTGCTTATAGCAAACAAATAATGTTTTAGTCATGAAATTTTTCTAACTTTTCTTCTATAGGTAAATTAAGAAAATCATTATTAAATTTACGTGCTAGGTAAATCATAAAGTATTTGTTTGGTACAGTATTCTTTTCTCCAAGTTCCCTTCTGCAGAAAGGAACTTGTGTATAATCATTCCATATATTATAATCATGATTAGTATCTATTAGTTTGTATTTTTGATTACCCCATCCTATTGAATATCCTAATACTGTATGTAATTTTATATTTTTTTCATCGCAAAGTTTCTTTAATAATAACCATTTATAAATTATATCGCTTTCTTCAATTGAAGGACTATGTAAGTATTCATAATATAATTTTTTGCTATCATGTTCTGCACTTATACTACTTGGCCAATAGTTTTTGTAAGTAAAATTTCTGATAGTATCTTGCTCTGCAACTTTTTTTCTTTGTTCGTTTGTTAGTTCTATATCAAGTTTTTTGGTGCTAGTTAGTTGGCATACTGCTTGATTGTAATTGTTATTCATTACGTTCTCAATCATATTATTCAATATTAGTTGATTGCTTATAGCTGGACCGGCTTGGTCGTCTATATCAACTCCACACAGTTTAAGAACATTAACCCACGTAGGTCTTTCTTGTTTAGACCAAGTTAATCCACAACCACTAACCAATATCTTTGACACGAACGTTTTCCTTCTTAAAATGATCTATTGAATGACTTATACTCTCTGGACACATAGAACATACTGCCTCAGGTTTATTAATTTTTTTAACTAGTCCTTCGACATCACCGGTAGGTTCTATTCCTTTGTATTTGTAATGACCACCTTTATCAAGATACAATATATTAGGCAACGGTGCACACTTGTATAATTTGTTACGATACAAAATTGGTACATTAGGTGATCCACAAATGCTGTGTGCTTTTTTAGGATTACTTTTAAATGGTTTTATTTCTCCGTTTTCTAAACGATAAGGCATAACAAATATTTTAAATTTACTTTTATAAATGGTCAAGTTTTTATTATGTAATTCTAATTGTCTGTGTCCGTCAACGTTACTTCTTGTAGTTGACCAATCATTTCTACATTTAACAATACGTTTAATTTCTTTTGTTATTATTGGTTCGTGATCTTGCCTATGTATACTAACTTGCATTTCAAGTGAGCCAAATGTAAACCACATCTCAGGATCATACCTACGTAGTAAGTACCCATTGGTTATAAATCTAATTAATGTGTTGGGCCAAGACTTTCTTATTAATTCTAATACTTGTTTTATTCGTGGATGTAACAAAGGTTCGCCACCAAATATAGATATAACTGATGGATCAAGTATCTTGCTCCACGTTTCGCATTGTTCTTTAATATCCTTTAAAGATTCAACACCTCGTCTATCAAAGTCGCTTAGGCTTATGCAACCCTTACAGGCCAGATTACATGCATAGGCTACGTTAAAGTCCAAACGCTTTATCCTATATTTCATTATTAATATTTAAAGAGCGTGGGGGCCTCGATAAAATTATTTCCTTCAGCACGTTGTTTTAAGTTCTCTAATAACGTTTGATACTGTGCGTGTTCGTTGTGTGCTGGGTTAAAGATGTTATGTTCTTTAAAGTCGTTCATAGTACCCCAATCCTCAATTTTGTTAAGCCAAACCCCATCAGCACCATATTGCTCACCCAGGTCAACAATCTTTTCCATCTCGTAGTAATTGCCTTTTTGTACTACAAAGTGTAATATAAATCTAAAATTGTGTTTCTTTCTTAACTCGGAAATACATTTTAAGTTTTGATTAATCTTTTCCCAACTGCCACCTAGCCTAAGTTTCTCATATGTTTCTTTACTGGCACCATCAATACTAACGCCTAGTTCTTTTAAATGTTCTATAACGTGTGGTACTTTAGGATGAAAATCCTTAAACATAAGTCCATTTGTTAGCATAGAGTATTTGATGTTATCTCTCTTTGGTGTGTGTGCCATGAAGTATCTGTAGACGTGTGCGGCAAAAGGATCACCATCAGAACCAATATGTACTGTAACAGGATGAATTACTTGAGACAACCAGTCATTAATTCGATCAGCAAAGTTTATTCTTTTTTTATATTCGGCAAACGATTTAACAAATATTAATCTAGTCCTACAACTTGGACAACGCAAGTTACAAGAATCATCAATAGCTAAACGTAAATGTTTAATATTAGTTCCACCTGTTATGTGTTCTACAGTGTTAGATATTATATAAGGACACCGATGTTCGTTGCAAAAACGATATGTGCTATCAGTCATGGATTCTTGTAAATGCTTATGCATTTTAGAATTGATAATTTCTTTTAGTGATAGAATTTGTAAATTGCCTATGCTTTGTGGCAACCACGATGTACATTCACAAGCATAACAAGATCCGTTCTTATCAATTAGTATTGTATCAAATGGGCGTGGACAAACGTTTTTAATTTGTAAATTTTTGTTAGTATTAATTTTGTAATGGTCAAACAGTCTTTGATTTATCATCTATCTTTTAATTCTTCTTCGTTCTTTAGTTTCCACTCGTCGGTAGTATTTGGATCTTCCCACTTGTATACTTCTTCTTCTGTACGACTGCACCCAATACAGTAACCACTATTGTCGTCAATGCTACAAACGCCAATACACGGAAAACGATATATTTGGTGACTACTAATACTAAATTTTGTCATTCCTGAAAGGCACTTTGTTTCTAAATCAGAATTTGGCCAAATATTATAATAATAAAGATTTTCCAAAGCAACGTAATCACTTAATGTGACGCGATCACCAAAAGCTCCTGCTTCGGTTGTCGGTTCCCAAAAAGACTTGTCGTTGGTTTGCATATTTTTAAATTTTTCTAATCCATAAACACCTTTTGTTTTTATAAAAGTTTTTACTGCTTCTCTGTTTTTTAAAAAGTTTTCCATATGATTTTCAAGAGGTTGGTCCCATAGTTTTACAAACTGTCCATCTTTTACAAGTACTTGGTATCGCCATGCACGTGATAATTCCTCCGTGGATTTTGTAATATTTTGCATTTGTGCCAACTGTTTTAGCCACTGTTGTTCTTTGTCTGAAAGTGTAATAAATGTTGGTAGGTATTGTTTGGTAATTAAATGGAAAACTTGGTCGCCGGTTGCGTCGATTAATATAACTTGTAATTTGTATTTGTCCTGCAGTTGTTTAATATAACGCAAATACTCCATTTCAACATGGGTATTGGTAGTAGAAACTATAAGTGTTAATCCGTGCTGAATTAATTCAGATAATTTCTTAGGTTGTAAATCGAAATCTATGCCTTGAAAGTCAATCATACGATTGACACTTTACTACGCTTTTCTTATTCTGTCAACCAACCCGTTGGTAAAGTATTTTTCCCACTTGCCTTGTATAGGTGTCCAAAGTGCTTTTAATTTGTTTATTTCCGATTGATCAAATTCGATCATTTCTTCTATACCCAAAGACTTTTGTTTGTTAACATCAGTTCTAATTTCTTCGCCATCAGCAACTGATTTTGCTCTTTCTGTTCTAGCACATATTTTAGCCGCTGTCATAAAGTGAGCTTGGTCTTCAGCACTTAAATCATTCCATGTTTCATCGTTAACAAGAATTGATGTTAGGTACATAGAGTGACCTGTGTTACTAACATATTTTTGATCTTTTTCAGCTTCTACTTTGTATCTTGGTAAAGTTGTAGATGTTAAATCTGCATCTGTTTCAGCTGGTGTTGCTCCTGCTATTTCCATCATTTCTGAAAATATTGCATTTGCTTTTGCTTTGTAAGTAACTTTTGAAAGATCTTCTACACAACGTATAGGTGTGTCAGTAGCCATTACTTTATAGCCTCCTGAGTACGTAAAACTTAAACCTTTTAGTTTAAGTCTGTTATGTAAATGCGTCATTAGGTCTTTACCTATTTCGCCCTCAAATACTCTAGTAGCATGATCATGGCTTGTAAAAAGGAAAGGTAATGATAGAGCATAAAAGTCAGTACATCCTGAATATGATATTGTACCAGTATACATTTGACTCATGTGTACTCTGCCTGATTTTAATTCTGCTAATGGATCACACAGTTTACCGTTGTTGTATTTGTCGTTGTAATCTTCTAGTTTTAAAATTTCTATGTTGTATTTGTCGCCTGTTAATTTGTTTACTTCCTCGTTAAACTCTTTTGCTGTTCGTATAAAAAGTTCAGCAGGCTCATGGAATAATAGCCATTTAATTGTTTGTTTGCTCATTAAGTATTCTCCTTTTACTGTACATATTTATATATTTATTCTAACTATATGATGATCTTGGTAATTGTCTGCTAATTTTATTCTCATTGTTGACATAATGTACCCTTAATTATGCCCTTTGTCAACGTATAAAAATGAAAAAAATAACCATTAAATATAGGTAAGATGGCAGAAACAACAGCAATAGTAACAGTAATAGAAGACGCAAACAAGGATACGGTAATTGCTAGATTTGAAAGTCTTAGCCGTACCATTACAGATTCTATGTCTAATAGTGATAGTAATTTTAAAATTACTTGCGACGATTCCGAATTAGCTGGAATAAAAGCCGAAGCCGATATTGAAGATGTAATATCACAAGGCGAATTAGACAAGCTACATATTAGACGATCATACACAGTCGTTCCATTTTCACAAACTATAAATCCAGATACTAGTTCAACACCAAACGGTTCTGCACATAATTGGGGACTAGCAAGATGTACGCAATTAGATAGTACATCACTAGGTACAACAATTAGTTTGCCAAACAACGGAACAGGAGTTAATTGTGTAATAATTGATACAGGTGTAATGGCGAACCATCCAGAATTTTTAGATTCACTAGGTAACAGTAGAGTTAATCAAGTTGCATGGAAGGGTGGCTTAGGTGGATCATTTTATACAGATGAAGATGGTCATGGTACTCACGTTGCAGGGATTATGTGCGGCAAGACACAAGGTTGGGCCAAAGGCGCAACAATTTTGTCAATGAAAATTTTTGATACTGATCAACTAGGTGTATTAGAAGCTTTACAATTAGTTAAGGTTTGGCATAAAGCCCAAGTATTTCCAACAGTTATTAATATGAGTTGGGGGTATTACAAATACTATCCATCTAGTCATCCATCTAAATCTGATAGTGATTATCATCCATATAGAGTTAGCTCGGTTGATGCTGAAATTAGAGATATGCATAAAGCAGGTATTATTTGTGTAGGAGCGGCAGGCAACGCCAATCACATTATAGATAGAAAAGGTCAATCACATTATAATGATTCTTATAATACTAGCGACTGGTGGGGAGACAATTATAATGCCCTCGGTCCTTGGCCGTGGTACTATCACAGAGGATCATCCCCAGCTTCTGCTCCGGGTGTAATATGTGTAGGTGCGTCAAATAAAGACGATGAACGTGCAACATTTTCAAATTATGGCGGACGTATTGATGTATATGCACCAGGAAGATATATTCAAAGTTCATGGATAAACACTAGTAAAGCTCAGCACCCAGATAATTCAAGTTTTGGTTTGAGAAAATTATCAGGAACATCAATGTCTTCACCACAAGTTGCAGGAATTATTGCGTGTAAAGTTCGAGGAAAAAATATAAAACATAGAAAAATTAAAAGAGCTATAAAGAAAACTGCAATACAAGGTATGTTAAATGAAGGTGTAAGAACATTAGGTAATGGTAAGAATAGACTTTCTTACTTCCCACAAAAAACTCAAACACTTTTAAACGGACTTCCAAAATTGCCTGGCAAAGGGAAATGGTTTTTTAGGAACGGTAGTATAGAAATTCTTGGTTATAATTATGATTCTTTTGCGGATGCCGATGATGAGAATTTAGGATAATATTTGTAAGAAAAGTTAAGGTATTCATTTTACGCTTTGCGTAATAAAAATTAAAAAACGCATTAAAATAAAATTTACGCTTATTGCTCTTCGTCTGAATGTAGTTCGTTTAGTAGTTTTCTTAGTTTAGTACCTTCAACTTCTGCTTTTTGTTTAACACCCATAGTTTCACCTTTAGTAGGATCTAAGGTAGGAGTTGCATCAGAAGGCGATATTTTTGACTTTTGTTTAAGTGTGTCATACACTGTCGACGTTTTATATGCAAATTGAGTTTTTGCTTCTTCCTCTTCTAAATTTCTTATTCTTAATGTGTCAACATCAAACTCTAAGTCAACTTTGTGTCCCATACCTGAACTTGATCTTGTTTTCATAAACTGCACTTGATATCTTCCACGTTCTCTCATAGCTCTACTTGTGAATATACCAATTACGTTATCTGCTGTTTGTACTTTGGATAAACCACCTGCTATATGTGAATGATCATATTCTATTTCTTCCACACTAGCTCTATTCAATTGTGATGCAGTTGCTAACAAACATTGTTTGTCTACTGCAAAATTTCTTAATTCTTCTGAAACATATTTGTCTTTTACAAATAAATCGCTTGGAGAAACTTTTTTGCTTTTTGGCATCATGAGATCCAAATAATCAATTAGTACTGCATCAACCTTCTTTTTATTTTTGAGTTCTAATTCTTTGATATAAGTTCTGATCTCTAATATAGTTGAACTAGCTGGAAGATACTTTAATTGTAAACAACCTGCCTTTTTAGAAACCATTTTAACTTTCATCTCAACGTCAGACATTTGTTTCATAACTTGTCTTGTTGGTATATTGGTTACCATTGCATCTATTCTCATTGCCGCTAAATGCTCAGATAATTCAAAAGATATGTAAGAAACGTTCAAGCCAGCCAGTGCCCAGTTAAGAGCAAGATTTTGTAAAAATAAACTTTTGCCTGCGCCTGATCCACCTGCAAAGATGTTTAGTTCACCTCGGTTAAATCCACCAAACAATTTCTTATCAATTGCTGGCCAACCTGTACTGACTTGTCCGTGTGAGTTCTTTAAGAACTCAAGTCTACCTTTTGGATCGTCAAAGTAGTCTGTACCTAGATCACGAGTTAATCCAACTGCAACTGCATCTTTGATCATATCCTCTACTGGAGCATAGTCGCCCTTTTCAAGTAAATCTGCTGATCGGAGTATTGCATCTTCAAGTGCTTTGTGTCTAGAAAATGTTTCAAATTCATCTAATAACCATGTGAAGTGAGATGGGTCTAAGTCTTTTGCACCTTTTAATTTAATATCGTGTTTAGCATTAACCTGATCAACTTCAGGCATAACTTTGTATTCTTCTACGTAATTTTTAATAAATTTTGCAATAGGTTGTAATTTTCTATCAAAACTTTTTGGTGTAAAGATATTACTTGCTCTTGCAAATGATTCAGCATCTGCTAAGAACATTTCTAAATAAAGTTTTTGTACATCAAAAGTATAATCAGCCATACATCTTTCTCTTTAAGTCTATTTTAAGTTTGCTAGACTCTGTAGATTTTAATATTGATTGTATTGTAAACAATCTACCATATTTTAACACAGCATCAGCCACATCTTCAACCGTTTTATCCCACTCTGGAAACGCAACGCTCCATCCAAATTCTATTGCTTGATTTACTAATTTCTCCCCCGGTTTGTCTCGATCTGGAACTACGATAATTTTACGATTTAATCCGTCTATTAGTTCTCTTTGTATATCATTTATCTCCGATCCTAATATACTAACACCAGAAACGGTAATAGCATCAAATGGTCCTTCTGTTACAATAACAAATTTTCTTGTCCAGTCTTGTACATCCATATTAAACACATAACCTGGTTGCACGTCTGTGACATATTTTACTTTTTCAACGGCTTCAAATAGTCTACCTGTGTAGCCTACAATGTCTCCACGCCAATAGAACGGAATAATTAAACGCTGATTAAAATTAAAATATATATCAGGAGAGTACATAAAATCATACCAAGTAGGATCTATGCCTCTTACTTTAAGATAATTTAAAAAGCCGTCAATTTTATTCCATTGAGGGATAGTTAAATCTTTAGCCACATATTTTTCCAACCAAAATCTAATTGTGTGTGTATTTTTTGGCATTTGTTTTTTATGAAAATTTACAAACTTTTTCTTTTCATATTTTACGTCACCCTCTTCATGACGCATAGCCTCTATGGCAAGTTTTTTGATTGTGTCATCTGCTATACCAATATAACCCATAAATGTTCTCATTTTTTGAGTTAATTTTCTTCCTATAACATAACTGGCTTTGTAGCCACAATTAAAACAATGATATGATATTGTGCCATCAGCACCGGCCATTATACCACCACGTTTTTTCTTGTCTTGTGTTTCACCGTTATGAATACAACAAGGGGCATTAAAAGATATCCACCCAGAAGGAGTTTTCTTTTTGTTCGCAGGTAATGAATTCAGAATTGTATTCTGGATCAGGTTCATACCTTATATTTTAACGTCTATAAAGTAATTTGTCAATGGTTCCAGTATTATCAGTATCATTATCCCAACTAAATCTTACATAATGGAAAACGCCATAAAAATTATAATTGGTAACTGTAGTTGAACTGGAAAAAGTTACTGGAGATGATTGTCCGTCTAAGGTAATATTAAAATAATCTGCACTTGCAGGAGAAGAAGACATTGTACCTTGCACTCTT
>Ga0310123_10001173_pt1 | contig 22288 bp, 17 predicted proteins | sample CB6_AW_1057_MG_FD_203505 | JGI IMG/M metagenome (GOLD analysis project Ga0310123, IMG submission 203505) | Marine microbial communities from Western Arctic Ocean, Canada - CB6_AW_1057 | ecosystem: Environmental > Aquatic > Marine > Oceanic | place: Canada: Western Arctic Ocean | collected... | reverse complement strand
GATCCGAATAGTGTCCTATCCGTGGATGTCCGTTCCGTCATGGAGGAAAAGCCGTGAGCGACCGCCAAACCGGCACGAAGATACCCGGCCCACGCGCCGCCGAATTGCGCGAACAGTACCGAGCCGCATTGTTCGACGACGTCATTCCCTGGTGGATGCAACACTCGCTCGATCGCGAACACGGCGGCTACTACAGTCAGATCGAACGCGATGGCACTCTGTACGGCACCGACAAGTACATGTGGATGAACGGTCGCCAGGTCTGGATGCTCAGCCACCTCTACAACACGCACGAGCCGCGCCCCGAGTGGCGGGAGGCGGCCGAGCTCGGCGCCGACTTCCTGCTCGCACACGCCTTCACGCCCGAGGGCAAGATGCACTTCCGCCTGACGCGCGAGGGCCGCAGCCGTTCGGAGGTGCTCAGCGTTTACACGGAGCTGTTCGCCGCCATCGGGCTGGCGGAGCACAGCAAAGCGGCGGGAGACGACTCCCTCTGGGCAAGGGCGATGCAGGTCGTCGACCGCCTCCTGCCCCGCCTCGGTGGCCCCTCCGATACTCCACTGCTCGGCTATCCGCTCGACGCCGCGTTTCACCTGCACGCGCACGACATGTGCCGGATCACGGTGGCCTGGGTGTGCAACGAAATTCGTCCCGACCCGCGATTCGAAGAGGATCTCACGCGGTCGGTGGATTCGATCTTGCAGCGACACTGGAAGCCCGACCGCGGCGCGCTGCTCGAAAACGTCGCCATGGACGGCTCGCCGATGCTCAACCTGCCGGAGGGCCGCATGTTTCATCCCGGTCACGCCATCGAGAGCGCCTGGATGCTGATGGAGATAGCAAAAAAACGCGGGGACGATGCGCTGTTCTCGACCGCCGTCGACATCGTGCTCGCCTCTCTGAAACACGGCTGGGACGCCGAATACGGCGGCCTTCGCTACATCACCAACATCGACTGGACACCGCCTCACAACCTCGAGGCCGACCTGAAACTCTGGTGGCCCCACTGCGAAACGCTGTACGCGCTGCTCCTGGCCTGGGCTCACACGGGGCGGCAAGACGTCGCCGACTGGCACGAAACCGTGCACGCGTACACGTTCGATCGTTTTCCCGACTCGAAGCACGGCGAATGGTTCGGCTACCTCAACCGCGACGGGAGCCGCGTTTGGACCGCCAAGGCCAACGGCTGGAAGGGCTGTTTCCACTTACCGCGTGTCCTGTATCGCTGCTACCGGTTGCTGGACACCCCCCAATGTATCAGATCCGGGTGATGGAAAACTGCATCGCCTCGGCGAACGCTTCCAGCTGCACTGAGAAATCGCCCATTCCCAGCGCAATGTGGTGCGCCGGACCTTGTTGGCACCAGTCATCGAAGAATTTGTGCAACGGGGCTTGCAGTTTCACGCGGCAATTAGGATTGCCAATGTTCAAGATGTCGCCGGAGATCACCTCCCCGATGGCGTAGATTAACTTGAACGTGTTACCGGCATCGAATTGGGTCAGATTGAGTAGCGTAACCGGCCCTTCTTTCATGTCGAAATCGATTCCCAAACCATGCCCGCTCTTGCCGTGGTGAGTTTCCAGATGCTGAAGCCTCGGCCGACCATGGGCCATGGCAATGTTGGCCGGGCCGTCGTGACCCATGAGTACAAACTCGCCGTCGTAGTCGATGGCAAAGAACTCAACGAACATGCCACCGCCCCCCAACAGGTCCAGGATCTTCATGCCCAGGGCGGTCTTGACATCACCTTCCGTCACGCCCGGGCGACCCATGGCTGCCAGCCGAGAGACGGCCAGGCCCGACTGGGCGCGCAGCTGAGTGATCAGTTCCTTCTCTCCCCACCAATAATAGCCAAAGGCCCCAATGTCGTGCTTGTGAATGACCTGGTCATATGCGACGGCAAGCTGGGCCGAAAAGGTCATGTGTTCATCCGTGACCGTCTGGTCGACGTCATACACATCGCGGAACTCGTGAACCATATTCTCCAGTTGGTCCTTCGTCACGCGATGATAGGCTTCCTCGATTTCCTCAACTTCGGGGCGGATCAGCAGATTGCCCGTGGAGCGCAGCAGGCGGTGCTCGTCAAACGGCATGTCGACCATGTTCGTGTACGTTTCCCCGATCAGACCGACGTTCATGGAGCGGAAAAAGCGCGCCGCCGCCGCGCCTTCGCAATCGGCTCTTATCTCTCTCCATAGTCGATCCGAGCTGAACGGTCCGGTGCGCACCTTGAACTTTCGGCCCCGATTGACCAGTCCGGCGGCATACTCGGGAATGCAGCACGGGCCTTCATGGTGCAAATAAACGGTCGTATCGGCGTTCTGGTAATCATACGAGCCGTCTTCGTGCGAATTCATGAGTCGCAGCGGCGCTTCAATGCCTTCGATCGCAGGCAACACGCACATGCCGGGCGTATAGCCGAAGGGGAACACGAGCAAGACATCGGGTTGCTCTCGGCGAAAGTAATCGTTGGCCTTGTGGGCTCGCTCCTTGGTGTCGACGAGGTCGGGAGCTAGGATTTCGCCAATTTCTTCAAGCGATGCGCGCAGACGATCGAACATCCGCATGCCCATCTCTTTCAGACGAGGAAACTGATCCCAATAGTAGAAATGTCCCGTAGGCAGAAGTCCAATACGAGGTCGCGGCATACGAGATTTAAGATCGCTCATGGTTGATACCCCAAGCCCCGGATTTCGGAGGGAACGATACGAGAAACCCGGCTCCGGGGTCAAGAGTCTGTTTCCGGGGACTGACCGTAGATCAGCGTTTGGAGGTTTGGGTATTTCGCCAGTGAGCAAGAACGTTCAGTTTCGAGCGGCGCCAATAGTATTTGAGCGGATCGTCCGCCGCCCACTTTGCGTACACCTGCTCCCAATCGAGAGACCCCATGTGGGGTTTGAGCGAGTTTTCATCGATCGGCTGACTGGCGGCCTGGTAGCGAAAACTGGTTGAAAAACGAATCTGATTCGTGCTCTCGATGTCCTTGCCCTGGTGGATGGCCAGGCTATGAAACATCAGGGTGTCGCCGCATGTCATCGGGCTCCAAACCCAGTTGGCATCCGGCTCAATCGGGATCTCGTGACTGTGGGGTTTGGGCATGAGCATCGGACTCTTATTCGATCCGGACACAATCCCCAACCCACCACCCAGATCCGCTGCGCAATCGCCGAGCGGTGTCCAGACGGTCCAGGTGTCCGGCGTGCCGCGAACGGGATGGAAGTCCTGGTGCGGCGCCGTCGTGTGTTCTTTCCGGCCGGGGAAGATCGCGTGGAAGATGTGACGGGGGTGAACGAGCACGGGTTCGCCAAACAACTGATCCAATACACGTAGCAGTGCCGGGTGATGAGCCAGCGCGTGGAAGCTGCGGATTCGCTGAAGGTCTTTGTAATACTCGTGGTAGGGCGGAGTGGGGTCTCTTTCGGAGACATAGGTACCATCTCGGACGATGCCGTCATCGAGGTTGGTTCCTGCCTGGATGAATCCGTGACGGGCCGTCACTTCGAGCACGTCTTTGCGCACGGCCAGCAAGTCATCCGGCGGAAAGAGACTACGGAAGTAAAGATAACCCCTTTCTTTGGCCGTTTCGCGCAGCCGCCGGCCATCATCCAGAAGTTCGGTGCACTCCCGGTAGGAGGCAACGTTATTCATCGGCTGCATGGCCATGTGTGACTACCGTCCTTTTTCGTCAGCCGGCTATGGGCCAGTCCATTGGGACCGCTTCAGCGGCTAAATTGATAAGAAATCGCTTTTCGGGCGGCGCGGGCACATGCCCGCCGGGACCGGCGTGAAAGAGCGCTCTCACGGGAAGAACGTTAGCTGAAGCGGGGTGGAGGGGTCAAGCAGAATGGCAAGGCGCCCTCCGGGCCGTCTGGGGCTGCCCGTACCCGCCCGGTGGAGGCGCTGACGCACCAGAGGGTTTGAAGTGAATGAGGTTACTTCAGGCGTCGCTGTATCGGGGCGTATGGATCAGACGGCTTTACCGAGGGGTCGACATACGTTTCGAGGTCCCGGAGAGCGATCACCGTGCAGTCCTGTTCCCGTAAGTAATCCATGTATCGAGTAAAGTCTTCCTGACTCGTATGGACCCAGGGATGATCGACGTCCGGGACTCCATGAAAGGTCAGAACGGCGATCTTGCCGTCTTCCGCCTGCTCCACGGCCCATTTCAGGTCGTCCATATTCCAATTGGGTCCCGATGCTCCGGTCGTGGGAATGAGCATCGGATGGTCCTCCCTCGGATCATACACCGATCCACGGTCGCCGTGGTCCGATCGAGGATATTCCGGCTCCACTCCGCGTCGCGCAAAGAGGTATCCCTCTTCCTCGAGAATATGGACCGCTTCCCGGCTGTTCTGGTAGCCGGGGTAGCAGAAACTCACCGGCCTGGGTATTCGGTACTCTTCGCACCGCTTCTCAAGCTTCGTAAGGGTTATCGAGAACTCCTCTCCGGTCAGCGTCCGGACGTCGAGATGCCGGTGGAGATGGTTGCCGATCTCGAATCCGGAATCATGCATCTCCGATATCTGCTCCCATGTCGCGTAATGTTCCGTGCGGAACCTGGGATCGTCGGTAATGAAAAACGTTCCGCCGAAACCATACGTCTTCAAGAGCGGCGCAACGAACTCTGCGTTGGACAGAGAGCCGTCGTCGAACGACAGCACAACAAGACCGTCCGGTATGGGAAGACGAGACTCTGCTTTATTTTGAGTCATGGTACTTGACCTTTCCTGGGTAGATCAATCAAATACCTGAATGATAATGAGCCACCACCAGGCATTCGAGACCTTTCTCCATCCGCCGACCGAGTTCGGGCTGATCCCGTTCTGGTTCTGGAACGATGATCTGGACGAGGAGGAGTTGATTCGGCAGCTTCGGGGATTCCACGAAGCCGGGTTCGGTGGGGTGGTGCCGCACGCGCGGACCGGGTTGTCTCACCGGGTCGGATACCTGACGGATGAGTACTTCCGCCTCGTACGGGCTGTGGTGGAAGAGGCGGCCCGCCTCGGGATGAAGGTGATCCTCTACGACGAAGGGTCGTATCCGTCGGGCTCGGCCAATGGAGCGGTCGTCGCCGAAAACCCGGACTACGCCACGCGGGCGCTGTTCAAGGTAGACAAAACCTTCGAGGGACCCTGCGAGGAGTTCTGGAGGCCGCCCACGGTGCGGGCCATAAAGTGGCGTCATGTCTGCACGGTGCTCGGGCGTGTCCTCGATGACGGATCGATCGATCCCGAATCCGCACAGGTCCTGGAGCCGCTCAAGCATACGATCTTCCGGATCGATGTGCCGGCAGGTTCGTGGAAAGCGATCAGCCTGTGGGACATCGCCTCGGGCGGAACGATTCGCGGTGTGTTCGTAGAATCCGAGGACTTCCATGCGACGGCGCCTCCTTCCAGTGACATCCTGAACCCGGAGGCAGTTGCCTGCTTCATTCGCCTGACGCACGATCGCTACTACGAGGAGCTGTCCGAGTTCTTCGGTGACACGATCATCGCCATGTTTACGGATGAGCCCTGCGTGATGGGGAGAGAACCGGCTCGAGTGGCATGGGACAGCAAACCCTACACGCCGGGCTTCGAGGACTGGATCGCCGAGCGCTGGGGCGAAGATCCGCGACCGTGGCTGCCGGCTCTGTGGGAAGACTACGGAGAGGGTACGGAGGCATTCCGCTATCGATATGGCGAGGCGGTTCAGACCCGGCTCCATGAGGTCTTCTACGGTGCGCAGTCGGCCTGGTGCACCAAGCACGGGATCGATCTGGCGGGACACCCCGCGGAGAGCAACGAGCTGACCGCGCTGCGGCTGTTTCAGATGCCCGGCCAGGACATGGTCTGGCGGTTTGTCGAACCGAACAATCCGACGGGAATCGAAGGGCCCCATAGTCCGGCGGCCAAAACCGCCACCAGCGGGGGCAGGCTCGGCAACCGAAGACGCATTCTGACGGAAGTGTGCGGCGCCTACGGCTGGCGGCTCAGCCTCGACGAGGTCAAGTGGCTTTTCGACTGGCACCTGGTGCGGGGCAATAACCTGATCAGCCCGCACGCCGTTTTCTACTCGATCCGGGAGCGCCGGGCCTGGGAGAGCGAGCCGGACCTCGCCATCCACAACGTCTGGTGGCCCTACTTCAAGGATCTCGCGGTCTACGCGCGACGCCTTTGCTGGATGCTCACTGACGGCGATCACGCCTGTGAGGTCGCGATTCTGGGTGATGGAAACAACCTATCCTGGAAGGCGGCCAAGCAACTGTTTCAGAGTCAGATCGATTTTCTGTATCTCGATGATCAGGCGGTTGTGGAATCAGGATTGAATGATGGGAAGCTGACGGTCGGCAGCCAGGCCTACAGTGTCGTGATCGTCGAGGAGGTCCCGGATCTGTCGGACGAAGCGCGGGCCAGGCTCGATGCATTTGCGGCGGCAGGCGGGACGGTCATTTACTACGACGAGGATGTGGGCCTGGTCGCAGCCGTAGACGCGTCCGTTGATCGGGATCTTCGGTTGACTCCGGGAAATCCGGATCTGCGCTTCATTCACTACCGGAAAGAGGGGATGGACTGCTACCTTTTGGTCAACGAAGGTGAGACAACGATCGAGGGGACGGTGCAGCTGTCGATAGCCGGCGCGGTCGAGATCTGGGATGCCATGAATGGTACGCGGCGCCCTGCCGGCGACGGGGATCTATCCCTCTCGCTCGGGCGGCGCGAGAGCATCGTATTGGTCGTAGACGCACAGAAGGAGAAGTTGTCTATCCCGGACGACGGCGCTTTGATCACCGGCCGGATCGCCGTGGAGGCCGGGTGGACTGTCGAACGAGACGGAGAAAAGAAGACCGACTTCACTGCCGGACAGGACTGGTCAAAGGCAAGCGGATGGGAGCTGTTCACCGGCCGGGTTGACTACAAGACGGAGATCTCTTTCCCCAAAGCGGATACGTTCGGTCTGGATCTGGGCGACGTGGGAGACATCGCGGAGGTTTTGGTCGACGGAAAATCTGTCGGCAGCCGACTCTGGGCGCCCCACGTCGTGCCCCTTGGTCCGGTCGAAGCGGGGATGCACGAGGTAGAGGTACGGGTAACCAATTCCATGGCCAACGAGTTCGAAGGGATGCAGCTTCCCTCCGGTCTGATGGGACCGGTTACGCTGATCGCAAGGACCCGGACCTAGCCTATCCCTTCGGAGCGGCAATTCCCAGAACGGGCTCCAGATTGTGGGCGAGTTCGGCTGCACGTAATTTCCTCGGGTCCTTTTCTCCCGTTGCCGCCAGGCGCGCGTGGTCAGCCTGGTACTGGGCCGCGTAGGCATAGCGATGCTCGTTTGTTTCGTTCGTAAATGACCGGTGGTAGGTGCTTCGGTCGAAAATGCAGACGTCTCCCTTCTTCATGGCCGGGAGAGGGATGCCGTTGTCCGGTTCGACCACGGCCTCACGGTGACCGAGAGCCGTCTCGGACTCTTTCGACGGCTGCGTCCCGAGAAGATGGCTTCCGGGTGCAACCCAGAGAATCGCCTTGTCGGGTGTGATGTCGCAGAGCGCGATGAACACGTTCAAGGCCGCGCCGATCACCTGGTCGTACTGGTTGTCCTGGTGCCAGGGTAGTCCCGTTCCGCCCCCGGCGGGAACAATCGCCAGCATGCCGAAGTAGACGCGAGCAGGGACTTCGAAGACCTGTTCGATGGCGGCAATGATCGATGGCTCGATCAAGAGGCGATGGACGTGCGCGTGCTGGGTGGGGTCGGCAAAGTCAAAAATGACCGGATGCCAGGTTCCCGCCTCTAGATCTTCATCGGTAACACCCGCATGTGTGAGTACGTCGTCGATGGCTGCATCCGGCACGAGGCCGGGGACAACCACGTATCCCTCCCGGAAGTAGTGCTTGATTTGTTCGCTCGTCATGATCTTTTTGCTGTCGTGCAATCCGGCGCAAAAGGTTTGGAGTGCGGTGCTCCGCGCCGCTTTGGATGGAGCATGGAGGGAAGCCGGAACCCCTTGCCAGCCCCTCGTTCAACTGCGCTCTTGGCCCTACCGCATAACTGCAAGATCCTGCGTTTTCGGCGCGTCGATCCAAAGCGGCGCAGAGCGCCGCACTCCAAACTAGAGCTCCGGATCTTCAGAATATCACCCAAGATTCTTCCTGCGGGTTCCCCGTCAAATCATTGCTTCGCCGAACATCCGATCAACTGCTTTTCCTGGCGGGATGTCAAGGAAGCTGACATTGGTGAGCGGCGGAAACTCCAGCGGACGACCGGTCTCGGACGAGTGTTCGCTCAGGACCTTGATGGTGGCGGGAAACGGGGTGGGATTGTCCACTCGAACGCGAATCGCGTTGCGGGAGTGTTCAAGGACTTCAACGTCGACGTGGTCGATTGCGCAGGCAAAGCCGGTATCGGGCTGGACGTAGAGTCCGGGTACTTCGGCCCAGGTGAGCAGGGCGGCCACTTCGCACCAGCAGGAGCCGTAGAACACCTCGCCGATGTACTCCCGGCCCTCCCAGTCACTGGTGTTAACCCGCTCGTTCATCATCCCCGGCGGCATCGCTCTTCCCCCGGCCATGATCGGCCGGTCGCCCCGGGAAAGAAACTGGGGCATGGCGTGCGCGATGTCCCACAACAGCTCCAGGTAGCGTTGCTCGCCGGTGGCCCGGAAAAGTCGCAGCAGGGCACCGGGTGACAGGGTGCAGATTCCCGGCGCGGCGTGCTTATTCTGGGTGTTGGGATAGACGGTGCCGGTGGTGCGCATTCCCAGCCGTCCGAATTGGCATGCGGGGGGAAACGCGAAGTCGTAGGACATGCACCAGCTTGTGCACTGCGCGGCGGTTGCCTCAGCCTTCGCGATCCAGTGCCGCGCGCCGGTGGTCTCGTAGAGCGTGACAAAGGAGTCCAACAGGGCAAACGCCGACTCGCTGTCCGGGCTCTGGAGCGCATCCTGCGTGCCCCCGTGGATCAGTCCGGGTTTCACGTAGTCCTCGTAGAAGGAGAGGGCCATTTCCTCTGCACATTCAAGATAGCGGGCTTCTTCGAATTCGGCCGCAGCCCTCGCCAGGGCGGCGGGGAAGAGGCCGCCGTTGGTGCCGCGTCCGACGACGATCTCGCCGGTGTGCACGTTGATGAGCTGACCCACCTGTCCGTGATGTTTCCAGTGGCGTACCCACGCGTCGGCGCAGCGGCGGGTCCCCGCCGACCAGGCCTCGGGCACGGGGGACTCCGGATCCGCTTTCCGCATCCCGGCGAACAGTTTGAGGAGGGCGTACAGCGCTTCCGCGTCGCGGCGCACCAGGTGGCCGGCGGCCTTGTCCGAAACTGTGCTCCGCTCATCGAGACGAGGCTGTTGACCATCGTGATGATCAAAAAAGAAGCCGGCAGGTGTCTGGCAGCGGGCGAAGAGAAAGTCGAGCGTCTTGCGCGCCCGGTCGCGGGAGATTTCGGAGCCCTCGGCCAGGAGTGGGGACTCGGCCACCACGCCGCCGGCTCCCCAGCCGACGCCGAACAGGTCATTCACCTCCCCCCTCTTGGCATAGAACCCGGGCTCTTCGCGCCAGTTGTCGCGATTCTGTTTCTCCTCCAGCAACCGTCCCATCTCGGAGAAGGGGAGGATGTGGGCGGGCGTGGCGGGAGGGGCCAGGTCCTTCCGAATGAGCGCGAAGGTGTCGTAGAGGTCCTGCACGCTGTCGCCCGCGAAGAGGCAGAGACGCAGGCGCACGGATATCGAATCTCCCTCGGCAAGGTCCGCACCCCGGTCGTCCGACGGTGCTTGGGTCGTGCACATGGCGTACTTGGTTTCCTCCCGTACGCCCGGTGCGGTGACGGAGAAAACCGCCTGTTGACGGTCTTTGCTCTCTTCCACCGTCAGGCCGGAGTCGCCGGCCGCGGTCCCCTGGGTGGTGAGGAGCCAGATAACATGCCTCTTGTGCGGATCGTAAAAACCCATGGCCGGGGTGGCGCAGTCACCAGTGAGCAATTGGATGCGGGAAGGCCCCTCGTCCTGCTGCAAACGCGGAACGTCCGTGATGACCACCGGGGTATCCGGCCCGAGGTCCGCCGGGTCCGTCAGTCTCGGGGGATACGACTGGGGGCGGCAGGCAAAGCGATTCCCGTGAACCACGGCGCCGGGAATCAGGAGCACGTTCTCCAGTGACCACCCATCAAAACCGAGCTGAACACCGGCGGCACACTGGTGAGCCTCTCCTGCAATGACCGTGAACTTCACGGTGAAAGCGAGGGTGTCCGCACGATCCGGCGCCGGCCGGGCATCCACAACACACCGCCACGTCGCCTCGCCGAACGCGATCTCGAGTGGCCCGGGCACTGCGTCTGCAACCGGAACGCTGGTGGCGTCCCGCCGGTGCGCACCGTCATAACGTGCCAGGCAAAGCTCGGCCCGGCCCGCAGTGGCGGCAAGCCAAGAGTCGATGTCAATCTGTGTCTCCGCCGCCATCAGGTCTGTTATTCGTCTGGTCGTGCCACGGTGTGGAGTGCGGCGCTTTGCGCCGCTTTGGACTAGGGTTGCATGAGAATTGGCGGCCACGGACTGATCCTGCCTTGTCTCATGAACGTATGTGCTCCGCTTGACTCTTCCAAAGCGGCGAGAATAGCCGCCCTCCAGACGCGCAGTCAACAAGAAAACGGGGCAGGTTCTTCTTCACTCCACCACCAGCAGCCATCCCTTGTTCGCCGCCACAGGGATGGCCTCCGTCGGCGCGAAGGTGGCCGCTTTCTGGAAGTGCTCGATCGCGGGTGCGGTCAGCGTCGCGCTGCCGGCGTCGAGTCCCAGCGACTTCCAGTCCATCTCCAGCGTTACCTCGGCATCGTCCGGCGCCCAGCTGGCCAGGGCGATGAGGGCGCGGCCCGGTTTCCGGTAGACGGTGGCCAGGATGTCTTCACGGCCGGTGCGCACCGGGCAATCGGGTTCCCAGTAGCCGATCATTTCGGTCTCCTGGATGCCGAAGTCATCCCAGAACGGCCAGAGAGAGTAGCGTGACTCATCCTGTCTCCCGGCGCCGGCGTAGATCATGCCCCGGTAGGGGTTCTCCTTGTGCGGGGTCCCACGGTATTCGTTCACCAGGCCGAACGGGATGCCGGACATCTCGATCAGGTAGTAGTCGGACGACTCGCTGTTGTCGTAATGCTCTCCGAAATGGAGGTGACTGATGTAGGGGAGGTGCTCCATGTACCCGCTCATCGGTGTGACGCGGTGGGTCGTGGCATCGTGCGCCGAGTTGCCGCTGTGGAAGTTGATGTAGGCGTCCTCCGGCTTCAGCTCGTGCAGGACCCGCCTCACCCGCTTTATGATCTCGCGGTCGTACCCGATGCCGTCCAGATAGATCCCGTCGATGTCGGTATGCTCGATCAGCCACGCCAGGCCCTCGATGTAGTAATTGTGCCAGCGCGAGAGCGGCTGGGTGGCGATGGCCGCGTCCACCGGCTCGCCCGGCGCATCGGTCGGCATCATCCACCGCCAGGAGTAGCCTGCCACGAGGTGTTCCTGCAGCCAGGGATAGCCGCCGTAGTAGTCCTCGGATCCCGCTTCCGCGCCGTAGTCGCCCATCACCTCGTACGTCGAGGCCGAACCCCGCACGTCGCCGACGAAGAAGATCTCGTCGCCCAGGCTGCGGAGCGCCCACAGTTCCGCGGCCCGGTTGCTCAACTCACGCACCGTGTAGTAGATCATGACCTTTTCCGAACCCTCTTCCCGCTCAAAGCGCACGCCTGCGGCCAGGGCATCGGGGTAGACAAACGGATAGTTGATGAAGGGGTTCACACTGATGCCGTGGTGCGCGTGCTTGATGGTGGAGCCGCGGAGTGCGTCCCCAATCCGCCAGCCCCAGTGACGCTTGTCGATCGGCTTGAAAGGCGTCACCAGGAAACGGAACCGGAACACGAGGGGCTCACCGGGCTCGAGCAGGCGTTGGCCGCTGAAGGCGGTCACAAGCACGGCATCTCCGTTCTCGCGGATCTTCGCACCGCCCTTGCCGCCGTTCCACCAGGTTTCAGGTAGTCCGGTCGCCATCAGATTTTCCTTCTGCCACACCCCGGGTTCGGTAATCAACTTGCACTGCAGTCCTGTGCCGGGGTCGCCCAGCCACACCATGTTGTCGGACCAGTCCTCCTTCCATTCCCAGTCCCACTCCGCGGGGCGGCGGCCGCCGGACCGGCTGAAGCCCAACATGTAGCCGGCAATCTCGCGGCGGAACGGTACCTCGAGGCGGATGTCACCGATCGGTGTCGGTTCCGCCGCGGAGAGCGAGATTTCGTAATGGAGGGATCCGTCGAATTCCATCTCGAGGCGGGTCCTCTTCGTGAGCGGTCCAGCCCTGCAGGCGGATTCCCGGATCAGCACGGCGTCGTTCGCTTTGACGATGCGATCCGAGGCCTCCTGCCAGTCCACCAACTCATCCCCGATCTCCACGAGGAACCGAATTGGCCCGGCCAGCAACTCCCGGCCCTCGCCCGGCTTCTCAGGGAGTTCGCCGTGTCGGAAGAAACTGCGAATGCTCCGCGGGAGGCCGTTCTCGCCGAAGAGGATTTCCCGGCCCAGGCAGCCCACCCGGTCGCCGCTTACCTCCAGGGGAGTGAAGGGTGGAACGAGCGTATCCTCCAATCCCATCGTGGAGTTCAACCATCGCAGCCGGGAATGGCGCCACAGTTCGCTGTCACCGTGATCGGAAAGAAGCGGACCGGAAACGTCGATGCGGATCTTGACCGTCGTCTCTACGCCGCCTTCCGGCTGCAACGTCACCGTGCCTTGAAAAGAATCAGAGGCATCATCGGGAATCTGCACGCCGAACCAGAGGGCCCGCACCCGGCCGCGGGGGACGTCGAAGCGTTTCTCCATCGGCCGGCCGAGCCAGTCGGTGCCCTCGAGGTTGAAGCAGGTGAGGGCGGTTTTCGGTTTTCGGTTTTCGGTTTTCGGTTGTAGGGCAGTTGATATCTTGAGATTTTCGACGCTGGAGCGGGCGGCGTAGATGCCTAGTTGGAAGGTGTAGTACTCGCCGGGTTGCGCCTGGCCGGTGAAAGCGTTGCCCGGGTCCTGGTTGATCCAGCGCACGGGGATGGCCTCGAACATGCGGATGGGGAAGCGGCGGTCCTCGGGGAAGACCAGGTAGTCGCGATCCGGGTGGGCGGTCAGGAAATTCTCGGTCTCCTTCGCGGTGGCGGGGATCTCCATGGGATCGAACCGGTCCCATTCGCTGCGCGCCTCGAACCGTAGCAGCCGGGCGCGGGGCAGCGAGCTGGACGGAGCTCCGTCGAGCCCGTTTCTCTTTTCCCATTCGGGGTCGGCGGTGTCCCCCGGGGCGAGGTACTTGTAGGAGGCGCTGTCCATGGGATGCCGGGGCTTGCTATGGGGCAGGTAGTAGATGTGGTAATCACCCGGGACGGTGAGGGGCTGGAAGGCGATGTCACCGTATTCGTTCGTGATTTCGAGCGTAAAGACGTTGTCGATCTTATTGCTCGTCGCCGCATCGACGACAATAACCGCCTTGGCTTCGGGCGCGATGTCCCGGCGCCGCCAGGGAAGGTGGGCATGGACGGCATCCGCTTCTTCAGCAACGTGGACGACGGCACGATGACTGCCGCGTTGGTCCTGCTGGTCTTTCCCGACGGACCGCTCCCAGGTCGCAATGCTGTAGGGGACGGATTCCATGTTCAGAGCAAGAGCTCCTCCCGCGGATGCGGCTAGAATTATCGTACAGGTTCGAACGCTCATGGGATACAGTTACAATGTAGCATGGCGAACAGTCGAGTTAAAATTTCGGTGCAGAGGTCTGGAGTGCGGCGGTCCCCGCCGCACTCCATATCTTATGCAACGCCTTGGTTCCGCGTTGAACTGATGGGAAATCTGGGGTACCTCGTTTGTGCATGACTCTTACGCAAGAGCAGAAGCAATTTTACGACGACAACGGCTATCTGGTCGTGAGAGGCGCCTTCACGCTCGATGAACTGGAACGTCTGGATGGCGGTTTCATGCGCGCGGTGAAGTCCGGGAAGCACCTGAACAACGACAAGGCCTATCCCGCACCCGGTACATTGTACACGGTGGAAGGCCAAACGCAGGATGATCCGGACCTGTTGTTCATCGCGGAGCATCCCGCCGTCGTGGGAGCGGTCGAATCGTTGCTGGGCGGACCCGCTTGCCTGAGCGCCTTCGTTTCCTACCTGAAAACACCCGGCGCCGGCGGCACCGGCGGCGACTACCAGGGGAGCCATCCCACCGGACACTGCGACTACAAGACCTATCAGCAGGCCGGTTCCTCCTTGCACTGGCTCTTCTGCATCATTTCCCTCACCCACCTCGACGAGGAGACCGGCCCGCTGCTCGTTTCGCCCGGTTCCCACAAGCTATCCAAAATCATTCCGGTGACCGAAAACATACACCGGGTCGACCGCGCCCAGGCCTCCGACATCGCTCCATTGATTGATGCGCAACTTCGCCGCGGCGATCTTTGTTTCATGCACGGCTTTACCTGGCATGAAGGCAAAGGCAACCGATCCGATCACGACCGGTACGGGATCTACAACAAGTACCGGGCACGAAACGCTCCGCCGGGATGCGGTCCGCAACTATTCAAGGAGAAAAGTGTTCGCGCGCTCAGTGAGTCTGGAAGAGCGCTTGTTCCGCATCACGGCGATACGCCCGTCGTTGAGGCCCGCCTGATCGTGGTGCGAAAGGACAACGTCCTGCTCGTTCCGAACGGCGGGCACGGGTGGAAGCTGCCCGGCACGGAGGCCGCCCTCGAGGAACTCAAGCAACCTTCGGTCACCGCGCACATCATCACACACCTGGAGCAAGCTCTTTTCGAGTCGCACGGTCTCGACATCCCCTGGATGACCTACGTGGCGGATTTCCAGGTCGCCGAGGGATTCCGGCGGGTGTTTGCCTTTGTCGACACCGGCGATGCGACGGCAGGATCGGGGTTCCGCTGGTGCAGCGGCGAAGAGATCCGGACCCTGGCGGCAGCCGGTGAACTGGCCGCCGAGGATGCCGATGCGGTGCACCGGTGGCAAACCGCGGACTACCTGCGAGGCATCGGCCAGTCGCCGGCACGGGCAAAGCAGGCGTCATCGAGTCACCAAGTCAAGAGGGGAGCCCCATCATGAGCCAAATCTACAACACCAGCGGTGGATATCGTAAGCTCCACACGTTCAATTTCGCCACCATCATTCACCTTGGAAACATCAGCTTCTGTAAGTGGTTTGTCTCCTGGCTGGAAGGATGACCCACTGGGTAAGACGATCGGACAGATGCTCGGGGCATCGCGTTCGGGGAAACAGAACATCATCAAGGGCTCAGAGCGCGCCAAGACCTCATCGGAGACCGAGATCAAACTCACGGATGTCGCCAAGGCGAGCCTTTCCGAATTGCAGGGAGATCTGGAGGACTACCTCATCCAGAAGGGCTCCATTCCGTGGAGCATTCACGAAGAAGATCACAAGGCCGTGATGTCCATTATGCTCGACGACTTTGAATATTCCGACGACCTCTTGCATGACTACTGAAACTTCCTGCTTCGGCAGAAGAAGAAATTCGATCCCTGGCTCAAAGGGGATAGTGACATCCATCTTGACGCCTCCACCCCCCTTCAGCTACCGTTTCCCCCATGAAAGCACTCCTTCAGACCGATACCATCGGGCGTGTGCCCATGCCTCCCGCCTTTCTCGCCGGATACGACACGGAGCAGCCCATGTGCATCGAGGCGGTGCGCCACGTCGTGGAGATCCATCGCCGGTTAAGAATCCCCGCGACATTCTTTCTCGTGGGCACGCTCGTCGAACACAACCGCGAGGAACTGAAGCGCCTGCTCCTCGATGAGTTGTTTGAGATCGGCAATCACACCTACACGCACTTCCACGTCCAATTGAATCCGCCGAAAGCGGGCCGGGAGCAGGTGCTGCGCACGCAGGATCTCTTGGAGGAAGTGTTTGGCTGTCGACCCGTGGGCTTCCGCACGCCGGGGGGGATGGAAGAGGGGTATCGCGGCGAGGCCGAACGTCTGGCCATCTTCGCCGACCTGGGTTTCCAATACATCAGCTCTCAGTCGTGGGGGCCGAATGGCAAGATGCCCGCCCCGGTGATTCCCCCGTACACCTACGCCGATGACGGTTTCGGAGAGTTGCTGGAGGTTCCTGTGCACGGCTGGCATGAGAATCTCTGGACGAAGGTGCACCCCTGGCAGGATCCCTTGGGAAAAATCGTTCCCGATGCCCCACAATCGATTGAGGATTGGCTCGCGCCTTTTCTGCAGGAAATGAACCAGGTGATCGAGCAGTCTTTCCCCTACTACGGCCCGACGATGCATCCCTGGTCGCTGCGACGCTTTCACCCCCAATGTCGTCAAGCGGAAAGGCTGCTGTCAATCGCCCGCGACCGCGGCATGGTGTTCATGAAATTCAGCGAATTCGCCCAACGGTGGAAGGCATCCTGATGAGGGTGTGACCGTGCGCGATGCCGGGAGGGCGCGAAGTCGGGCACGGTTGTTTGGCTCCGGAACTTGCTGAGGAGTGACGATGGCGCGTGTCAGTCGTGAAAGTTCAACGACGCCACAGAAGATAGGCCGGCCTGTGCACGTGGTGAGCTTCAGCTTCCGCGACAAGGGGTATGAGCAAGATACGCGAAAAATGGGACATTGATCGATTTTGCACCGAATTCTGCTCAATGCGAAAATCCGCAAATCCCAACTGTCGTCGCTCGTTGATTCGAATTTTCGAACAAAATCAATCATTCATATGCGGCGAGATACGCTATGTCCCAAAATTCGCGTATCTTGCTCATACCCCTGCGCAGCCTGGGGGATGAAGTTTTCCTGTCCGGAGATGAGGAAGGATCCGCCGGGGTGTACGAAGTGACGGGCGATTACAGTGGGGGCGAAGGCTATCCGTGGCTTCGTGAGCACCTGGTGACGGGCTATGCCTAACGATGGATGACGCCGGTTCCATCCAACGAGGACTTTGATATTGGGGTCGTTGACGCGTCGATCGCGACCCGCGGGCTTTCCCGCTGGCACAACTACTACCTGGAAGGCTTGCGCTGGATCATGGAATACACCGGCCTCAAGGGACTCTATCTCGACGGCATCGGCTTTGACCGCGAGATCATGAAACGCGTGACCCGGGTGATGTATTCCGTCAAGCCGAACGACTGGTACATCAACTTCCACAACGGCAATGCCGCTCACGACCGGATGAACGAGCCCGAAAAGATCACGCCGATGATCGGCATGATGGAGCACCTGCCGTACGTCAGCCAGCTCCACTTCGGGGAGCAGTTCGACTACAGCCGCGCGCCGGATTACTGGCTGATCGAAATGGCCGGAATTCCCTTCGGGCTGGTCAACGAGATCCGCGGAACGCCGTTCCCCGAGAACCTGTACCGCGCCATGCTCTACGGCGGGGCAGGCCGGTTCGATGCCGCGCGCTACGACCTGTGGACCTACTGGGACGACTTCGGCATTCAGGACACCGAGATGATCGGGTACTGGCAGGCGGATTGCCCGGTGCAGACGAGCCATCCGGATGTTCTGGCCACGGTGTACAAGAAGGCGGACATTAGCCTGATCGCACTGGCAAGCTGGGCGAGGGGAGACGTGAACGTTACTCTTACGATTGACTGGGCGGCTCTTGGGTTGGATCCGGCCACGGGCACCCTGAACGCGACTGCGATTCCGAATTTCCAGGCCGCGGCGGCATTCGATCCCATGAGTCCAATCCTGGTGCAAAGCGACAGTGGCTGGCTGCTGGAGGCCGAGAGCCCGGTTTCGAACGCCCAGGCCACGGTGAACCTGAATTTCTCCGCCGGCGGCACGACCCGGATCGCGACCGGTGGAAACTCGAGCAGCTTTGTGGAAGGCAACAACTACGTGAAATTCTCGAGTCTCAGCCAGGCCGGCGGACAGATCGTGGTGGATCTGGAGAATTACAATACGGGGGGGTTCAACGGCTGGTGTGTTGCAGCGTTCCAGGTCAAGGCGGCGGGGCCGTAGATCGGCAAGCGTATGGAGTGCGGCGCTCTGCGCCGCTTTGGATCTGCGGAGAGCACGACCGGAGCCAAAGAACGTAGCACACGGGTATGTGCCTGCCACGCCGTAGCCGTTGTTTGGCGAAGGCGGGACCCGTGTAGCGGAGCCCAAACACGAAACCACGCACAGAACCCGCGCGATGTGATGGACCGCGGATTCCGCGGATTGACGCGGATTTGGATTGGGCTCTTTGTTCTCTTCGTTGTCTTCTGTTCAAATCTGGAGTCCCGGGTTCTGGTTGTCGTCCGCTATACGGGTCGCACCCGCGCTACGAGCGTCGGGCTCCGGCTTGGGTTCCGCGTTCATCCAAAGCGGCGCAGAGCGCCGCACTCCATGCCTTGTGCTCCGCACTCAACGCGTTGCCGGCGCGGCCAGGGTGCCGCCATCCTGGAAGGTGGGGATCATCAGGTGGGGTCGAGGGCGGACGTGGCCCGTCTGTGCGAGCTGCAGAATCCCTCGCGAGAGCCTCGCGGCATAGTCTGCAAAATCGGTGTGGTACCGGGCCACCGTTGGTACCACGGCGTCGAGAATGGTGTCGCTGATCAGGGAGACCAGGGACACATCCTCCGGCATGCGCAGACGTCGCTGGGCCAGGTAGCTGATCACCGTCAGGGCCTCGTGGGACCCCGACGCGAGAAGTGCCGTGGGCGGATGCAGCCCATTGAAGGCGCGGTCCAGGGCCTTGCACATGTCGGGAACCGTTCCGTTATGCCGCAAAATCAGGGCCTGACGGCTGGTCGACCGCAACGCCTCAACCCCCTCCTCCCACCCGGCCTCGCTCGCCAGGTCGCCTGCCGATCCGCTTTGGCGTACGATCAGGGCGATGTCACGGTGGCCCATGCGGGAAAAGAGACCGACGCAGTGGCGGCACGCCGCCTGGTTGTGGATGTCGAACGAGGCCAGCTGGACCCCGGTGTGGGCCGTACCCCAGATGACGGCCGGCACTCCCTTTTCCGCGAACCATTTTTGAACCGGCCTCGTCTGATGCGCCAGGATCCAGCCACCGGCCGGGAACTGCGCCGTGAGGCGATCCAGCACGGCACCGGGTTTGGCTTGCCGCAATCTCCGGTCACCCAGCACCTCGATCGACAACCCGGCGCTATGCAGTCGCCGCCTCAGCTCTGCAATAATCAAATGTTCGATGCCGTAAAGTCCTTCCAGCCGCTCCACCGTGAGAAGATTGATCGTGGCGGGCGGCTGTTTCGCTTTACTTCGTTTGCGACGCACCACCTGTGAGCGACTCCGCTCAGCGGTGCGGATCAACCCTTCCTGGCGGAGCGACGCAAGGGCGGCCCGCACGGTGGGCCGGCTGACCTGTAAATGATCGCTCAACCATCGCTCGGAGGGGACCTCCCGGTCCCAGGCCCCCGACTCGATCTGCCGGCGCAAGGAGGAGGTAACCTGGGCCTGCAGCGTAAGGCGCTTTGGCGGACGGAATTCCATGGATCTCGATGCCGGGCTCACAACGATGCGATTCTATCGTTGGTAATGAAATATTACCAGATTAATCTAAGTCGAATTTCAGTGTGTTCTCGGCCTGGGCTCATCGTGAATATATCCTGATTCTGGTCAGCACATATTACCAGCTCAAACTCCTTGCTGGATAGATCCTCCCACGGTCTAGAATGCGAACTTAATAGAACATTTCTATTCAGGTTGCCCAGGCAGGACACCGGAGGCCAAACGACATGAAGTTGAGAGTTTTCTTTGCCGCGCTGCTAATCACCGCGGGCCCGGCATGCGCGCTCACCATCAACCTGAATTTTTCCGGGGAGGGATGGGGAGAACCCGATGAGAACTTTAACGGCAACCTGGGGGCTGCTCCGGATGATCTCGCCAACACGTTCTGGACCGACACGAATGCGAACAGCCAGGACGATATGGTCGCATCGGATGGATTCACGCCCACCACGATCGGGTTTTCTCTCACCGGCGATGTCGCAAACGATATTGGATGGAATCTGAACGATACGGCTCTCGACATTTTCGAGCGCGGCTTTGGGAATTTTAGAGCCGCCAGCATAGGAGACCCCGGAATCCTCACGATATCGGGGCTGGATGACGGGACCGCCTACGATCTCTACATCTACTCCGGCGTCTATAACAACGGCAATTGGCATGACGGGCAATACACCGCCGGGGGAACCACCTTGATCGTCACGGGTGAGCATGACGGTGGTTCTTTCGAGGAAGGCAACAACTACGTGAAATTCTCGGGTCTGAGTCCTTCCAACAGTCAGATCGTGGTTGATCTGGAGAACTACCAATCCGCTTCGATAATTACCTGGGCCGTGGTGGCGTTTCAGATTACGGACGAGCTGGTGGCGCCGATTCCGGACGTGGCCCCCGCCACCGGCGCCGTGGTGAGCAATTTCGTGGGGGTGTCGTTCAACAGCGAGAGCAGCAAGACCTACATGCAGGAATCCTCAACGGACGGCACGAACTGGGTGGAGACGGGAATCTCCGCAGAGGGCGTCGACGAGGTCCTGACCCTGTTCGACCCCACCGGACCCTCGCCCTCGAAGACCTATCGAGTGGTCACACCAACCTTTGAGTGATTGGAGAAAAAGGCGATGAAAAGAAGGTTCATCATATTCTTGGTTCTCGGCTCCTTTGCGTGCGGAAATGGATTGGCCGTCACGGTCAACCTGAATTTTTCCGGGGCTGGATGGGGGGACCCGGGGGAGGACTTCAACGGAAACCTGGGCGCGGCGCCCGACGATCCCGCCAACACGTTCTGGACCGACACGAATGTGACCAGCCAGGTGAATCTGCCCGCGTCGGACGGGACCCCCACCACCATCGGATTCACCCTTTCCGGTGCGGCGAACGACATCAATTGGAACTCGAGTATAACCAACAACAGCGGGGCTATTTACGAACGGGGCTTCTTCGGCAACGACGACGGCGGTTCCGCCGACCAGTTGATCATCACCGGTCTCAGCGACACGAGTTCGTATGATGTCTATCTCTATTCCGGGATCAAAAACGGGCTGATTTTCGGGAGTCGGTTTGTGTCGGAGGGCAGAACGCAGTTCGTGACCGGGTTCTACACCGCAATGTCTACGTTTGAACGAGACACCAACTACGCAAAATTCTCGGGACTGTCTCCTTCCAACGGCGCCATTATTATTGACCTCGAGAATTTCGGCATGGGCGGCGGACCGCCCCCCGATTTCCACGAAAAATGGTGTCTCGCCGGTTTTCAGATTACCGATCAGCTCGTTCCCGAGCCGAACCTGCCCGCGACGGGGACGGTGAACGTCAACTTTTCGAGCTCGGGCATTCCGGGCGGAACGTGGGGGCAAAACTTCGACGGCAATGCCGGCGCTGCGCCGGATCCGGGAAACACCTTCTGGACGGACCAGTTCTGGATCACCGGCCGGGACCTGGTTGCATCGGACGGAAGCACCATGACCGGCATCGATTTCGTCATTTCCGGGTGGCACAACGATATCAGCCATGGGGACTTCTCAGGGATCGACCTTGAGATCCTCCTACTGGGGCATCGCACCATATCCGGCGGGCCCCCCGGCGAGTTGTTCCTCTCCGGTCTCAGCCCAACAAACGGGTACGACGTCTACATCTATACCGGCATGGTCAGCGGCAGCGGCGGCCTGCACGCCGGCCGGTACGTGGCCGGGGGGGTAACGCTGGACGTAACCGGCGGCAACTTCGACACCTTCGAGCGGTTAAACAACTATGTGAAGTTCTCCAACCTCACGCCGAGTGCGTCTGGCGAACTGGCGATCAGCCTGCAAACGCCCCCCAGCGGCGGCTTTCCCGGATGGAGCTTCACCGGCTTCCAGATCACCTCTGAGCTCGTGTCCGATTTCGACACCGTCGCCTCCACCAGCTCGGTGTTCAATGCCGTTTTTTCGGCGACGTTTGACAGCGAATCCAATACGCTGTACGGGTTGGAATCGACCACGGATCTGGTGGGCGGGGCCTGGACCCCGAACGATGAAGTGGTCACGGGGAACGGCGGGTCCATGGAACTGTTCAAATCCACGGATCCGGACGATTCGCGGTCGCATCGAGTGATTGTTCTACCGTAATAAATGTCATTGACCGCCTGCGCACCGTGCTTGTCACCGGCCGCCAGTCGGCGGTTTTGAAGCTTCCGTTAGGCCAAACACTCTGCGATGAGTCAAGGATTTTTTGCCCTCCCCACCCCCCTCAACCCCCCGGTAGTAAAAAAAGACGATAAGATCTTAACGAAAAAGGGGCATTTCGGAGAGGTTATTGACAAGTTATTAACAGGTTGCTGACAGCTTGGCTGTTA
>Ga0310123_10001172_pt1 | contig 22291 bp, 16 predicted proteins | sample CB6_AW_1057_MG_FD_203505 | JGI IMG/M metagenome (GOLD analysis project Ga0310123, IMG submission 203505) | Marine microbial communities from Western Arctic Ocean, Canada - CB6_AW_1057 | ecosystem: Environmental > Aquatic > Marine > Oceanic | place: Canada: Western Arctic Ocean | collected... | reverse complement strand
TTCTAGAATGAAAGTTACCCGAAAAACTCACATTCCGCGTGGATCAGGAAACGGGGAGAACGTCAGGTCGGTACACGGTTTACTTGGACACCGGATTGGAGTTCGAGGAGCATGCCAACAACGGGTAAGTTGAGGTGCGATTCCGACGCGAACGCATTCTGAAACCACCCCTCGGGCAGCCATTGTTTCACCGTCAATGCCCTCGACCCTCCCTGACGTTGCAGCTTGGGGCGGCGGCCCGATGACCTTGCCTCCTCACGTTGTTACCAGTCGAAGCGGGTCGGGTCAGCCCGGTGAAGTCACTTTGCGGCGCAAGGTGTTCACGATCTGGAACGCGAACAACTTTACGAATCTCATCGTGAACCGCAGTTGGATTGGTCGACCGATGAGTCCGGCAAGATCCGTTCTTTTCTGCCATCGAGGACAAAGCGCGACGCCGTCGGATTGGAGCGGGTGGGACGTGGCAAGAACCTTGCCGCGGTCATCGAGAACTTCCACGATCAGCTGGCTGCCGGTCGATGCCGACTGGGCCAGGTCGGCGTCCGCATTGACTTCGACGTGTTTGCCTCGCAGAAGAAACGACTTGGTTGTGACAACGCCGGGCCGTCGGCGGGCGTCGAGCGAGATGAAACCGTCGAGCCGCTGTACGTAACGGTGGATGCCGCCCGGTGTCCGCTTGCCGTACCAGGCCGAATCGTGTGGAACATCAGTCTCACAGCCGTACATCCAGATCTCGTCCTTGACCCGCACCATTCCGGGACCCATGTAGGCGGTATAGGCAACCTGTTTTCCCACGCGCTTCGCGTTCGGATTGGGTGGAACATACGGGCGGTGGAACCGTCTGTGTACGTGGATGCCATCGCGGCTCGTGGCGAGCTGAATCGTGCACTCGCCGGTGTCGTATCGCATCAACGTCGGGAAGAACAGGTACACCCCCGGTGCGAATGGATAGATCGTCGCCGCCGAGGTGTAGATCCCGCTTCCCCACCTGCCGCCCGGGTCGTTTTCATCTTCGGAGAGGATCTCGTTGAGTTTCGGCGGTGGCCGCCAATCATCCGCTTGCTTCCGTGACACCTGCGGAAAACGGAGAAAGTCGTCAGATTCGGCCCGGGCCACTCGTCGTGAAGGCTTACCGATTCGCTTGCCGGTCTTATCTCTCTGCCAGCAATTGCTTCTCACGTAGACCACATACTTCTTGATGTTCGGGTCATAGAAGGCTGCGTTCTGGGTATCGGTGTCGCCGGGCATGATGATGCCGTCGGGGGTGTCCACGGGCACCCAGTGAATCCCGTCCGACGAAACGGCTCCGCTGATCGACGGGTACGGTCCCCTCGTAGCAACGCGATAAAAATCGCCGAAGATCATCTTGTATTTTGTGGCCGGGCTCTTTGCGTTGGGGTCAATGAACACATGATGCCCGTGTATATATCCACGATGACCCAGGGAGATGATGTTGTTGTCCCTGGATCCTTCATGGACGAATTGTCCCAGCCGGGGTTTCGTCCAGTGAATACCGTCCTTGGACACGGCATAGCAGAGGCGGCTCATCCAGTGACCCGGGATCTTCTCCACGTAGGTCCACACCTCGTACCACATGCGAAAGTCGTCGCCCTCTTGAATGACGTTCACAAAGCCCAAACCAGCAGACGCCCAGGGATCGGTGGCGTGCAACACCCGCTCGGCTCGGCGTGCTGGATTCAGCGTGAATTCCACGTCGCTGGCTGACTGGACCATGTCTTCGTCGATGAACAGTTGCTTCGCACCACCGATCTCTCGCGGCGGGGCGGCGGGAGCCACTGATGTCAGCCAGATGACGAGTGCGATGGAGTACACGACGTGACGGAAACACAGTGGCAGGTTCACGATGGTCAGTTCCTTCGGAAGAAAACCCTTGGAGAGTTGGCCAGTTCTGGGAAACCGCGGGAAGATGCAAACGCATCATCATCAATCAGCGGGCGAGTTCGAAGGCACCCAGGTCGGGTGCCTTGCCGGAAAACGGCGCTCGAGGGATCTTGAGCAGGATGGCGGTCGAAGTGAGTTTCATGGTCTGGTCCCGCAGACAATGCGGCCGAATTTCGAGTCGTGCGACAAAGGCAGAGCGTCTGCCTTGTGCCCCAGCAGCCTACGTTGGCCCAATCCGATGCTCAAGCAAGACAGTTGGACGGTATGGGACTCAACCGCCTCGCTGCTCCCGGCGTACTGTCCGAGGGCCGCGGTACGCGAGCGATCCCAATGGAAGCCGTTACTATGGGTTGGCAACTATTCGCTTATTGGAGCCGACGAATTCTCGGTAACGTTGACCCCGGCGATCCGGCGGTCGACAATTCTCTTGTCATGGACGAATTCGAAACCCGGGACCAGCCATGAAGTCCGCGATTGTTGTCGCAACCTCCCTGCTCGTGATCGGCCTCTCCGGCGTGGTGTGTGGCCAGGTGCCTGAGGCGGATGCCGGGACGTCGGTTGTTGCCGTGGAGCACAAGCGCCGCAAGATTTACCATTCTCCGCAGTCGCCCGGCTTCACCTGCTGGACGGGGATGTGGTCGATGCCGGACCGGTCGCTGATGCTGGCGTTTGTCCAGGCCACCGGTCCGGTTCAGGGACGGCCCAAGGCTCCTCAGGCGATTCGCCGGAGGCTGAGTTGGCCACCGGCCGGCCGCGAGAACTACGACATGACCGGGCTGGATCTCAGCAATGTCTACATGAGGTCCACCGATCACGGCGAGAGCTGGAAGAGAGTCAGCCAGGATCATTTCCGATCCTGCATGAACGGCGCGGCCATTCATCGTGCCCAACTGGCTCTACCCGATGGGTCGATTGTCCGAAGTGTCTGGGGTCGATACTTGCCCTACGACGATCCGCCCGTGCTCCAGACCGGGTTGCTGCAGCGATCCCGAAACGGGGCTCGGAGCTGGGAACCGATGCGTGTGTTTCAGGATCCGAGCAAGCGAACGGTGTTTGTCACCAAGCTGAAACACCTTCGTGACGGGCGGATCCTGGCGATCGGAGCCGTGGCTGACGTGCCTGCCAAGAACTCGTTGTCACGCCACCAATTGTCGGCCCGGCAGTACCCCGTGCTGCTGGTCTCCAAGGACCAGGCCCGGACCTGGAGCCTGCCGATCCGCGTGGTGCCCACAGATCAGGCCAAGAACTGGGGCGGCGAAGAATTCGACGTGGCCGAGTTGGCCAGTGGCGACTTGCTGTGCGTCTATCGCCGCATCGATCCGGCCTCGGAAAAACGGAACCGGGAAGTCAGGTGGCAAGGGCTGCTCAAGAAGGACGGAGACGGCTTTGTGCCTCGGCGAGTGGGGCCGGCACCATTTCCTCACAGCGGTCACCCGACATTGCTGGCCACCCGCGAGGGTGTTGTGCTGCACTTTGCAACCTCCGGAATCCACTGGACCCGCGATGCGGGCCTGACATGGAACCGCCTCGGTGTGCCCGGCACGCACTACTATCCGGACGCACTGCAGGGAAGCGACGGTCGGATCCTGGTGTCGGCTCACGTGGGCGGAGACAACGCCTACGGATCGGTTGACCAGGCGATCATGCTGGATTCGTTTCGGCTGCGGGTGAAGCCGGGGAAGTAACTGAATCGGGTCAGCTGCCGGCCCATCAACGGAGACGACATGACCAGCCCGCGATTGACCGTGTTCCTGCTTCTGATGGCGTTTTTTCCGTTGACCGCATCCGCGGCACAAGCCACGACGATTTCCGTCACCATCGATCGGGGTCGCGATGTCGGCCAGAGCTTTGGTTCGCTGTTTGAGGCAACCAGCTCTGACGGGTCCCTGGTCCTGGGGGCCGGGTTCCAGAACGCATACAACACGCTCTACCAGGCCGACCGACACGCGCTGCAGTTTTTCATCCGGCCCACCAACGGGCAGCGGACGTTCAAGACCGAAGAACTGCCCCGGCCGAATTTCGAACTCACCGGCTCGTATCTCTTTGGCCGAAAGGGCCAGGTGTTTTCAGCCTACGGCGGAGTCAAGTTGTGGGACCCAACATCCCGTGGCTGGAAGGCGGCGAGCAGTTCGTATGAGCTCATGCGACTGGGCCACGGCACATTGGCCTTTGGCACCAATACGGTCAAGTACCAGGGCAAGACGATTCTCGGGCCACCCTCGGAGGGGAACTACCAGAAGTTCTTCTACGCACAGGGGCACCTCTGCTTCTATCACGTCACGCGTCGTGGCAAGCCCTACCACGAGTATATCAGCGACGAGGACGGCTACTGCCGCCTGTATGCCTGTCCGTGGACGGCCGATCAGGACACGGTCGATCTCTCGATTGCGATAACTCACAGGCTGCCGGTCGTCGGAGAAACGACGTTCGCCTGGGGACAACTGGGACGCCAGATCGTGACCGGTTCCAACATCGGCGGGTTTTACGTTTTTGAGCAGGGACGCTGGCGGATGCTGCTCGCTCCGGTACTCAACACGAGCTATCAGCTCTATTCGAGCCTGGGGTTTGGGGACCGGTTGCTGATGGGCCAATACCCCACCGGCCGGGTCTTCGAATTCGACGGCAAGCAGATCAAGGACCAGGCCGGTTGGCCTCCGGTGATGCCCGGCGTGTCGAGAAGCTCACGCGAGGCTCAGACGACGGTCATCTACGGGGGCGACCTGTTTGTGGGCGTGTGGCCGTGGGCGGAGGTGTGGAGATACAACCTCGACAGCCGCCGCTGGGTCTTCATGCGGCGGATGTTTGACCATCCGAAATTGAACGACACGCTGACGCATCCCTACGAGGTCGAGAACCGCGACCACCCGGTGGCCAATCTGTGGGGGCAGCGGGTCACGAGCCTGATTCCCAACGGCCCGGATCTCTTCCTGTCCACCTCATCCAAGGGTGTCGACAAGTGGTTGCCCAAGAAATTCCCGTTCCTGTTGCCCGAGAAGTGGAAGTCGTACGGCAAGATCTACCGGCTCACGATGCCCGGGCATCTCTGTGCGTCCGCCAGGTGGACCGACGGTCCCTCGAAGTTCGAATTCGTGATTCGCGGGCGAGTGGTCTCGATCATCCAAGACGGAATTCCCTTGGCGACGACAACCCTCTCAGGCGACCTGCCCGACAAGGTCGGCCGGCTGAAATCGCTGAAAGACGTCAGGTGGGGTGACGGGACCTACGGCCGCTATGGTGGCGTGTCGCTGAAGGGCGACATCACCCACCAGTAAGACTCGTGCTGCGGCCCGATGGGATGGCTGGGGTTTTGCTGGGCCTGCTGGTGGTTCAGCATCGAGGCACACGCCCGGGGGGCCTGGATCGCCAGCGCGCCACGACATCGCATTGGGCTGATCAACCCAGGAACTTCCACGAAGTCGTGGCATCGCCCTGGTGACGACCGTCAAGTTCGATCATCAGCGGGACCATCAAGTCGAGCGTGCGGGCGTTTTCGTTTCCACCGCAGTCGATCGCCCGAAACCCTGTCTCGGTGATCAACTCCATTACGATCCTCTTCGCCTCTTGATCCTCGCTGCAGACGAAGACGTCCAGGGGTTGACCATCAGGGCCTCGAGGCTCCTCGAGCGTCTTCCAGAATGTCGTCTTGTAGGCGGCGACCCAGCGAGCCGAGGTTGCCGCCTTGCTGTTGTGCTCGATGCCGGCCAGCTGTCCCGGCGGGACGGCACCGAAGGGGTTCGTGATGTCGATGAGGATCTTCTCGGCCAGCGAGTCCTGGAGCGGTTCGACCGTGGCCACGGCATCTCCAAACGGGACCGCCAGCACGACCATCTCGCCAAACTCAGCCGCCTCGGCCAATGAGCCGCCACTCACCGCACCGCCCTCCTCTGCGGCCGCCTCAGCGGCCCGCTGGGCCGAACGACTTCCCAGGAAGACCTCGTGGCCCGCGGCCGCAAAACCGCGTGCCAGGCCCCGCCCCATACGTCCCGTACCGCCCAGGATGCCGATCTTCATACTCACTCTCTCCTGTTTCACGACGTCGCGCTCACACCGCTGCCGGTCACTTCATGTTCTTCAGTCGCTTGACCATTCCTCTGCCTGCGGCCGGTGTCACTTGCGATGCGGCCTCAGCGAACGCGAAAGGCGAACAGTCGGCAGTCGCCTGAGAGGTGGAACCTCAGTCGCACGCCTTGTCCAGACAGATCTCTGATCTTCCGCTTGTCCCAGCGGACTCGGCGACGGGGCGAGTCACTGGTGATCACCCGACATGAGGCGGCCTCGAATCCTGGCACCACCTGCCCAGCCTCGTCCAGAACCTCCACCCGCAACCGCCCGTCGTCGGCATCGACGTTCACCTCCAGCCGCTCGCCGTCGAGCTTCAGCATCCGAGTCGTCAGGGTTCCGCGTGACTTTTTGGGCTGGATCGAGACGATCCGGTCCAGGGGCAGCGTGGCCAGGCCGATCCCGGCCTCGTTCTTCTCCGCGGCCCCGTGGGTCAGCTTCCAGCCCGAGTAGTAGAAGTGGATCCGTCGGCCGACGATGATTTCGGGGCAGACATAGTTCATCCCCGCCTCCCACGAACCGGGTGGCCCCAGCGGCAGAAAACGACGCCGGCGATCGACGCGGTTCCAGTGGATCGTGTCGCGGCTGCTGATCAATGCCGTGTCGACGGTACCCTCGAGCCGGACTCCGTCGGCACGCACACCCTTGGTGCGGCTCGAGTGGAACAGGTGGAGGTAGCCCAGGTGCACTCCGCGGTAGGTCCGAGATCCCTGGAAGTGCGAGACGGCGTGATAGAACTCGAGATCCGGGTCGTCGTCGGCCAGCCGCTCGACAACCAGTCGCCCGCCGGTCCAGGTCTTCATGTCCTGGCTCTCGGTCCGCCAGATCGCCCGGTAGCGGTGTCCGTCTTTGGGATCCTTGCCCCACTGCTGTTCGATCAGGAAGAACGGCGGGTTGCGGCTCGTCCTGCCTCCGCTGACACGTCTCAGGTCTCCGATCTTCTTCTCGGTCGTCCAGTGCAGCCCGTCGGGTGACGACGCCGCGAACTCGGTCAGGCCCGGCACGTTGTCGATGTAGAGGGCCAGGAAGCGTCGCCTGGGGTCACTGGTGTCGGGGTTGAACACCACGTACCGCGTCCGGGCCACCCGGCCCTCGCCCCGCAGCACGATGTTGTTCTGGCGGGATCCATCGGGTCCGGCGTGCAGACCCAGCATCGGCCTCTTCCAACGGATGCCGTCCCGAGACCTCGCGTAACACGTGTAGATGTTCTCATCGGGATGGGCCCAATAGTACATGTGGAAGATCTGCTGCTGCGGGTCGCAGAGCACCGTGGGCATCTGCAGCATCTTGCCCTCCCACGGGTGTTCGGCCTCGAGAATCGGCCGCTTCGAGACACGACGGGGCTGTTGCACGACTCGTTGGAGACCCTCGATCGACTCAACCACGAAGTCGTCGATGAACAGCTGCGAGCTCGTTCCGGCCGTCACGGGCTCATCGGCCCGCATCACGACACCCGGACCGATCACCACCAGCACCGCCAGCAGCGATGCGATCTTCGTCTCAGTCTTCACGCGACGTCTTCTCCTGCTCTTGCTCCGGGGTCAGTGCTGTCCGTAGGTCGCGTCATCCTTGTCCTGAGACATGGGTGGGAAGAGTGCGTAGTCTGCTGCGGTCGTGCGGTAGCGGATCTTCAGCACATCGAAGAGCTGTTCGAGTCGGTCGGATTTGTCGCGGCTGAGTTGCAGCGGATCGTGTTCGCGGAAGTACTTGCTGATCTCGGCGACCGCCGTGTCGGTTTCCCGGGCGGTGTGAGGAAAGAAGGCCGGCCGCACGGTCTCTCCGGACGCTTTCGGGATCTCAGCGGCCGCGGCACGGGTCTTGGGGAGGTCCAGTTTCCCGGTCCAGGCTTTTCCGCTGAGCAGGAAGTGCTGGTTGTCGGGGACCCCGCGGATCCTGGCATCGTAGAGCAGGTAGATCTTCTCGATCTTCCGCTTCGAACGAATCGGCGGCATGTTGTTTTGCCAGACCGGGTGCGGAGACCCAAACACCAGATGATCGAATCGCCTCAATCTGGCCGGCAACCATCCATTGAACCCCACGATTCCCGTGTCACCGCCGCCGACGTTTCCGCGAGGTCGCCAGAAGACGTTGTGATGGCACGAGTGATTGGGGCCCTGCAGCACGATGCTCCAGTAGCTACCCGTACAGAAATTGCCTGCGATCGTGGCGCTGACCGGTGAGTGCCAGCAGTGAAACGCGTAGCCTTCTCCGGCCACCACCGTGTTGCCCAGCACTCGCAGGTTGCGGCTGTTCCACGGCAGGTCGTGACGCACTCCGCCGGCCATATACATGCTGTGCCCGTGAGTCCCCTTGCCCTGGTGGACCATGCGGTTGTCCTGGAACAGCCAGTTGTAGGCCGGTCCGCCGGCGAACCCCTGGGCATTGAAAAACGTGCAGCCGACGATTTCGCTGTTCCGCGAACTGTAACTGCCACCTCCCGCCTTGTGAGCATTGGCGTAGCTGCCTCCGATCCACAGTCCCTGGATGCTGAGGTTGTCCGACAGCGTCCAACTGGGACTCTTGAACGACTCGTCGGCGGAAATCACGACCCGCCCACTGCGAAACGACGGGTCGGCTGCGCGGTAGAGGGTCTTCTTGTCTTCATTGGGACCGGCCGGGCCGAACCCGCAATCGAACAGGTAGAACCCCGGCAGGATGTTGACCACGTCGCCGCCCTTGATCGTCCTGGCGGCGTGGGCGAGTGTCTTCCAGGGTTGGTCCCGGGTCCCCTTGGCGGCATCGTCGCCGCTGGTGGACACCCAGAACTGGTTGCCCGGCTTCTGAAACGGATGCTCCAGTTGCTGGTAACCGGGATAGAAGAAGCCTCGCCCTGCAGCCGGGGCATCGGTTTCCTGAGCCCAGGCAACCGGCGGGATCCCCATCGCGATCAGCAGGCAGAGTGTGACGATCCGCATGGCTTTGTCCTTTGGACACTTGGAAGAGCCGTTGGAGCTCTCCGAGGGTCTCACCCGACGTGTTTCAGGAAGCTGACCCGTCCGATGTGGACCCACTCGGCGAGATAGATGTTGCCGTCGCGGTCGAAGCAGGCGTCGTGGGGGTGGATGAACTTGCCCGGTTGCCACCTCTCGGGGTGACGCCGCATGGCGAAGTTGTCCGAGAGGACCTGCTTGAGCCAGTTCGGGTCGTGGCCCAGCTGGGCCAGCACCTGGTTCTTGCCGTCGAGCAGCGTGATCCTCGCGTGCAGGTCCGGCACCATCATCACATCGCCTCTGAGGTCGATGTCAGCCGGGAACAGCATGTCGTCGACCAAGCCCAGGTGTTTGCCTTCGGCGGTGAAGTACTGCAACCGGGCGTTGGCCCGGTCGGCGACGACCAGGGCCGGCTGCCGTCCCTTGCGATCGTCCCACCACAGGCCGTGGGGTGTGCGGAGTTTTCCGGGTCCGTCACCGACGCCGCCGAAGTGACCGACCACCTGGGCGTTCTTGTCGTACTTGATGATGTAGTGCGACCCGTACCCGTCACCCACCCAGAAGCCTCCATCGGGAGCGAAGGCGATATTGGTGGGGCTGAAGAGGTGCCCTTTGCCGTACTTGCCCGGCGTCTTCAGCTCAAACGGCCTGGCCTTCTGGTAGGGGGCGATCTTCGGAGCGGCCTGCTTCCAGACGATCTCGCCCTTCAGAGTACTCTTGGCGATGTACCCCTTGTTGTCGCACAGGTAGAGGAACTCCTGGTTGCCGTCCCGCCGCACGTCGACCCCGTGCCCTCCCCCGTGGAACTCCTTGCCGAAGGACCGCACGAACTTGCCCTTGCGGTCAAACACGACCACCGAGTCCTGCGGCTGAGCGGTCATCGTACGGTGCTTGACGTACACCAGTCCCTCGGCATCGACGGCGACTCCGTGAGTGTCCTGCCAGCGGATGTGTTTGGGGATCTGCATGCAGTCGTGATACACCTCGTAGCGGTGCCCGTCCGGCCCGATCACCGGATTCTTCAGTCCGCTTTTGTCCTGTGCACCCAGGATCGCAGGGGCCGAGCCGGCCAGGGCGATCGAGCCGGTGGTCTTGAGAAAGCTGCGTCGGGATGTTTGGGGGCGGGTCATGGTGTCGAATCCTTGGGTGTGTGCACGATCCGGCTGGGAACCAGTCCAGGAGACCTCAGCGGAAGGAGTATCACATTTTTGCACGTCCGCGTCGCTGGACCTCCTGGATCACCTCGCTGATCGACAGTTCCGGCGAGAGATCAGGGGGTCGCTTGCCGACCCCCTCGAGAATGTTGGTCACGTTCCACTTGTCGTAGAACCTGTGCGGCAGCAGCGGATCGGTCTTGCCCTTGCCGTAAAGCCGTTCGGGGATCTCGGACCACTCGGCCGTCCGCTGGTCTCGCCATCTCGAGTAGTACGCCTGCAGCGTTCGCCGTTGCGTGCTGTGTGGTTTCAGGCGGCCGCCGTGGATGGCTCGGGCGTGGAAGATCACCGCCGTGCCCGCGGGTCCCAGCACGTCGATGCCGGCATCGGCAGGCAGCTCAAGCGGGTTCAGGTCGACCAGGCGGTTGTGAGTTTCCGGCACGATCGAAAAGCAGTGGTCCCTCTCGGTGACGTCGCTGAGGTAGTACATGACCGAGACCGCGTCGATCTCCATGCGACGGTCGTATTCGCGGATGATGTCGCGGTGCCATCCCTTGACCTCGTCGAGCTGTGAGGTTGGCTCGCGGAGCATGATCGCGAACTCCTCGAACGTGATCTCCTCGCCGATGATCCGTCTCAGCACATCCAGCACCACGGGGTTCTCGATCGCCTCGTCGAAGTCGCCGGTATCGGGCAGCACGTTGGTCCCCTCGCAGAACGAATCGCTCAACTCGATCCAGCGATGAGGATGATTCGCTTTGTGCCGATCGATCGCCTCGTTGAAACGTGCCACCTGTTCGGGACCCAGGGCCTGTTCGATGACAAGCACCCCGTTCTCGTTGAACTCGTCAGCGAACTGTTCGAGCTGGCGATCAGGCACGGGGCTCAGATCAACTCGGGCACCGGCTGGTGACCGTCGACGAGGTGTCGTGGCCGGCCGTTGAGGTCGGTGATCGTGGTACTGGCGATGTCGAGACCCAGGTTGCGGTAGATCGTGGCGAAGACGTCCTGGAAGTGCACCGGACGATCGACCGGTTCTTCGGCGTAGCGGTTGGTGCGTCCGATCACCTGGCCCATCGGCATGCCGCCGCCGGCCAGCAACCCACACGCCACGCGACTCCAGTGGTCGCGCCCGGCACTCTTGTTGATCTTCGGTGTCCGTCCGAATTCGCCCCAGACCACCAGCGTGACATCGTCCTGCAGGCCACGACGCTTCAGGTCGTTGATCAGTGCCGCGAGTCCCTGGTCGAGCAATGGCAGGACCCGGCGGCCGTTGGAGAAGTTGCCGCCATGCCAGTCGAAGTCGGCAAACGTCACCGTGACGCAGCGGGCTCCGGCTTCGACGATCCGGCGGGCCAGCAGGAACTTGGACATGATGGCCTGGTAGCCGAGGTGTCCGTAGGAGAGCACCTTGGCATCATCCTTGCCGTAGCTGGCGCGGATGGCGGGGTCTTCCCGAGAGAGATCCAGGGCGTTGAGCAGTTTGCTGGAGGTCAGGACGCCGAAGGCCTGTTCGGTGAAGGGATCGACCTGTCCGGATTCGACGAGCTGTTCGGCTTGACGCTGAAACCTGCTGAAGCCGGCCAGAAGCTGGCGGCGGTTGTCGAGTCGGTTCAGGCTGACTCCGTTGAGTTTCATGTTGGCCAGCACCTCGCCGTCGGGCTGAAACGCACTGTGGGCGCTGCCGAGGAAGCCGGAACCGGGATGGTTGTACGGCTTGTGGGCCATCTGCATGAACAGATTCACGGCCGGTGGCACCGCGGGGTCGACGGGTCCCTGCAGCTTGGACAGCACCGAGCCGACACCCGGCCAGCCACCCTGCGGCTGGCTGCCGAACCTGTGGCCGGTCACGCACTGGAACGACGAATGGCGGCCGTCGGATCCGACCAGCGTGCGGATCGGCACCACCTGGTCCATCATCCCGGCCAATCGCGGCATGTGTTCGGAGATCTGCACGCCGGGCAGGTTGGTCGCGATCGGTCGGAATTCGCCACGGATGTCGGCGGGGGCTTCCGGTTTCAGGTCGAACATGTCCTGGTGCGGCGGCCCGCCGGTCAGGTAGATCATGATGACCGACTTGTGGGACGAGCCCGAGCCGCTGGCCGCTTCGGTTTTGAGCAGCTGCGGCAACGAGAGACCGCCCAGTGCGAGGCCTCCGATCTGAAGGAAGCCACGTCGCGGCAGGCGATCGCAAAGAGTCTGTTGCTGTCCTTCGATCCTGAGCATCTTGAGCCTCGTCGCTGTGTTCTTCTTCAATCGACGCGCCATCGCGACTCTCAACAGTCTAACCAAAAACCTCCCGCCAGGAATCCCAGCCTGGGTGCCTTCGAGTACGAGATTCGGTGGGATGTCTATCTGGCCCGGTGGCCGATGCGTCATCGTGCCGAATCGGCGACGACCACTTGCAGCCGGATTACTTGAGCGTGGGGGGCTTCAGGGCGATCTGCAGGGCCAGGATGTAGCTCGTCAGGATGCGACGTCGGACTTCGGTCGCGGTGAGCGGATTCTCTCCGAGTCCGGCCGGCCCGAGGGGGGGTGAGAATCGAGTCCATCGTGGTGCGTGGTACGACAGGAAAGTCCGGGTGCTCATGGCGTCGTAGGGAATCGAGTTGATGACGAACTCGAGAGCCTTCCGTGCACGCCGGACACTGCGTTCCAGTAACCGTGAGGCCAGGAAGCTCTTCTCTCCGAGTGTCTCGTTGGGATTGGCCGGTTTCCAGGTGATGGCGACCTGCTTGGGCTTGATTTGCCCGATCTTCTGTCGCTCGCGGGCCTCGATCGTCTCGCGGTCCTTCTCGCTCAGCAGAGAATTCGCCTCCTTCTGCAGTTCCTCGAGACGGACCTGGGCCGTTCCGGTGAGTGTCTTGAGCAGCTGTGCAAAGCGAAAATCATCGATCCCTTCGCGGGTGGCTTCCCACGACAGGGTGGGGATGGGGCCCGAGGGCGAGGGGCAAATGCGCGAGAGCCTGGTGCGGGGATTGCCGCTTGCTTCTCCGTGCTCGTTGGCGGTCCATTGAATGTTGTCGTAGTAGGCCCATTGTGCCACGCCACGGACCTCGGTTCGGAATGCCCAGAAGCCATAGAACGCACGGCTGAAGGGCATGTTCAGATGCGGGCAGACGCAGTTGTAGGTCCAGAGCTCCGCGTTGAGCTTGCGGGATTGGTTCAGGGCATCGACAGTCACCTCGGCATCTCCCGCGATCCAGACGTTGTAGTACTTGCCGAGAATCTTGGGGTCGAGACCGGCCGTGGTGGTGCGGACCGGGAGGTTCCAGGACTGGATCTCCTTGAGTCTCTTCAGGGCCGCATCGAAACGAGGACCTTCACCGCCGGGTTCGTCGTTGACGTAGAGCAAGGGCCTGGGCCACTTGCGGGCCTTCCACTGCTCGAGCGTGGCCTTGAGGGCCGGCTCGGGCAGTCCGCCCCATCCGTATCCATGGCTCGACGGGAGCCAGAGCACCGGCTGGCCCGATTGGCACAACCCACTCTCGAGGATCCACTTGATCTGGGTTTCGATCCCGACCTGGAACCTCGGATTGCTTGGCTTGTAGCTGTAGTTCTTGGCGAAACTGATGTTGCTGGTTCCGTCGACGTCGCTGTTGTTGTAGACGGTGACGGTGTTCATCCCGTGGTCCCGCATGTCGCGGTAGTAGGCCTTCTGCAACTGCGGGGTCAGGAACTTCTCCGGAAAGTAGTTTTCGTGGTGATACATCAGGAAGGCGATGTCCGGCTCGGGCAGAGCGACGTCGAGGACCTCGACTTCCAGGGGCAATTCGCGGAGTCGTTTCGGGCCTGATTTCACCACCAGGGTGCCCCGGTACACTCCGGGCGGCGTGCCGGTGCGGGTGCGGGCGGTGACCCACCAGCCGATCACCTCACCGCCGCGGACGTTCCGCGGCCGCGAGAGCGGCAGCAGTCCGGCATCGACGCGTCGGATGGTGATGTCCCGGCCGGGCAGCCTGGCTCGGTCGGGACCCATCAGGTCTCCCTCGAGCCTGATGTCGACGTCTTTCATGCGAGACGGTGCCTGCAGTCCGATCAGTCCCGGCTCGAATTCTCCTCGCGCCATGCGAATGGTCAGCCGGTCGATGAATTCCGCGGCAGTCGGCGGCCTTCGGGACAGGTTGAGCGTCTCCATGACCGAACGGCTGAAGAGCCGCAGTGGGCCGTCTGTCTTATCGGGAGACGAGGATCCTGGGCGACTGAAGCCGATCGGTTCGATCGTGATGTCGTCGATCCAGACGGGCGAGCCGAAGGCCGACTGGCTCGCGATGCTCAGGTTGTACTGACGGCTGTCTCCGGTCTGGAAGATCTCGCTGACCTCAAGCCAGGGGTGTTCGGTTGTCCAACCGGAGCTGTAGGTCATCAGCTCGCCATCGTCGGCCCCGCTGAGTACGAACTTCAGGTCGCCGACGGTGTCGGCGATCGAGACCCACAGTCTCAGTCGATACTGGGTCTGCGGATCCAGGGCGATCGGTTCGGAGACGATTTGGCTATAGGGCCACGGGTGCGGGTCGTTGGGGTCAACGAACAGCGCCAGTGCACGGCGGCCCTTCATCGTCATCGTGGACTCGGGCCGGACTTTGCCCTTGGCGAGCGTCCAGCCGAACGGTTTCCCCTTGCTCCACTTCTCGAAGCTGCCGTTGGCCAGTACCGCGTGACCGTTGGGGAGTGTTCGCGGAGTCGTTTGGGGTGGGGCCTTGGCCCGCCGCACCAGGGCGGCCAGGGCCTTGGGCTTCAGTGATGCCACGGGCGGCTTGAAGTCCTCGGTGTAGCGGATGTCGTTGGAAATGGCGAAGTCGTCGATCCACCCGTTGGTTCCCGAGCCGTCCCCGAGGTAGAAGCTCTCGAGCCCGAAGCGGAACGGATCGAGTTTTTCGGTGTGCAGCCGGCGAGTCCCGTCGACATAGACCGAGAGCCGTCCTTTCTTCGGACCGGCGGTGGTATCCCAGGTCACAGCAAAGTGCTGCCACTCTCCGGGGCCAATGAAGCGTTCCGAGTAATAGTCCCATCCGTGGTGGCCGTTGAAGAGGTAGCCCAGGACCAGGCCTTGCCCCTGTGGGCGATGGCCCAGGGACAGCGTGAAGCCTCCGTTGCCCGGGAAGGTGAAATACCTGTGAGCCGTCTGGCCGGTCTTGTTCGGGTCGACCTTGGCGAAGAACTCGATCGTGCCGCGTGAAAGGTCGATGTTCCCGTCCGACTCGTAGCGCAGGCTGCGGCCGTCAGTCGAGGCGGTCACATCGAGCGCTCGGCTGTAGTGTCCCTGCGTCGGCTGGGTCAGTCCCGCGAGTGCTTCGCCACGCCGGGCGGTGGCTCGGTTGTTGCCGATGGCGAACTCGGCACGAGGTGACTCGTCAAACGACGCGAAGAAGGTCAACTCGGCTCTCGCCGTCGAGAGCCCGACCCACAGCGTGATGATCACGGTGGCGAGGAGGTTGAGGAGCCTGGGGCGAGGAGATGGCATGGCAGATGTCCTGGCAGTGCGTCTTGCCTCTGAACCGGCACGCGTCATTTCCCTGATTGCACAGAGCTGATGGCGCGACCGCAACTCCATCTGACCAACTCGGCCCGGTGGACCGAGTGCTCGAGGGACCTGGTGTTGATTGCCCGGTGGCCTCCTCGGCGTTAGGTTGACGGGGAATCGGCCGATCGAGTGGGCCGTGGCGGCGGGTCCATGAAACAGGGGATCGCTTGGTTTGTGTCCCGGAGAGCCAGTTGAACCAGATGACCCACCAGAGAACTCGCCGCCAGGCCATCAAGAGCCTCGGCCTGGGCGGACTCGCAGGTCTCACCACCCCGGCTCTGCTGGCCGCAGCTCCGGCCCGCCGCAAGAAGCTCCCCGTCGCCGCGGTGATCACCGAGTATCGGAAGTACACGCATGCGGATGTGATTCTCGGGAAGATCCTCGAGGGCTGGCGGCAGGCCGGTGGCGAGGGGCCGGACCTGGAACTGGTGTCGGTGTACGTCGACCAGTTTCCCCAGAACGACCTCAGTCGAGGCCTGGCCAGAAAGCACGGTTTCCGGATCGCCAGGACGATCGATGAAGCACTCACCCTGGGCACGAACAGGGTCTCGGTGGCTGGAGTCCTGAGTATCGGTGAGCACGGCAAGTACCCCTACACCCCCGATACCAGGCAGCACATGTATCCGCGGCGACGCTTTTACGACGGCATTGTTGCCGCGATGAAGCGCTGTGGTCAGTTCGTGCCGCTGTTCAACGACAAGCACCTGGGCTATCGCTGGGAGGACGCCAGGCACATGGTCGAGACGGCTCGGCGTCTGCGGATTCCGCTGATGGCCGGCTCGTCAATTCCGGTCACCTGGCGGTATCCGGCCCGAGAGCTTCCCATCGGCAGTCGTATGGAGCAGGCCCTGGTGGTCGGCCACAGCACCAGCGAGTCGTACCTGTTCCACGCCCTGGAAGGCCTGCAATGCATTGTCGAGCGTCGGCGGGGAGGTGAAAGCGGGGTCAAGGCGGTGACGGCGATTCGCGGCGAGCAGATCTGGGCCGCCGAGAAACGTGGCGAGTGGTCTCAATCGTTGCTGAGAGCCGCACTACGCACACTCGACTCGCCCACCGACGAATTGAAAGCGCGGATCGGGCATCCCGACGCGTTGTTCTTCCTGATCGAATACCGCGACGGCCTGAAAGCAACGGCCGCCATGTTCCCCAGTGCGATCGGTCCCAAGCCGCCCAAGTTCAGCTGCCAGCTGGCAGTGGCCTGCCGGTTACGTCAGCAATCCGAGCCATTCGCCTGCTGGCTGAAGACTCCGGGGATCCCGTTCCCGCACTTTGCGGAGCTGTTACGTGGGATCGAGCACATGGTGCACACCGGGAAGCCGGCCTATGCGGTCGAGCGGACACTGCTGACGACCGGCCTTCTCGATCGCATGATGCACGGCATGTATCCCCAGAAGGGAAAACGGCTGCGTACCCCGGAGTTGGCGATTCGCTACGAGACGCCTCGGTGGGGATTCGCCAATCGAAAAGACACAAACCGATCCGAGACCGGACGGGATGAGCAATAGCCGACTTGCCGACCGCTTGCAGGACTCTGAGGTGAACCACGCGGCCGCTCGCTGTTGCATTCTGTTGGGCATCATGGCCTGTGGAGTGTCGATGGCGGATACAGCCTTGGCTGGCGACGCTGCCGCCGAGCGCATCGTACTCTCGGCCGGTACCCCGGCTTCATCGATCAGCACCTTTGCGTTGGGTCGCCAGGTCACGCTCGCATTCAAAGCCACCGGACTGAAACCGGGGCAGGACGACCTGACGCTCGAACTGCATTTCGTCGATGAAGCGGACCGGACGGTCAAGAAGCAGTCCCTGGTGGTCAAGGCCGACGGGAAGGGGCAATGGGCCAGGCAGATTAAAGCCCCCTGCGGGAAGATGGGTTTCTGGCGTGTCTTTGTCGTGCTCTCCAACGGAGTCACGCTGCCCAAAGAGGGGGTCAGCCAGCGTGAGGGCTACATGACCTACGCCGTGGTGCCCGACCCGGCCCGGCGGAAGCTGTACGGCGAACAGGCGACCCGCTTCGGCATGAACGGCCTCTTCAGTCGGCAGGCCAACGTGATGCCGTACCTGGGCATGCGCTGGATGTACGAGCCGTCGACGATCGCCGTGAGGCAGTACGGGTACGCGTGGGGGCAGATGGAGCCGGATCATCCCGGTCAGTTCGCCGAGGACCGGGCCGCCGCCCGGGCCAAGGGGAAGCGGTTTCCCCTGGACTTCTTCCTTCACAATTCCGCCTACTTCGTCGACGGTCAACGAAAGCCCTGGACAGTCTACTCGCTTCCCACCCTCTTCTACGCGCCTCCGAAGTGGGCCATCATTCCGGGCACCACCCACGGCGTTCATGCTCAGCTGAAGCCGGAGGCCGAGAAGCACTGGCGGAATTACTGCCTCGAAGTGGCCCGGGCCTACACACAGCAGTATCCCAACCGGAAGGAGAACATCTACCAGATCACCTGGGAGCCTCAGGGGGCCGGAGGCGATGAGCGGCTGATCCGCACTTATGAAATCGCCTACAAGGCGCTGCACGAAGTCGATCCCAAGGCGATGGTGATCGGTCCGGCGAGCAGCAGCACGATGCTGAACGTGAACTGGGACCAGCGCGTGCTTGGCAAGGGGCTGGGGAAGTATCTGGACGGATTCGCAGTGCATCCCTACCTGTCCCGGGTCGCCAACAATCCCGGCGACCTGGCGAGGACACCCGAGCAGAACGGCCTGGTGCAAGGGCTGCGTGCGATCAGGGCGGTGATCCGCAAGCACGCCGGCCGAGACCTGCCGCTGTTTGCGACCGAACTGGGCTTCAACGACGACGGCGAACCGGCGCAGGAAATTCTGGCGGCCCGTGCTCACGTCCGCTCGAGCCTGATCCTGCTGGGCGAGGGCTACCGGTTCCACATGCCATTCAGCACCTACCTGCCCGGATACGGCTTCTATTATAGTCTCGGCGGCAGCAGCTACTTCCCCGAGAAGGCCGGTCCCAAGTCGGTGGTACCCGCCTACGCCGCCATGACCTTCCTGATCGATGGCCACACGAGTACCGGCCCGATCCAGGGACTGGGTCCGAGGGCCTGGGGGTACACGTACCGAGGCCCGCAGGACACGATCAAGGCCCTGTGGAGCGAGGAGTCAAGAGAGGTCGGCGTTTCGGTGCGGGGCAAGCAGGTCGAGGTGTTTGACTGGATGGGAAACAGCAGACGGGTCCCGGTCAGTCGGGGTAGGATCAGGGTCACGATCGGCCCGAATCCTCTCTACATCAAGACCGATCGGGAAGTGGCTGCGCGTTGAGAGCGGTTCGAAGGGTGCCAGGACGTGCCAGGACGTGCCAGGAAAACGAGGAGAGGGAGACCACGGCGATGGGAGGCAGTCTCGATCCGCAGCAACAGCGGGCTTACCAGGACACCGGTGTCCTGTTTCCATTGTCGGCGATCGAGGCGGCCGAAGCTGCGGTGGCCTGCGAAGAGGCCTTGGCCTTTCTCGAGTGCCTGGGGCCGGATGCTCGTACCGTCGATTCCTCACAGTCACACCTCTTTCTGCCATGGGCCTATGACCTGGTGACGAATCCACGTGTGGTGGATGCGGTTGAGGGGGTATTGGGTCCGAACATCATCGGCTGGGCCACGACGCTGTTTGCCAAGCCGCCGGGCGACCCGTCCCGGGTGACCTGGCACCAGGATGGGACCTACTGGGGCCTGGATTCGACCCGGGTGACGACCGCCTGGATAGCGCTGACCGAAAGCAACCCGGCCAACGGCTGCATGCGAGTGGTCCCCGGCACCCAGCAGCTGGCGATCCAGCCTCACCTGGACACGTTTGCCGAGGACAACCTGCTGTCTCGCGGGCAGGAGATCCAGGTGGAGGTGGACGAGGCGGAGGTGGTGGACCTGGTGCTGGGGCCGGGCGAGATGTCGTTGCACCACGTCAACCTGGTGCATGGTTCGAACCCGAATCCGACCGACGGATGGCGTGTCGGTTTCACCGTGCGGTACGTCACTCCCGACGTGCGACAGGAGAGTGGGACTCGGCCGTTGGCGGTGCTCGTGCGTGGTCGCGACGAATACGGGAACTACCAACTGGTCGATCGTCCGGCCGAGCGTCCACTGGTCGAGGCGGTCGACGCGTTGCGCGAGTTCAACCGCGAGTTCCTTGCGCGGCTGATGCCGTCGCCGGAGACACCAAGTTGAGTGATCCGGGTGATCCGGGTGATCCGGGTGATCCGGGTGATCCGGGTGATCCGGGTGCGACGACGATTCGAAACCCGAACTCCCGCCGATCCTCCGGGCCAGGTACCCAGGGCCCCGAAAGCAGCGTGCTGGTGCTCAGACGATGAACTGCAGGCTGCTGGGTTCGCCCGCTTCCAGGGCCGCACAATGCGATTCGAAGTTCAGCATCTCCAGCAGGCTGGTGCCCTCTGCCATCCGGCCCTGCATGATCTCCTCGGTCCGCTGGATCTTCTCGGCAATCGGCACCGCGGCAGCCAGTTGCTTGACGGTCGCGAACACCAGCCCGTCGTCGTCGCCCAGGACGACATCGCCGGGATTGACGACGACTCCGCCACAGGTGACCGCGACCTGTGTCTCGCCGAGGTTCGTGGTGGTGCCGGCGTAGGGGGTGCTGGTGCGGGCGTAGTACGGGAGTTCGAGGGTCCCGACGGTTTGCGTGTCGCGGCAGGGTCCGTCGATGACGATGCCGGCCAGGCCCTTGCGGATCGCCTCGGCCGGGAACATCCCACCGCAAACCGCTCGATCGCTTCCCTGAGAATCGATCACCAGAACTTCACCGGCCACGGCGTCGCGGAGTCCCTTGATCACCGTCAGGAAGTCGTTGTGGCAAGCGATGGTGTGGGCTCGACCGACCAGCTTCAGGCCGCTGCGAATCGGACGCAGGCCCGGGTCGGCGACCCGAAACGCCTCGACCTGGGGATCGGCCGCACGCAGGGCCTTGTTGGCGTCACAGACGCAGGCGGAGTCCAGCGGCAGCAGCCGCGATCGCAGTTCTTCAAAGTCCATTGCCTTGAGGCCTCTTGCGGTTGCCGCTGTCTGCGGTGTGTGCTTGCGGCGGATCTGAACCCGGACTCCGAGTCATTCAATCCGCCGCAGTCGGGCGAGCCGGCGAGTCAGAACAGCTCGGCAATCGGCTCGCCGTGGTAGATATTGTGCGGCCGGTTCAGGTCGTCGTACCAGGCCGCGTCGTCGGGGATGCCCAGCGAGTGATAGATCGTCGCGGCCAGGTTCTCGGGCTTCTGCGGATTGGCGGCGGGGTAGCCGGCGATCTTGTCCGACGAGCCGACCACCGTACCGCCTCGAGTTCCACCTCCCGCAAAAAACACCGTCTGCACCGCGCCCCAGTGATCTCGGCCCGGCAACTTGTAGTGCCGGTTAGTTTCCAGCTTGGGCGTCCGCCCGAATTCTCCGGCCATCACGATCAGGGTCGATTCGAGCAGGCCTCGATCGTGCAGGTCATCGAGCAGAGCCGAGAGGCCCCGGTCCGTCGGCGGAAACAGCTTCTGCTTGAACCGCGGGAAGGCGTCGCCGTGGGTGTCCCAGGTCTCGTTGTTGCCGAGGTTGACCTGCACCAGCGGCACACCCGCCTCGATCAGCCGACGGGCCATCAGCAGCGACCAGCCGTAGCTGTTGCGGCCGTAGCGGATCTGCTCGGTGTCCTTCTCGTTGGTGACATCAAAGGCGTGTCGCACCTTGGGGTCGTTCAGCAGCGAAATCGCTCCGTCGCGCAGCCGTCCGAAGCTGCGGGCCGAGGCGGCCTCGTCGAGGTGGCTTTGCTGGCGTTCGATACTGCGGAGCACATCGAGTCGCCGGGTGAAGCGTGACGAGGTCAGGCTGTGAGGCAGAGTCAGGTTGGGTGCCCGGAAGACGCGATCCTCTTCCCGGAACGGCAGGCCGAGGTTCGGGAAGTTGTACTCGGGGTACGCCCCACGCTGGATGTTGTGGTACGGGGACGCTTCGATGAACCACGGGTCGTGGCGGTAGCTCATCTGGCCGCCGAATTGTCCGGGGATCGTGCCGCCGGACCAGTGAATCAGGGTCTCGGGAACCACGGCGGCCGTCGGCAGCAGTGTGTTTTCGCGTGGCACCCTGGGGTGATTCTTCACCGCATAGCCGGCGGTCGAGAGGATCGAGGGGTAGTCGCCGGAGCGTGGTTGCCGGTCGCCTTTAAAGCCGAGATTCTTGACCGAGCGGCCGGTGAGCATGAAGTAGTGCCCGAGCGTGTGGCCGTTGGTCGAGTGGGTCATCGATCGGCAGGTCGACCACAGGTGGCTGCGCTGGGCGAGGCCGGGCAGGTGCTCGCAGATTGTGACGCCGGAAGTTCGAGTGGCGATAGGGTGGAATTCGCCGCGGATCATAACCGGGGCATCCGGCTTCAGGTCGAAACTGTCCTGCTGGGCCAGTCCGCCCGAGAGAAAGATGTAGATGCAGCGGCGGAATCCGGACGAGGGCTGCGAGGTGGAGGGTGCCGCCTTGAGGCCTTCGACCTCGTCGATCCCCAGACCCAGCAGACCGAGCGTCCCCGCTTGGACGGCACTGCGTCGCGAGACCAGGGGGTGCGATGGTGTTGGTGGTGAGTGGTGCATCTGCTCGGGCCTGTTGGGCAGGCCGCGTCCGATTCGGGACTCAACCGTATGTTACGCCAGAGACCGCACGGGGATCTACTGGGAAGTGTCCCTCCCGGCCGTGATGTTGTCGTCGCGGTCGTGGACGGGCTACGCGGATTCTGTCCTG
>Ga0310123_10001170_pt1 | contig 22305 bp, 20 predicted proteins | sample CB6_AW_1057_MG_FD_203505 | JGI IMG/M metagenome (GOLD analysis project Ga0310123, IMG submission 203505) | Marine microbial communities from Western Arctic Ocean, Canada - CB6_AW_1057 | ecosystem: Environmental > Aquatic > Marine > Oceanic | place: Canada: Western Arctic Ocean | collected... | reverse complement strand
CCCATTATTCCCCAAAAGCAAGGCCCGCATCGGACCTCGGTTCAACCACTTTCACGGCATCCTTGTCGACATCTTCTATGACCACGTGCTGGCCCGCCATTGGAAACACTATCACGCAGTGCCCCTGAACGAGTATGTCCAATATGTGCATGACTGCTTTCTGACGCACGAACAACTGATGCCTGAAACCATGCGAGCCATTTTGCCGCGCATGATCCAGCAGAACTGGCTTGCCGCTTACGCCACTGTCGAGGGTATCAAACTAACCTTGGAACGAATGTCGCAACGGATTACCCAACGGTTTGATCACACCATTAACCTGGCACCGGCCAGTGAGGTCTTGAAGCAGCACCGCGACGGTTTTACGGATGATTTTCATGCATTCTTTGCACAGACAATTGAGTGCGTCCATTGGGCACAGAAGACGGCTCCGCTGAAAGTCTAGCCCGACTGTTTCACTATCTACCGGCTGCTGGCCCCGTAATGAGGTGATGACTCCGGCCTAGCGCACGATCCGTGCTCCGCCACCGCCAACCACGTGCTCAAGTTCTTTGAGGGTGATCTGGGAACAATCCCCACGTGTCGTCTGGAGCAGCGCACCATGGGCAGTCCCCAGACTCACCGCATCCTGTGGGCTCCTACCCGCAAGAAATGCATAGGCCAGACCCGAAGCAAACCCATCGCCGCCACCGACACGGTCTTCGATCGGCAACCGCTCAAACCTCGGACCCTCGAAAAACTTGTCCTCCTGTGCCCAATAAAGGATGGCAGACCAGTTATTCTCGTTGGCGCTGACCACCTCACGCAGCGTTGTACCAATGACCTTTAGATTCGGATGGTCCTTGGCCACTCGGCGCACCATCCGCTTGTACGACTCAATGGGCAGTTGCTTGAGGTCATCGTCTGCACCTTGCACCTCGTAACCAAGCACCTTCTGAAAGTCTTCTTCGTTGCCAATCAAGCAGTCAATATACGGAACCAAGGGCCCGGTAGTTTCGATCGCTTCCTGACTTGACCACAGCTTACCGCGAAAATTCAGATCATAGCTGATGATGGTTCCCGCATCATGGGCCGCCTGCAAGGCCTCGGCCGCAACCTGACGAGTCGTCTGGCTCAGACACGTAAAGATGCCACCGGTGTGCAACCAACGCACGCCCCGCTGAACAAATATTTCGTTCCAATCAACATCACCGGACTTCATCTGCGTGGTGGCTGAGTGGCCACGATCATATAGTGTGACACTTGGCCGTGGACCGTGGCCAACTTCCGTGAAATTTAATCCAATCCTCGCTTGGCGCCCCACACCGTCGTAAGGTAGCATCACCGCATGCGATGTATCCACACCCGCTGAACGTGCATGGTTGGCGATAATCGCACCCACTTCATTGTCGACCAACCCGCCAATCCAGCCGGTGCACAGGCCAAGCCGGGCCAGCGCATAGGCAACGTTGTATTCACCGCCACCAACCCAGACCTCCAGGTTTGAAGCAAACTCGATGCGTCCATGTCCCGGAGGGGACAAGCGAACCATGCATTCGCCTAACGACATCAAGTCATACTGACACTGTGACTTCGCACGAATCTTGAATGTCATCTCTCACTCACCTCAGTGATGCTGATGTGGGGCCATCCCCAACTCAAGCGGGGTGTCGGGATCCAGCGGTCTGAGTTCTGTTAATTCATACCCAGGGTCAGGCGCCCACCAGACTTCAAACATGATCTGTACTTTTTGTGACAGTTTGACCCCTTCCAAAGATACGCCTGCAGCGAGCGGAAACTCCATCTGGTGGGCCGGCATCGATTCGATTCGCCCATCGGCCCCAATAAAATCCGGGATCGCTTCATGATGAATCGCCACCATGTCTTCTTCCGGCGAAATTTGCGTAACCACCCCCCGAACACTGTAGGTGGTACGGGTCGCCCTAGACTCCACCTCAGGGGCACAGCCCACTAATATCATCACTAGAATAGATCCACCAGTTGAGCGAGTCATTTTCAGCGTCCGGTTGAATTTACCGATACTACGATCATAAGGAATCTGACGTATCCTGCGAACCGAACCTACCTTCGGAGTTGATAAGATGGACCGGCTCCGCATTCAAGAAGAACCCCACCTCCATGACGCAACTCTTGTGCTGGCACTATCAGGTTGGATGGATGGGGGAGACGTATCGACCGGCACCGTAGCACGCCTCGTGCACCTGGCCCAAGCCCGACCCATTGCCGAAATCGATCCTGAGCCGTTCTACATCTATAACTTCCCCGGTTCCATGGAAGTCGCGGCGCTGTTCCGCCCCCATATCGAGATCGAGGATGGCCTGATCAAGGCCGTGAAAATGCCCGCGAACACGTTTTTCTGCCACGATTCTGCCAATTTATTGCTTTTCATTGGGAAGGAACCGAATCTGCACTGGCCGACCTATGGTGATTGCCTCCTGAAGATGGCCCAGATCGTAGGTGTCAAGCAAATCCTGTTTGTCGGCTCATTCGGTGGCGCGGTACCACACACCCGTGAGCCGCACCTCTATGTCACGGCCTCAGACTCCAAACTGCTGCCGGATTTGGAGAACCATGGATTTCGGCCGAGCAACTACGAAGGGCCCGGCTCCTTTACGACCTATCTGATGACCCGGGCCAAGTCGGAGGGACTTGACATGACCTCGCTCGTGGCTGAGATCCCTGGGTACCTTCAAGGCACCAATCCGCTGAGCATCGAGGCCGTTACCCGGCATCTGGCAAAGATTTTGAGCCTGCCACTCGATCTGACGGAGCTTCGAACTGCCAGCAACGAGTGGGAAATCCAGGTCAGCGAAGCCGTGGCCCAGGACGACGAACTGGCCACCAAAGTCCGCCAGCTCGAAGAACACTATGACAATGACCTTATCGGAAAGCCTGAGGATGATCCAGACGACAAAGAGGAGGATTCTACCGACATATAAGCTGCGTTCAGGGCTTGCGGCGCCGCCCCAAACTATATTGATTTCTGATGTCCTGGCCGCTTGACGGCCGGGCCTGCCCATGACAAAATCGGTGTGTTCAACTGGTGGGTAGATCCCGCTGGCTTGGATTGGTAGTACTTTCGGTAGCTGCCAATTCGCTTGCGGGAGCGTGGGTTGGCCTTGACAACCGGATGTGTATCCCTATGATACGCCGCCTTGGTCCAAGTGGCCTCGAGATAGTGGCGTTTGCTTGGCTGTAACCAACCAGTCATGGCTACGCAAGCGACTAGTTAATCCAGAGGTGGGGGAAATGTAGCTCTTTGACAAGTGAACAGTTGGGTATGGGTCCCATCGTGATAGCAGGCGATTGGGGCCCCGCTCGAGCATCGATCAAACAGGCTCCAGCCTGACTGAAAAATGCTCGAGGTGCCGCGAGGATGTGCCTGCGGACTCGGATTCACCTCCGAGCCCAAGGGTTAAACCGTCGGCGGGATTTTTCACAGCATCCCGCCGGCTCACCATCCTGGTGGCGACCGACCGCCGAACCGCGACGGTCGGTCTGATAGGAATGTGAGCACCTTCGTTGACAAAGCCTGTCAACGAAGCGCCATCCTCGTGATGGCGTGACCGGTCCGCCTTAGGGCGGATTAACCGGGTCGAAAACTTCTTTCCAAAGACAAGGTCGGCTCGCGAAAGCGTGTCGGCTGGTCAAAGGATTTCAATCGAAGAGTTTGATCCTGGCTCAGATTGAACGCTGGCGGCATGGTTAAAACATGCAAGTCGAACGCGAACGTCACTTCGGTGACTATTAGAGTGGCGTAAGGGTGAGTAATGCATTTCTAACGTACCCCGAGGTCGGGAATAGCACTGGGAAACCGGTGGTAATACCCGATGACCCCGACTTTTCGTATGAAATATCGGGCAAAGGCTTGCTGCCTCGGGATCGGGAAACGTGCTATCAGCTTGTTGGTGAGGTAAAGGCTCACCAAGGCTTAGACGGCTAGCGGGTGTGAGAGCACGACCCGCCACATCGGGACTGAGACACTGCCCGGACTCCTACGGGAGGCTGCAGTAACGAATATTCCGCAATGCGCGAAAGCGTGACGGAGCAATGCCGCGTGCAGGATGAAGCCCCTAGGGGTGTAAACTGCTGTCAGGGGCTAGGAATTCTGACCAACCCCAGAGGAAGAGCCGGCTAACTCTGTGCCAGCAGCCGCGGTAATACAGAGGGCTCGAGCGTTAATCGGAATCACTGGGCTTAAAGGGTGCGTAGGCGGATTGGAAAGTGTCTTGTGAAATCCCACGGCTCAACCGTGGAATTGCTTGGCATACTTCCAATCTTGAGCTCGGCAGGGGCCGTCGGAACTCTAGGTGGAGCGGTGAAATGCGTAGATATCTAGAGGAACGCCAAAAGTGAAGACAGACGGCTGGGCCGACGCTGACGCTGAGGCACGAAAGCGTGGGTATCGAACGGGATTAGATACCCCGGTAGTCCACGCCCTAAACGATGTGCACTAGGTCGAGGAGGTTTTGACGCCTTCTCGGCCGAAGTTAAAACATTAAGTGCACCGCCTGGGAAGTACGGTCGCAAGGCTAAAACTCAAAGGAATTGACGGGAGCTCACACAAGCGGTGGAGCATGTGGCTTAATTCGAAGCAACGCGAAGAACCTTATCCAGGGTTTGACATGCACGGATTACTGATCTGAAAGGTGATGGACGCTCGAAAGAGTGGAACGTGCACAGGTGCTGCATGGCTGTCGTCAGCTCGTGCTGTGAAGTGTCGGGTTAAGTCCCTTAACGAGCGAAACCCCTGTCGCTAGTTGCTAACACGTAATGGTGAGGACTCTAGCGAGACTGCCGGTGTCAAACCGGAGGAAGGTGGGGACGACGTCAAGTCCTCATGGCCTTTATGCCCTGGGCTGCACACGTGCTACAATGCTGACTACAAAGCGACGCAAGGCCGCAAGGCGGAGCAAATCGCAAAAAGGTTGGCCCAGTTCGGATTGCGGTCTGCAACTCGACCGCATGAAGTTGGAATCGCTAGTAATCGCGTATCAGCTACGACGCGGTGAATACGTTCCTGAGCTTTGTACACACCGCCCGTCAAGTCATGGGAGCCGGGAGCACCCAAAGTCGCCACACTTCAGTGGTGCCTACGGTGAATTCGGTGACTGGGACTAAGTCGTAACAAGGTAGCCGTAGGGGAACCTGCGGCTGGATCACCTCCTTTCTAAGGGATTTCCTTAGATGCGGATTGGGCAGTGGTTACCACGGTGACCAATGCCCTTGCGGAGCGATTCGCACCGCAAAAAGTCAACGCAACCTCGTCCGTACGGGCCGTACGCGGCCCAGCGGATAGCCGTGCGGCAACGCACGATGAAGGCATCAGGGCCCCCAATCGCCCGCCGTCTCGATCAGACCCATACCCAACTATTCACTCTGAAACACTTGTAGCGAAAGCCAACCTGCCAATAGGCAGGTTTATTTTTGCGCACGAGCAGGCAGATGACAACAGGATTGGTCCGGGCAAAGCCGTGCCATATGACAATTGCGGCTACCTGGAACCCCGGTTGATAAGTGGAAATACTCGGCACAGCACATTGATTAGTCCTTAAGACATGTGTTTCATAATACACCAACAGACGGGCCTCATGACCCTCCTATCCAAATTCAGCCCTTCGAAACCCCGGCCATGATGATTTTGCGAACCGCAGCAATAACGCCCGACCACCCACGTTATACCTGCCGGTACCGTCCGGCCACGTGGGGGAACTTCGGGTCGGACCGCACGGGCAATGGTTCATACCAAAAGCGTAAGTAACCAACAACCGGACCAATCACACCAAGGAGTCAACCATGAAAACAACCACCACGCTATCGTGCGCCCTGTTCGGGCTCTTGACCATCGCACTCGCCCCAGCCACATGGGCGAACACCCCTCTGCCTGATGCCGTACCTGGCCCAAAAGCGATCAACAAGCGATGCCACCCGACGCCTGTGGATCCAAAAGCGATTGCCAAGCGATGCCTCCGCCAGATGACTACGACTGCTGAGAATTCTGTCCAGGGGAACCGCTATACCGCCGCCCGCTGCGTTGCAGCGATCAACAAGCTGCAGGCCAACGGCCAGCACCGTGCCGCCAAACGACATGCCCGATCATGCATCCGTCGCATCCATCAGCGATCTGAGGCCAGCGTCAAGCAGATCAGCAAGCTGTGCCGAAAATGTGTCGAAGCGCTGCGCCGCCTCCACGCCTCCGGGCTGGCCCGCCGGGTTGCCGCCGAGTCCCGGAAACTCCGTCAGAAGGTCAGCGATTCTGAGGCCCGCGCCATCAAGGCGATCTGCAAGGCCGTGAGGGATCTGACCACAGAAAAATCAGTTCCAGTACCGAAGACTCGCTAACAGTACTTCCTCCACCCCCGGGTTCGGCCCTATGGGCCACCCCGGGGTTTTTTTGCGCCCTGAATGTGCTCTGGAAATCTTTGGGCAGCAACCGATGAATAATCCCATTCTCCGTGAAATATCATTTCTTTCTCACCATAAACCACATCATGGTCCTTGGTGGGACTCTACCGGATATCTCTCTGTTTTCAATAGACAGGCTTAGGGTTGCCAGGCCAATCGCAATGATATGGAACCGTAGGCCATCCTCTGGTACCTGATGCGGTGGAAACACTGGATGCTGCTCATTGCTGTTGATCAATGATCTCGGTACGATGCCAAACAAACCGGGGCAATGCAAGGGAATGCAACCAGTGGTACCAGTGGCAAAGGAAGGCCCCACGCCGCAGGCCGGAGCGGCTCATCTGCCGGTTCCATATCGCAACGGCCCATCGCAAGCCCCCACCTCGGAAACAAACACCGACACAATCCCTCCTTGGCTGAATCGGTACGGCTCGCGCATGCGAGGTCGCTGGGGTGCGGTCGTCGTGATGGGCCTTGCAGGTATCACCTTGGGTGGTGTGTGGGGACACTTCGGCTTGCCCCTTTACTACCGCAGCACTGCCCTGATCGAACTGCAGCCAATGCTGGCCCGTTCCGAACCTGCTGCTGCAGTTGCCCTGGTCAATCGCCACCTGATGCTGTTGCAAAATCTGGACATGGCCGGCTTCGGCAAAATCAAGATCACGGCACCATCCACCACGGGAGCCCCAATCCAGATCACAGTCACAAGTACTGACCCCACGGCCGCCATTACATCCCTCAGCACACTGCTTGGCGCCTATCAACAACAGCCCGAAATCGTGGCCCTGTTCGACCAGGCCCAACTGCTGGCGGACACCCTACAGAAACAGGTTGAACTGGAACAGCAATTGGCCGAATTAGAACCGAAGATCGTTGCCACCAGCTACCCACTTGATTCTACGCCGCTTGAGCAATCGCTTATCGCTGCCCAGGGCCGCCTAGCTGATTCACAATCGAAGCTTAAAGCGACCCGCACCGCCCTGGAACACCTCGCAATGCTGGAGGCCAGGAAAGCCAAATTGAAAGACGCCCTCCAAATGCTGCGCATGCAGAAGGCCACTGCAAAGCGCCCGGATAAAGAGCATCTGGAACGTGAACTGGAACAGCTTTACCAACACATAGGCACCCGCACCCCCGCCATGACCAAGCAGCAGGGTGAGTCGCAGGCAATGCAGAATGCACATACTCCGAATCAGGGGCTGATGCTCACCGTCCCGCTTATCGGCAACGATGGCCAGCCAGCAGTATTCAGTGGCGAGCAGCTACGCCAGCGTCAGATAGCACTGACCGGCCTAGCGATGCAGGCGAAGAACGAACTGGATGCCCTGTTACGACAGAAGACTCACCTGCGACAACTGGAGGCTGCGGCGGCCGCAACTCATCATGATCTGAATGCGGCACAAACTATGGCCAAGAAGATCCAGGCCGGAATGAATGGTATTGTCCGACCACGGATCGACCTGCAACCACGAGCCATGTTTCTCGGCCAACAGCGGCGTAATCGAACTATTCTGAGCGCCCTGACTGGTGGGGTTATCGGATCCGGTCTGATCATGCTCCTTGGCGGCATTGACCAACGGATTCGCCGGCCGGATCGCTGCTTGCTTGAACAACCGACCGCACCGCTGTTTGGAACCGTTCCGACCATCTCTGCCAACAGCCATGATCCTGCTGACACCGATCGCACGGCGTTATCTATCCACGAAATCCGGGGCCTGCTGGAACTGCGAGCACAACGTGACGCCGCCCAAGCATTCGCCATTACTAGCCCCAGCCACGGCTCAGGCAAGACTAGCCTAACTGTGGGTCTGGCCTCCTCCCTAGCGCTCAGTGGTACCCGCACGTTGCTGGTGGACTGTGAACTGGCTGGCCGTATCCATGAATCCGACCCGACTGGCGGACCTGACAACAATGCCGTCTCCAGCGGGGCGCAGAGCCTTGACCGCGTGATGATCGATATGGGCTATCTCTCGGCAGTCGATACTGACCAGTTCCTATTGACTGACAGCGAAGGCACCGGCCTCGTTGGAGCGCTCAACGGCGCGGCACTGGACCAATGCGTCGTACCCACCAAGATCGCAAATCTATTCATGGTCCCCGCATTGTCAGCTAAGGCCGAGCACATCGGCAAGCTTTCATCGCGATTCATCCGGCGCCTCGTGGACGAAGCCCGCAACGAATACGACATCATCCTCTTCGATACCGGACCGATCCCAGGTAGCGTTGAGGCGATGTTCGTCGCTACTGCAGCTGACGGGGTGGTCCTAGTGGTAGCCCGCGGCGAATTGCAGAATCAGCTTGAACGGACGTTGGCGCACCTACGAGTAATCGGTGCCAACTTGATTGGCACCGTTTTTAATCGCACCGAGCATCGTGACCTGACTGTCCAACTGCCTGATTACCCTGTAACACCTACGGATCCGGTCACGCCTCCGCGCCGGCTGCCTGACACTTCGCGTTTGGCGGGCTCAGGCATCTTTGCAGCAGTAATCGAAACTCAAGCGGGCCCCATGGTGACCGCCGAAAAATCCGGGGTACCAATCTCGGCAGCCGACGCCGGTGACGGACTCAGTGAATTGCTGCGCAACCCGGACAATCTCACACCTCCACCCGCATCGACCATACCCCAACGCCCCACACTCCAGGACGTGCTTGATCAATACGTCGAAGCAACGATCAAATCGGCCGAGAGCACTCGCACGCCAACGGCCATGCTTCATCATGACAGACCCGTGAACCAGCTTACAGATCAGCCCGATGACCAGACCAAGCCGGCGCCTGATGCGTTGGGCTGAAGCAGTCCTGTGGAATCGCAATGGATTCTGATCCCGCAACCGGCACCCGAGTTCACCCGATACAGCCGTCCAGTGCACATCGGCCGCGATGCGACTTGCGGTTGGACGTTTGACAGCGGATCCATTGGGTCGTCGGCGTTACGAGTTGAGTGTTCGGCAATTCACCCAGTCTCAGCTGACCGATTATTTTCTTGCCGACTCGACCCATCGCGGTGACCCCGACCGGATGTTTGATGGACTTCGCTGGGGTGGCCAGCTGGTATTTGTCTCCCCCCGGCCCCGAGAGGTCGAACGCCTCTTCCATCGCCACCTTGCACGGCCCGAGTACCGAATTGATCAGCCACCACAGGTAGTCGAACCCTCGCGATTCTCGACGCCACACGATCCTTGCCCCGACCCAGATCAGACCCAAATCAGCACACGAACAAACCGATTCAACCTGTTTCGCCGACGTCACATGTGTTTTATTGCGCAAAAAATCCTCCTCGATCGACCAGACACACTGACTGACCGACATTCCTACCACGTCTGCCTGAACCCGCGCAACGGCGGCCATGTCGTCTTAAAGCAAGTGCCAACCCTGGAGCAGGCGACCCGGTGATTGGAGCGTCTCATGCCCACAGCTTCATCGCAAGTGATCGCGAACAACGTGCGCAAGCTCGTGGAAAAAGTCTTTCCTATCCTGCTCACGCGTGAAGCTGCATTGCTTCGAATGCTCAAGCGTCACCTGCCTTCTGCATTGCAGAACCGGGTGCCAAAGCTTCTGAAAATTGAGAGGGACAACCACGGCTTGGTACGAAGTATGCAGATGAGTTAGCTGCAGCTCGGCGGCCCACCGCTTGGATTGCTGGAGTTTGCACAACAGAGCGTTGAGCTGCTGCGGGCACTACACGAAAAGATCGGCCTATTGCACTTGGACCTGCGGCTGGAAAACTTCGTAATCACCGAACAAGGTGTCGGATTCGTTGACTTCGGCTCGGCGGTTCGTGTTGATGAAGACTTCTCACAGAACACTATCTTGCGAATACTAATCGCAGAGATGCTTGCTGCATCTCAGATCCACAAAAATATGAAACGACTACAAGCCCAGAGCCGTGTGACCTCAAGCCTGTTTTGGAACTGCTACCAGAAAATCAGCATTGCAATCGATCTCTTCTATCTGGCTGTTTAAATGACCTACCCGGACAATAATCTCAAACTGCGAGGCCTAGTCGACTGTGAACGACGGGGCATGGTCTATCAACAGCTGGAATCCCTCCGCCGTGAAGTGCTTCGTCCCTCGGGCCCACTACGGCCTCGCTACACCTCAGTCCGAGACATCCATCTGGCGATCATGGAGATTGTGAACTAGCCCTAGCTGTCCAGATGCAGGTCCAACTGCAACTGCTCAGCAATCTGCTCGAGTGTATCGTGCAGCTCCGATAAGGGCAGTGACGCCGGCGCGGTCAGATCGGCCACTACTTTAAAGAGAGGTTCTCCAGTCATTGGAGCACTGACGCATTCGGTGTGCAACCCAACGACATTAACAGCCCGTTGCGCCAAGGCCGCCGCAACCTCATGGACGATACCGGGCCGATCGTGACCGAGCAGTTCCAAGTGCATAGCATGGTCATCACTCGATTTATCTGCAACCACAGCCCGATGCGAGTGGACATGCAAACCCTCGGATCCCAACCCCCCCAATGCCTCAATCAACGCGTCGGTTTGTTCGGGCTGCACGTCGACGTGCAGCAAGCCGGCAAACTGCCCCTCCAGACGGGCGAATTGGCTTTCCAGCCAATTACCCTTGTGACTAGCAACAATGGCCGAGATAGCTTCAATCAGACCCGGCCGATCAGCACCCAGAACGGCAAGCACTAGGCTGGTACGCATGGGATGAGTATATCTTGGCAACCCTCACACGTCCCTGGCACATGCTGCTAACGCCGGCACGACTCAAGCCCTGTACATCCCTTGCGCTGCAGAGCAAGGGGTATGACGGGGCCAGTTAATTTGCTATCAAACGCGAATATCACAGACCACTTCGGAATACAACCAGGCTCGCGGTGTGTCCGTGTAAGTAACTGGCTGAACCTATCGGGCCAATCTCGCCCGCAGCAAAGAATCCAGCCAGAGGCACCTCGCCCAAGGCCTCGTGAATCATGCATGCATCCGCACTGGCCTGGTCAAACAGGTTGGCGCCACGACCATTGCAAGTAAACAACAATGCCCCTTCGGCTTCACCGTGAACACGTTGCGCCTGGAGGAGCATCGTAAAATCCTCGGTTGCACTCGACTGGTCCCGCACATGAAATTGGATGGTCTGCCCCATTCGCACCTGCGGATCCCCGATAGCCAGATACCCCTGATCCGGATCGACGCCAATCAGTCCACGCACCAGGAAATCACCTGGTCCAAAGCGGCTCTTGTACTCGTTAATCACTCGTCCCACGAAGAGGCCGCCACTCTGGACCAGTTGCTGATCGGCCGAATCAAGTTGTGCAATCGTCTGCTGCAGGGCGGCCAGAGCATTGCCCCCTCCCAGTTCCTGCACCACATGCCGCTTGGCCTTGGTGATGACCAAAGGCCGACCCACGGAACGGCAGCCCTGGCTGACTGTGGTGTGAACGCTGACGGCACCACTGATGATCAGGCCAATAGCCCCTTGCGTAAGCACCTGGCCGTCAATAATGAGCCGATTGCGGCCCGACTCCCGTGCCGCGCTGGCCATCCCTCCGATGACCGGAACGTGAGGGAACGCCTGGCCAAGAGCAGGCAATAACTTGACCATCGGCGTACTGAAAGGATCTGCCAACAACAGGACTGCTTGGACATCAGACTGCTCGGTAAGCGATTGCCGCAATCGTGCTGGATCATTGCAGATCTCAGGCCAATCCAGGCGATCGGAACTGAATGGTTCAATGACCGCACCGGGCATGGTACCGGCCAAAACACTCAATCCTGCACCACCCTCAAGTTCGCGGCGAACACCAATCACGCCCCCACAAGTACAACCCACAATTGTCCGCATACCCAGAACGCTGTAAAGGCGCCTATAGATCGTTTCGAATCCGCCAGCATGTTCCATGGTGGCAAAGATGAAGCCCAGATCGGCGCCATTGCCTAATTGTACAGATAGCTCTCCTAGAACCTGCTCCAGAGCCTGGTCGGTCGTCACCGCATTGCTGATCGCAGATGCAAATTGCATGTACCTAAATTCTAGCGAACTCTAACTTCAGTTCGATGAAATTTCCCCTAGAAAAATACAGGGCCCTAACAGGCCAACCGTGGTAGGCTGGCGTCCATGAATGACAGACAACTCCTAGACCTGACCCGGATCATTCGCAATCGCCGGGCCACGCGGCACTTTAAGGCCGATTCACCTCCCACCGCGATGTTGGATAAACTGCTGGACACCGCCCGGTGGGCACCAAGCGGATACAACCTTCAGCCGACACATTTCGTCATGGTCACCGACCACACGACCAAGCAGTCCCTACGTGAAGCCTGCATGGGCCAAGCCCAGATCACTGAAGCGCCCGTGGTAATCGTGTTCGCCGGTGACACCGTGGCATGGCGGCATCATCTCGAGCCGGCCCTGCAATGCGACCTTGAGGCCGGTGGCATCAACGAAATATATGCGGCCATGCTTCGCCGAATGGTACCCCTGGCATTCAGCACCCAACCACTGGGCCTTGGCTGGCTGGTCAAGGCCATCTTGGGACCACGGTTGAGCTTCGTCCGGCCCATGCCGAGCCTGCCCGCGGTACACCGTCGCTACTGGCTGGCCAAACAGGTGGCCCTAGTGGCGATGAACTTCATGATCATCGCCGAAGCTGCCGGCCTGGCCACCTGCCCCATGGAAGGATTTGATCCTCGCCGTGTACGCGGCGTGCTGGGTATCCCTCGCTCGGTTCTGCCGGTATTGGTTATTCCCGTCGGGTACGCGGCCACCTCATCCCCGGCAACCAAGACCCGTCTACCGCTGCAGCAGTTACTGCACCACGAACGCTGGTAAACCAGGCCTGAACGTCTTGTCGACCCCTGAACTTTGAGCCTCCGGCGCCAAACGTTCAGCCAGCCTCACCGCTCCGTCAAGACACAACAAAAAGCTAGGTCTGCAATTTTCGCAAGAACCGGCCCAACACGATCCGGCCAGCGGTTGCTCTGATGTCCTGAAGTATCACCGCTTACACAGCTTGGATCGGCATCATCATCTATTTCGAAAAACTACAAGGATTTACAGGCGGTGGCCAGTGACTTGGCGATCTGATCGGCAGCAGAACACACGATTGGCTAGATCAGAAATCGCATCGATGAAATCGGAACCTGGTTACATTGGTTTTCCTTCAATCGTTGCGTCATAAACAGCCAGTAATTTTTCCTTGTCGAAGATCATCTCCTGGCGGGTCAACCCAACCACATCATAAGTCTGGGTCAGTTCGATGGCGTCGACCGGACAGGCTTCTTCACACATGCCGCAATAGATACAGCGTAACTCGTCGATGTCGAACTTGATCGGATATTTCTCACGGTCGTCCCAGGGTGCTTCGGCACCTTCAATGTGGATGCAGCGAGCGGGACAAGCCGTCGAGCACATGAAACAAGCCACACAACGCACGCGGCCTTCTTCATCTCGGTTGAGCCGATGCACACCCCGGAAGTTCCCCACATGCAATCCGCCGTCTTCAACATCGATATCCTCACGCCGCTGCTCAGGATACTCCAAGGCACGATTGCGATTTCGCCGCGACCCACCGACCGAGCCCATGAGATGCCGAAACGTGGTGCCAAGTCCCTTGAAGACCGCGGGAAGATAAAAAGACGCTGCGGCACTGAGAGGTTCAGGACGCAGTTGCACGATTTCTTGGTCCGCAATGGGCATCGAGGTATCTCGGGGTTCTGGATTCGGGCTAAAAATCCTATATCACAATTCGTATACTGTGGTATCGTAGCTTCGACTCCACTAATTTGCACGGAGTCTACCAGCCCACGTTCCAGTGGGTTCGGAAAGAGGGTCAGATACGCCACGGACGAATGTGATCTGCGTAAGGTCGCCAACCGATCTTGCACGGGGCTTAGCAACATCGGGTTGCAGATGCCACATGCCTTGGGCACCGAGATCATCGGGAAACCGGGCCGCCATTTCAATCATCTGGAATGCGGATCAATGCGGTCCCATAGGCAAGAAGTTCCACCTGAATCGCGCCCTGGTTACCGCGCATCATACCGATATTCGAGAATTCAAAACGGACATTACATACCTCGCTTGCACCACGTCGACGTGCCTGTTCAATCAGACGCAACAAGGCCTCACGCCGGGCCCGGATCATCAGCATTTGAGCATATTTCATCTCGCCTCCAACCAAGCTGCGCAGCTTGGTGGCAGTACTCTTCCAATAATCGGTGGCGATCACAACATGTCCCATGACCAGATCGCTCGATTGCACGCTCTTAGGACAATAAATTTCTTTGAGGTTGGATACCCTTACATCGGTGCTGTTTCGCTCCCGTTCTTCGAGGCTGCGGATGTGGCGGCGCTCTGTAGCCCACCCGATCAAGAATGCAGTCGGCAAAGCAACGAGTTGCCACAAAAATCCAATAATGGTATCCATCATGCTTGTCACAAGTCGCGGTTGAGCCGCAGAGTTTGTGGTTTGTCCGTTCGGTCGCGTCCTTCAATCTGGCTGGAGTGGTTCAGAATGGTTCGGTTCCGTCAGCCGCCTCTATGACGATCCCATCCAGCTTCACGGCGGTCCCGTAGGCATACAATTCCGCAGCTCCACTGGCTACGGCACTGGTGGTAAAACGAACATTAAGGACCGCATCGGCACCCAGATCATCCGCCTGGGCCACCATCCGCTCCATCGCCTCTCGCCGGGCTTCGGTCAGTAACTCGGTATATCCCTTCAACTCGCCACCAACGAGATTCTTGAAGCTGGCGATGATGTCACGACCCAGGTGCTTGGCCCGGATCGTATTGCCCTGCACCAAGCCCAATACCTCAACAACATTTTGCCCGGGAACCGTTTCCGTATTGACAACAATCATTCATCGTGCTCCAAGACGGCGACCATTCCTTGCGCAACTTCTCTAGAACTATAATATCACTTGGCCCCAATGTCGATCAACCACTGCTACCGGGCGGACCGGATCCCAACCCTCGAGGGAAATTCAGGCTGCGCAACCTGATTACTTGCAACAGGTCAAACCGTGTCACGCCTGGTACCAGAACCGAGGCAGGAACAACACAAAAATCGCGTACAATTCCAGACGGCCCAGGCACATCAATATGCTCAATATGCATTTGCTGCTGCCAGTGAACCAAGCATAGTTCTTTGTCGCTCCAACCTCGTGCAATCCGGGGCCAACGTTGGACAACGTCGAAATAGTAGCGCTCATAGCCGTCTGAAAGTCACATCGCCCCCCGGAGGGCTCCGTGACCATTATCGCAAACGTTCCCAATCCAAACAGGAGCAGAATGGTAAGAAAATAAACCACTGAAGCCAGGCGATGATCGGCGTCAATGACGCTATTTCCAACCCGCAGTGTGCGAACGACATTTGGGCGAAAAGTTTTTTCAATGGAGGCCACAAGCACCTTCAAAACAATCCAAATCCGAATGACTTTGATCCCCCCAGCCGTGGATCCGGCACAGCCACCAACGAACATCAGACTAATTATCATTGCCCGACAAAAGAATGGCCAGTTCTCATAGTCAGCGCTACAAAACCCCGTACCGGTGTGCAATGAAATGGTCTGAAAGGCGCCATAGCGCAGAGCCTGCCACACCGAAGACTCGACATGGCCCCCCCCCGTCGTCACGATAGGTGTCGCTGCCAGCAACAACGAAGCGGTAACAGCAATAATGACTCCTACCTTTAGCGCAATGTAGACCCTTAATTCAGTGTCCTGCCCGATGCTTCGGATCCGCCCCTGCACCAGGCGAAAATACAGTGCAAAATTCACTCCGGCCGCCAGCATGAAGAACATGCAAACCACTTCGACCGCCACCGAGTCATACGCCCCCACGCTGGCATCTCTCGTGCTCAGCCCACCGGTGGAAACCATGGAAAAGCTGTGGCACACACTGTCGAACCAGCCTAAACCACATAGCCGCAAGGCAATGATCGCCGCTGCCGTCATGGCCAGATAGATGAGCCAAAGGATCCTCGCTGTCTCGGTGATCCGCGGGCGCATGCCCATACTCTTGGGCCCTGGCGATTCCACTTGAAATATCCGTTTCCCGCCCACCCCCAACGTCGGCAATACGGCCACAAACAGCACCACGATACCCACACCACCCAGCCAGTGGGTCAGACTGCGCCAGAGCAGCAAGCCCCGTGGCAGGTCCATGATGCGATGGCCCGCTTCACCTCCCAACACAGTTGCTCCGGTTGTTGTCAGCCCGCTCATGGCCTCAAAGTAACAACTGGCAAATGACAAAAACTCGTGCGAAGTAATGATGTCAGTGTTCAGTTGCGTCCACACCCAATAGGGCAAGCCGGCCAGCGCCGCGCCCAAGAGCCAACTGAGCGCAACCAGCAGTAACGCCTCCCGTCGGCCCAGGTACTCCAAGCCCGGGCGCCGGGCGCCGAGCAGAAGCCCCGCGGCCGCCACGACCCCCACTCCCAGTGAAATCCCCAGTGCCGCTAGTGCTGCCCATTCCTCCGCGGCACCGCCCCACCACTGCCAACCCGCCCACAAAGCCACTGCGGCCATGCACAAGCTCAGAACGAGAAGCAGCGAGCCAAGTTGGCAAATGACAAAACGGAAGTTCATAGGCCAGGATCTCTGCCGAGCAAGATTCGGGCATTGAGGCTTGGTCTAGACATGCAACACGACACACGCATGGTTTACTTGCTACCTGTTACCTTCCCAGCTGCCGAGCCGCCGAAGATATGATTCAACTCCCTTTGCCTGTCTGCGGGACCAACAACGATGACCGTGTCCCCCGACTCGAGCGTGTCATTGGCACCAGGCACGCGTACGTCGTCGCCGCGTTGAATCGCGGCAATGATGCAATGCTCGGGGAATCTGACATTGCACAAAGGTTCTCCCAGAATTTTCTGAGCCCCATCGGTCACGCGTGCCTCATATACACCAGCAATGTCCCGGGCCAGAGTGGCCAGTTGGCGTACGGGCCTACTGTCCATTCGGCGCATGATCTCGGTAACAGCAGTTGCTCGTGGACTAAAAGCTCCGTCAATGCCCACGTGCTCAAGCAGATGCATGAACGTCGGCCGCTGCAATACGGCAATCGCAGATCTGACCCCCATGCTCTTGGCCCGGGCCGCCGCCAAGATGTTGTGCTCATCCTCATTGGTCATCGCAATCAGTACATCCGCCAAGTCCACTCGCTCATCCTGCAACGCATCGGAATTCATCACATCGGCTTTGAGCAGTGTCACCCAATTCAGCTTTTCACTGAGCTTTAATGCTCGATCCTCGTCCGCCTCGAACAGGCGAATCGAAAACATTCGATGCCGCAATGCGCGACACAGCCAAACGCTCATGGTGGTCCCACCGATAATCATCACGCGACGACGACGTTCGGTGCCAGCGCAAAATAAATTGACGATCTTCTCAAATCCCTTGGCATCACCAATAAGCGTGACCACATCACCGCCATGAATCACGGTATTGGCATCAGGAATAAAGGCCTCGCCGACACGATCAATGGCGGCCAGCAGGGCTGGACCTGGCAACCGCAATTGTTTCAGTGGTATCCCGATAGCCTTCGAATCATCACTGACTGGCAACTGCTGCATCTCGATCTTGCCCCGGGCAAACTGCTCGACCGCGATGGCACCCGGACTGCGCAAGGTTGAGGCAATGGCCATGGCCGTTGATGCTTCAGGGCAAACCAGGTGATCAATCCCGAAATGGCGTGTGTACTGTAGCCCCCGCTGCTCATAGAACGCCGAGTGATGAACCCGGGCAATGCACTTGGAAGCACCAACACCCTTGGCGACGGATGCCGCGAGCAGGTTGATTTCATCCACGTTCGTGGCGGCGATAAACAGGTCGGCGTTCGCGCAGCCTGCCTCGAGCAGAACATCGGCCTGCGTCCCGTTTCCGATCAGGCTACGTACGTCCAGCACGTCGTCTAGCTCATCGAGCTTGTGCTGATCCTGGTCGATAACGGTGACGTTGTGCCGCGCTTCGGCGAGGACCTCTGCCGAATGACGGCCTACCTCGCCGCTGCCACAGATGACGATATTCATAAGGTATTGGAATCGGGAATTGGGTTGCGATTAATCAGTGTTCAGCGTCCATGCTTGAGGGGCGGGCCCTGATCGAGACACCCAAGATCTTACCTGCTGGAGACATCGCTTACATCCTGCGGCAGCTGCCCACTGGTGAACCGGCAAATCCGGACCAGATAGATCAGCGGCAGCAGCCGCCCCGATAACATCGCTGCCAGAATTACGATCTTCCCAAAAACTGTCAGGTCTGAGGTAATCCCCAGCGATAAACCCGTCGCGGACACCGCGCTGATCGTCTCGAAAATGATCGTACCAAGCGGGTACGGCTCGCTGAGCGACAGAGCAAAGGAGGCTACAATGACAAGACCCGCAAAGCATAGAGCCAGATCTGAGGCATGACCCGCCAGCACGTCGAACCGATCACTCCTCGTGCGCCCACGCCATCGGGCCATGGCGCCCACGACAATCAGCACCAAGGCACAGATAGTCACACCCCCGGCCATGGAGCCAGTAGCACCGCCGATCGACATCAGCACCATCATCGCTACCCGAGCACCGGGTTCGACTTGGTCCATAGCCAGAGTATGAAAGCCTGCGCTGCGGCAACTGATCGACAGGAAACTTGCATCGGCCAGAATCCCTCCCATCTGCTGGACAGTCAGTGGACCCGGACGCTGGGCGTGTGCAGTGATGCCCTGCTGCAACTCATCGTGGAAATACGGTAGTGCCTGAGAGGTGGCCACTGCCGCAACACCACAGAGGTATAGGCACGCTAGGGAACCGAGCACCCAGTGCACGTGCGTACTAAGGCACCTTCGACGCCGCAGCAATCTTCCGGCAAGTTCATAGAGCGCTGGGCCGCCCAAGCCACCAAGCACGGCCAATGAACCGATCACACCGTGAACCGCTACGTGATATCGCAGCCCGACAAGGTCCTGGCCCGTTAGATCAAAACCGCCTTGGCAGAAGGCATGGATGCAGTAGTAAAGACTCCGGCCAATACGCCGACCCATACCGCCGTCCCATAGTGGAAGCAGAAATAGGGTGCCCGCGGCCTCCGCCACCACGGTCAAAAGCAGGAGGAAGCCGATCAGGCGAGCTGGATCCGGACCCCGCCGCCCATAGAACCATGCTAGGATACGTAGTACCAGCAATGAGCCAATTGCCATGGTCAACATCGCCCCAACCTGGACCAACCCCGTGATCACCGTATGGCCGGGCACAGAAAATCCTGCCGGATCACGTAGCGTCAAACCCACCATGCAGACTGCTGAGACACTGGTAAACAAAGCCTCGAACCAGCTGAGGGATCGGCCCGGTGCCACCATTATCGGCAGCTTCAAGGTCGCGGCACCCGCTGCAATCAACCCCAACCAGATCATCGCAGCTGCAATGGTCGTCCGATCCGACTTCCACATAACCGCCGATGGTACCTGCTACAAGCCCGAGGCCGCAGTTGCCCGGTTGCAGGTGCAATCAGGTACCGTGGCTGAGACATAAAACTTTTAGTTTGTTATAGCTACGGGCATTCCCCAGCATCCCAAATCATTCTTGGGAATGGTCCGAGCGTACAAGGTCGGATTGTGGGCCAAAACAGCTTGAGTGGACGCATGGAGCCTAGTACCACGCCAGGGAACCACGAACCTCGGTCCCCTTGTCACCGAAGGCTGGCAACCGAACGATTGGCTTCACTGACTGGCCGGTGGGACCCAAGAGACTGTAAATAATTCTGGCTTAGGCGGGACCAGACTCTGAGCCGGCCCGGGAACCTCGCCCAGTTCACGAAGCCGATGGGAGACCTCTGGGTTGGTTGGGTCGACATAATACGCGTATCGCAAAGCCAAAACCACATTGGGGATATCGCTCAAGGAGGCATAGAAGTCACAGATCGCCAGATAAGGACCCGCATCACCCTCCGGCGAAAAATAGGCTGCTTTGCGATACGCCAGTTTCGCGGCATCCATGTCACTGAGCCTGAACAGGTACCGGGCTTGGCGCAGGTAGTCGCGACTCTGGCCATAGGTTTCCGCTGTCTGGCTGAGAAACGTGCGCAAGGTTTCTACCCGGTCCTGGCGGTAGATCGCCTCAGCCAACCGATCCAGAATCCGTGGCGTGAGTTCTGAGTCATCCCGGCGCACGGCCAGGGCCTCTTCAAAGGCAAACTGGGCCTCTACCGGCCTGCCAATCATTAATTCGCATTGGCCCAGGAAATACTGGGCCTGGTAATCAATGGGACTTTGCTCAGCGGCTTGGGCAAACCTGTTACGGGCGGTCTGCCAATCGCCGATGTTCAGAGCCTCGATACCCTTGCTCCGCAGTGTCGAATTGCTCATTTTGACCGCCGAGTCCTCCTCCCGACTGGAGTCACTGCGACAGCCGCTAGGCAGGGCGAGAACCGCGGTAAGCAAACAAACCACAATGGCGTGAAAATAATACATGGTTATGGACCCCTGTTCGGGTTCAGCGGATAGAAGTACTGTTCCACTGGAGAATATGATCCCCAAGGGAAACTGACAACCCGCCACCTGCTTTTCATGGCTCACCTACCCACCACCCTGCTTGAACACCGCCTACCCGGCCAACCCCACTTCGACTGGCTATTGGCCTCAAACCCCACAGGCCCGCTCTGGACGGTTCGCGTGCCATGGCCCAGCCAACGGTGGCTGGCACGCGGCCGGTTAGACCTAACCGTACTACCACTGCACCGCCGCCACTATCTCGATTACGAAGGACCGGTCGGTGGTAATCGCGGTGATGTCAGGCGCATCGATAGTGGCTGGCATCATCCACGCCTTTGGACACATGAACGAATCGTGACACTCGTGAAGATGAACCACTGCTTCGCTGTGGTGGATATGCATGAATTGCATCACGAAAAGTGGATCGCCCAAGTCACACCACCTGATGAATCTTGCTGCTCATTTCTGAATTCGCTACAATTATAAACGAGTGAAGGTCGATATCTTGTATGGAGCGGTTGCTTGCAACAGTCACTTGCCGCGAGGAAAAACAACGATGGCCGACCATAAAGAAAATGAGCCACAGACCGACGATGAGCAGTTGTTGGCCGACGCGATCCCCATCGATCAGATCAAATCTGAAGAATCCGACACCAATGCCATGCAGGGCAAGGAAGATGAAGACGAGCTGGCCCCAATCGACCTGGTTGAGATCGACCCGTCCGATCAGAGCAGCCACAAGATCACCAGTTTTGACCGGACGGGAGAACGACAACAGAAACAATGGGCTCGACAGCCCAACAAGACAGGCACTGGAGCCACCCACGTCAAGACGTTCGTCGCCAAGCTACGCCTAGACGCTATCGACCATCTTGATGAACAGATCAATGATTGGCTCGATGCCCACCCCGAAACCGAGGTGAAGTTCGTAACCACCACGGTCGGGAAACTGGTGGGCAAGATCACCGAGGAAGCGGTATTTGTGAACCTCTGGATTTAGCGACCGTTAAAACCCAGTTTCAACTTGACTGGTCGCCAGACCGGACACGGTCATTTCGAATCCCACACGCCTCGCAGACTTCAAGCAACTGCTGCAATCTCATAGCTCAGGGCTACTCAGCGTGCGGTCCCGGTGCGTTTTTCACGGGAAATGCCATGCCAGACGCAAACGGCACGGCCAACCACTAGCACGGATTAGAGCTGTCTTTCCCAGGGATTCATAAACCGCTCCTGAGCGGCTAGGTACTTGGCTACGCGAAACCCACTCCACGCCTGCCAACCGATGAAAATCGCAACGAGTACACCCATAAAATTTTTGGCCACAAACATGAAAATCAGGCCCAGTGGCACAGCACATATCATGCCGAGGACGGAGACCACACGCAGGCTTTGTGCCCGCCCGATGAAAAACCAAAGGATCGCTTGAAGCATCTGCCCGCCATCGAGAGGATAGATGGG
>Ga0310123_10001169_pt1 | contig 22305 bp, 19 predicted proteins | sample CB6_AW_1057_MG_FD_203505 | JGI IMG/M metagenome (GOLD analysis project Ga0310123, IMG submission 203505) | Marine microbial communities from Western Arctic Ocean, Canada - CB6_AW_1057 | ecosystem: Environmental > Aquatic > Marine > Oceanic | place: Canada: Western Arctic Ocean | collected... | reverse complement strand
ACTTGAGGCGATCCATTACCTAGAGACCTTTAGATCGTTTCGCGGAGTGCGTGACGAGGATATCGTTCGCTTTGAGCACGAATTCTTCCGGGTGGAGGCTGAGCTTGAGGATGAGAGCGGTGACATGCATACGATTGTGGCCGCGTTTCAGCGAAGTCCCCGAAGGAAGAAGGTCACGCTCGATGGAGATGAGGTATCCAGACTTGGGGACGCTATCGGTTTGCTGGCGACCGTTCTCTTCACTCCCGAAGACATTAGATTGGTGAGAGACGGGCCTGGGGAGCGACGGCGGTTCCTCGATATCGTCCTCTCCCTCAACGAGCCCGGGTATCTCAAGGCTCTCCAGACGTTCCGGCAAGCGCTCTCGCAACGTAACGCCGCCCTCCGCGACCCTGACGGCTCCGCATCAGCGTTTGCGTGGGACACGATCCTGATCCGGTCCGGTGCAGAGGTTAGCTGGTTGAGGGCGCAATGGGTACGAGAATTCTCGCAAGTTTTTGGTGAACGTTACCGTGAGGTTTCGGGGGAGGCCCCTGCTTACATGCAGTACGAACCGAACATAGTCGGCGTGGGTGCCATGGAAAGTGCCGAGGAGGTGGTGGGGGGGTATCGAGCTGCATTGGTTTCCTCCCGCACTCAAGAATCCAGACGACGTATGACGGTGATTGGACCCCATCGCGATGATCTGACCTTCTCTACTGACGGACGTGAGGGTGGACGCGACTTCCGGGAGTACGGTTCGGGTGGGGAGATCCGGACCTTAGCTCTAACTCTGCGGCTTCTTGAGGTGGAGACCGCTCGATCTCGAAGAGGCCGCGAGCCGATTCTCCTTCTGGACGACGTCTTCGCCGAGCTAGATGATGAGCGGTCCCGGCGAGTTCTGGGAAGCTTGGATCGACTTGTATCCGGGCAGGTAATCCTCACTGCGCCAAGAAAGGGGGAAGTGCAGTTCCGAGATGACGTATTGAAGAAGTGGACGGTTGAAGGGGGAGAGATCAGAAGTTGAGCCCATTTCGAAAGGAACCACTCAGCTCGGCAAGGTCCGGACCTCAAGAAGGCAAGCCTGATCTCGTGGGCGACCTTCTGCCTCGGGTCTTTCATAAGTTGGGCGTGGCCGTGGAGGTCGAGAGGCAAGAGGCTCTTGAGCGCTGGGAAGGAGTGGTGGGTGAGCGTATTGCAGCCGTGACTTGGGCGACCGCTGTGTCTAGAGGTGTCCTCTTCGTGAAAGTGGTATCGAGTGCATGGCTCACCGAACTCAACCTGATGCGTCATGATATCCTGCGTCGCTTGAACGCTGGTCGGGGAGAGGGACGGATTGAACGGATCGTGTTCACCCTTTCCGAAGGTGGGACCGGTGTATCGGATCGGGGGCGAAAGAGCGATATGGAAGGCTGACTCGAGAGACTCCCAAATCTCGTAAGAGAGCGGCTCAAACCAACCCCCTGGGGAATGGCAGTATGGTCGCAATCTAGCTAAATTTAGATGTCTCGTTAGCGTGTCTTTGATTCCTCTTGGTTTCCCCAAAAATCCGGCTCCATGATGACTGATAACTCTCCCGACAGCCGCGACTCCGAATATACTTCTGGCAAGATCCAGGTCCTTAAGGGGCTGGAGGCAGTCCGTATGCGACCCGGCATGTACATCGGATCGACTTCTGGGCGAGGACTGCACCATCTGGTCTACGAAGTCGTCGACAACTCTATCGACGAGGCCATGGCCGGGTACTGCACCCGGATTCAGGTCTGGATCCACCCAGATAACTCGATAACGGTCGAAGACGATGGTAGAGGTATCCCTGTGGATCTTCACCCGACAGAGAAGGTGTCGGGGGTGGAACTGGCCATGACCAGGCTTCATGCGGGTGGGAAGTTCGACAAAGACAGCTACAAGGTGTCAGGTGGACTTCACGGCGTGGGCGTGAGTGTGGTAAACGCTCTTTCCGAGAGGCTGGATGTTGAGGTCTGGAGGGACGGAAACCGCTGGCGTCAGTCTTTCGCTCGGGGCGACAAGTTGGGGGATCTTGAGAAGCTGGAGCCGGCGGAGGGGAGCGGGACGCAAGTTACCTTCAAGCCTGACACGGAAATCTTCACTGAAATCGTCTACAGCTTCGAAATCCTTTCATCGCGACTGAGAGAACTGGCGTTCCTGAACCGCGGCCTAGAAATCTCGATTCATGACGAGCGTCCCGGAGACTCACAAGAAGAGTTATTCCAATACGAGGGTGGGCTCGCGGAGTACGTAGAATACCTCAGAGGCAGCCGCGTTCCCGTCCACGAGAAGGTCCTCTATTTTGAAGCGGACAACCCGGAAGCTGAAGTTGAGTTGGCGCTCCAGTACGACATCGGGTTTGTCGAGAATACCCACACGTTCGTGAATAACATCAACACCCGCGAAGGGGGAACGCATGTAACCGGGCTCAAGGCCGCGCTCACTCGAACTATCAATGACTACGCGAAAAAGAATAATTTGCTAAAGAAGGCGGATGAGTCACTTTCGGGAGACGACGTCCGTGAAGGCCTTACGTGCGTCCTTTCTGTCCGAGTGATGGAACCGCAGTTCGAGGGTCAGACGAAGACGAAGTTGGGAAACTCGGAGGTGCGAGGTGCGGTGGAAACGGCCGTGAACGAAAACCTCGCGATTTGGCTGGATGAAAACCCCAAGGCTGCGAAATCGATCATCGAGAAGTCCCTTCAGGCCGCGCGGGCTCGGGAAGCCGCTCGTAACGCTCGGGAGTTGGCCAGGAAAAAGAATGCCCTCGAGGGCGGCGTACTTCCTGGGAAGTTGGCAGACTGCTCCCTGAACGATCCCTCGATGACAGAGATCTTTATCGTGGAGGGTGATTCCGCTGGCGGGTCCGCCAAACAAGGCCGAGACCGGTCCTTCCAGGCAATTCTCCCCATCAAAGGGAAGATTCTGAATGTTGAGCGGGCCAGGATCGACCGAATACTCTCGAACATTGAGATCCGCGCAATGATCACCGCGATCGGGGCGGGCATCCAGGATGATTTCGATCTAGATAGAACCAGATACCACAAGATCATTATCATGACCGATGCCGATGTGGATGGCGCCCACATCCGGACGCTCTTACTGACGTTCTTCTTTCGCCAGATGCGCGAACTCATCGAGGCGGGGTACATTTACATTGCCCAGCCGCCCCTCTACCGTGTCGCGAAAGGGAAGAAAGAGTACTACGCGTACTCGGAGGACCAGCGAGAAGAGATTGTGGGCCGTCTCACGAATGGGAAGAGAAGCGATTCACGGGGTTTGAACATCCAGCGGTACAAAGGCCTGGGTGAGATGAACCCTGGGCAGCTGTGGAACACTACCATGGACCCGTCCTCCCGTACCATTTTCCAAGTAACGATGGAGGGTGAGGCCGAAGCAGGTGCCATCTTTTCGCGCCTGATGGGCGAGGACGTTGAGCCTCGGCGCAAGTTCATTGAGGAAAACGCACGCTACGTGCGGAATCTGGACGTCTGACCCGCCATATGTCACTCTGATCGGTCGATGCGCGGCATCGGGCTCTTTGGTGCCTTAATTCAGCGCATCTCCATCCTGATCTGCGACTTGGATGAAGTCTAGGATCGTGTCTACTGCCTTTACGTAGAAGTCGAGAGTGACGTTCTCCAGGGTATCCGAGGGCCTATGGTAGCCTGTGTGGTCCTCGACTCCGAAGTAGATGAAGGGGATCTGCGCTTCATGGAATGGTCCATGATCGGAGGCAGTCGTCCAATCATCCCCATTAGCCAGGGCGGGTGAGTCATGGCCCCGGAGCAACGACACCTCGGAACGTCGCGCCACCTCTTCTACCAGAGGGATGAGGGCCGGATAGTGGTAAGTCCCTGCTGCGTACAGCTCTCCACGGTCGCTCCGACTCACCATGTCCAAGTTCACGTTCAAGAGAAGGGAGCTGATCGGAACCGGGGGGTCCGAAATGAACGCCTGTGCCCCGAGGAGCCCTAGTTCCTCAGCGTCAAATGCTACGAACAGAAGAGAGTGCCGTGGCCGGTGCTCGACAAAAAATCTGCCGATCGCGAGGAGTGCGGCAGTACCCGATGCGTTGTCATCTGCGCCGTTGTAGATATCACTACTGAGAACCCCGAGGTGGTCGTAATGAGCGGAGATGACCAGATACTGGTCCGGGAACTCGCGGCCCTTAATCATTCCGATGACATTTATTCCCCGCCTTTCTCCACCCGACAGGCTCCCGATTCGGAATTCCTGTGTTCTCTCACCGCTAACTCGGGAGAATGTTCGGTCCTCGAACTCCGTGAGGAGAAAGCGGCGTGCTCGTTCGCCGCCCGGAGTGCCCGCGCGACGGCCCTCCATAGAGTCATGGGCAAGGATTGAAAAGTCACGGATCAGCCGGCTCCGATTGACCCGAGGCAGATCCTGGTTCTGGAGTAGGCGGGGCGACACGGATCGTGCTTCCTCAGGTGCGAAGAGGGCCGCATATGTCATGAACAAGGGAATCACAGTCGCGAGCATGAGGGCACGGATCTGGCTGGAACTGTTCACTTTTATTGGTTGTGTCTGAAGAACGTGACTGTGGAGTTGGTGTATCCACTCCTCATAATGTGGGGTGAAATAGAGAAAATGAACATTCGGAGGGGGGGGCCGTGAGCCGATATCGACTGATTGTGGTGGTGGGGGTCATCCTTGCACCGTTCCTTACAGGGCCGCTCAACGCCCAGGTCTTGAATAGCGAGTTCGCCCAGCGGCGAGCTGATCTCGCGGCCGAGATCCGAGATGGATTGATCCTGGCCATGGGGAGCGCTCAGCCTCCGGAAGATTACATGAATTTCTACCAGAACTCTCCGTTTCGATATGTCACGGGTTTTCTTGAACCGAATGCGTCACTCGTCACGCTAGTGACCGGGGGTTCGATAGTGGAGGAATTCCTGTTCGTGAATCCCAGGAATCCTGCTGAGGAGACATGGGAGGGGTATCGAGTCGGACCTGCGGATACTGAGGCGGAAACTGGTATCCAAGGGCGAAGTGTGGGTGAAATGCAGGCGGTGTTTGACTCTCTCATCAACGGGAGCTGGGAGAGGGTGTACACCGTCGGGACCTACGACTCATCTTCAGCCGTTCGAAACGATGTGACACAGCGCGTGGATGCCCTCCTAGAGGACCACTCCGATCTTGATGTTCAGCCGGTGTCGACACAAGTCAACAGGCTCCGAGGTGTCAAGAGTGGGCAGGAAGAAGACTTGATTCGGCGAGCAGCGACGATCACCTCTCAGGCTCAGCGTGAATTCATGAGGGCTGTGGCACCAGGCATCAACGAATTCGAGATCCAGGCCATCGTAGAACATACCTTCCGTCGATATGGTGCTGAGCGGCCCGCTTTCGCTTCTATTGTCGGGTCCGGTCCTAACTCCACAGTACTTCACTACAACGCCAACGATCGGTTCATGGAGGATGGCGATTTGGTTGTGGTGGATATTGGTGGGAGCTACGGGGGCTACGCGGCGGATATTACGCGGACAGTACCGGTAAATGGACGGTTCACCGAGGAGCAGAGTGAGATCTACCAGCTGGTCCGGGATGCTCAGACTGCGGCTGAGGAGATTGCGAAACCAGGGGTTTCCGCTGGCGAGATGTCTCGAGTGGCCACAGACGTCCTTGCCCGTGGCCTAGCCGACCTAGGGCTCATCGAGTCTCAATCGGCTACCTACGAGGATGATGTCGGACGGGAGGTGCCCCAGTATTTCCTGTATTATATGCACGCGCTGAGTCATGGTTTGGGCCTTGATGTCCATGACCCATGGCCATCGGTCATGGAACCCGGTGTTGCGTTCACGATTGAGCCCGGAATCTATGTGCGGGCGAATTTGTTCGATGAAGTAGTGCCCGATACGCCTCGAAACAGAGGGATGAGGGATGCTCTCATGCCGGCGTTTGAGCGGTATGTCGATATAGGGGTCCGGATCGAAGACGATTACATCATCACCGTGGATGGAGTCGAGCGTATCTCGATCGCTCCTCGAGATATCCAAGAGATCGAAGCCCTGATGTCGGCGATCTGGAGCGGGCCGGAGGAGAGGAATCGGGAGTGGGTAAATTGGTATCGGAGGATGCCCTGATCGCCCTATCGACGGGGCAGCTCTGCCGTCGGTTTCTGGGTATCGCTTTGGGCCTGATCGGGTGGATCTGCTTTCGGTTCCTGGCCTCGAGACCAGAGTTGGCGGGTATCGTTGTGGGTATGGGTCCCATTCCGGCGATCATGAGGGGCCTGTCGATTCTATCTGCGGCCGTGCCGTTCCCACTTGCTGAGGCCATGGTGGTAGTGCTCTCGCTCCGACAGCTTTCTGGGGCCTGGTCTGGGATGGACAAGATCCGTAGGCGTGAGGTGTCATCCCTGAAAGTCCTCGTCCGAGGTGGACTCCGGTTGGCTCAGGACATTGGAGTCTTGGTCTTCTTCTTCTACGTGCTCTGGGGGTTCCAATACGCTCGGTTGGGACTTGAAGCACACCTTGGCATTGAGCCGGCCGGGGAGGTCACGACGCCGGAGCTCCGGGCTTTAGCGGAGCGCGCGGTAGAGCTCACGAATCAGTTCTACGAGGAGATTCACGGATCTATCGATATTGGGGAGCCGACCGCGGGCCGTCGGCTTGCGGACATCGTTCCATCTCTGGAAATTGGGTGGGGTCTAGTCCGCGAGGAGTTGGGGCTTCCCCATAGGGTATCGGGTACCCATGGTTCCCCAAAACGCATCCTTGCTACACCACTCGTCAAACTCCTGGGAGTGTCAGGGATTTATTTCCCCTACACTGGGGAGGCGCTTGTCTTGGGAGATCTCCCAGGAGTGCTTTTGGCCAAGGAGCTAGGGCACGAAATGGCGCACCAGAGGGGTTTCTCCTCGGAGTCGGACGCCAACGTGCTGGGGACTCTAGTAGCGGCCCGATCACCCGATCCTCTAGCACGCTACTCCGCGTACTCCTTTCTTCAGCGACAATTAATCTCCGCTCTGGAGAGAGTCTCGACTTCCGATGCTGAGGAAGTGGTCCAGGAAAGGGTGCCCGGGGTCCGGAGAGATCTCGCGAATCTTGCGGCGTACTGGCAACCTGCACAAACGTCCATAGGGACGATGGCATCCCGCGTTAATGACGCGATGCTAAGAACCCATGGGATCAGGGAAGGAGTCGCCAGCTATCAGGGGAGCACCTGGGTGTTCATCGCACTCACGAGAGAACGGGGGTCTGACGTTCTTTTCTTCTGAGACTTTATTACGGGGTTGGTGCCGGTGTCACTGCGTTACGCGGCAGAGCGTTCAAACAGAAGGTATTGGGCTGGGGGCTGCAGCGGCAGCGGCTGAATCTGATCTGATCTTCTCTCTGACCGCCGGTTAGTTGAGACTCGACAAGATCAGCCAAGATTTGCGGGAACCTCGGATCATCGTGGGGGACTGGGACCCGATGGAATTCGAGGCCAGCCTTCTCAGCCTCCTCCCACAGTCCGCGGTCCAGTTCCACTAGCGTCTCTGACTGCTCGTGCATGAATGATACGGGGTCGACGATCACTCGCCTCGCACGCACGGATCGAATGACATCCTCCACATTCGGCAGAGTCCACTCGATCCCCCGGTTGGAGTGATTTTGGTATCCAATCTCATATTCCGATAGTGAAAGCAACTGAGCGATGTCCTCGCAGAACTCCTCAACGTACTCGATGTAACGGCTTCCTTGGTCCACGTACTTCTTGGGCGTACCGTGGGCCGAGAAGACGACTCGGGTTTCCCCGTCTGATAGGTCTATCCCATCCCTGTCGGACAATTTCCGGATCGCGTCTGCCCTCAGCTGGAGATAGAGCGGGTGGCGATGCCAACCCGTGATTCCCTGGAGTTCGACGTTCCATTTAAGGTCATTGAGCGCCGCTTGGACCATATTGAGAGCAGCGATATTCGTGGAGGGACCACAGAGCGGAAAAATGGGGAGGCCCACGAGGTGATTAATACCTGCCGTCTGAGCCCGTTCGACCACGTCCTTTATGAGTGGGGGAGTGAACTGGAAGGCTGAGTAGACCATGGCATCGTATCCACGGCGGCCCAACTCCTGTGAGAGCTCATGAGCTTGCTGATGCGCCTGTTCGTTCAACGGTGAAGGGCCCATCTCGCCGTACTCCTTGATCAGACCTGGAGCTCTGCGTTCCGCGAGCTGACGACTTCGTAGCCGTCTCGCTTCATCATTGGCGACGGTTTCCAGATCCGCGTTCATGTAGAAGATGCGCTCGAGGAATGCGACTACATCCTCCGGACTCGGGTCATCCGGCTCGCCGAAGTTCAGAGCAAGGACTCCCACTCTCACAGGGATCTCCTCACTCATGCTTCCTCATGCTTCTTTCTCAAGGCATCTAGGTCGGTGGCGTGGACATGGTCGACCACCGCGCGTACCACATCAGGGTCTGTTTCCGGAAGAATCCCGTGTCCCACATTAAAGATGTGGCCCGGTCTGCCTCGCACTTTCCTGAGGATGTCGTCAGCCCGGGAAACCGCGATCTTGCTACCGGCGAGAAGAGAGACGGGGTCTAAATTTCCCTGGATCGCCACAGCCGGTCCGAGTAAGTCCCAGGCTTCGTCGATCTCGATTCTCCAGTCCAGTCCGATCGCGTCTCCTCCTGCCTCTGCCAGGAGTGGCAGAAGAGCGGGATTCCCAGTTGCAAAGTGGATTGAAGGTACTCCGGACTCCTGAAGGCCCCGCAGGATCGTCCGGGAGAAGGGCAGCACATGGTTACGGTAATCATCAGGGGTCAGGCACCCAGCCCACGAATCGAAGAGCTGGATCCCTGCAGCGCCGGCCTCAGCTTGGGCTCGCGCAAAGGATAGCAGATGCTCGGACCAGTAACACATGAGTTCCTGCCAGAGTGCGGGCTCTTGCCACATGAGTGTCTTCGTTCCGTGACGACCACGAGATCGGGGGGACTCGACCATATAGGTCATGAGCGTGAACGGAGCTCCTACGAATCCGATCACTGGAACATCAAGCCTGTCTTTTAGGATCCGGATGGTTTCGAGTACGAAGTCGAGTGTGTCTCGTGGCTCGAACGACTGCAAAGACTGGATGCGTCCCGAGGTGTCATACGGATGGGGAAGCACAGGTCCCACCCCTTTTTGAATCCGTACATCGATCCCGGCTCCGAGGAAGATCGTAGAAATGTCGGCGAAGAGAACCGCTGCGTCGACCGGAAAGTATTCGAGTGGAAGGGCCGTGATTTGGGCAGCCAGCTCCGGATCACGAGTGACCTCGAGGAGGTCGCGTCCTCCCTTTAGTTCCTCGTATCGTGGAAGTGACCTGCCCGCCTGCCGCATGAACCACACCGGAGTGCGGTCGAGCGGCTCTCGCCGAAGGGCTCGGATTAGCAACTCGTTCATTTCGGAGTCAGAAGAGGGACACCATCGAGTAGCGAGAGAAATGTATCAGGATCAACCTTCCCGGTCACCGGAAATGGATACTTTTTGCCGGTTGCCATGAGCGTCAATCCGCTCTCTATTTCGTTGGGGTTTCGAAAGGACAAATATTCTTTCGTCAGCTTCGAGTCCACTGTGTTCGGAATCTTCTGCTTCTACGAGTTCATGGATACAAAACGTCCGACGATCCCCGCCGCCGAAGAGATTCTGGGTGGCTACTTCCCCGTGTTGGACTACGGATTCGTCTCGCTGGTCGACTACATGGGGTCGGACGAAGACGTTGAGCGGGCGGCGAGGGTGAGCTACGGCTTCGGGACGAGGAAGCGTTCCGCTACCCGGGGGCTTATCCGCTACCTGCGTCGCCATCGTCACACGACTCCGTCGGAGATGGTCGAATTCAAGTTTCACTGCGCGATGCCGATGTTCATTGCTCGCCAGTGGATACGGCATAGGACGGCCTCTGTGAACGAGTATAGCGGGCGATATTCCCTCATGCCCCTACTGTTCTATAAGCCTGAGCTTGAGCAGTTCGCACTTCAGAGCCAGGCGAACAGGCAGGGTCGAGGGGAAGGCGCCCCACGAGACGTGTGGATGGACGCGGTGGACCGCTGGGATCGACTGCGATCGGACAGTTCAGATACCTACCGGTGGTTGTTGGAGGAGGATGTGACCCGAGAGCTGGCGCGCATCGATCTTCCACTCTCAACTTATACGCAGTGGTATTGGAAGATCGACCTTCACAACCTACTCCATTTCCTTTCCCTGAGAGCCGATGCCCACGCTCAGTGGGAAATCCGGGAATACGCGGGAGTAATAGCTGGCATGATGAAGCGCGTCGCACCTCTATCCTACGAGGCGTGGGTGGACTATGACCTTTGCGGGGCCGCGATGAGTCGGGGCGAGTTAGATGTTGTGGCGCGGCTTCTCGAACCCCGAGGTGACAATGGAGTGGAAGCACGACCGGGGGGTGGACTCCTGGATGGAACCGCTCTGGCTGCGCTTGGTCTCTCATCCCGAGAGATACAGGAGTTCAGAGATAAACTCAGACCTCGGGATCGCCTGGATTTCGAGCTGGACCTTACTCGGATGCGTTCTGCGGAGTCGGTTGCGGCTGAGATGGAACGCGCTGTGCCCGTTGAGGAATGATTGCCCGTACCACACCTGTGTGAGGTTCATTATGTCTACCCAAGGGCGTCCCATTCAGCAAGGGACATGATCTCCCAAGAACTCTGCTGATAAAAGTGTCTGGCGGGGCGTTGATCTGGCAGTTGGAAAACGTCGTATTGCGCTGTAAGGGTGTTTCCCATATTCCTGCGCTCAGGAACCTGAGTACCACCATAGGGTTGGATTTGCTCATCTTCAAAGACACCATGGCCGCTCCGGTCGGAAAGATTCCGACCTGAGCGGCTTTTCTTCGCGCCGTTGGGGGGATGCCTGATGAGTTCCGAGTCGAAGCCAGCCGATTCCACGGGATCATCTGACAAAAGGTCCTCCAGTGCGGCACACCGGGAGTCTCAAGTCCATGAGGTGGCGACGTCCCCCGTCCCTCGAGTAGATGACTGCATCGGGCATACCCCCGTGGTGCAGCTTCTCAGGGTTGTCGAACCCGATATGGCCGAACTTTGGGTCAAGCTAGAGGGAATGAATCCGGCCGGTTCGATTAAGGATCGGACCGCTCGGGCTATGGTCGATGACGGCGAGGACCGGGGCCTTCTTCAGCGTGGGGGCACGATCGTCGAACCCACGTCAGGGAACACTGGGATTGGCCTTGCCCAGATCGCGGCCGTTCGTAGGTACCGTCTGATACTCTGCCTGCCATCGTCAATGAGCGATGAGCGAAAGGTGACCCTCACCTCATACGGAGCCGAGTTGGTTCTTACGGACCCGGAGCGGCGGATGCTGGCGGCGATGGAAAGGGCGGAGGAGTTGGAGAGCGAACTCGGGGCATTCTACCCGAATCAGTTCTCGAACGCGGCCAACCCGAGAATCCACTATGAGACCACGGGCCCCGAGTTGTGGCGCAACATGAAGGGCGATATCGATGCTTTTGTCTACGGCTCCGGTACGGGCGGTACGATCACCGGAGTGGGGCGATATTTGAAAGAGCAAGATCCAATGATTCGCATCGTAGCCGTGGAGCCTGCTCGCTCCGCAGTCATCTCGGGGGGCGAGAGTGGAGCACATGAGTTTCAGGGGATGGGACCGGGATTCATTCCGGACAATCTCGATCTGGACCTTCTCGACGAGGTACGGCCACAATGGGAGGAGGAAGCTTTTCCACTGGCACGCCGGCTGGCACGAGAGGAAGGGTTGTTCTTGGGAATGAGCTCAGGCGCGATCATCCTCGCTGCGATGCAGGTTGCCCGTCAGCTTGGCCCCGGCCACCGTGTTGCCGCGATCTCTCCTGACACAGGTGCCCGTTACTTGACCACGTCGCTCTTTCGGGACGGCGATGTAAGTGGGGAGGGGAACCACGGGGCACTTCCCCCGGGTTCATGAGCAGAGGGGGCTAACATATGTCTGGAATCCAAATTCGGACCGTAGGCGGGGCTTCAGTGTCTGCCGGCGTCGGAGCCAGCCCGTCGGTTGCTCTCGACTCGCTGGATGAGCTTTGGTTCCAGGTAGGCGGTACCGTGTGCAACCTCCGGTGCAAGCATTGCTTTATCTCCTGCGCTCCGGACAATCACTCCTTTTGGTTCATGACGCGGGACCAGGTTCGGCCGATCCTTGAGGAGTCGAGGGCGCTCGGGGTGAAGGAGTACTATTTTACCGGTGGCGAGCCCTTCATGAATCGGGATATGGAGGGCATTCTCGAGGACACGCTTGCTCTGGGTCCTGCGACTGTTCTTACGAACGCGACATTGATACCACGCCGGAGGGCAGGGCTATTGGCTGACCTCGCATCCGAGTCCACCTACAGTCTTGAAATCCGGGTTTCACTTGATGGCGTGACCGACGAGACCAACGACGCCATCCGGGGCGAGGGGGCGTTTGCGCGCTGTATGGGGGGGATGGAGTCACTGGTAGCGGAGGGTTTTTTGCCCATCGTAACTGCGATGAGGAGTTGGCCCGATGAACATACGGGAAGTTGTCTCAGAGAGTTCCGGGACCTTCTCGCGGAGATCGGATATGATCGGGCTCGTCTGAAGATTCTCCCGCCACTGCTTATCGGAGAGGAGGTCAAGCGCACCAGGGGGTATGACGACACCGAGCGCGTCACCCACGAGATGCTACACGGGTACGACTCAAGTCAACTGCTCTGCACGCACGCCCGGCTTGTCACAGCCACCGGTGTGCACGCGTGCCCGATCCTTCTAGACTTCCCGACAGCTCGGCTGGGTGCGACGCTTGGTGAGGCTGTCGAGCAGCCAGTCGTATTAGGTGAGTCGGCATGCTTCACCTGCTATCTGAGTGGTACAATCTGTTCTAATGTTCCCCCGACGGAGGGGGGCGACCGGGTAATGTCGGAGATTTCGTTCAAACCCGGCAGTGCACACACCCCTCAGCCGGAGTCCACCGGGGATAAGGAGCCGTGGCTTCCTGGTCGTTGGGGCGAGGAGGAAGAGCCTGGCTTCAGACGGGTCGCGGTTTTCGGCGGAGTGTATTCAAACCACATCGCACTTCGTCGAGCCCTTGAGGACGCTCAGGAGAGGAAGGCAGATGCGGTCCTTTGCCTTGGAGATCTCGGGGCCTTTGGCCCGCACCCGAACCGAACCGCGGAACTCCTTAGAGAGGCCAATGTGCCGGTGGTGTGTGGGAACTACGATGATTCGATTGCCCGCGGGCTCGAGGACTGTCAGTGTGGGTACACCGATCCGCGTGACAACCATTATGCGCGACTCTCCTACGATTACACTCTCTCTCGTATATCTGAGGACCACCGGAGGTGGATGGCGCGGTTTCCCTACTCCCTCCGCTTCAGGGTAGGTGAGGCGAGGGTGTTTGCCTTTCATGGTAGTCCGCGGAGGATGAACGAATTCCTATGGGAGACGACGACCCCAACGCACTTCCTGGACGGGATGGCCAGGGACCGTGATGCCGCAGTGCTACTGGGGACCCATACTGGGATTCACTGGAGCCGCCGGCTAGGGTACGATCGATCGTACATTAACGTTGGGGCGTTGGGGCGTCCGGCAAACAATGGGAGAAACAACGTGTGGTATGTGATGCTAGAAGCTGGGAGCACAGGACTCGAGCATGAGTTCATCCCGCTCACCTACGACTATAATGCCCTCGCCCGGGAAATGGAGCAGGAGTCGTTGCCGACTGAGTTCATTGAAACGATTCGCACCGGTTGGTGGACCACTTGTCTTGAGGTGCTGCCGGGGAAGGAACGAGCGCAAGGCCGATGGTGACCCCATCCGGGATTGCGGGCCCTTCGTTCGGGCCGCCCGTGATCTGGGGACTAGGGAAGAGGCTCTCCGATTGCTACTACTGCGATCTCACGCACTAGGTGGAGATCATCCTCCACGAGATGTGTGGCTTCGGACAGTACGATGATTGTCGTTCCCGGAGATAGTTCCCGATAGTCACCGGGAACTAGATGTTCCTCTGAGGGAGCATGAACGACCACCTGGCCTCGCCGTAAGGATGGATCTGCACAGGTGCCGACCAAGCGCACCGTGGCCCATCCGGGTCTCGGCATCCATGCGACGTTCCTGGAAGTCCGGAGTCTAGTGTCTTCAGCACTCATACCAGTGGTTACCTCGTTTTGTCCATCGCTGTTCCAACCGAGGTCAGGGATCGAGAAGTATCACGCTCCCTTGTGCGAGCAGTTCAACGGAGGCTCTCTGTGCTAGGGTGAGTTCAGGTGGGAGACCCACTATCATTCCCTTCGCACGCTGCTCATCTGGAAGGTGAAGGATCAGATCCCGCCACAAGGGTGGAGGTGTAAATGCCCTCGCTCGCCCGGTCTCGTCGATCACGACGTCCCGACCTGGATTCAATAGCTCAGCCAGCTCTCGGCCAAACTGGAGCCATGAACTCAATGGCTCTGCGCCTCTGTCGATAATCGCCGTGAGTACAGACTCTTGAAAGCCTGTGACTGCACGTTGGTAATCCGCTTCGCTCTTGAGTTTCAGCTCGCGGAGCATCTCTCGATAGGATTCGCGTGGATCCCTGGCGCCTGTGTCCAGCAGGGCCTGGTTTAGACGGTGTTCCGCTTCCTTGCTGTGCCTGGCTTCCAAGCAGCTGCCCTCCATCCGTGTAGTTGATCCGGAGGATGAGGGTCGGCATATCTTTCGTCAACTGACAAGTCGCTCTTGAGTCCTCTGTGCATTCTCGAGGCGGCCGACGATCCCCGGCCTATCCGAGAACGCTGCACAGAGATGAATCCCCTGCGGTAGGGTAAGCGTGTCAAGGACCGCCCAGCTCCGATCCCAGGCTGGCATCGCAGTTCGGTGGACCAACAAGGGGATCGCTGTCACTCCTGTCACCCTCTCGAAGTCGGTGCGTGCTTGATCCATGATCTCCTGGTCGGGGAGTTCCATCAGTTCTTCCCCTCCCATCCCTCCCAAGAAGGCCGTGAACAATCCCTGTCGGTCGAAGAGCGTCTCATGGGCTGTGACTCCTCGGGTCGCGGAATGGTCATCCAATGTCATCTTGAACCCGGATCCGGTCTGTGGCGGCCGAGTTCCGATGGGGACGACCAACGGTACGACTGCGAGCGGATTATAGCAGAGTGACGCGAGACTTTGAGCGGTCGCCGGAGCCATTGAGGAGAGTGTCTCCGCCGCCTGTGGGGCGGGGAGGGTGAGGACCACCTCGTCTACCTCGAGAGTCTCTCGATCCGATTCCAGCCGGTATCCTCCGGTCCGTGTGCGTGCGATCGTACGCAGCGGCTCTCCGAGCCGGATCCGGTTGCGGTGCCGTCCTGCGAGAGCAACCGGGAGAGCCCCCATACCGGTTTCGAACGAAACCAATGGGATCCGCTCCCATCTAGAAGCACGGAGGAGACCAAGAAGGAGGCTCCTTCTCGTCCCCGTTCGCCGAAGTGCCCGCAGAAGGGTATGTCGGGCCTCCATGCGCTCGGGATCTGAGGCGTAGAGTCCTCCGAGGAGGGGACCGGCCAGCCGGCGATAGATCTCAGGCCCGAGCTTGCGGGTGAGTGCGTTAGCGACGGACTCTGTGGGATGGGGCGCTGAGGTGCAAAAGTCCGCCAAGGCCCTCGTCTTTCCACTCCACGAGATCAGGCGGGTCCTAAAGGCATCGCCGATGCTAAGGGGGGCAGGATAGAGCGTGCCCTCGTGGTAAACTGTAAATGGAATACCACCGGGGGCCTGACGAAGTACGGCAATCAGATCCAGCTCACCGAGGAGCCTCGCAAGACCAGCGGTGAGACGCATCCGCTGTGGACCTAAATCGACGGTTACCGGGCCATTAGGCCCCTCAACCGTGCGGCTCTGCATGACACCACCGGGGGTCTGTGAACTCTCAAAAAGGATTGCTTCCAGACCTGACTCGGTCAGTAGATGGAGGAGAAAGAGGCCAGAGATTCCGCCTCCGACGATGCCGATCACTTTCTCTGCTCAGCTACTCTGCATGGAGTCCAAGAACTCCCGGTTGGTCTTGGTTCGATTCATGCGTTCCATGAGGAAGTTGATGGCTTCTGCGGGGGGCATGTCAGATAGGAAATTCCTCAGGAGATAGACTCTGTTCAGCTCCGTGTCGCTGAGGAGGAGCTCCTCTTTCCGGGTTCCAGATCGGTTAAAATCGATAGCGGGGAAGATCCTCTTGTCTGCGATGTGCCGGTCGAGGATCAGCTCCATATTACCGGTGCCCTTGAACTCCTCAAAGATCACCTCGTCCATCCGGCTACCAGTCTCTACGAGTGCTGTCGCGATGATCGTGAGGGACCCGCCCTGGTCGATGTTCCGTGCCGCTCCGAAGAAGCGCTTCGGCTTGTGCAGCGCATTGGCATCAACTCCGCCTGAGAGGATCTTGCCGGAATGAGGAACAGTGACGTTATACGCGCGAGCCAGCCTGGTGATTGAATCTAGGAGGATGACGACGTCCTTACTATGCTCGACAAGGCGTTTCGCCTTCTCGAGAATCATTTCAGCGACCTGAGTATGACGCTCGGCCGGCTCGTCGAAGGTTGACGAGACAACCTCCGCATCCACGTGTTCCTCCATGTCTGTCACTTCTTCTGGTCGTTCGTCGATCAGGAGGACGATCAGGTAGATGTCCGGGTGATTCTCGTGAATTGCGTTTGCTACCTTTTGGAGGAGCATTGTCTTACCGGCCTTGGGCGGCGACACGATGAGTCCCCTTTGGCCCATGCCGATCGGCGCGACTAGGTCCATAATCCGCATTGAGATGTCACCTTCGGCGTTCTCGAGCTGGATCCGACTCTCGGGGTACCTCGGACGTAAGTTGTCGAAGGCGATCCGATGCTTCGCTTCCTCGGGCTCCCCGAGATTCACTTCTTCTACTTTGAGGAGAGCCAGATAGCGCTCACCGTCTTTCGGAGGACGGACCCGGCCCAGAACCGTATCGCCGGTTCTCAAATCGAATCTCTTTATCTGAGAGGGGGATACGTAGATGTCGTCGGGTCCGTAGAGGTAGTTCCAATCCGGTGAGCGAAGAAAGCCATAACCCTCCGGAAGGATTTCGAGCACGCCTTCTCCTCTGAGAACCGTATCCGTGTCGAGGAGGTTCTGCTCGATGCGGAAGATCAGGTCTTGCTTGCGCATTCCAGAGTAGTTCTGGATGCTCAACTCCGCGGCTAGATTGTGCAGCTCTTGGACGTTCTTCCTCTTCAGTTCGGCAATGTCCACGGGGATCTCCAGGTCAGCTTTTACAAACAGAGTTTTGAGAAAGGGTGGGTGTCAGTCCGAGAGCCCCTGATTGAGGGCCGGTACGTTGACCAAAGGCCAGAGGCCAAAATAGGGCAGGAGAAAAACCGGGGGCGGGTCGGGAGTGAACGCTGAACGTCCGTCCCCGGAGTCTTTATTTGAGGAATTGTGAAAATAGTAATGGCCGGATGTGAGCCGGTCAAGGCCGTTGGGTGGTTGGATTCGGGGATTCCGCGCCCCGTCCCCATGTTAATCCCTTGACAGGTGTGGGGTCCCTCGGGGACATTCGCCGAGTCTCGCTGAACCGGCCTCGAGGGTTTGCCGCAACCATGATCAGCGCGAAGTCACCGCAATGGAGAGCAAGGACTCTCATGTGGGAGGATTTGTGGGAAGACATAACCGTGAGGGTGCTGGGGTCGACCAAAGGGGGTTTTCCTATGAGCTGAGTTACCAGCCCGACTGGTTGCGGCACGTCAAGATCACTCGGCTACTACAATCCGGACGGCAATCCACGATGACGCTTTTCCGGAATCCGGTGGAGCGGGGTGAGCAGCAGCCAGGTGATCGGGTGAGAACCGGGATCTCCTGTCCTGAGCAAGGGATCGATGTAGAGGTTGTCGTTAACGGTGATCGGGAGAGAGTTTCCCGCTTTACGGTCACCTGTGAGGTTCCGGCCGTAGACGGAAAGGGCACGGAGGAGGTGACGTTCACCCTGGAAGACGGGCTTCCCTCGCGCTGATATCGCGCGACAGTCCAGAGCCTCCGACGGGTAGCGTAGTATTCCCAGCATCGTTTATCTTTTCTTATCCCGCTCTAGGCTTCTTCTGCCGGGACGATTCAGGGATCCTGCCACTCTCATGCGCAGGAGTCGAGGCCCGCGCCACCATCCCAAACCGCGGCGGAAATGACCGACCGACTTTTAGCACCTTTTTCGGCTCTCGGAAGAGGAGGAGTCGCGCTTGTGACCGGGATCGGGCGATGGGGTGTCTTCACAGGTCAAACCGTGCTGGCTCTCCGACATATGGACGTGTGGGGCCGTCTCCTCATCCAGTGAGTCAGGAGACGGGACGCTGGGACGTCTGTTGCAGGACACGTCGACGGCGGTGGAATTGGAGAGTACCCTAGCTGAACTGAGTGAACTCATTGAGGATATTCGGGAGAACCCCAACCGCTATGTCCGCCTTTCGATCTTCTGATCCCGACGAGTTGAACGCTACTGGGGAGAGTCGATCCCTGATCTCCGGTAAGCCTCTGCCTGCGCGAGTTGACGGAGTGCCTTCTGGGCGAATCGAGCGCAGTGTGGAGCGGAGCGCGGGAGGTGTCGTCGCACGGATCCTTCATGGCGACCCACACCTGCTTCTGATTCGTGACCCCTACCGTAGGTGGGGTCTCCCCAAGGGCCATCTGGAGGAGGGGGAAGGCCCGGAAGAGGCTGCACTCCGTGAGGTGAGAGAAGAGACCGGTTTGGACGACCTGAGGCTCGGGCCCGATCTCGGGGAAATCGATTGGACCTTCAGGAATAAGGAACGTTTCGTCCACAAATTCTGCCGCTTCTATCTTATGTTGTCGGCGCGTAGCGATACTCAGCCTGAGCTTTCCGAAGGGATCACCGAGTGCAAATGGTTTCCAGCAGATGAGGCGTTGCGAACCATTGCCTATGACAACGCGCGCGTGATGTTGTGTCGAGGAATAGATGAGCTGTGGGCAGGGAGATTCCTTGAGATAGGGGACTGAAAACGCTCCTCAAATTTGGCGTTAGAAAAGAAATAACCGAAGCATATAGAAGGCATAGAGGACATTACGATCGTGGGTGCTAGGCCCATGATAATGAAGGTATTAAAAGGACGATGAGCGCCATGGAAATCTCCTAATGAGAGAAAAAGAGAAAGAGACGGAGCGTGTCGTGATCATCGGCTCCGGGCCTGCCGCGTGGACCGCGGCAATTTATGCCGCCCGAGGGAAGCTGGACCCCCTCTTGTTCGAGGGCGAGCCTTCGCGGGAGATGATTCCGGGAGGGCAGCTGATGTTTACCACCGAGGTTGAAAACTATCCGGGGTTCGCAAGAGGGGTTGACGGTCAGACATTGATGTCGGAAATGCGGGCTCAAGCGGAGCGATTCGAGACGCGGATTGTCACGGAGGATATCGTTGAGATCGAGACAGAACGGCTACCCTTCGTGCTCCGATCGTCGGGCAGAAACGAGATTCGGGCGCACGCTGTCATCGTGGCCACAGGGGCACGGGCGAACTGGTTGGGATTGGAGAACGAACAGCGGCTCGCGCAAGGAGGAGGGGGGGTCTCCGCGTGCGCTGTGTGTGACGGTGCGCTCCCCGCGTTCCGGGATAAGGTTTTAGCCGTCGTAGGTGGGGGCGACAGTGCGATGGAAGAGGCGATTTATCTGACAAAGTTCGCCCAGGAAGTTGTAATTTTACATCGTCGTAATCAGTTCCGGGCTTCTCCCATTCTGGCTGAGCGAGCGCTAGCCAACGAAAAGATCCGCGTCGAGTGGAACACGGTGGTTACGGATGTCCTAGGGGAGGACTTTGTCACTGGGATCCGAGTAGGACATTCAGAACGAGGTGGTGAGCGGGAGCTCGAGGTGGGCGGACTTTTCATCGCGATCGGGCACACTCCGAACACAGGCTTCCTTGAGGGCAAGCTGGTGCTTGACGAGAATGGATATCTGATCACACCCGTCCCATGGCGTACGCAGACTAGCGTCCCGGGGATCTTCGGGGCGGGAGACGTTATGGACTCGTACTACCGCCAGGCAGTTACCGCCGCGGGAACCGGGTGTATGGCCGCGCTAGAGGCCGAGCGCTGGCTGGAACTCGAGCCTGAGGAGGACTCAGGAGATGAGATTCAGCCAGAGCCAATGGAGGAAAAGGTTTAGAGGATAGAGGATCGCCAGTTCCGGTGCCTCATGTGCCCAGGAGTTGGCCGCCATCGACCACGATCACCTCACCAGTGATGAAGGGAGAGCGCTCAAGGAAGAGCACAGTTCGAACGACGTCCTCGGGTGACCCGGGGGTGCCGAGCACCGATTGGGCTCGAGAGTGATCTTGCTTGGCATTGTCGTAGTCCTCAGGGAGCAGCACCGCGCCCGGCGCGATCGCGTTGACCCGCACACGAGGAGCCAGAGCCCGCGCCATCACACGGGTAAGCTGGAGGAGAGCAGACTTTGACACCGAATGGTGGGGATGGTCGACCCAGGGTTGGAACGCGGAGAGGTCGACGAGGTTCACGATCTGGCCGCCGGCTCGAGTCAGCAGGTCGACAGTAGCCTTCACCATCAGGAATGGACCCTTGAGATTCACCGCCATCACCCGGTCCCATTCATCCTCCTCCATCTCGAGGAGAGGGGTGTTCCGGAAGAGTGAGGCGTTGTTGACCAAGAGATCCAATCTCCCGAACTCATCTCTCACTCCTAGAGCGATCTGCTCGACATCCTGGGCTTGAGAAATATCGCCAGGTAACATGATCGCCTTTCTCCCCAGCTCCTCCACCCTACGCGACACCTTCACCGCCTCTCCACCGGAGGAGTGGTAGTTGATGGCGATGTCATAGCCTGCCTCAGCGAGACCCAACGTCAGGGCTCGGCCTACACGGATTGCACCGCCTGTTACAAGCGCGACGCGTGGTTTGCTGGCTTCCTCCGTGAGAGTGCTCAGCGCAGATTGACCTAGGTGATGGGGTGTGGACGAAACGCGGTGACGGGATCGCGGTACTGTACCCTCTCAGGGGGGCGATCCTAATCTGGATTGAAGAGAGAGAACAGGGGTTGGTTTTCCGCAGAGGTTTTGGGGTCCCCTGGAAACGAGTGTGGGCATCAAGGAGGAGCCAAGTGACGGACTTCGAGAGAATCGTTGCCGTGGTGACCGGTGCCACTCGAGGGATTGGGTGGGCCATCTCCGAGGCGCTGGTCGCTCGAGGAGGCAGGGTGGTGATTTCTAGTCGCACTGCTTCCGATGTGGAAGACTCCGCCAGCAAACTGTCGGAACAGGGACCGGGCAAGGCCCACGGGATCGTATGCGATGTCCGCGATCCGGAGCAGTGTACGGGCCTTATGCAGAACGTGGTGAATCGCTTCGGTCAGCTTGATATCCTCGTTAACAATGCGGGGTTGGGCCGGTTCGCTCCGATCCAGGATCTGAGTCTAGAGGACTGGGATCTGCAGATTCGTACTAATCTCGATGGTGCGTTCCACTGCTCGAGAGCCGCCGTACCCCATCTGATTGAAGCCGGGAGCGGATGGATCGTGAATATTGGTTCTCTGGCAGGGCGAAATGCGTTTTCGGGGGGCGTTGCCTACAACGCTAGTAAATGGGGGCTATTGGGGATGAGCGAGGCCATGATGCTGGATCTGCGCCACCAGGGAGTCCGGGTCACTTGCGTGATGCCCGGGAGTGTGAATACGCATTTCTTCGGAGACGAACCCGACGCGGATGCGTCCTGGATGTTGCAGCCTGAGGACGTCGCACGGGCCGTGTTGAACATCCTATCTTTTCCCGATCGGGCGCTGCCTAGCCGAGTCGAGCTCCGGCCGACTCGGCCGCCAGAGAAATAGAGGTCTGACCAAGGAGTGCACCTCCTTGTAGGTTGCGATGGGCCGCCTTCGGCTTGGGATAATCGGGTGAAGTCGAAGCCAACAAAGGACTGGAGTGAGGACATATGTCAGAGGATTTTCGGATCGAGAGGGACTCCCTGGGCCAAGTTCCCGTACCTGCGGACGCCCTTTATGGGGCGCAGACGCAGCGGGCGGTAGACAACTTTCCAATTAGTGGCCAGCGTTTTGGTCGGCGCATGATCCAGGCCCTCGGTATGGTGAAGCAAGCTGCAGCGTTAACAAACGGTGAGTTGGGTAATCTAGAGGCTCCGATCGCCGATGCGATTGCCCGGGCTGCAGCGGAGGTGGCTGATGGCAAGTGGGACGGCGAGTTTGTCGTCGACGTGTACCAGACTGGCTCCGGTACCTCCTCAAACATGAATGCCAACGAGGTAGTAGCTCGTTTGGCGACCGGATTCCTCGAAGGTTCCCATCCGGCAGTTCACCCTAATGATCAGGTAAATTTCGGTCAATCGTCGAATGACGTGATG
>Ga0310123_10001167_pt1 | contig 22371 bp, 19 predicted proteins | sample CB6_AW_1057_MG_FD_203505 | JGI IMG/M metagenome (GOLD analysis project Ga0310123, IMG submission 203505) | Marine microbial communities from Western Arctic Ocean, Canada - CB6_AW_1057 | ecosystem: Environmental > Aquatic > Marine > Oceanic | place: Canada: Western Arctic Ocean | collected... | reverse complement strand
CCATGTAATTCTTGTCACCACAGACATAGAAGTAGCCGCCTCCTTCAATCCATGACCAAATCTCTGCTGCGTGATTATTCATCAGATGTTGCACATACACCTTCTCGGGACCTGCTCGGGACCAGGCGAGGTCCAACCTGTCTAGAGTGCCATCCTCCCGCCATGCAGCAATCTCGTCGCGGTAAAGATACTCACCCTCTTCGGTCCAATCTCCGAAGAACAACCAGTTGCGGCCGGTCGCGCCGTCTGCGACGCGCTGTTGCAAATAGGCGCGGAACGGTGCAATACCTGTCCCGGGACCTACCATGATGATGTCAGTTGAGCCATCTTCAGGCAGCACGAAGGAACGAGTGGGCGACATGAACACCTTGATCCCACTCTGTCCTTCAGGCACACGGTCAGCGAGGAAACCAGTGCACAGGCCGGTCTTTGCTCGGCCTTGACCCTCGTAGCGGACGATAGCGACAGTGAGGTGTACCGTTCCCGGCTCATGGTCAGGAGAGGAAGCAATCGAGTATAGGCGGGGCTTGAGCCGGTCAAGGTTGTTGACGAATTCCTGCGGTGAGAATCCAAGATGTCCAAAGTCATCGAGCACATCTAGCAGGTCACGAGCCCAGAGATAGTTCTCCATCTCCTCATCAGAATCCATCAGGGTACTCCATAGTTGGTAGGCCGGGTCAACCGCACTACCCGCAGGCGAATAGCCGGGCGGGAAGTCATCGTCGTCACCAGACCAGGCCCAGTTGAGTATGCTGTCACCAGAAGAAACTGAGGTACGCTTCCTTTCGACGAGGCGTATCTCCAATGGTGCCTCAATGGTGTCAAACTTCTCACCGATGGCAACGATGAACTTTCGTTTGGCCTGATGAATCTCAAAGTGATACATCATCGCCATTCGGAAGCTGGTATTTCCCGCATGGCTCTCTACTATCTCTGTGCCGTTCGCGCCGAGAGCACCGATGATGTCGTCGACAAGTTCGGGGGGCGAGGTAGGAATAATTCCGAGAGCATCACCTGCCTTGTATTCCAGTCCAGATTCGCCGAGTTCAAAAACGAGATGACGTGTTTCTTTCTTTGAATCCTCGCTATTGAGAATATGGTTCGTAGTGACAGTTGAGAAATATGGATTCTTGCTGCTCCATTCCGCCACAGTACTCACCTCGGGGCCTCGACACCGAGGTGTCATCTGCCATTACAAGTCGCCGGATGAGAGGTATATCAACGAATAGGGTTGGAGTTTTCCCTATGCCTCAATCAGTCAGTTTTTCCCTCTGTAATTTCATGGACAGTAGTCCCGATTCCCTTGTCTTGAGCCAATTCAATAGTTCGATGGGTCCACACCGAGTCCTCACCGGGGAAGGCGATTAGATGGGTGGCTGCCTGAATTATTTTCTGTGTCAGCGTATAGGTAGCAGCGTTTCGGCCACCGTCGAGCATTCCTGTTCTTACGTTAGTCCACTCCTCATGGAAGATTAACACGGGGACATTGTAGTTGTCCGCCCAGCGCTCAGCGAGATAGTCAGTTCCACTCGCTCCACCGCAGATAATGAGGTCGACGTGGCCGTTTTCTTCAGCCCAATCTGCAAGACATTCCTCAAGCAACCCATAGTCGTAGAAATTGCGATGTCCAACGACGGCGAGATTGATTACCATGCATATCCCCTAAATCAACGCGTAGCGTAATGCACCATCGAGGCAATAAACTTGACCACGAAACCGAGATACGCTGCGGGAGCGGATATTGGAGGCTATCACGTGACGAGATTACGATTTCTAGGCACAGGCAACGCGTTCTGTCCACCCGACAGAATGCACTCTCTGGTTATCATCGACGATAGCATTCTAATCGATGCGCCACCAACGATTATCCCCCAACTGCGCAGGGCAGGAATATCCACGGTGCAAATTACTGAACTACTCATCACCCATTGGCATGGAGACCACACATTTGGACTGCCATTCCTCCTTCTAGAACGGAAATTCATCGCAGACCGTGATGGTGACCACGAACTCGTGATCCACTGCCACACAGGGGGAGAAGAGAAGATGAGGCACTTGTGTGAACTCGCCTATCCCGGTTCTCTGGAAGATGTGATGAGCCCCTCTGGTTGGGTATCTTTCAACGAAAAATCTCCTAGTGCGGTATCGGGTACTTGGACACAGTCAAGGTTTGAGGTATGTCATGAACCAGCGACTGAGCCGCATGGATATCTGCTCGAAAATGAAAATGGCTTCAAGTTGGTCCACTGCGGCGACTCAGGGCCATGTGAGAATATCGAGAGATTGGCCGGAGAGTGTGATGTGATGGTCATCGAATTGGGAATCCCAGACTTCGTGGACAGCCCATACCACTACACCCCAGCGAGGCTGGCAGACCTAGCGGAACGGAATCCGGAAACCCGCTTCATTGCTACTCACCATTTCGCTTCCGGCAAGGAGGCGCTGGCGGCAGGCGCACCCGGATTCCCAATTCCGGCGCTTCCCGGAAATGTCATGCAAGCTGAAGATGGAGACATTTTTGAGTGGGATGGAAGCAATTTGTTTGCATCAAATTGAATTGGTAAATGATATTTCCCCGGTGATTTTATTAGCATCGATTTGAGACAATAGAAATTCCGATTATCACAATTCGGTGGTGGATTTTATTCGCCTCCAATTGGATTGAACTGATTCAAGGCGAACTGGGTTCAATTTTGAAACCACTTCCATTTCTGTTCCGAAAACTCATTACTCCAATTCAATAAATCAATGTTCAAATTAACAAGATTATTCAAGATTGGCCAAATAATTGAATGTATTACTGTGAGGCAATTGTGTGGGAAATTACCGTTTCAGAACATTTGCGGCCTGTTAAATTCTTGTTTCCGGAATCGCTCAAATCCAAAGATACGACAGAATGTTGTGGACAGCCTTATTACTCGGACCCGATGTGGGTTGGAATCCCTGTGTCAGTGGTATAGCGAAGGCAACACGGCTCCGTAATAACTGAAGGCGGGGGGGGCAAAGTGAAAGAAAATGGCAGAAAATCTTTTCGAAAATCTCCTACAGGCTAAAACCCTCTTTCGTAACCGCCGAGCACTCAGTCACGCATTCATGCCCAACTCCCTCCCCCACCGGGATAAAGAGATTCAAACACTAGTGCATAACTTCGTTGAAGCTCTTCGTGGACACCCTCCCTCTAACATGAATCTCTACGGTGTTCCAGGCTCAGGAAAGACAGCGGTGACCCGACATGTCTGCAAGCAATTGGAACAGAGAGGCGAGGATATCGGCCGTGGTGTGAAGACAGTTGAAATCAACTGCAGAAACATTGACACGAAGTATCGAGTGATGACTGAGATCGCCAATGCGATACGCCAGGATGACGATGATAGAATCCCATTCACCGGCTGGCCAACTGACAAGGTGTTCGATGCTGTACGCAGTCGCATGGACGCGCGCGCGGGCGTGTACATAATTGTCCTCGACGAAATTGACCATTTGGTCCGAAAGGCTGGCGACGACCTGCTATACAGCCTGACAAGTCTGAACGTCGGAATTCTGCAACAATCTTTCTGCTGCATTGTGGGAATCAGCAATGACCTAGGCTTCACTGAAATGCTCGACCCAAGAGTCACCTCGAGACTCGCTCCGGTCGATATTGTGTTTCCCCCCTATAACGCGCGACAATTGGAAGACATCCTTTCTGCTCGCGCCAATACGGGAATCACCAAGGATGGGCTGGTTGATGCAGTCATCCCGTTGTGTGCCGCGCTCGCCGCAAAAGAGCATGGTGATGCGAGGCGGGCGCTGGATTTGCTAAGAATATCGGTTCTGAAGGCAGAGAAGTATGAGGCTGATGCCGTTGATGTCAATCATGTCAGAGAGGCTCAAAACCAATTGGAGTTTGACCAGATTACCCCGGCAATAAGCAACCTTCCCTTGCAACAAAAACTTGTGTTGTTCTCTATCTTGGTAAACGAGAGGAATGGGCTACGCAACATCTCCACGGGAGAGGTCTACTCAACTTACGAACTCGCAGTCTCCCGTGCCGGTGAGAGAGCACTGGGTACTCGCAGGGTCTCATCGATTATTTCCGACCTCGACATGATGGGGCTGATTTCAGCGAAAACCATCAGTCGTGGACGACAGGGTCGCTCAAAACGAATCAATTCCTGCCTACCGCCCGCCTTCGACGCGCTTGAAGTCATGGAAAAGGCGGAACCGGTCATGGAAGAGGTTGTCGCTGGTCGATATCGCCTCCAAAGACGACTGTGAGCATTGTGACCACGCATGGTGCCTCTAGGCGTGCCCATACGGGAATTGTTATGATGAGGTCGTCGGTGGCCGCCTCGATGAGCGACGAATCCAACGACGGCTCCGGCCAATGCCAATCCATTGCGACCTTTTCGTTTGCACTGGGAATCTACACCACTATTCTGTGGATTGTAAACACAATGTGGGGTGCATACGGTAGCCCCGGTTCAACAAAGAAGGTTGTCTGGGCGTCGGCGCTGTCAATTGGTGAACTCTACCCCCACTACTACGTCGATGACATGTCATTCCGGCCCTATTCAGACACCGTCTTTCTGCTAATCTCACTTGGATTGCTTGGCTACGGTGCATGGAAGTTGCATGAGGGCACCGAGGGTGGCTTCGGCGCTTGGGCGACACAGCAGTTGGAATGCAGTTGCTTGAAGTCGTTGTTCAGCGTTGCCGAATCCGGCCCGATGGGGACTGTCGGCGCGTGGTGTATTCTGCTCGGATTCGGATTTTACGTATACGAGTGCATACAATACTGGAATTGGGTTGATGTTGGCGTCTATTCTGTGACTGCAGCGCTGTTGGGATTCGGCTTCGCCCTGACCTATGCCGCGAGTACAGAGCAAGACGGTGCAGAGTGACCTTACTGGCGCCCAAATGGTTTGTCGTGGCCGTGCCGGCCCAGCAACGCATCCATCTGTCCTTCGATTGCACCGATCCATAGAGCCATGCTCCATAGCATTTCGATACGCAATTGGAGGAAAATGATGGCCAATAACGTGGTCAACATGATGCCGATATTCCAAAACAACGATCCAGAAGCCTCGCTATGGAGTGGCCAGGTGCTGACAACCAAACCGAATATCATCAATGGAAGCAAGCGAGCGATGCGTAGCGCATCATCGGTGAAGTCGTGTCTATGAAAGGTGCCATCATCTTTGGTGACTCCACCGCGCCCGAATCTCTTGCGGATTCGAATGTGGGCGCGGGCATCTCGCTTTCGCTTTGACAGGAATAATGACAACGAATCTTCAGCTACGTGGTGGACCAGCGCGCTTGAGGTGAAGATGATTACACCCCCTCGCTGAATCAATCTGAGGCTGACCTCCATGTCCTCGGCGTGATACCAAGCGTCGTCGAAGCCGCCGACCTCAAGCAGAAGATTTCGGTTAATCATCGAACAAGGGCCATTGGCAAGACTCGCCCTGCGTGGTCGGCTGGCATACTTCTTGGCTACCCAATCCGCTCGAGTTCTACTCGTTCGTGTGCTGCCAGTCTCAAAGACGGTGTGACCGGTTACTGCGGCTACCAACTCATCTCCTTGACCGTCGCAAACACGCACCATCTCCTCAATCCAAGTTGCTTCTGGTCTGCAATCGATGTCGGTGATGGCTACCCACTCACCCTTCGCTGCAGAGAGAGCGAGGTTGCGACCTGCGGACAATCCAATCGGGGACTGGGTCAGAACAAAGACTTGGATGCCGTTGGACCGTTCCGCCTTTCCCTCCGGGTCATGCCATGACTGCAATATCTCAGTGCTACCATCTGTTGAACCATCATCGACTGCGATAATCTCCAAGGGTCGATGACTCTGAGCGCATAGGGCGGCCATACAATCGTCTATCCACTGCGCGCCATCTCGCACGCAAACAGTCACTGAAACAAAAATGGATTCGCTCAATCTTCGCCCCCCAAAGGCACGAAACTGTCCAACATCTCGCGACATCTGCTCTTGGTCGCTTCATCAGTGATTCTCAGAACGACGCCTGCGCCGGGCTGGCCGTAGAGTACAGCACTGCGTAGTGGGGCAAGCAGGTGCAGAACAATCGGGGCGAGGTCCTCTTCTCCATCAACATCGATGAGGACCGGCCCGCCGCCTTCGGAGAAGGCGAATTCTAATGCAATATCGCAGCATTCAATCAGGTCAGGAGTGAGATGGCCGGCTGGATTCTCACATTCAGCCGCGCCAACGAAAGCATTGCGCTCAATGGTTGAGGCACCTTCCCATTCCTCGCGCTTGGTCATGCCATCGATGAGAGCGAGTTCCGGGACATAGCCCTCGTCGAGCAGCGCCTTGACTGTCACATCGCCGACCGCCATCAGGCAAGCAACATCCTCGGGCAACGCCTCGATTGCGGACCTGATGGCGATTCCCAAGTCCTCATCAGAACCCGAATGCAACTGGCCCATCGGCTGTTTCAACTCCTCGTCGAGGTCCTCAGGCATCCTCACCACCGCTTCAAGGTCAGACTGTTTGACCCAACTACAACCTTCGCGGTCAATCGAACCGGCTCGAATTCTACTGCTCGAAATAGGTAAGTCATCATCCGCCAACACATGCTCGACCTCGACGATTTCCAATGCGGCAAGGTCTGCCTGCTCCCGTAACCCATTGATTTCATCACACTCTGCGCGTGTCTCGGGGGTGCAGACGATGCGTACCGCCTGCTCACTGGTTGGGGCGGGGCCATGAGAATCTTCGAGTGAATGAACAGTAACGCGGTCTGCCGCTCCCATTGAGTCGGCCCAAGCCATTACCTCAGCGCATCTTTCAGCGTGAGAAAGAATGCGGGCATCCTTAGCCTGCGCAATCTCATCGGCCAGTAGCCAAACCTGCATTGAATCCATCCCATCCAAGCCAGCAGAAAGCAGCCGACGGTGTCCGGCGTGCAAGCGGTCGAACGTGCCACCAACCAAGCAGAGAGCACCGGTCATCTGTATCCCTCAGTTAGTGTTGGTTATTGTCGGCACTTCAACCCGACGATGGAAAAAAGGTGTGTGCCCCGGGGCGTAACGGACCGTGTCATCGCCGTAGCTCGCGGTCCTGACCCACCCCAGGGCGTTTGTCGGACTGTGGGGTTGTCCCATGAATCATACCATTCGGTCATCTGGGGACCCATACACAATCCGTTACCGTCCATTTGCACCGACGTTCATTCCGTTAGGTCGCGCCGGCCTTCGATAGGACGGTCCCGGCTCGGTTCCGAAGGTCACTTCCCCAATCCGGCGAAGGAGGGGATCCCACCGGTGTTGCTGCCGGGCACTGTGACGCGAGATGCACTCACCTTTCAATCCTGTCATAGTAAAGAATACAGAAAAACGAGGTAAATCTGTATGAAATTGTCAAGGGAAGGTTCAAAGTGTTCACTTCCGCCAATCTATCGGGGAACAATATGGAATGGTATGGCATGGGTGGAACGATAGAGGTAGGCAGCACTGCACTTGAAGATGCGGTGGTCTGCGAAAAAGTCGGAATCAAGAACGCAGTTGGTAGGTATCTGCTGCGCATTTTTGAGATGCGCCCAGATACTAGACGGCTAAATCTTCTGATGCTCAAATTAAATGACAATTCATGTGCTGTTTGGGCCGCGGATGCTGGCGTCATAGGAACTAACCAGACTGCGGTGGCGGTAATAGCAAAACACTGCGAGGGTCCAGTTCCTTTGCCGTGCGGATTTACAATAGTCGTGGATAATGACGAATCCGAGATAATCAGGAGCGTATGTAACCACTACTCCGACGAGGGTGAAAATCTTAGGATACTGACCGTCGGATGAAGGCAATAGGTGACTGGATGAAAGCGAGGACTTCAAGCCAAAGGTTGGCGTGAAAGGTCTTCATGGTAGGCGGTCTGACCCATGCTAATTCGAACGGAGATTCTCGGATCTCCCTCACTCATCCTTTGTGGGTCGAGTGGGGGCCACAATACTCGCGGCATTGCCAACCATCCAACATGAGCGTGACATCGTCCGCGTTTTGGCCGTTGTAAGTCTCGGGCTGCTCGTAGAGCGAGTGCAAGGTCGAGTATCATCTCCGCTCCAGGAGAATCGTCCAATTCGGCGTGATTCCAGCCGGCTCCCTCAGCCAACCTCTCCAATCTGCTTAGCAGGGTGCGGCGTACACCTCTGTGTCCATTGACTTGACCGCCCGGCAACTGGTGCGCCTCCTCAGCCGGGCGTAGAATGAGAGCCGGCCAAGCCACGTCAAGAGAAGCAAGGAACTCGATGCTATCCTCCTCCTCAGACAGAATGGAAAACAAATCCTCAGCGGATGGCGCCCACCATTCCTCCGGCAGATGGTTGGCGATGAGGCGGGCCGCGTCAGCGGTTGGCCCAGTTCCGTGTGATTGCCAGTCCTCAAGAATCGACCAAAGATGTAAGTCATGGTCCAAAGGTAGTGCGAAGGCAATCGAACGGGCGCGTTCGCGCCAGTCATTCGGTTCTTGTTGCATTTTTTCCGGCATCTGTTCAGCCAGCCAGCCCAGTCCAGTAATCGCGTCAGCGCACCTCGCCGGTGGAATATCCAATAGCAAATCGACTCCCCATTGAGCAAGGTCAACCTGCTGGTCTTGAGGTAGCAGAGCAACCTCAGAGAGCAGAGTGCTTGCTACCCAAGCGGCGGCGGAAGGCGAAGCGGATTCAGCCGCACGTCTGAGACGATGGGCCAAACGTGGCGATGCTGTCACTCGGTTTCGCACGTCCTCTGTCGCGCGAATTCGCCATTCAAGCGGACCCTCGACTACAGCGAGTGCAATCTCATCTTCAGGCACTTCAACAGGGTCAAGCAGCCCAATCCAATCATCTCCTAGTGTTGGAGCCAAACGTTGCCATCTAGCCCAGCGGCCCCTCGGCTCTGATGCTATCCAAGCCGCCAGCGGTGAGGTGGATTCAATTCGATTTGCCCATGATTCATCTCCGACTGGATGACTGAGGACTGCCGCCTGCAGTCGAGCAATCTCAGAATCTGCCACCGATGGGGTCACTCCACCGTCCTGAGGACCTCCAAGCGAAAGGCGGCTCGCCACTACTTCACCAGCAGACTCTGGTGGATTCCATCCCTCAATATGCCCGAGAGGTGGGGCACTTCTTCCGGGAGAGAGATGGATGGGGACCCGAATACCATTTGCACACCTAAGTTGGACCCAAGGTGAGGATAGCACAGGGTGGGATTGCAACAACATTCCTGTTGCGTCTCTCGGATAGGAATCTGTGAGCAGTACCCGAAGATTCGTAATCACCGACAATTGAGTAGGGACCTTTGAACCTAGTTTGCACGCTACGTTCAAAGGCATATCTGGGTGGGCATCTTCAACCCAATTAATGACTGATTGCAAAGCAATATCTGACAGAGTCGACGTGTCGATGGTATGGTCCTCCACGGCGTCACCTGAATGCCATTCACATCCACCCCAATGTCGCAAGAAAGAACGCCAAGTGGCGTCGTCCACTTGCCTACGTGCGCGTGGGTCGTCAGGTGATGAGAGAGCTGTGGTCAGTGATTCAAGGCGAAGGCCTCGCTGCGCTGCTGATAGCCTCGGATGTGCGCGCTCGACCCAATGGGGAAGTACGGCAAGAGGAATCGGTATCACCTCGCTTGGAGCCTCGTGTGGTGACGCCAAAGTCAGCGAACCTCTTGCGCATGCTGCAAGAACTGCCTCGCGGGAGAATGAATCCAATCCCACACAGATAACCGGTCCATCCGGTGATACTTCCGGGCCTCCTTCACCCAAAGCCCCGATAACCCAGTTGCCCTCAATCGGAACTCCCTTTGGAATGGTGGGGTAGGTACCTTCTGGTGTGGGGCCAAACCAGCCTCCGGTTGACAGCCGAACCTCGGAGCTTCCCTCCATGCTGCGCAGACGTAGTAATCCCCAGGCTGGAGACACATCTGTCCATGCGTCTAGACGATCTGACTTCGCTTCACCTGCAGGTGGAGGAATTGGTTTCAATCGTGTGGAGTCAAACCAACGCGGCCTGCGCTCCATTGGCTCAGTCCAAACCCAACCTTCCAAGCCCCCCTCGGTTCCACTGCTCGTATCTTCAAAGATATCTGGGGCATCGAAAGGGCGGTCTGGAAGTGGTATCAGAGAACCTGTTGGCCTCTTGCATAGTGCCACCAAAACTCTGGGTCCATCTACAGCAAGCACGCATCCAAGAGCACCCCGTGGGGGTGTGACTCCTCTAAGTGATTCTAATCTCGCCATCTCGTCAGATTGCAGTGCTTGCCAGCCCGCTGCGGTCATCGCTTGCCTAGCGCCGCGTTCACCTACTGGCCTGTCCGTGGCCACCAGTCCTTCACCACGCAGGCGCTTCAATTCAGAGGAAGCGTGTGGGAGTAGCAAATCCACCGCTTTGGCTACTTCTGTTACAGTCGCGCCGCCTTCAGACAGCCTTTCGAGGATTCTGCGGCGGTATCCACTACGTATTCTCTTGAATTCAATTGCAGCAGCGCCGTGCTCATCCCGATTCGAGCCTTCGTCTGTAGGCTGCATACGGCTCCCATCTAGACACTCAGCGTATGGTGTCCAGCAATGGGCACACGGCCCATATACTTCAATCATTTCATTCATTACAGTTCATTACTAATTTCCACTGGAATACCGGTTCAATTATCACACTAAGTCGGTGATTCCCTACATCGAGGCTATTTTTCTGCAAGAATCCGTAACTAACCGGATATACACGCCCCAACGGTTATATCAGCAGCAGCAATCGCTCGCAACAGACGGTGTTTGGGTCTCTACTACAGAGTGAGTGGCCGTCGAGGAACTGTATAAAAAGGAGGAAATGAAATGAAAACCGTACGCATTCGAGAGAAAATCAAGACGTTCTTGGCAGAAAAACCACGCAATACCGCTGAAATTTTAGAACACATCAACAGCACGATGCGTCATGGCACTACCAGCCAACAACTCGGCAACGTGCTGTCAAAGGACAAGGACATCGTGAAGGTCGGCTACATCAAGCGTAGTGGTATTCTTTCTGGTGGCTATGATATCTGCGAATGGGCAACCCGAGGTTGGGTCTCCACGAACTATCCCGAGTGGGATGGTGGACCGATTCTAATGGACGGCAGGAACCGTTGAAGTCGCTTCAGGCTTCAAGGTCAGGTGACCAATCACCATAGCGAGCAAGGCTGTTCATCTTGGCTCGATAAGCAAAGGCGGCTTGACTACCCAAATCATTGCCGCCGCCATTTTCAGCCCACGCTATCAGTGCGGATGCCTGCAATGCTCTACCGTAGGAATAGGAAAGTTGCCAAGGCACATCTGACGCCATCGAATTCATCAGGCTAAGATGCGCAGTCGCATCTTCATCCGATTGACCACCAGAGAGGAATACGATACCCGGCAAATCTCGTGGAACATTTTGAGACAGGCACTCTAGAGTTCGTTGTGCAACCTCCTCGCGTGATGCCTGCTCTGGGCAACCCTTGCCTGCGATGATCATGTTCGGCTTGAGCAGAGCCCCGGGGATGTGGACCCCTTGCTCGGCACATGCATCGAAGGTGGCCCGAAGGATTTCGGCCGTGACCTGTTGACATAGTTCTGCATCGTGGTCTCCATCCATCAAGACCTCTGGCTCGATGATTGGAACTAGACCCTGTTCCTGGCATATTACTGCATATCGAGCAAGAGCATGGGCATTTGTCGAGACGCAAGCTGCGCTCGGCATCCCACTGCCGATGCGAATGACTGCTCGCCACTTGGCGAATCGAGCACCCATAGCGAAGTATTCCGCACAGCGCTCTCGCAATCCATCCAAGCCTTCGGTAATCATCTCACCTTCATGTCCGGCTAGTTCCTTTGCACCGGTGTCGACCTTGATTCCCGGAATGATGCCTCGCGCAACTAGATACTCAGAAATCGTGCTGCCATCATTTGCATTCTGGCGGATGGTCTCATCAAACAGAATCACGCCGCTCACCGCACTCTCACAGCCCGGTGTAGCGAACAAATTAGCACGATATGCGCGACGGCTCTCAGCCGTGGAAGTGACACCAACAGCCTCCAAACGATTTGACATTGTCCCAGTGCTTTCGTCTGCTGCGAGGATTCCCTTCCCGGGTGCCACTAGTGCATTCGCAGTCGCTTCCAACAGTCCGATGTCCATTTCCTGACCTCGGTGGATGCGACGTTGGTTGGTGCCTTCAAGCCTTCCTCAGACGGATGTGAATAGCAGACCCACCCACCGCCACCTATAATCAAAGAACTCTTTGAAGAGAAAATGATTTATTATTGAGAACCTATCTCCGTTTTCCGGTGCAGATGGCTGGACGTAGGGTGTGCGGTGGTTGCGGGAAGCGCGGACATAATATCCGCACATGTCCAATTGCTAATCCCGAAGCGGCAGCACGAGCCGCTGCTAGATTGTCAAGCCAAGGCAGCGGCAAAATTTGCTCACACTGTGGAGAGTCTGGTCATAACACTCGCACGTGTCCAAAGATTAATCCAATTGCTGCCAGGAGGAGATTATCGAGGCTGCGTGGCCGCGGAACCCGACAATGCTCCCACTGCGGAGCGAGGGACCACAATTCACGGACCTGCGCAGAATTGAACCCCGCTGCAGCAGAACTGAGGCTGGAAAGGAACAGAATCCGCAGAAGTGGCAGACGTCAATGTCGTGGATGCGGAGACATCGGACACAACACTCGAACCTGCCCAGTAGTCAACCCCAAACGGATAGTGAAACCAAAACGTAGGCAGGGCAAACGTCGCCGTTGTGCTGAATGTAACAAGATTGGACATAATACACGGACTTGCCCAATACTCAATCCAGATAGAGCGGTACGCAAGAAGCGGCGCAAGGGCCACAGGGAATGCGGATATTGTGGGCAGAGTGGTCACAATCTCAGAACCTGTCCCGAGGTGAATCCGAAAGCAGCTGCTGGGCGAGCGCATCGTAGCAAACGCCGTGGAACCAGATCCTGTAGCATATGCGGGTCAAATGGGCACAATATCAGAACCTGCCCGAAAAGGTGAGTTGAGAAATGACTGATGTTAGATTGGAATCAAAACTTACCTGCCCTGAATGCGGACATAAGCAGAGCATGGCCATGCCAACAGACTCCTGCCTTTTCTTCCACGAATGTGAAGGGTGTAAGACAATTCTCCGCCCTCTCGAGGGTAACTGCTGCGTATTCTGTTCTTACGGAGATAATCCATGTCCACCAATCCAAGAGGAAGGATGCTGTTGATTATTGGTCGGTAGTTTCAAACGATGTCGCGCCACCAGATTTGTGAATCATTTTCCACTCTTCGCCGATTTCAATGGCGCGTGGACTCGGCTGCCAAACATCGCGCTTCAACGACTTGCGAAACGGCATGCGATGAACGATGCGCCCATCTTTGAGTTGCTTTTTACGCAGCATGCCGAACCTGACGAAAGGCCACAATGCTCTGCGGATAATCCCGGGTTGGTAAAGCCATTTCATGAATACCAAGCCGTCACCTTTCTTCTGCTGATTCTTCATCCAATGAACAGCAACTCGCTTGAATCCGCGATCACCGACTCGGTTCATCAGCCAACGATTGATTGCGCTCGCCTTGACCAATGGGACCAATTGTTTGCGAACCTCGCGCTCATAGTCGTCGCCACCTAGTATGTCGTTGGCTGCCAATACGCCACTTGTGATGGCATAACGCATACCAAAGCCCCACATGAAGTCCTGTAGCCCTCCTGCTTCTCCAACATACCAACGTCCTTCGTGAACATATTTTGTCGGCACTGAAAAGTCGCCCTTTCCACCAACGCGCTTGATTGGTTTGCGGTCGAGGTCGTAGTGCTGCTCATACCAAGCGATTGTCTCGTTTAGATAGCGCGAAGTTTGCTTCTGCTGACGCCATAAACAGGTGCAGATTAGACCTATGCCGTCGATGATAATCAGGTATGAGTATGCGCCGGGAGCCAATTTGTCGTTCAACTGGAATGTGACGTGGTTTGGATGAGTGGTGTGGAATATTTCTCCAAAGGCGACTGCACTGCTCTCCCGTGGGCCGGCGGCGACTATATGGCAATCGGCCGGGTCACGTTTTGAGTTGTAATGGATGTTGACGCCGGCCGCTTGTGCCATTCGCTTGAATCCCTGGTCAATACAATGCTCATCGGTGCCGCGCTCGACGACACGAAAGGCGAAACTGGATGTCTTCGGCTGAGTAATCACATCATCGGGATGGGCCAAGTCAATTACATTGAATCCGGTAGATTTGAACTGGTCCGGGTCAAGACCCCAACCACGTATCTCATCGAAGAAATCGCTGTCAGAAGTCCAATTCTCAATCCCTTGGAAGTCGCCATCGAAGCGTGCTCCGCTATCCTTGCGGATTTCATAAACGTGTACCTCTCTACCCGCCTTAGCGAGGATGGTTGCTGCAGACAGGCCTGACAGACCAGCCCCTAGAATGTGTATTGGCTCATCAGCCTCCGGTAGCGATTTCACGGCACCCATCTTCTCCGCCCACTCTCGGTTGGTTTACCGCGCCCACCTGCGCGCTTCGCTTGAAGGATTCGCCACCGGCGGATTGATGCAGACCGAGTGATAGGAGGCTATGTGGCCGACAACATACTCATCGAGGCAGCCCCAATTACGTTGGACTCCGATGGACTGCGCACAAAGCTTGCCAAAGATGGCTGTGGGAGCGTGGTGTCATTCCTTGGACTGACCAGAGGGGAGGCCGACGGCTCAGAGGTGAAGCAACTGGAGTTCGATGCTTGGGAGGAGAAATTGCCTGAGGTTCTGCGCTCACTTGCCGAGGCTGCCATCGCAGATTTCGGAGTTCATGGCGTGGCAATCGGTCATCGAACAGGGGTAGTGCTTCCGGGGGAAGATATCGTCTGCATTCACGTCGCATCGCCACATCGCAAGGAAGGGTTTGAAGCCTGCTCTTGGCTTATCGACGCACTCAAGTCACAGGCACCCCTGTGGAAGAAAGAAGTCAGGGTCAGCGGCACTGTATGGAAAGGGGGGCTTGGATGAGTGAAGGGATTGACGGAATAGTGCCGATTGGTCACAAGCCGGTCGTCGAGAGGCGAGCGGTGGCAACCGGAGTTCTCGAATTATCTTCGGACTCTGCCGACGCAATTCGCAATAGCCTCATCGCCAAAGGTGACGTGCTGGAAGCATCAACGGTCGCGGCGATTCAAGCGGTGAAAGAAACCCCGCGAATGATTCCACATTGCCATATTATTCCAATTGAAGGATGCAACGTGGCGTGGGACTGGGAGCATGACGCCCTACGTTGCACAGTTTCCGTTGCAGCACATTGGAAAACCGGGGTTGAGATGGAGGCTCTATGTGGAGTGTCTACCGGCCTGCTGTGTGCTTGGGACATGGTGAAATCGCTTGAGAAGGATGAAGCGGGGCAATATCCAGAGACACGGATTCGAGACATCGTCGTCCTTGAGAAGCACAAAGCCCAGAGTTGAGAACGGAATCCGGCTACCACAGTATTGAGAACCCCGCCGCCTTCGCGGCTCCATGGCAAAAGTCGCTGACCTTGCTGACCACTTCCTCCGCGCTTGCGAAGACGCTGCAATCGCTGCCGCCGCATGGCGTGGCAAAGGGGATGGCAAGAAGGCAGACGGCGCCGCAGTCGAGGCGATGCGAGCCGTGTTCGACACCGTGCCTTTCGACGGTCGCGTCGCCATCGGCGAAGGCGAGCGAGATGATGCGCCGATGCTATGGATTGGGGAGCCGCTAGGCTCGATGCAAGGAGTAGCAGGAGCGACTCAGGTGGACATCGCTGTCGACCCACTGGAATGCACCAATCACGTGGCGAAGAACCTGCCAAACGCCATCGCTGTGCTAGCCGCCGCTCCAAGAGGAGCTCTTCTGCATGCCCCGGACTGCTACATGGACAAAATTGCCGGGCCTGCCGAGGTGCTTGGCGAGGTATCGCTTGAGGCTGATGTGGCCTACAATGTGGAGGCTGCGTGCAATGCACTGGGCAAAACTCCTGCTCAACTCAAAGTGGTAGTGATGGACCGACCGCGCCACACCGAACTGATTCGCGAATTGCGCGAACTACAAGTCAGCGTTCCACTGATTGGTGACGGTGATGTCAGTGCTGCACTCAATGCGGCTGACCCGAATAACGACATCGACTTGCTGATGGGAATCGGTGCCGCTCCAGAAGGAGTCATCACCGCCGCAGCATTACGGGGACTGGGTGGTCACTTTGAAGGCAAGTTGGTTCGGACCACTGAAGACCACGAAACGAGGGCAAAAGCGATGCTTGGAGACGATGTGGACCGCATTTGGGGCAGAGATGACCTGTGTGCCTCCAGTGATGCTGTCTTCGTCGCCTCTGGTGTATGCTCAGGATACCTGCCTGGAGTCGAAATACTTGCAGACCGAGCGGCGGTCCATTCAGAGATTATCGATGTGGCTGCCGGTGAAAGGCGATTTATCACTTCAGAACGGCCGCTTTGAAAGAGCAAAGCGACGAAATAGCAGATTCGGCCTTAAGGCCGCTTTCTGTGTCTGTCATCGTTTGGCGTCGCATTGATATGTCGGTTGTAGGTCGCCGGCCTCATGACAAACTGGCCTGAATTGCAGCCAATGCCGAACTGCCTTGTGAACTATGGTGTCACCGACAATGGAATCGCCGTCATTGAATTGGCATCTGATTCCTCTGGTGCTCCACTTGAAGGAGATGACATCGGACCGAATACCTACACTCATGAAATGATGAGAGACATCGATGAGGCGGTAGTCCGCGCTCGATTCGATGATGATGTAGCAGTCATTCTGCTCACCGGTCGCGGTGAGAAGTTCTTCTCGGCCGGTGCCAGCATCCAGATGCTCGACTCGGTCACTCCCGGCTTCAAGTACAATTTCTGTCTGCACGCAAATGAGACCCTGTCTCGCCTTGAGCAGACCCCGAAATTGGTCATCTGCGCTATCAACGGACACGCCGTTGGTGGCGGTCTTGAAATCGCCATGGCCGCAGATATTCGCTTAGCTCGCAAAGATGCTGGAAAACTCGGACTACCTGAGATCAACCTCGGTGTGCTCGCCGGCACCGGTGGAACCGCTCGGCTTTCTCGAATAATCGGCAAGGCCCGCGCTTTAGAATACATGGTCACTGGTGAATTGATGGCCTTTGAGAAGGCGAAGGAATTGAATCTGGTCAATGACGTATGGGACGGTGACCTCGCTGAATTCCGACAGGACGTCCTCGACTACGCAAGCCAGTTCACCCTGCCGATGAAGGCTACCAAGGCCGTTGGCAACATCAAGCGCAGCGTACAATCTGGCACGGAGATGCCCTTCGAATACCACCTCGCTCTTGAGCGCGAGTTGCAGTCGTCTCTATTCTCATCGAGTGATGCGAAGGAAGGCATCAACGCCTACGTCGAGCGTCGCACTCCCCGCTTCACCGGTAAGTGAGATTAACTCTGAATGAGCCGCCTAAGGGCGGCTCGACTTAGTGAAGCCATTGAAATATGACCGACCTTTAGGGTCGGTCATGAGTACTACCGAAATTGTTGAGGACTACGCTCCTAACTTTGAAGCGTGGATTGAACAGTTCCAGGAGTGGCAGACAAGAATCGGCTTTGACCCATCATGGTTGGGTGACTACCGCTTTGAAATCAAGTTCGACTGGGACACGGCCGGAGACACAATCGAATTCGGCGATTTTGAAGGAATGCCGAAGTGGGAACGCCGAATGCAAGTCCCACAGCAGAACGTCCGGGACGCCATCATCAGCATGGTGAGCGTTCAGGGCGACACCGAGTTTGGCAGTGTTGAGCAGCAGTGGCATCTGCTCGATTCAGCGCCAACTGAATACGACCGCAAATCGGCGATGCGAATCATGTGTGAGGAGCAGCGCCACGGCTGGCAGATGGCCTACGTCCTCTGCAATTACTTCGGTGAACACGGAATCCGAGAAGCCCAGAAGTTGCTTGAGCGCAACTCCTCAGCCAATCCAATCCGCGGAGAGGAAGACCGCCCTCGATTGCTCGGTTCATTTAACGAACCAATCGACCACTGGCTCGACTTCTTCTGCTTCACCCACTTCATCGACCGCGACGGCAAATTCCAGTTGAAGATGCTCAGCACTTCCTCGTTCAGGCCGCTCGCCGCCTCGATGGGACCGATGCTCAAGGAGGAATCATTCCACCTCGGAACCGGGGCCAATGGGCTGCGACGCATCGTCAAGCAAGGTGTGATTCCCTGCGCTCTGCTGCAGAAGTACCTCAACAAGTGGGTCAGCACTGGCCTCGACCTGTTCGGCGTCGATGAATCGACCTCAGCACAGTGGGCCTATGTCTTTGGCATCAAGGGCCGTTACGATGAGCGAGAGGCGAAAAAACCGGCAAACCGTGAACATCTCAATGAGGAGAGTCGCGCTCACTACTTCGCCGAACTGAAGGAGGAAATGCGCCGAATATCCAAGCCTCGCAAGAAGGGAGAAGCGGAGTTGTATATCACCTCAGACAGATTCAACCGCGGTGTCGGAATGTACCACGGTAAGAAATTCGACGTGCATGGTGAGCCATTTGACGGCGATGAGAAGGCTTGGGAGGGGTATCTCACCACAGTGCTGCCTACCGACGAAGACGAAGCCGCACTGCAGGAATATTTCAAGCAAGAGTGGATTCAATACCGTGAGTGGAAGGATTGACTTTCTCCCAATAATGGAGGGTGCAAATATGCAAACACACGCCCTGCTCAACTTCGACAAGGAGCGCTGCAAGGACTTCTTTGAGAGAGTGCCCGAGTTATTCGATGCACACCATATGAGTGAGAACCAACACCCGTCTGGATACGAGGAATTACTGTACCGCATTTACCGGCCATACTCAGCTCGGATGTTCGACATGATTGACGAGTGGCTTGGTCTGGACAAGTGCACGTGGCGCGAGGCGACCAAGCGTGAGGTGGTTTTGTTCCTATACGCGATTCGCTATCCTGACACGCTGTTGCTGGAGTCACTTTCTGATTCTGCGCTGGCTGACCCGTTGAGGCTCTCAGCCTACCTTCACTTCACCAAGCACACCTACACCATCTGGGATGATGACACCCGCAAGGGACTGGTAAGGCTCGGCATTGATATCCCAACAATGGAGGTCTGTGACCCGTTCATCTACGGAGCGTATGTCAGCGCGATTGAACTTCTCAAAGATGTAGCACCATTCTACTCATTCCTAGAGCATGATGTGCCGCGTCAGCGACTTTTCCAATCCGCACTGGCTGCTTATGGCAAAGAGGGTTGAGAATGACTGGAGTTTCAACTGTCGCTGTGATTGGAGCAGGCACCATGGGCGCTGGCATCGCTCAGGTCTGTGCACAGGTTGGATGGGATACTCGGCTTTACGACGCCTTCCCTGAGGGTTTGGTTGCCGGAATGCAGCGGATAGATGCTTTCTGGGACAACGGCATTTCTCGCGGAAAGACCACGCCAGAACAGAAGGAAGAATGGAGCGGCAATCTGCATGCGGTGGCAGACTTTGCAGAAGCGGTCAGCGGCGCAGACCTCGTAATCGAGGCTGTACCCGAGATACTCGACCTGAAACGAAAAATTTTCTCCGATATCGATGAACACGCGCCGCCTCATGCCATCCTCGGCACCAACACATCCGGCTTGCCCATCTCAGATATTGCCAGTGCTACAGCAAGGCCGGCCAATGTTATCGGCATGCATTTCTTCAATCCGGTTCCAATCATGAAATTGCTTGAACTTGTGCGACACGACGCGGTTTCTGACGACACAATTGCCGCGGCACGAGCAATCGGCGAGGCGATGGGCAAAACCACCATTCTAGTGCGTGATGTACCCGGATTCGCCACCAGCCGACTCGGTGTGGTGCTCGGCAACGAAGCCATCCGCATGCTCGCTGATGGCGTGGCAAGCGCTAGCGATATTGACACCGCGATGCGGCTCGGCTACCGGCATCCGATGGGGCCACTGGAATTGTCGGACTTGGTGGGCCTTGACGTTCGACGAGACATCCTCAACAATCTCGCAGACGCCTTTGACGACGAACGATACCGTCCGCACCCATTACTCGACAAATTGGTGGAAGCGGGTGACCTCGGCAAGAAAACCGGCTGCGGAATCTACGATTGGAGCAGTGGCGAGAAGGCTGAGCGCGATGAAGAATGACTCAGAGTAGGTCATCGAGGAAGGACGTGTCCATCTCATCCTCATCATCGGTCAGGTCAGAAATGTCCGGCAGGTCGACTGCTGGTGCAGTTGCTGCTTCCATACTGGGCAGGGTGGAGGTTACTTCCTCCTCTACAGGCGGCGCGGTGAACTCGGGCTCAGATGATCCTCTGCTCGGTGATTCTGCATCTTGCTCGTCAAACAGCGAGTCCATATCAGTTAGGTCATCTGAGACATAGCCCGATTGATTATCCGTCAACATCCCAAATGAATCGCCACCACCACGGCGCATCAGTACAAACGCTCCAAGACCTGCAAGCAGGACTAACAGGGCAACCAAACTGAGGATAACCATCGTTCCAGTACTCATACTTGGTACAGAACTTGAATCGACTCCGAATGGCGATACTTGAATTGGGTCAACCTGAACGATCTGTCCTCGCGCATGGTCATTTACCACACCAATCCACCACGTCTTGCTGCTGTCAATCGGCTCATCACCTACGAACTCAATGACGATGGTATCTTCTCTGACTCCAGCGGCAACCTGTACTGCTTCTCCGGTAATGGCAAAACGCTCACCGCTGATGTAGATCGACAACCCGCCCAGCGCATGGTCGGTTCGTGTCCACGATATTTCTAGAGCTGAGCCGTCACTATTCCATTCTGCTTTCAGATTGGAGATTGGCGAGGTGGCGACACCCGGTGGTGAATCATCGATTGGGGCCATCGTCGTGGTGGCAAGCCCATCACAGAAGGAATTGGACGAGGAATCTACTGGCACAACGGCCACGGTGACCGCCTCACCGCCTTCGAGGAAGCGCCCGTCGCCATACCGTTCGAGAAGTATCGGCATCTCAGCGTCTATCGGCAGCAGATATGCCGGTTGCAGGTTGCAGGCATCACTGAATTCAAGCGGCTCGACGTATACCTCATACCACGCCACATCCGACGCTGTTGACATCGAGAACTCAAGCCAGAGAGCCCCACCACCATCACTTGAGACGTCGCTTAGAGATGGTGCGACAAGTCTTGGCGGAGCCTCATCATCTCGCAAATCATCGACTGGAGTAACCATCGCGGTGACCAGTCCATCGAGGTGGACGTTACCATACTCATCGTGAGCGGTCACCGTGACATACAACGGCACATCAGGCTGTATCGTGTTACGGACTGAGATAGCCAATTCATCACCATATAACGCCCGATTCATCTGTAAGGTAAGTGAGGATGCTGAGGAGTCAAGTTGCATCAGCGGAACCATCTCTGCGCAGTAGTCGAGATAGAAGCCACAACGTGACCACAGACCCGATACATCGGAGACGTCGTGTTCAGACACCCATATCGTGTAGAATGCAAGGTCATCGTCGGGTACAGGAGACCACTGCACGTCGATGCTGTTGCCAAAATCATTCGGCACATCGAAAGCGTTCACCACCGACACGCGCACCGGCGGTTCTGCATCCCGCAAATCGTTCATCGGGGTAGCTTGGTCCCATGGACTGTCAACAAGGTTGGCATTGAGGTGCGCATCGAATGGAACCACGGTCACCCAATACGGCTGTCCGTCAGTTAGTCCTGTGACCACAACTTGTGTCTGCTCACAACCGGTAACCCACGCAGTAGGCTCTGCTCCGCCCTCATCGGCGCTTGCAGGTGGCCAGGCTCCGCTGACTGGAGAGAGATAGATTGCATACAACGCGCAGTCTTCTGCCTCAGATGCTGCCCATTCAACCTGAATTGCTCCACCGGCGTCATTGGGGAAGTCCTCTGCTTTCACCCATTCAACAGGCTCAGGTGCTTCGGTATCAGTGCCGGGTGCAGTCACAATCGGGCCGATGATGAGTGGGTTCTCAAGGTGAGTCTGCCAAGATTCATCGACGCAGTAAATCATTATCCAAATCGGCATCCCCGGCGCAGCGAAAATTGCCTGATTATCTGGTAGAGTACCACCTTGCCCAATGCCTTGATTCTGCTCAAATGGTGTCAGGGGTTCAGGAGGGCTGGTGAAATAATCCCAGTGGCTGAAGTAGTGATCTAGAGCCGTGCACCACTCCCATTCAACCTCAATATTTCCTTCATTCAATTCCGCGGTTGCCCACGCGGGCGCGAGCGGGATGTCATCGAAGGGTTGGACTGGGCCAAGTGGTAGGGTCGAGTTGGATAGGTTGCCATTGCTGTAGGCCACCGCCACAACCGCGTAGGTATCGACACCTGCCTGTAGCGGATTGCCTTCT
>Ga0310123_10001166_pt1 | contig 22384 bp, 18 predicted proteins | sample CB6_AW_1057_MG_FD_203505 | JGI IMG/M metagenome (GOLD analysis project Ga0310123, IMG submission 203505) | Marine microbial communities from Western Arctic Ocean, Canada - CB6_AW_1057 | ecosystem: Environmental > Aquatic > Marine > Oceanic | place: Canada: Western Arctic Ocean | collected... | reverse complement strand
GCCCATGGAAACCGGCGTCCCCGGATCCATGGAAGTTGACCAGCAGCATGGCGATCGAGACGGCGTTGGGGCGGGAGGTGTCGGGGGTGCTGGGGACCTGGATAAACTGCTTGCGGGCGGCTTCGAGCAGCACGGCACGGCCGCCGCGGCTGGTCGCAAACGGGCTCGGCACGCGGCGGGCTCCGGCGAGCAGCTGTCCGGAGTTGTTGGCCTGGCCCCCCGAGGCGGTGTCGACGGCGAGGCCTGCCTTTTCGTTGAAGCCGAGGTCGACGACAGCGGTGCTGCGAACCGAACCGGCTTCGGCCTGGGTCAACAGGAGCCCGGTGATCAGCGCGAAGAGGCAGGGACGAAGCATCGAGGGACCTCTGGTGAGATTCATATCGTCTGGGACCATCTTAGTCACTCGTCCCGGTGGTTCGCACGCCCCGGCAGTGCAGCCGGGCATTCCCGGGGTTCCGGTTCAGTACAGCAGCGTGGCCAGTCGTCGACGGGCTGCGCTGACCAGTTCGGGGTTGGCCGTCGGCATGCCGAAGAAGGTGACCAGCGCGTCGCGGGCATCTTGTCCCAGCCCGTCACGATCGCGCTGGACGATTCCCAGGCAGACCTCGAATGCCTCCTCAAACTGCCTCTCGGCCGCCAACGCCTCGGCGAGTTTCAACTGCAAGCCCTCCTCCCCGGGCGACTCCTCGGCAGCCTTCCTGGCCTCGGTGACTCCACCGGACTCGCTGGCCGAGTTGGTGATGTCGAGCTGGTCCTTCAGGGCCTGGGCCTCGGGCTCGAGAAACCCTCGTTGCTCGAGCTCTCCGATCAGCACCGCCGCGCCGGCGGTGTCGTCCAGCGTGATCGCCACCCGGGCCAGGCGGATCTTCACCTCCGAGTTGTCCGGCTCCAGCACCAGAGCCTCGCGGTACTTCGCCGCAGCCTGGGCGGGTTCGGCCTCTTCGAGTGCGTCGCCGTCGGCGACCAGGACCGAAACTTCCGAGGGCACAAAGCGGGCCAACCACTCGCGTAGCTGCTCCTCGGTTAAGACGCCCGGAGCGCTGTCGACCGGTTGACCTTCGAGGAACGCCACCAGCAGAGGAATCGACTCGACTCCAAAGGCCTGGGCCAGCTCCTGGCAGTCGTCGATGTTGACCTTGACCAGCAGCCACCGCCCTCCGTCCTCGCCGACCAGTTTTTCGAGCAGCGGCGTCAGTTGGCGACAGGGATCGCACCAGGGCGCCCAGAAGTCGATCACGATCGGGAGATCCTGTGAGCGGACCATCACGTCCTGCTCGAAAGTCTCGGACGTCGTTTCGTGGATGAAGGGCGAGGCGTTGCCGGAAGAATCCAGCAGGTGAGAATCGGTCATCGGTGTTAGTCCGCAGGAGAGAGCGTTGGAGGATGGTTCAATCCCACCACCATTTTTGGGGGGGAGTGATTCGCAGGGCCTTGAGCCGTCGTTGTCCGAACTGGCTGTCGTCGGAGATCCTGGTCGGGATCCGACTGACGGCCTGTTGTGGGATCACCACCACGCCTCCGGAGACCAGGCCCAGGATCAGTCGTCCACGGACGTTGCGGGTGTTGTAGATCGAGCGGATCTGCTTGGGGACGGGTCCACTGGCCAACTTGGCACGTTCGGAGGACAGGAAGAACTTCATGCCCCAGCCGACCCGCCGGGGCAGATCCTCCTTGCGGAGCAATGCGGCCAGGATGCTGAGGTCGATCAGGTTCTGCAATTCGGCGAAGATCGGTGATCGGTCGGCCAGCTCCGGGAACTTCTCGGTGAAGATCTTGGCAAATTGCCGGGTGGTGACTCGAGTCACGGCTGAATCGATTCGTTGGCCCCCGGCCCCCTGAAGCTCTTCCTGTGCGAGGATCTGGGCGCGTTGCCCGGCCAATTGAAACGCGAGCCGATCGTCGGTGGTGTAGATCGCCTCGTAGAGCGGTGTGGCCCACCAGCGTTGCATCGAGTTGCCCTGTGGCTTCAGCAGTGAGAGGTGGCTGCGGAGTCCCGGCACCTTGGAGCGTTGCATACCCAGGGCGATGTACTTCATCTGGATGTCGGCTTCGACCATGGCCTGGGCGAAGTGCGAATCCGGGGGCACGCCCCAGACCCGGATGGTCTGGGGTCCCAGGATCTTGGCCAATTGTGCGAACCGACGGCGGATGGCCGAGACCGACGTGGCCGAGTTGTTTCGATCCAGGAAGCGTTGAGCCTGCTCGAGTCGATCGGGGACGGGGTCGATCGAGACTCCGAGGCCTCCGGGCGAGTCGACGGTTCGCAGGGCGACCATCAGGTCATCGATTCTCAGGGGCGGGCGACCGGTGCTGACTCCCACCACGCGGCCCTCGGCGTCGGGTGCAAATCCCTCGGCCGGCCCGGCGATCACCAGGTCCTGGCCTTCGGGGTCGACGAAAATGTAGTCGATCCGCTGCAGTCCGGCGAGGAACTGGATGTCCAGCGGTGCCGCCTTCTTTTTTCCCTCGAATTGGGAACAGGCGTGTTCGAGCCGGACCAGCGAAATCTTTCGCAACGGGCTCTTACGGTTGATGTCTCCGGCGAGGTACTTCTTGGCCAGTGCCTTGCCCTTTTTGCGGGCCAACAGTTGGGCCCGGCTGGTGGCGAATTGGGTCGAGACGACACCGGCAGCGTCGATCTTGACACCCCCGGCAAAGCCCCGGCCTCCACCTCCGCCTCCGCCTCCGCCTCCGCCTCCGCCTCCAAAACCACCCCCACCGCCGCCACCCATTCCGCCGCCGCCACCCATTCCGCCGCCGCCACCGAATCCGAATTGTGCCCAGCCGGGGGCGCAGGTGACGGCCACCACGAGTGCGGTGGCCACGAGAGCGGTGCGGGGGAGGCGTGAGGGATGCATGGGAGGATTCCGAGGCCCGCAGTGCGAAGCCATGATCAGTTCATCATATCATCGTGAGCTTACCGAGGGCATCGCGGAGTTGTGATCAGGGGCTGCCAAGTGAGTCGCGGTTCGGGGGGATAATCCGCTTTTCGCGGAGTGCTGCAAACAGTGCGGCGGTGACCAGGTCCGCGGTTGTGCCGGGATTACGTCGATGCCCGTCGTCGCGGAGCCAGCAGTCAAAACTACTCAATGCCGCAGCGGCATCGTTGCCCGAGGGCCAGCCTGAAGCAAGGACTGCCTGGGCGCGTTGCGAAGCTTCCAGGGCGGTTGACGAGCCACACTTGCGGGCGATCAGGCTGTCGGGCTGCTCGGCCTGGATTTTCAGGGCCAGTCCGATCACCTGGGGTTCCCAATCCCCGGCAAACGACTCGCCGCTAGCCAGCCCCCTTTGGCTCCAGTCGAGCACCTCTCGGAAGCGGTCGTGGTAGGCGGCGGCGACACCGTCTCGATCGGCGGCCACCCGCATGGCCTCCATCAGCGACACGCGGGGACTCTCCCCGATGTCGTGTTGGTCGGAGTGTCCCAGTCCCCCCGGAGCTGCGAGTCGGATGGCCTGGTAGACGCACTCGGTGTCGGGGTGATCGAGCCGATCGAGTACCCCGCCGATGCCCTCGTCGAGGGTCTCATCTCCGGGTACAGCGGCCAGGGGGGCCAGCAGCAGGATGATGCCGAGGTTGGTGTTGCAGGAGACCGCCTCTGCGGTAGCCCGGGTCGCTTCGAGAATCGTGGGACCGACGCCCTGGTGGGCCGCCTTGGCGAGGATCTCGGAGACGGCATCCGCCGAGCGGACGAGATCGCGGTAGTCCATGTCGGCAAAGGACTGTCGCGGGTGCACGTTGCCCGGCTTGGCGGCGGAGGCCTCGAGCAGGCAGGCGGTGTAGATCTGGTCGGCGAGTGGGGACATCTCGTGGAATTGTATCGCGAGTTGCCCGCGGCGGTCAGTCGCTGGCTTGACCGGTCGTGTCCGTGTTGCGTAAATCGCTGGGGAGTGCCCCGAGGGGCAGGCGTTGGCGATGGACCGAGTGAATTCGATTCCAGGGGAACCGCGATGACCGCCGAATACGACAGCAGCCTGTTGAGAACCGTCCACCTGGTGCCACTGACCGCGTTCGATGCCGACGGCCGGATCAACACCGAGGTCCAGGCGAGCCACATCTCGTCGATGTACGGAGCCGGGATGCGGGTCTACCTGCCGGCGGCTGGCACGAGTGAATTCCAGAGTCTGACGGCCGACGAGGTGGTCGAATTAGTGCGGATCACTCGCGAGGCATCGGGCCCCGACGCCCAGATCTTCGCCCCGGTCGGCCTGCAGGTGGGCCACGCCACCGAGGTCGGCCGTCGTTCGATCGAGGCGGGTGCCGACGGGATCATGTTCATGCCGTTTGTGCATCCGTACATGAGCGACGCGGGAGCGCGGGACTATTACCTGGAAGTGATCGATGCGGTGGGGGCCCCGACGCTGATCTACCGCAAGGGTCCGATCCCGACCGATGAGTTGTTGCTCGAGTTGGCCGACGATCCGCGGGTGGTCGGAGTCAAGTACGCGGTCAACGAGATGCATGGGTTCCGCACCACGGTCCTGGCCGACGGGGGTCGGATCGAGTGGTTGTGCGGATCGGCCGAGCGGTTTGCTCCGTTCTACATGCTCGTCGGATCGGGAGGCTATACGACCGGAGCCGGCAACCTGGCTCCTCATGTCACCCTCGCGATGCACGCAGCGTTGTCGGCCGGCGAGTACGAAGAGGGGTTGAGGCTGCAGGAGGTGTTGTTGCCGATCGAGGACTACCGGGCGCGGGCCGGTGACAGCTACAACGTGTCGATGCTCAAGTACGCGATGTCACTGGTCGGAGCCGACTTCGGTCCGCCGCGAGCACCTCAGCGTCAGTTGAACGACGCTGAGCGTTCCGAGATCGATGCGATGATGGCGTCGATTCTGGAAGTCGAGAGCAGCATGCGAAAAGAGCTGGTCAACGTGGGGTTGACCGTCTCGTGATCACTTGCTCGCGAGTGCTTCCTGAGCGGCGGCCAGCCGGGCGATGGGCACGCGGTAGGGTGAGCAGCTGACGTAGTTCAGCCCGGCGCGGTGGCAGAACATCACGCTGGCCGGGTCGCCTCCGTGTTCGCCACAGATGCCGATCTTGATATCGCTGCGTGTCGAGCGGCCGCCGGCGACTCCCAGTTCGATCAGCCGGCCGACGCCTCCCTGGTCGATCGACTGGAAGGGGTCAAACGGGACGATGTCGTTTTCGCGGTAGTACCCGATGAATCCGCCGTAGTCGTCGCGGCTCATCCCCAGGCAGGTCTGCGTCAGGTCGTTGGTGCCAAAGCTGAAGAACTCGGCCGTCTTGGCGATCTCGTCGCTTCGCAGGGCGGCTCGTGGCACTTCGATCATGGTCCCGATCTGGTAATCGATCGTGGTCCCGGTCTCCTGAAACACCGCGTCGGCGGTCTCGCGGACGATGGCCGCCTGGTTGTCAATTTCGGTCTGGAACGCGACCAGCGGCACCATCACTTCCGGCTGCACTTCGATGCCTTCGGCCTGCACGGCGACGGCAGCCTGCATGATCGCACGGGCCTGCATCGCGGTGATTTCGGGGTAGACAATGCCCAGTCGGCAACCACGGTGTCCGAGCATCGGGTTCTCTTCGTGCAGTTCGGCGGTCCGGCCGCGGACCTCCTCGACGGAAATCCCCAGCTGAGCGGCGAGCGTCCCGGCGAGGTCGGGTTGTTCTTCGAGGTGTCGTTCGGAGAGGAATTCGTGGAGTGGGGGGTCGAGCAGTCGGATGGTGACCGGTCGTCCCTGCATCGCGCGGAAGAGTCCGGTGAACTCATCCTGCTGGAACGGCAACAGCTTGTTGATGGCCTTCAGGCGAGTCTCGGGATCACGTGCCAGGATCATCTCCCGGATTTCCTCGAGATGCTCGAGGAACATGTGTTCGGTTCGGCACAGCCCGATGCCCTCGGCTCCAAACGCGATCGCCTCGACCGCCTGGTCAGGCAGGTCCGCGTTGGTGCGAACTTCGAGTGTTCGGAACTGATCGACCCATTCCATCAACTGAGCGTATCTCTGGTAGGCGTCGGATTCGTCCGGCTGCACGGTCTTCTTGATCAGCACGTTGACGATTTCACTCTCGGTCGTTCCGACCATCCCGCTGAACACCTCACCGGTGAACCCATCGATGCTGATCGGGTCACCGGTCTTGAGCACGATGTCACCGACCGCGACGGTGCCGGCCGTGTAGTCGACGTTGAGTGCATTGGCGCCGACGATGCAGGTCTTGCCCATTTGACGGCTGACCAGTGCGGCGTGCGAGCTGGCTCCGCCGAAGGCGGTGAGAATGCCCTGGGCGGCTCGCATGCCACGCAGGTCCTCGGGGCTCGTCTCGCGACGGACCAGGATCAGGGGCTCCTCGGGGTTGATGTTATGGAGTCGTTCGGCCTCAGCAGCAGTCAGGCAGATGAGTCCGGAGGCGGCACCGGGACCGGCGTTGATCCCCTTGGTCAGCAGCCGCCCGCCCGTCTCTGCCTCGATCTTGTCCTGTGGGTCGAAAACCCGTTGAAGGAGCTGGTTGAGATCATCGGCGGGGATGCGGCGTTTTTCGAGAGCCTGTTCGGGGGTGATCAGGCCCTCGTTGACCAGGTCAACGGCGATCCGCACCGCGGCGAATCCGGTCCGCTTGGCGTTGCGGGTCTGCAGCAGCCAGACGCGGCCCTTCTGCACGGTGAACTCGATGTCCTGCACTTCCTGGTAGTGGTTCTCCAGCGTCTTGCCGATCGTCTCGAGCTGCTCGTAGACCTCAGGCATTTCGTCCTTCAGAGAGGTCTCGATCCGCTTCGGCGTACGGATGCCGGCCACCACGTCCTCGCCCTGGGCGTTGATCAGGTAGTCACCATTGAATCCGGGAGCCCCCATCGAGCAGTCTCGAGTGAGTCCGACTCCGGTGGCGCAGTCGTCGCCGAGGTTTCCGTAAACCATCGCCTGGACGTTGCAGGCAGTGCCCCAGCTGTGGGGAATCCCGTAGTCCCGCCGGTAGACGACGGCTCGGTCGTTGTTCCAGCTCCCGAAGACGGCTCCGATGGCGGCCCAGATCTGGTCGATCGGCTCGTCGGGAAAGTCCTGCCCGGTCCGCTGCTTGACCTCGGCCTTGAACTCGGCGACGAGTTCCTGGAGGTGCTCGGCGGAGAGGTCCGAGTCGTACTTGGCGCCGGCGGACTTCTTCTTCGCGTCGAGCAGTTTCTCGAACGGGTCCTCGTGCTCGTCGTCGCCGGCACGCACTTCGAGTACCACGTCGCCGAACATCTGGATGAAGCGGCGATAGCTGTCCCAGGCGAATTGTGCGTTTCCGGAGTGCTCGGCGAGGGCTTGCACGGAGTGTTCATTGAGTCCGATGTTGAGCACGGTGTCCATCATGCCGGGCATCGATTCACGGGCTCCGGAGCGGCAGGAGACGAGCAGGGGGTTGGTTTCGGATCCCAGCCGCGGCCCCATGACTTCCTCGACCTGCTTCAGCGCCGCGGCCACCTGTTCCCGCAGACCCTCGGGGTAGGCTCCGTCGTTGTCGCTGAAGTAGTTACAAACCTCCGTGGGGATCGTGAAGCCGGCTGGCACCTGGACCCCGATCCGGGTCATCTCGGCGAGATTGGCTCCCTTGCCGCCGAGCGAGTTCTTCATTTCGGTCGAGCCATCGGCCTGGTTGCCACCGAAGAAGTAGACGAACTTGGTCGGATCCGCCATGAGTTGGGAGTCCGCTAACCGGTTTTTGAGTATCTCAAGACAAGTCGTCAACGCTAGCAGCCCTCCAGATGACCGTCAAGAAAACCGGTCGCGAGACGATTCGGGGCCCCGATCCGTCGACAGGAACTTGACTTGCGTCACGTGGGGCTGAGAATTGAGCGTGAGGAGCCATCGGCTGCCATGCAAGCACGTCTCATCACTCTGGACGGTCAGACCAGCATTCCGCTCAAGAACGACATCACCGTCGTGGGGCGGAAGCGGGGTGTCTGTGACGTGTTTCTGGATCGGGGCAACGTTTCCAAGTTGCACTGCCTGATCATCAAGACCGACGGGCTGCTGCTGGTCCGCGACCTGGGCAGTACCAACGGGACGCTGGTCAACGGCCAGCGAGTCAGCCGGGGTGCATTATTGCCCGGCGACGAGTTGTCTTTTGCCAGCCTGGATTTCCAGGTCCAGTTCGGACCCGATTCGGGTGGTGCGGTGGAGGTGTCCTCGGACGAGCGGACCGAGGTGATGCCGGTGGTGCCCGATCCGGGAATTGTCGAGGACGTGATTGAGGCCCTGCCCGAGGACGCGTCCGCCTCGGACCATCGCGACGACTTTCCGCTGCGAGAGGTCTAGCGGTGTGTCGGGTCGCCGCCTGAATCAGGACGCGACCCGCAGTTGCAGTTCATTGGCGTTGAGAGCGACGATGGCGATGCCGAGCCGATCGGCCAGGGCGATCGATTCGTCTCCATCGAGCAAGATCGTCTGCCGGCTCTCGATCGCCAGCACTCGTGCTCCGGCTTCGTACATCGTCTGTACGGTGTCGAGCCCGACGGTGGGGACATCGAAGCGGCGGTCCTGTTGCGGTTTGGCGACCTTGACGACGGTGAAGCCGCCTCGTCGGCACAGGCTGCCCGCGCGTCGGATCGCCTGATCGGTCCCCTCAATCGCCTCGACCGCGATCACTGCCATGTCGTTGACGACGACGGTCTGGCCGATGTCGAGTCGTCCGATGTCCTTGGCGATGTCCCAGCCGAACTTGATGTCGCGCCACTGTGCGGCCGAGGGCTTGCGGCGGGTGAGGAAACCGTGATTCACGAGAAGCTCCGGGCAGAAATCGAGTGCTGAATGGAAGCGGATGCCATCGCGGCCGAATTCTCGGATGATGGCCAGCAGGATCGTGTCGTCGGTCTTGTTGGCCGTGGCGTAGCGGAACCACATGTGCAGAGTCCGCCAGTCGGGCATCAGCCTGAGCATCCGGGCGGGCTTGAACAGCTCGAGTTTGTCGATCTTGCCGGCCATCACCGCGTCGCGGATTCCGGCTCGATTGAGCAGCCTGATGGCCTTGCCCATCCGAGCGAGCCCGGCGGTGGCGAAGCGATCGCACGAATCGGCGAGGTCGTCTGAGACCATACCCTGGACACCCAGCCCGTAGACCTTCAGCCCTTGCTTGCGGGCGGCGCGGGCGAAGGTGATCGGAAACCGGCCTGCTCCGGCCACCAGCCCGACCCAGCCACTCTCGGGTGGCGGTGTGGCCGCGAGGTCGGTGCGAAGGGGTTCGAGTGTCATGCCGCGTGCGGGTTGATCTGCGGAGGCCGCGGTGGGTCTTGTGCGTCGGCGAGCTGGGTTTCGAGGTGCTCGATTCGCTTCAACAGCTGCTTGACGGTCTTGAGCAGCTCGGGGAGTCGTTTCTGGGCGATCAGCACGCGGAGCTGTTCGGATTCGGGTCCCGCGGGGTACCCGAGTTGAGTCTCACCGGAAGGAATATTCCGGGCGACGGCTGCCATGGCGGCCACCGAGGCCCCGTCACCGATGACCAGGTGATCGGCCACACCGACCTGTCCCCCACATCTCACGTAGGCACCGGTTGAGGTGCTACCACCCACACCGACCTGGGCGGCAAAGGCGTTGTGAGGACCGATCGAGCAGTTGTGTCCGATCATGACCTGGTCGTCGAGCTTGGTGCCGGCACCGATCACCGTGGCATCGATCATGCCCCGGTCGATCGTCGTCCCGGCTCCGATTTCGACGTCATCTTCGATCAGCACGTTGCCGTAATGGATGATCTTGACGTACCGACCGGCGGGGGAGTCGTCGTTCTTGACGAATCGATACCCGAACCCGTCGGCTCCGATCACCGCATTGGCGTGAATGATGACCCGGTCGCCGATCGTGGTGCTCCGGTAGGCCACCGCGCCGGGGTGGATCACCACATCGTGGCCCAGGTGGCAGTCGTCGTCGATGACCGCTCCGGAATGAATGTCACATCGGTCTCCGATCGTGACCCGGTCGCCGATCGTCGCTCCGGGGTGGATGTTGGTCGCGTTGCCGATGACCGTTGAGTCGCCTACGCAGGCTTTCGCGGAGACCCCGATCTCGGATCGGGCGGGGGCCGGGTGGAAGAAGGCCAACAGATCGAGGAATGCGGCCTGGGCATCTTCAACGATCAGCCGTGCCGAATCGGGCAACCGCTCGCGGGCGGTTGCCAATTGCGAGGGGTCGACGATCACGGCACCGGCCTGGCAGCCGGCAATGTCGGCCGCGGAGGCTGCGGCGGTGAGGAAGCTCACCTGGACAGGAGTGGCCTGCGAGAGTCGGCCGGCCGAGTAGATCGGGCGAGAGGGGTCGCCTTCGAGCGTGGCACCGAGCTGTCGAGCCAGTTGGTGAACGGGGAAGGGGGCGGGAGGCATGGAGCGGCGTCCTTTCCGACTCCATTGGGGGTGGGATCCGGCTCCGGGCCTGTCACTGTCCCGGGACTCTGGCGGCGTTGTACTCGAGAACAACTCGACGAATCAATCCCTGTTGCCCGGCTCGGAAAACCGTGGTGGACCGGGGTCTCGCGGCAGTGCAGTGGGCGGCTCAGGAGGTGGCTGTTAGACTCTATCGGATAGGGGCCGGGCGACGTTGCGCAGCGGGAATCGAAGGAAGCTGGAATCGGTGAGATGATGGCGGTACGAGGGATACGCGGGGCGACGACGGTGGAGGTTGACAGGGCCAGCGAGGTGCTCTCGGCCACCGGCGAACTGCTCGAAGCGATCTTGTCGACGAACCAGCTGGAAGATTTCGACGAGGTTGTTTCGGCGATCTTCACGACCACGGCCGATTTGAGTTCCACGTTTCCGGCCGAGGCGGCGCGTGAGCTGGGAATGCACCAGGTGCCATTGCTGTGTGCGTCGGAGATCCCGGTTCCCGAGAGCATGCCGCGCTGCATCCGCGTGTTGTTGCACGTCAACACCACGAAGTCGCAATCGGAGATCGTCCACGTCTACCTCCGGAACGCTCAACGGCTGCGTCCCGACGTGATGAGTGCCCAGTAGGTCATTGTGACCGGTCAGCCACCAGCGAAGTCGAACCCGCTGACCCGCTGGAGCACCGCTAGCAGCGTTGCCGCCTGAAGTGCCAGCAGCAGGGCCCAATCGCGGCTGCGGAGCGATTCGAGTGTCGAGGCGGCCAGCCAGCAGGCCCAGGGCATCAGGAACAGCCATAGCCGGGCGGCTTCGCCCATGTTCTTTCCCGAGAGCCACAGCAGGCCCCAGACGGCCAGGCAGATCCAGGCGGGCCCCGAGGCCTCGGGCTGGCCCGATCGGCATCGTCGCACCAGCCCGCTGGCGGCGATGCCGGCCAGGGGGATGCCGAGGGCGATGGCGAGTTCAAGTAGGTTGACTCCGAGCCAGGGGAGGTAGCTGCGGGGGTGTTGAGGCTGGTCGTAGAATGCGGCGTGGTTGACGAAGTTGGACGACCAGATCGAGAGGAGATTGAGGTCGAGGGTGAGCCAGCAGGCCAGGGTGGGGAGTGCCAGCCCGGCGAGCGAGGCGAGCGACCAGATGGTGAGTTGTCCGCGGGTGAACCGGCCTTGCCGGTTCATCCACGCCGCCAGCCCCGCGGCCAGTGCGAGAATCGGCAGGAAGGCAAGGCTGAGGCACAGGCCGAGCCAGGCGAGGCCGGCGGCCAGGACCGCTTTCCAACTGCCACCCCTGCGGATTGCCGACCACCACAGCCAAAGCGAGGTGGTGGCCAGCAACGGGTAGAGACAGTCGGACTTGGGCAGGAAGATGGAGACGGCGGGGACCAGGAGCCACAGTGACGCGGCACGCCAGGCGGTCCTGGGCGGATGGTCGACCCGGACCAGCAAGTAGATCGGGATCGCGGTGGCGACGGCGGCCAGCTGGGTCAAGAGGGCGGCCAGCCAGAGTGCTGCAGTATCGATCGATGGGATCGGACGACCTCCCTCCAGGATCGTGGCCTGGGCCTCGCGGACTCTCCGGGGTTGCCACGACAGCACCGCGTCCCGGACCGCTGCTGATCTGCGGCAGGCTTCGCGGACCGCCAGGTGCGCCAGGAACAGGCCGGGTGGGTGAGTGCCCAGGTGCAGCGTGCGGCGATGCGGGTCTGGGTCCTCGAGCACCTCCAGGTAGCTCTGGCGAAAATCTTCCAGCGACGTGACGCTGCGGGCCTCGTAGAAATACCCCGAGCTGCCTGGGTAGTAGAGCACCCAGGGCGAGCGGCCGATCCCGTGTCCCGGCGGGAGGCTGTGCTGTAGCAGCTGCGTGCCGAGGAATCCGCTGGCAACCAGCCCCAGCAGCAGAGCGGCTCGGGCCAGGTGCGAGAGTCCCTGGGGTTGGCTGTTTCGAGCAATCAGCCGGCTGCCGAACCACGCGACCAGTCCGATGCCCCCGAGTGTCAAGCTGGCCTGGATGACCCCCAGCAGGCTGTCCCAGCGGAAGTCCTCGGGGTGGGCGATCCGTGCCCAGGTCCACTCACCCGGGACTCCCAGCGTCCAATCGGTGAGCCAGAGTACTGCGGCGGTTGCCGCCGACGCTGAGACCAGTGCGATCCAAAACGCGACGGGGAGACCGCTTGGCCGATTCGGGGGCATTCCGATGACGGGCTATGCTGGTTGTGTTCGAGCGGGTCAGGGTCGAGCCGGCGGTGCGAATTGAGAGCCAGTCGGGTTGAAGAACAGCGGGGAAAACGAGGACCGGCCGCCGATGTCCTTGGCGTTGTAGATCATCTGGGCCTCGAGCACCTTGGTGACCTGGTCGTTGATCCGCACGAGGTGGGCCTTGGTGTAGGGATCGGCCTTGTCGCCCCAGTCCTTGGACGCCTTGGCGACCCGGTCACGGACCTCGACCAGTTCCTGCCGGGTCAGCAGGGCGACCGCCTTGTAGGCTGCGCCTGAGCCGTTGCCCGGGAGGCTGAGCGTGATCAGTCGGTCGACGTGTTCCTGCTGCAGGTTGCGTCGCAGGCTGGAGATCAACGGCTTGCGGGCCGTGGCACCCTCGGCCGGCTTCTGCCCCAGCTCGGACCAGATCTCGGAGCTGAGTGCCTTGATCAACTCGGGCAGGGTCAGTGCCACCTGGTTGGCCGGAACGCGGAACTCGTTGTCGTAGGTCCGGGTCAATGTGGTGGGATTCATCAGCATGGTCAGGGTCGAGGCCTGCACGCCCATGATCTTGTCGTGGACGGGCCAGGCCGGTTCGCTGTTCATCGCTCGAGCGAACCCGTTGGCTCCGTCGATCCACTTGTCGACGGTCATGTGGCGGAGCAGGTCGGTGGAAAGTCCATAGGCCTTGTCGCGGAAGGTCGACTCGATCACGAACTTCAACGCGTCTTTCTGCAAGTTAGCGGGGACGACCGAGATGGGTGCCCGTCCGTCCTTGTCGCCCTTGCGGTCGCGGTTGACGTGGGCTCCGCCGATCCAGTTGGCCATCATGCTGATCGATCGCATCTGCAGCGCCAGGGTCAACTCGTACCCACGCCGGGCCTTGGACCAGCTGTCGCCGTCCTTGACGAACTTCTCGAGCAGCCGACCACGGTGGTACTGGACCAGTCTCAGTTGGGCCTTGGCGTAGTCGAGCGGGTTTTTGCTGAAGTCGTAGCGGCGGGCCAACGGGTCGGGGCCGCCGGTGTCCTCGTCCGTCGCGTAGGCCAGCTGCGGCTCGGCGACTCGCGCGAGGATCTTCTTGAGGTCGCTGGAAAAGGTGTAGCCGTACTCGATGGCCCACATGTCGTAGGGGCCGATGTCGATCATCGTGTGATCGCCCTTCTGGGGCTCATTGCCCAGTCGTGCACTCATGTTGATCGGGATGTAGTCCATCACTGATCCAGCAAACGGCTTCTTGCCCTTGAGCGTTCCGTTGTTGATCTCTTCGAGTGAATAAATGCTGCTGGACTTGAAGTTATGCCTCAATCCGAGGGTGTGTCCGACTTCGTGGCCGACCAACTCGGCGAGCAGCGGGCCGACAAACCACTCGGGGATCCCGTCGATCAAGGTGACCGGCTTCTTCTTGGCCACCGCGGCCTTGCCCTTCTTGTCGGCGGCTTTTTTCTTTTCGGCGTCCTTCTTCTTGTCAGCGTCCTTCTTGTCAGCGTCCTTTTTCTTTTCGTCCTTCTTTTTCTCGTCGTCGTCGTCGTCGTCGAGTGTGGCGAGGATGTCAATGTGCATTTTCATCAGGGCCAGGTCGAAGGCCTTTCCCTGGGCTGCCAGGCAGAGCCCGTTGACCTGGCTGGTGCGTCCGAGAAGTCCGTCGAACAGATCGTCACCGATGAAGCGGTTGTCGACCTGGGCCAGCGGGTGCCCGGCGTAGGGTGCCAGGGCTTGCCGGGTGACCTGTCGACGGATTTCGGCGCGTTGCGAGGGGTTGGCGAGCCGGATCCGCGGATCCCAGCTGGGGTGTTCGGCCAGCCAGGCCAGCGTTTCGGGACTCATTCCCTGCATGGCCGTCTGGGGCAGCAGTTCGTTGAATTGCATCCAGTAGTGACGGATCCAGCCATCGGTGAGAATGATGTCCGCGTCGAGGATTTCTCCGGTGAGCGGGTTGACCCGGCTGGGTCCGATCGCGGTGCCGACGTCGTTGTTGAGCCAGCGTATGAAGTTCCACCTCACATCCTCGGGGTCCTTCTCCATGTGCCGACCGGTCCGGGAGTTCTGAAACTCGACCCGAATCGCGTTGGAGATGCCGACATTCTCGAAGGCCTTGTTCCAGTACAACACACCCTTTTCCACCCAGCGTCGGTAGCGGACCGGGGTGGTGTGCTCGATGTAAAACGTGATCGGATTCTTCGGAGGGCTAATCTTCAGCGATGGGTCGTCTTTTTCGAGGTGCCAGCGATTGATGAAGCGAACCTGCACCTCATCGTCGCGGTACTTGCCGAGGTCGCGGTAGGTGGTGGTGAAGAACCCCACCCGCTCGTCGGCCTTGCGGGGCTTGTAGCCGGGCGAGGAGCCCATCTTGCTGATCGAGTAGTGCAGGGTCTTGAGCCGTCCGCCGGAGGTGGGCAGTTCGAAGGCCAGCTCGATGTTGTCGCGGAAGGCCTTGCACTTCTTGATCGAAAACAGACGTGGGGTGGTCGAGCGGGCCGTGCTGCCGAAGAACTTCGAGGCTCCTCCGACGAGCAGCGCGTCGATGTCGATCACCGGGCCACCGGAGGGCCCGATGGTGGCGATGGGGATCTCCATCACCACCCGGTCGGTGAACAGCCGCGGGACACTCGCCTTGCTGTGCCGGTCGCCGGTGCTGCGGATCCCGACATTGGGTTCGATCAACGCCAAGCTCTTGTTGTAGCGCCGAAAGTAGACATACATCTCACCGGCCTGCAGCCCGGCAAAGCGTTCGCCGCTGGAGACTGTCAGCGCGATGTAGTACTTCTGCGACGGTCCGACGCCGGCGGGGAGCTCGGCGTAGACCTGCTGGTCCTTGTTCCGTCGGTAGAGCGTGAAGAGCGTGCGGGTGACGTCGGTGGTGCTGACCTTCTTGAAGTCCTTGAGCACCACGGCGTGCGGCGGAAAGTCGGGTCGAGGAGGTGCCGCCTTCTTGGCGGCGGTGGGACTCGAACTGGACTTCTTCGTAGGTGCTTGGGCCCACGCCGAAGTGACCATGACCAGCGACAGCAGCGATGTGACGATCAGCGAGGCGAAGCGGTGCATTCTCGAACTCCTCAGCATGCCGGGACTCACGTCACGGGCCGGCCCGTGACGTGTGATTCGTTACAACCAGGAAACAACTCCCATTCTCTCCATCTTTCCAGTCTAACCCACGTGGAGACCAACTGCACCGGTGCCACGAGGAATTTATGGGTGGTGACCTAGAGGCTGGGCGAGGTGGTACCGGTTGCAGTGGTTCTGCGGTGGTTGCGGTGGGTCTTGGCTATTCGAGCCTGAGAATGACGGTGGTGATGTTGTCCTTGGAACCGCCCTCGACGGCCGCTGCGACGACCGCGTCGGCGATCTGTTGCGGGTCGTCACTCTCGGCGAGCATCCGGGCTAATGTCAGGTCATCGACTCCATCGGTGACCCCATCGGAGCAGAGCAAGTAGCGGTCTCCTTGGGCTGGTTCGAAGATCACCGGCGAGGTGCCCTCGCCCCCCTCTTTGGATCCGAGGTAGCGGTAGAGCACATTCCGGTATCGGTGCGTGACGGCTTCTTCGGGGCTGATCGTCTGCGCGTCAACGAGGGCCTGGGTCAGGGAGTGGTCGGTGGTGAGTTGTTCGAATGCGCCATCCCGCAGCCGGTAGACGCGGCTGTCCCCGATGCCTCCGACGTAGAACTGACCTGCGACAGCGACCAGGAACACGAGCGTGGTGCCCATGTTGTGGAAGCGGGGTTCGAGCTGGGCCAGGGCAATGATCTCGGTGTTGGCAAACGTCACGACCCGGTCAATCGTCTCGATGACGGTTTCGTGGGAGGATTCGTCGAAGTCGAGTTGTGCCACGAGTTGTTCGACGATCAGTTCGATCGCCATTTCGCTGGCCTGTTCACCAGCCGACTGTCCTCCCATGCCGTCGGCGACGAGGAAGAAGCGGCCGTCGGGATCGACGGTAAACCGATCCTCGTTGTTGCTCCGGAAGTCTCCGGTGATGCTCAGGCTGCCGACGTGGACCCGTGCCATATTGTCTGTCGTTGCGGACGTGGGCTGTTGGGAAACGGTGCTCGGCTCAGGCTGGCTTAAGACAGAGCGATTCGACGAGGTCTTGGACGCCCAGCGGGCGTGCTCCTGTGAGCAGTTCTCCGGCCTCGAATCCGGCGATTGCTCCATGGAGGGCCGCCTGGCCCTCGACCAGGCGAAAGACCCGGTCCTTTTCCGGTGGAAACTGGGTTTGGTAGGCCCGGATTGACTGCAATTTTATCTTGAGAGTCCCGGAAATATCCACGATAAACCGGGCGGGTCCCGGTGGAGCTTCGAGCGAGGCGAAGGCGAGGGAGTACCAGGCCTGCTGCTGGATGGTGTGCACTTCGAGTCCGTCAAAGGTCTCGTCCCATTTTGTCAGTCTCGAGTAGAACACGGCGGCGTCGATGATCCGGGCGGCCTCGGCGTGATCGGGCGAGGCCATCGGAGTGGGCCCGTCGAGGCCGATCACGATCCGGGGTCGGAAACGGCGAAAGACCTTGGCCAGTTCGACTCGTTCCTCGAATCCGTCAAACAGCCGCCGGTTGGGAAAGTCGAGCGTCACACGGTGGACTCCCAGGATCCGGGCCGCCTCGGCCGCTTCGGCCAGTCGCACCTCCGGGGACGGGCTGCCCGGAGTCGGTTCTCCGTCGGTCAGGTCGACAATGCCGACGTGGTACCCCTGCTGCACCAGCCGGGCCAGGGTGCCTCCGCAGCCGATCTCGACATCGTCCGGATGTGCTCCCACGGCGATCACGTCGAGACTCTCGGGAAGTCCGGTCCGCCCAGCAGCAACATCCAGTGGGGTAGCGTTGTCGGTAGGCATGGTGGTCAGTCGCCGGTGGCACTCAACAACGGGAGGCGTACAGAAAGGGTCTCATCGAGAAACGACCGCACCAGTTTTGTCAGTCGGTGGGGGTGGGTCAAGCAGCCCAGGGGTCCGCACCCGGCAAGAGCCTCGACGGTGACCCCCGGCAGATGGGAGGTGATTTCTGCTGTGGCCGGGGAGTGGTTGGGCTGAGACGGGTCGTAGAGTGATTCGGGGACGATCAACAGCAGCGGTGGGACCGGTTGGCTTTGGGCCAGTCGTTCGAGGCAACCACCGAGGTTGAGCCGATCGAGTCGGCGGGCGCGACGTGCGGCGGTCCGCAGGGGAACCGCGCCGGTGACGTCGATTGCGAAATCCAGCCGGGATTCGTCGAACGGGGGAAACCACGGCTTGTGGTTGTGGACCATCAGGCTGCGGAAGCCGGGTACGTGTCTGAGTCGTCCGGGCAGGTGGCTGCCGAGCCGAGCCAGCCAGTCTTCGGCGGAGGTCAGCCGCGTCTGGAGCAGGGGACCCTGCAGCACCGCGGCGGCGATCCGGCCGTCGTGCTCGCCCAGGGCCGCCAGGCCCACGCCGCTGCCGAACCCGGTTCCCAGCAGGACCAGCTGCTGCAGGCCGAGTTCCTCGCAGACGCTCCAGAGATCCTCGACCAGGTCGTCGACGCTGCCCGGTGCGATCCGAGGCCTCCTCGCCAGCAGGCTCGAATCGTCGAACAGCACACAGTGAAACTGGTCGCGCAGCAACCAGGCAGCCAGCGCCATCAGACGCCAGTTGCCGAGCAACGGGTTGAGAAACACCAGGGCGGGGCCGGTGCCGATCGACCGACCGGCGATGGGACCCCGCTCGGTGGTGAGCTCCCATGACGTGGATTGCTCGTCGAAAGCCTCCAGCACCTGCTGCCAGGAGAGCGGTGTGGGGCAGTCGGAGGGTGCGGTTTCGGACTGAGAGGCCATGGCGGGTTCCGGCGGCCATGCTAGCCGTCGTCGGAGCGAGTGTCGACCAGCCGATCGGCCTCGGCGATCAACTGGTAGCTCGCTGCCGAGTCGTCGCAGCAGCGGAGCGCATCGAGAAATTTGTCGGACTGGACCAGTCGGCCCAGGCGGGCCAGGACCGTCAGGTGAGTCTTCGGGTCGCGGCAGGCGACGAGGAAGAAGATGTCTGAGAGTTGTCGGTGGGGGGCACCGAAGGGGATTCCCGAGAAGGTGCGGCCGTAGGCGATCAGCGAATCGCCCAGTGCATCGGGCAGGGGGTTACGAGGGTGGGGGATGGCCACGCCGTTCTCGAATCCGGTCGACATTACCTCTTCGCGTTCGAGGACCGCCGCGAGTACCGCCGAGGGATTGAACACCTCGAAACTGCGACCGGCCACCTCGATCAACGTCTCGAGTACGCTGCGGCGAGTCCGCGCCTCGAGCGGCACCTCGACCAACTCCTGCTTCAGCAGCGATCGGACCGTGATCGCTGCGCCGGTCCCCTGCTGGGGGGCATACGACGATTCGACCTGTTCGAGCTCCTCGCCGCTGAAGTGCCGAATTTCGGTTTCGAGCCAGTGAGTGATTTCGATCGTGTGAAACCGCCACTCGCCGGCCACGCGGTGACCCGGGATCCGACCACGATTGACCAGTTTCTCGATCTCGCGGCGATCGCGGCCGAGTTGACGAGAGAGTTCGTCGAGCGAGTACCAGTCGTTTGCCATCGGGGTGGGCGGCGGGAGCGTGAGGAGGGGTGAGCGGGGAGGCAATGGTGGGCAGCACGAGGCCGTGGGGGGGGGGGCTGCATAGTATCTCCGGCTCGGTCGCCGTGAAAGCCAACGGCGGCGGAGGGTTGCCGGCGGAGTGGGCACCTCAGCTGTGCGTCAGCATCAGCGAGCCGGCTCAACGGCGGCCACGGGGATCCGCGGCAGCAGCGCTTCGAACTGCTGGCGGGCGCGGAGCAGCAGTTCGGGGTAATCGCTGTTCCAGGTCTCCTCGGACCAGACCTGCAGGTCGAAGTGCCCCCGGTAACCGCCTCGTACCAGGCTCTCGATGATCCCCTTCAGCGGGATGATCCCGTCGCCGGGCAGCAGTCGGTCCTGGCAGGACCGGGGCGGTTCGCGCCAGTCGGAGATCTGGACAGTCCCCAGCAGGGGGACCAGTTCCGGCAGGCGGGCCTGCAGGTCGGGTTCCTGCCAGAGGTGGTAGGTATCGAAGGCCAACTTGACCCTGGGATGACTGGCCATGTCCAGGATGTCGATCGTTTCGTCGAGGCTCGAGAGGAAGGTCCAGTCGGCGGCGAACATCGGGTGCATCGGCTGCACGGCCAGGTCGACACCAGCCTCCTCGGCGTCATCGGCGAGTTCTCTGAGTGCATCGAGCAGCAGGCGGCGGGCGTGGTTGAGCGTGTGCGAGCCACGGCTGCCGCTGAGCACCACCACGCTCTCGGCTCCGACCGCACCTCCAAAGCGGATTGCCTGGCGTGCGTCCCAGATCGCGTCGCGGAAGCCATGCCCGTTGCTGCCGGTGAATCCTCCGACCCAGGAGACACTCGAGACGTCCAGCGATGAGTCCCGCAGTAACTCGATGGCCCGCTCCTCTCCGAACTCCAGGACCTTGGGCCGCCAGAGACCGATCGAGTCGATTTCCGAGTCACGGCAACCACAGACATCCTGCAGCAGGTCCCAGTGCAGCGTGGTCAGGCCATTGGCCGAAAACCGCACGGCGGGGACTTGAACCTGCCGAGGTGGCAGAGGCGTCTCGAGCGTCGTGGGCTGGTCGGTTCGCGTGAGCTGCTGGCGGGAATTCCAGGAGAGAGTGGTCCGACTTGACACCAGGCGTCTCGACTCGAAGGCGACCCCAGCCGGTCGCGGTGAATTGGGTTGTTGATGACCGGCGACATCCTATGTTGGGAGGTCGCCGTTGGCAAACCGAAAGAACGGCGGATGTGGGGTCAGCGGATGATCATCGCGTTGGGGTGAGCCTCTTTGAGGATCCGGGTACCGTGAGCTGTCACCGGGGCGTATTGCACCGAGAGAGATACCAGTTGGGGCAGCCGGACCAGTTGTACGACTCCACGGTCACTGACCCGTGTCCCTTCGAGCGAGAGTTGCATCAGATGGGGGTAGCTCGAGAGTGTCATGAGTGCGTCATCGTCGACCAGGGTCCAGTTCAGGAACAGAACGCCCAGCCGGGACTGTAGGCCCATCTGAGCGATGCCTCGGCTTGAGATCAGGGTTCCGGTGAGCGAGAGGACAAAGAGATTCTTCAGCGGGGCGAGGTGGGCCAGTCCGTCGTCGGTGATGGCGGTTTGCTGCAGCCAGATGTCGGTCAGGCTTGTGATCTGCCCGAGTCGCTCGAGCCCGCGGTCGTCGACCATGCTCCCGGTGAGGTTCAGAGAGTGTAGCCCAGGGAACTCGGGCAGTTCGTGACAGGAGACCCGGGTGTGTTCCAGGTCGAGTCCCTTGAGCCGAGGCAGGCGGGCGAGGTGGACGAGGCCTGCATCGGTGATTGTTGTGTTGCGGAGACTCATCCAGTTCAGCCGCGTGAGTCCGACCAGTGCCTCGAGGCCGTCATCTGTGATCTGGCTGTCGCTGAGGTCGAGCGATTCGATTTCGTAGTGGCCGGCCAGTAGCTTGAGCGTCTGGTCGGTGATCACCTTCTGGCCGGTTTCACGGCGAATCCAGGCGGGAGTGCCGGGCCTGAGGTAGGCTTGCAGAGCGGCCCACCGACGGCCCTCGTCCGGCTCGGTCTCGTGCGGAATCCAAACCGCCACTCCGACCAGCGTGGCGACCAGCAGCGGCACCAGGATCCAGCCGGTATAGGGTGGAGTCGGGTTGGGCTCCTCGACGGGCAACTCCTCGGGGGATTCGGAGTGCTCTTTGCGAAACTCGTACGAATCCGGAGTTGGCATGCCATGACCCCCCGTGCGTTTCTGCCCCAGCGAGCTTCGCTGGGGCCGTACCCTACCCCGGTAGGATTGACGGATCAAATGCAAGTTGAGGTCGAGGCGGCCCGGGCCCCTGGCAAGCGGGCTGATCGATGACGGAGGCTCAAAAGATCCCGAGCTTGTCTCGCGCGTCGTCCGTCATCCTCTCGGGTGTCCACGGCGGTGTCATCACCAGGTTGATCTGCGCCTCGGTGATGCCCTCGAGCCGCTCGAGAGCCATCTTGGACTGCTGGACCAGTTGCGGTCCGGCCGGGCAGGCGGGGCTGGTGAGAGTCATATCGACCGAGACCACCTCGTTTCCATCCTGCCGCACGTCGTAGATCAGTCCGAGGTCGACGATGTTGATCATCAGTTCCGGGTCGATGACTTCCCGCAACGCCTCGAGCATCGCGACCGCGTCGGCGGACTCCTCGTGGCCAGTTTCGTCGGCCGACTCGGAGTCCACTTCGCTCACCGGGAGACTCTCGGTGGCTGGCGTCGTGTCGGCGGAGTCCTCAGCAGCCTGGTCATCGGTCGACGTCTCAGCGGGTGCTGCGAGCGTGTCGGCGACCTGGGCCGGCCGCACCCAGATCTGGCCGTCGCGAAGCTGGACCTCGTAGGTGGCGATCCCCGCGATGGCCGGCATGCAACGGGGCTCGCCGGTGTCCAGCGCGAAGCGGGCCCCGTGCCGTGGGCAGGTGATCTCGCCGTCGGCGATCGGCCCGTCGGTCAGCGGCTGTCCGTCGTGAGTGCAGACGTCGTCGATGCAGAAGTACTCCTCACCCACCCGGACCAGCAAGACCGGTTCGTCGTCGACCAGCTCGCTCTTGCGGTCTCCGGGCTGCAACTCGTCGATGGTGGCCAGCGGGGTCCAGTCGCCGAGGTCGTTCATGTCGTTCATGTCGTTCATGTCGTTCATGTCGTTCATGTCGTTCGTCAGTCTCCGATGCCGAGCTTTCGTTCGACGGCTTTTTCGAGTGTATCTCGGACCAGCGGGACGGGGATCCGGTCGGAGACAACCTGGAAGAAACCGTGGACGATCATGTGCATTGCCTCGTACTCACTCAGCCCGCGGCACATCAGGTAGAACACCTGTTCGGCGTCGACCCGTCCGGCGGTGGCCCCGTGGGTGCAGCGGACGTCGTCGGCCTCG
>Ga0310123_10001165_pt1 | contig 22386 bp, 20 predicted proteins | sample CB6_AW_1057_MG_FD_203505 | JGI IMG/M metagenome (GOLD analysis project Ga0310123, IMG submission 203505) | Marine microbial communities from Western Arctic Ocean, Canada - CB6_AW_1057 | ecosystem: Environmental > Aquatic > Marine > Oceanic | place: Canada: Western Arctic Ocean | collected... | reverse complement strand
GCACAAAAAAAGGGCCACCTCGCGTTGAGGTGGCCCTTGACTCTTGACTCTCCTAGAACTGGAAGATGACGTCCACGGCACCGGAGAACATCTTGCTGTCCGTTCCGTCGTCGTACGGCAGCGCCAGACCGGCGGTCGACGCGCCGTCAAACGTGTCGTAGCGGACTTCCGGTCGAACCATCAGGTTCGGGTTGCCCTGTGGCCTCCAGTTCAGGCCCAAGGTCAGCTCGTAGAAGTCGCCGGCAAAGCGGCTCGGAGCGGCAGCCAACGGGTTGTTGGTGCCGTTGCCGGTGACCCGAGTTCCGTCGTCGTCACGGAACCATTCGGCCCGAAAACCGGCCGTCAAGTTGCAGTTGACCTTGTAGAACAGGTACTGGTTCACGCCGTACCAGTCAGCCGAAGCGGTCGTGGGACCACTGTTCTGATGACCGATGTCACTCTGGACGACGTAGGTCCAGCGGCTGGTGATCTCGCGGGCGGCGACAATACTGGTCAGCATACGCTGCGTGTTGTCGGTGCCGGTCGCGTCAAACTCTTTGCCGAACGTGCCGGTCAAGGCCAGCGTGGTGCCACAACCGCCGTCCCACAAGAAGCCCCACAGGGCCGACTCTTGGGCGTTGTCGTCTTCCCAATTGTCCCAGCCTCGGTCGACACCGCCGACCACGTCGATCGTGTCGCTCCAGTGATAGGTCGCCAGGACACCGGTGTGGGTGAACGGCTCGCCATACTGCATCGTGTAGGCATGCGAGTAGAAGAAGTTCGGCAGAGACGGCACGACTTCGTAGCCGATGATCGTGTAGTAGTGGCCCATCTTGAGTGACAGGTCGTTATAAACCAACTCGATGTACGCCTGCGGCATGGCGATACCGTAGGTATTCGACCCGCCCGAGTTCCACTTGGAACCAAACGTGCTGGTCGTCTCCAGGCCCCGGGCCATGGTGAAGCGGTGGTCGGTACCGTAGAGCAGGTCGATCTGCCCGCCCCAGGCGAGGCCGCAGCCACCGTTGTCAGCCGCTTTGGCGATCTGCAGGTAGAACTCGTTGAGTTGCAATTCGTCGCGATCGTTGAAGGTCATCGGTCCGTTGAAGTTGGAAGGCGGGTTGCCATCGACCACCGTTCCACCGGCCTGAACCCAGCCGGTGATATCCAAGCCGCCGCACGGCCCAACGCCGCAAGGAAAGAGCCGCCACGGCTCGCAATCGCAACACTCGAGCGGGCAGCAGTCCTGAATCAGGTGCTCCCGACAGCATCGCTCACAGCCACAACCGGCCGTGCCGTCGCACGTCGCCGCGGCATCGCAACCGCAGTCGTCAGAGCCCGACGTTGGTTCGTAGAAGCTTCCGTAGGCGGTGTTACTTGCTCCGATTATTTGCGCGTCGGTCGCCCGTTGCGAAAACTGGCCTGCATGGGCCGCGTTAATCGGTTCCAAGGGCTCCGGCTGCTCAGCGGCCATTGTCGTCGAAATACCCATCAACCACACGACAGCCGCAACCATCATCCAACGATCAATATTCACGGCAACCACCCCCTCTGATGAAAAGAAATCCGGAGCAGGCGCCAACAGGAACAGGCGCCACGGGAACCGGGCCACAAGAACGTGGGCCCGGCAGGTAGTGATTGTTATCGACTCACTGACAGATGCCGCTCATGCGGAACATAGTAAATAATCCGACTGTTTCGGCCAAGCCGGCCTGAAATTGTGAAGCCGTAGCGGTTATCGAAACTTTGCGCCCAGGCTCCACTCTGGGCTTTCCGCCCTGGGCTATTTAGCGGTGCCAATGACGCCGACTCCGATGCGCGCACCGGCGTTGCCCGTCGGCTGCCCGCCATCGTCCGCCTTGGCATGGATAACAATGGCGCGGCCGAGAATCGCGTTCTTGCCGATGATCGATATGTTGTCGACCGTCAACGACAGTTTTGCCTTGCCGTCAGCATCAGCCGTCAGATTGCCCAGGTCGCCCGCATGGCGATCCTTGGCCGGCGGCAGGCCGTGTGGTTTGTTTTCCGGATTGAAATGTCCGCCAGCACTCTTGCCCGACAGATCGGTCACATCGCCAAACTGATGGATGTGAATGGCGTGTTGCTGATTGGGAGTGAGCCCGGAGATTGTGGCTGTGACGGTCACCTTTCCGTCCTTGCCCTGCTGAAACCGGACGACGCCGTTGCATTTGTTTCCATCGGTCGGCTGCACAACGCACACTGCCCGGTTCGTCCCTTCACCGCTCTGGCGGTAGTCGGCGTGAACGGACAAACCAACCGCCAACACGATCGCTATGCCAAGTGCGGCCGAAACTTTTTGCATCGTATTCATGATTTTCCCTCACTTTGATTTGGCGATAGTTGTAGCATGGGCCCCCGGCCTGTAGCTTGGCCCGTGCGAATGAACGTCATTCTCACACAATTTATGCACACGGCCCAGGGGGCCATGCTACGGGCAAGGGACCGTGTGGCTTGTCGTGCGGCACGATCGACTATATCGTAACCGTAGCCGAGGACCACAGTCCCCCGGACTTTTTTTGCGACTGGCAACCATGACCGAATCAGGACCGGTACCCATTAAGCTAAGTCCCGCTGCCGGTGGCCCGCAGCAGGCATATCGCGCGGTGAGCAAGCTGGCCGTGGCGGCCATGGTCGTCGGCCTGTTGGCGCCGATGGCGCTGATCGCCCCGATCCTCTGGGCCGTTCCAGTGCTGGGCATCGCCATGGCGATCGTCGCGCTAAAGCGGCTCTCCGATTCGAGCAGCGAACTGGTCGGACGGACGGCGGCACTGGCCGGCCTGGCTCTCTCGATCACGCTGCTCGTTGTCGCTCCGGTTCGTCAGGCGTCGGCCCATTGGTCTCTGCACCGCGAGGCGCGCACATGGGGCCTCCTTTGGTTTGAACTGCTGGCGAATGACGAACCGCATAAAGCACATCAACTGACGCTCGGCATTGGAATGCGGCAATCCTTCGACGCTCACCTTTGGGATGCCTATCGCCACGACACGAACCTGAAGGCGTCGCTAGAAGACTTTGTCGACGAGCCGCTCGTGCGTGTGTTGCTTGCGCTCGGGCCCAAGGTGGAGGTTCATTTCTGGGGCAATGTTGCGCAACAAGTCTCGGGCCGTGCCGCCCAAATGGTCCAGGATTATTCGGTGAGCTACGGCACGGGCGACGAAAGAGCGACGTTTTTTTGCCGACTGATGTTCGTGAGACTCACCGATCGAGACGGCGGCCCTGCCGGTTGGCAGATCAAAGGTCCCCAGGGTGGCGTGCTCCCATTGTCGATGAGCAAATAGACAACTCGATCGTGCCTGCCGGAACAGCGCTACCGCTCGTTCCGGCCTACATGTTCGCCCCAGTCACCCAACGTCGACTTACCGATTGACGCGCAGCGCGGGCGTAGCTTCGAGATTCGCGCGGCGCTGTCCATATCGGGTGACGAATTCGCCTTGCGGATCAAACGTGTTGGTCGCGTCGCTCTTGCCCGAAGCTGCTGTGCTGAGCGCGCCGCCCTCGCCAGTTACTCGGTGGACGAAGCCGAGCCACTGATGATCCGGGGCGTATCTGAGCAGCACGGTATGCTGAGGATCGGGCGAGAGAGCCCCGCCCATAAAGTCCGCACTCAGCGGCGACATGTGCAAGGTCATGGTCGTGAAGCCGACCATCACCCAGCCGGTCCAAAGGGCGAAAAACACTCCGCCAACATATTCAACCGGTATTTTGAACCTCACGCGAACCTTCGAAACCGAATCGGTGATCGCACGAAGAATAACAAATGCGAGCACGAACAGTGTCCAAATCGCGATGAAGTCGAGCAGATAGGTAAAGGTCGCAAACTGGCCGTCGAGCCATGCGGCCAACGGCTCCCAATAACTGGTGGCGATCAGCCCGGCCGTGACCGTATTGATGAGCGTCAGCGCATTGCTCCATAATCCCTCGCGCACGAGCATCGCGACACAGGCAAAAAAGACAAGGAGAAGAATGACGATAATCATGATGGGTTACGACCGGTTGGGGTTCGCGACAAAATAAATTTGATGAAATATTTGTGTTCCAAAATCAGAAAAACGAATATCGAAAACTGAAACAAATTCAAAAAGTAAGAAACTCGAATGTCCAAAACGAATCTGTTTGGGCCTTTCTTCACTGTATGGGCGTTGCTTCCAGGTCTTTTTGTCATTTGAAATTTGGATTTGTTTCGGATTTCAGATTTCGTGCTTCGGATTTAGTCAACTTGTTTTTTCGCGGGCCTTTTGCTGTTTATTTATTCAGTACCCGTGTTAATTCGGCGACGGAGGTGATCCCTTTGGCCGCCAGTACAATTCCCTCTTCTTGAAGTGATCGCATCCCGATCTTGCGGGCGACCTGTTTGGCCTTGCTCAGGTTGGGATGATTCAACAATAATTCCCGCACTTCCTCGTCGACAATGAGCAGCTCGAAAATCGAGACACGGCCGTGGTATCCCAAGCCACGACAGACGGGACAAGGCTTGTTTGCCTCTTCGGCCGTCGGTTCACGATAAAGTTCTGAAATGCGGCCCTCGGGGATTCGGAGCTTTTGCAAGACGTCGGGTGTCGGCTCATACGCTACCTTACACTCATCACACAGACAGCGGATGAGTCGCTGATTGATGACGGCGGTCACGGCCGGTGCAAGTGCTGTGGCCGGTACTTTCAACATGAGCACGCGCAGCAGCGCCTCCGGAGCCTCCTTGGCGCGGATGCTGGTGAGGATGAGCCGATTCTCTTTGACTTGCTGGCAGAGGATATTGGCGGTTTCCGGATCGGATAAGTTTCGCACAACGATCACGTCCGGGTACGTGCGAATCAGCTTGGGCAGAACGGTCGCCGGCGTCTCTCCGGCGGCTGGTTGATAAGTTGTGACCTCGACGTTTTCGATTTCGCGCTCGCGCGCCGTTTCGGGCTCAATCGAAACAAAGTTGCGCATGAGCCGATCGGTCTCCAAGAGCGAGATGTCCATGGTGGTCGTAAGTCCGCTCTCGGGAAGCGCGGAAAAAATCACGAAGCCTTTGTCACTGCCGATAAGTTCCAAAAACTGCTCGTTAAGTTTTTTACGCATGCCCAAGTCGGCAAGCGTATGAAAACGCGGCTTGATATCGTCGATACGAACGGTCGCCTGTTCTCCTTTTTTTGTCTGCTGCGCCAAAAGTCGGCAATTGTATTTCGTGCTCTCGTACACCGCTCCGAAGCGCCCAATTTGCCGTTTACTGCGCTGGTTGATATCTAGGTCACAGAGCGTTTTGAGCACGGCGACGACAACGTCACCCGCCTCACGCTGCAACACTTCGCTGTCCCGCCAAACACCGTCCACCTGATAGCGAATCGTGGCCGAGTCGCCAGAAAAATCGACTCGCAGAGCGGCCGAACGCCAGTCGATCGCGTCGACGAGAAGATTTTTGACCAAGACATAACCGGGCGATTGCCGCGCCGTGAGTAGATTGACATTGTTGTCTCGGTCGGTCTTGCCTCCACGCGCCTCCAGATCAACCTGTGCGCCCTTTTCATAATCGGCTCTCTGTTCGACGTCGATGTTGGCGCCCAACTTGTTGAGCGTCATGGCAAAGAGATAACGAAGGTGATCTCGCGTTAGCACGCGCTGATGTTGTGCGACCGCCCCGTTGCGGACAACGATATAAGCGGTAATCGAACCGAAGTAGGCGATCGTCATCAGCGGAAACACGATCACAAACGCGGGCAACACCCACATCAGGACAAACGCAACGAGAAAAGGAAAGAACACAATCGGATTCCAAAGGCCATAATTCAGCCGGTGGCGGTAACAATCCTGGTTGACCCAGTCGGTCGTTCGTACCCAAAGCACAAATAGCAGCCAACCGATCGCCAGCTTGAGCCAACTCACATAGCCGCCGGGCCCTCGGTCGATGCCGTGCTCACCACCTTGGCCACTGGGATTGAGATCAACCTTGGGCCATTTTCCAGGATTCTTTGCCCGATCGGTTGGGGCTTTGCTCCGAGCGTTGCGACCGGCACGATCTCGGTCGCGTCGCGCTGGGCGAGAAGTACCGGATTGCAAATCCTCCTGGATTTTCATGGCGCCAACTTGGCCACCGAGTGTCTGCGCGCCGGTCTGCTCGGCGCCGACTCCGCACAGCAGCATCGCGAAAAGAAGCAGCGTGATTGACAAGACACGAACCATCAAATAATTCCAGGCTGAGAAACTTCGATTCCTTTGATCGCCATTTTAAGCGCTTCCTTGTTCGGCGCCACTTCCAAGGCGACTTCCCGATCAATCATATTCTCGTCGACCAGTGCCTTGAGACTCTGGGTGAAGTCTTGCATGCCGTCCTCAGCGCCGATGCGGATGGCATCGGGCAGCTTCGCATCCTGCTCTTCGAGGATCAGCTTACGAATCATCGGCGAGAAGGTCATGATCTCGACCGACGGCACCCGTCCGACGCCCGGTTTGATCGATTTGAGCAGCTTTTGTGCGACGATCCCCTTCATGTTGAAGGCGATCGCGCTACGCAACGCGCTGTGCATGCTCTGCGGGAACAGATCGAGGATTCGTCCGATGGTCGTTGCGGCGCTCGAAGCATGAATGGTTCCGAACACCAAATGTCCCGTTTCGGCGGCGTGGATCGCCGTCATAAAACTCTCTTTGTCACGCATTTCGCCAACCAACATGACGTCGGGGTCTTCGCGCACGGCATGTTTCATTCCGACTTCAAAGTTGATGACGTCTTGTCCGATTTCGCGCTGATTGATGACGCACTTGTCCTCGGTGAATACGAACTCGATCGGATCTTCCAGCGTGAGAATATGCTTGCGATATTGCGAGTTGATCCAATTGAGCATCGATGCGATGGTCGTGCTCTTGCCTGAACCGGTGACGCCCGCCAGCAGGACCATACCCTGATCGAACCGGCAAAGCTGTTCCATCGAGGGCGGCAGATGGAGCGCCTCAAAATCGGGAATCCAACTATTCACTTTTCGGGCCACCATGCCCACATGCCCTAGTTGCTGCAACAGGTTGACACGGAAACGCCACTTGGTTCCCTCGTAGTCGACCATATGGGCCAGGTCGGCGCCCCCGTCGCGGTCAAAGATGTCGCGGTTCCGCTGGTTCATCAGCGGATAGCAAAGGTCGACCATCTCGGTGTCAGAGATCGGCGCACGATTCAACGGCCGCAAGGTCCCGTTGACCCGCACGAAGGGCGGCCTGTCGACCTTCAAGTGGAGATCGCTCCCATCGAGATTGATGCAGGCTCGGAACAGTTTGTCGATCCGGAGATCTTTCTTTTGGCCGAGAAAGGATTCGTCGGTGATATCAGTCATGGTGAAAGTTGAAGAGTTGAAAAGTTAAATCGGACTCTTTGACGTTTCTTGTGTTCGTCGGACTGGGATGCCGCGTTGGGCCATGATCTGTTTCGTCTCTTCGATGGTATACTCGCCAAAGTGGAAAATGCTGGCCGCCAGAGCCGCGTCGGCCTTCCCCAGAAGGATCGCGTCGGCCAGGTGTTCCGGTTTGCCGGCGCCACCGCTGGCCACGACCGGCACTCCGACCGCCTCGCTCACCGCGGCCGTGATCTCCAAGTCGTAGCCATCTTTTGTGCCGTCGGCATCCATGCTCGTCAACACAATCTCGCCGGCACCAAGTTCTTCGACGCGGCGTGCCCAGGCAACCGCCTCGAGTCCGGTCGGGATGCGGCCGCCATTGATATGAACCTCCCAAACCTCGCGCCCATCGTGCTGTACTCGTTTGGGATCGATATTCACGACAATACATTGGCTGCCGAAACGTCGGGCCGCCTCCTCGACGAGCCCAGGATTCTCCACAGCAGCCGAGTTGATCGAGACCTTGTCACTGCCGGCCAACAGCAGTGAGCGAATGTCTTCGATCGAACGGATTCCACCACCCACGGTCAGCGGCATGAACACTTGTTCGGCCGTGCGGCGCACAATGTCGAGCATGATGTCACGCTGCTCGTGACTGGCCGTGATGTCGAGGAACACCAACTCGTCAGCGCCCTCGGCTTCGTACCGCGAAGCGACCTGAACCGGATCGCCCGCATCGCGCAAGTTGACGAAGTTCGTCCCCTTCACGACCCGACCTCGGTCGACGTCCAAACAGGGAATCACACGTTTGGCAAGCATGGCGGGCGGTGGGGTTCGAGCGGAGGGCCGGTGGCCAGTGGTCTCTCATGTTCCAGGCCACGATACCGGCCCAACTCGCTTGAGGGTCAACATTTATCGGCCGAATCATGTACTTTAAGCGCGCCGCGGGCCGTGGTCAAGCTGGTGAGAGGGATGCAGAGTGCGGAGGGGGAGAGTGCGGAAATACAAGCACGACGCGCAAGCGAGTGAGTTGGTGGGTGAGTAAGTACGGCTGCCGTGGACTCATTCGCTAGCGCGTCGTGCTAGTACTCAAGGCCTCAGCCGTCGATGATTCCACTTTGCGCCGGCAATTGGGCAGCGAATCGAGAAACGTACGGCCGTACGATTTGTTGGTGATTCGCGGGTCGAGAATCACGACCATGCCCCGGTCGCGGCGGCTGCGGATCAGACGGCCAAAGCCTTGCTTCAGCTTGATCACCGCTTCGGGCAACTGAAAGTCGCGAAACGGGTTTCCGCCGGCCGCGCGGATCGCCTCGAGCCGCGCCTCGATCAGCGGCAAGTCGGGCACACTGAACGGCAGCTTCGTGATGATCACGTTTTGCAGCGCGTCGCCCGGCACGTCCACGCCCTGCCAAAAGCTGTCCGTTCCAAACAGCACCGAGCGGGGATTCTTCTTGAAATTCTCCAGCAGCTGCGAGCGAGGCAGACCGTCGGCTTGGCTGTGCAGGCCGAGATTCTGCTGAGCAAGCCAAGGCGTAAGCCGCTCGGCCGTGAGACGCAGCATGGCATAGCTGGTAAAGAGCACAAAGGCACGGCCATCGGTTCGCGCGACGTAGCGCTTCACCATCTCAATGCACGCGCGTTCGTAAGCTTCACTTTTCGGATCGGGCATGCCCGAGAGAGTGATCAGCTCGACTTGTTTTGCATAGTCGAACGGGCTGCCAAGCAGCAAGGCGTCCGACTGCGTCAGACCGATGCGCGATTTGAGAAAATCGAACGACCGCTGCTTGCCGACGGCCAGGGTCGCGCTGGTAAGGATCACGCTGCCGACCTTGTCGAACAGATGTTCACGCAGTGCAGGACCGATGTTGATTGGCGATGCGCTGAGCAACGTGCGACGATAGCCGCGACGGTTTTTCGACTCTTCGATCCAATAGACGCTCTCAGCCTGGCTTTGCGTTCGCCACACTTCCAGATCGCTAGAGAGCGCCATGAGTCGATCGTGGGCGGATAGAAAATCCTGACGCTGGCTCTCGTCGCTTATTTTATTGCCTCGTATCTTGACCTGCTTGGCCAGCGCGGCCAGCGCGGGGCTCAGCGTATTCGGCACGATCTCCGCCTGGCTGACGCGGCCGTTCGACGGGCCACGTTCGGTGAGCCACTCGTGGACGTCGGCGAAAAAATCGTCGGCTCGCAGCCGACAGCGAAGTACTTGCTGTTGCGCTTCGCCGTCGCGATGGTGGACCAGGAGTCCCTTGTTCGTGCAGTCGTTGTAGAGGCGGCTCAAAACGTAGTCGATTTGCCCCGACGTGATGGTCACGCCGAGATGGGCGCCGGCAACCGATTCGAGCGTGTGCGCTTCGTCGATCACCACCACGTCGTAGTCGGGCAAAATGCTTGCGCCCTGCCGTCGCAAGGCGAGGTCGCTCATCAACAGCGCATGATTGACGACCAGCACTTGAGCGTTATGCACACGGCGACGAGCACGAAAGTAGAAACAGTCTTTGTACGTCGGACAGTTGCGGCCCATGCAGTTGCTGCTGTCGCTGGCCACCTCGGCCCAGACCGCGGGAAGCGGCTTTACGTCAATATCGCTCAGCGAGCCGTCGCCGCTCTTACGCGACCAGTCCTGCAACAACCGCAGCGTGTCAAATTCTTCGCTGTCGCGAAACAGGCTGTCGGACCGCTCAAAGGCGGTGTGCAGCCGGCGGAGGCTGATATAGTTCGATCGGCCCTTCACCAGCACGGCCGTGAACTCGCTCGGCAGGACGCTACGCAAAAGGGGCAGGTCTTTTTCCATCAGTTGCTCCTGCAAGCTGATGGTGTGTGTCGAGACGACGACTCGCATGGGCCGCTTGTTCTTCGATGCGTCGGTCGACAAGGCGGCTTTTTTCGTGACTGCCAAGATCGCCGGTACGAGATAGGCGAAGCTCTTGCCGACGCCGGTACCTGCCTCGACGATCAGATGTTTCCGATCGGCGATGGCCGTGGCGACCGCTTGGGCCATCTCGATCTGTTGCGGCCGGTGCTCGTAGTGCGGCAGCCGGGCGGCAATGCGTCCTTGTGGGCCGAGAATGTCGATCGCAGTGGGCATGGAAGGATCAAGGGCGAGGAGTCGAGGGTCGAGAGATTCAGGACCGTCAACGTATCATCTTGCCGGCCAGACCGAAAGGATGGATCGCGCCGGCCGCATGTGGTACGATCCGGCAACTCCAGGCAGCGGGCAGGAAAATGATCTACCTCTAGAAAGCACCCCGGCTGCTTGAGATAGATATGCGTGCTGGTAAGTTGTTTTGCCGCACCTACCTTCTCGCGAACCACATGTAGGAACTTTCCCGAAGGAACTGCCATGCCCATCGAATTTCACTGCACCGCCTGCAACCAGTTGCTACGTGTGCCGGACGACACAGCAGGCCGCAAGGCCCAGTGCCCCGGCTGTGACGCGGTTCTGGATATCCCGTCGGCGACCGCACGGCCCGCGCCCGCAGAGCCCCCGCCCGCGCCAATTATCGGCGGCTCCGCTTCGCCCGAACGTGATAGCCCGTTTCCGTCGCCGGGAGCGGAAAACACCGGGCCGATCTCGGGTAACGGTTTTGGTGTCTATCGTGACAGTGAACTGGCGAATCGGGTAACCCGATTTGGTGGAGCGATTGTAGACGGCTTGATACTCGCACCGGCGATCGTGCCAATAATTATTGTGACCGCTATTATGGCAAATGCTGATCCAGAGGATCCAGAGAGCGGCCTGCTCATGATGGCCGGAATCATGTTGTTGTGCGTACTCGGTGTCTTGGCGATCTCGATCTTTCAGTGGTATCTGATTTCCACGACAGGCCAGTCGATTGCCAAGAAACTGCTGGGCATGCGCATCGTCCGAGCAGAGACCGGCGAACTGCCGGGATTTGTGTACGGCGTCGTTCTACGGCTTTGGGTGCCGGCGTTTATCGGAATGATCCCGTGGATCGGCGGATTTTTTGGTTTAGCCGATGCGCTTTGGATTTTTGGCGAGCAACGCCGCTGTGTTCATGATCACATTGCCGGCACGATCGTGATCAAGGTGTGAACAACCGTAGCGTTCATTGCTAAAAACTCACCGTGGCTTCGCCGTAACGAGGCCATCGTCGGGGCTGCTGGCCGTGGCGTAGAGCTTCTTCGGGATGCGGCCTGACAGATAGGCCAGACGGCCGGCCTGCGTGGCGTAGCGCATCGCATGGGCCATGCCGAGTATATCGCGGGCGTGGGCGATGCCCGTGTTCAAGAGTACGCCGTCGACGCCCAGTTCCATGGCGATCGTCACATCGCTGGCCGTGCCGACGCCGGCGTCAACGATCACCGGATAGTCGGGATCGTCTTCTTTGAGATATTCCAGGCAGATACGGATGTTGTTCGCGTTGAGTACGCCCTGGCCGCTGCCGATCGGGCTGCCGGCCGGCATCACGCTGGTCGCGCCGGCCTGTTTGAGTTGTCGGGCGACGATCGGATCGTCGGTCGAGTAACAGAGAACTTGAAACCCTTCGTCAACCAGCCGCGCGGTCGCTTCAAGCGTGGCAACCGGGTCGGGCAACAATGTTTTCTTATCGGCCAACACTTCCAGCTTCACCCAATCGGCGCCGGGGTTTTCGATGCCTTCGAGAATCTCGCGGCCCAAGAGCGCCGTGCGGACCGCGTCGTCGGCCGTGAAGCAGCCGGCCGTGTTGGGCAGCAGCGTGTAACGGTTGGTATCGAGGAAGTCGAGCAAGTTGTTTCCGTCGGCGTCGATGAGCCGTTCGCGACGCACAGCCACGGTCACGCAATCGGTGCCCGAGGCGTCGAGCGCGTCGCGCATCAACTCGTAACTGGCGTACTTGCCCGTGCCGACGATCAGCCGGCTGCCGAGCGTGTGGGTGCCGACTTGCAGCGAGTTGGTGTCCGTTGTTTGCGTCGCCATGCTGTTGCTATCCTCCGCCGACTAAGGTCACTACTTCCAAGGCGTCGCCCGGGCTCAAGATCGTTTCGGCATGTCGGCTGCGCGGCACGATTTTGAGATTGAGCTCCACCGCCATGTGCCGCACGGACAGCCCCAGGTCGGTGAGCAGTTGCTCGACCGTCGCCCGATCGTCAACATCGCGGGCTTGTCCGTTGACTTGGATTTGCACAGAAAACAGTCTTGGGTGTGATGTAATATTTGTCCGAGAAAACGCCGTCATTCTAGGAATGTCGCCGAGCGGTGACAAGGTGCTCAAAATAGCAGACGCGTTTTCGAACACAATTGTGGATAGCCACAGAAACGCAAAAAACAGAGAGAATAGCCGCCGATTGAACCAGCAAAAAGTGTTGCACCGGGTCGGGTAGCGTACTACAATCATCGTCATCGGTTGGGAACTATACACTTAATGAACCGTCTGGAATTGGTCAATCAATCGTAGCTAGAGCAGATACCGCTTGAGTGCAGAGCTAAAACAGCCGTTTGGTGCTGAAATAGCAGATCGGATACCGGAACATGTGTGTGCGACTCGCACTATGCCGCTGAACCCCATGGGTGGAGACATGCCGCATCCTGTTGACCGCGTCATCGTATTCGCCGGTTCCACCATGGAAGCGGATCTCGTCAAACTACATCTGCATGAGCACGGGATCGAGGCAGTCCTTGAGGACGAGCACATTGGCACGATCGCTCCTTATGCAGCCGCCGCTGGTGGCGTCGGGGCTGTCAAAGTGGCTGTTTCCGTCGTCGACGAACCCAAAGCAAGGGAGTTGATCGAGCGTCATCAGCGGAAGGCATAGCAAATCGATCAACCGGTGCGGGAACTGTGTTGGATGTCGGCGAGGCCGCCGACGCTAAAAGAGTACAATGCGCGTGGGAAAATAAATGAGCGGCGAATCGGTGATGACCAGCGAAGAGCTTGTGCCGGACGAGGTGATTCCGCACAAACATCTGCCGCCGCTCCGCTATCGTGATTTGCCCGAGGCAATTGTCTGGCGAAAGATGATCGGGCCCAGCATTATGCTGGCCGGGCTGTCGCTAGGGTCAGGCGAATTCGTGCTCTGGCCGTACATCACCTACAAGGCCGGCTTCATCTTCTTTTGGGCCTGTGTCTTGGGCGTGATCACGCAGTATTTTCTGAACATGGAAATCGAACGCTGGACACTGGCCACCGGCGAGAGCGCCATCACGGGATTCTGTCGGATGAGCAAACAGTGGGCGTGGATCATGCTGCTGCTAAACATGATCCCCTGGGCATGGCCCGGCTGGGCAACCGGTGCGGGAACCATCCTGAGTTGGCTCCTCTTCGGTCCGGAAGAAATTGTGCAAGACGGTCAGGTGACGTTTCATGCCCGCTACGTGCCGGCGCTGGGCATCGCCGGATTGCTTCTGATCGGCATCATCCTGACGGCTGGGCCGGTTGTTTACAACACGGTGGAGAAGATTCAGACCTTTCTGGTCGGTTTAATCCTGGTACTGGTCGTGGTTATCTCGGCCGTGGTGATTCGCTGGGACAGCGTCGTGGCGATGGCCGCCGGCGCGGTGAACTTTGGCAACATGCCCGATGCCGAGACAACGGGGCTTGGCCTGATGACGCTGCTCGGTGCGTTGGCGTTTGCCGGAGCGGGCGGGACCATGAACCTCGGTCAGAGCAACTTCATCAAAGACAAAGGTTGCGGGATGGGCAAGTATATCGGGCGGATCACCAGCCCGATCACCGGCCAGGAAGAGGCGATCGCCGACGTGGGATTCCACTTCAAGCATACCGACGAGAACATGCGACGATGGCGGCAATGGTGGTGGGCGGCAAACATCGAACACTTCTTCAGTTTCTTTGTGACATGCTTGGTGTGCCTGTGCCTAATGGCGTTGATCGCGTACTCGCTTTGCTATGATTCGAGCGGCGCAGTGAAGGGGGACATGGACAAGTATGGCGGCGGAATGGATTTTGTCTGGGGCCAGGCGACGGCTTTGGCCGCTCATCCGCTGGGCGGACTGCTGAAGACGGGCTTTCTAATCATGGGCGTGGCGATCCTGCTGACGACGGAGCTCGGTGTGCTGGACGTCGTCGCGCGAATTTCAACCGACATCGTCAAAGTCAATTATCTGCGCAACAACGAATTTTGGTCGCTTAGCAAACTGTACTATCTGTTCCTGTGGGGCGAGATTCTGCTGGGCGTGGTGATTCTGCTGATCCCGAATCTCGATCAACCGATGTTTCTGTTGATCACTTCAGCGGCGATGAACGGCTTCGTGATGTTTTTATACTCATTGCTGCTGTTGTATATGAACAACAAGGTCTTGTCGCGCAGTTTGTCGATGAGCCCGGTGCGTTTCGTCGCCTTGGTGTGGTCGTGTGCGTTTTTTGGTTACTTCAGCGTTCAGGCGCTTCGGCTGAGTGTGATTCCGTATCTGCAATCGGTGGTTGGATCTTAGCGTGGTAGGCTGTGGCACTCGGCGTTGTTCGGGACTGGGCTTTTCGGGGCTGGCGGACTCGGCTAAAAGCATAACGAGTGCTAGACGATGACGCTCACTAGCTCTTGGAAGTCGGGATCGTTGCGGAGCGGGTCGAAGTCGGGTTCGTCGTAGACGAGGTCGCGATAGTCGGCGTCGATAGTCAGCGCCTGGGCCAGATAACGAAGCACCCGACGGCGATCGCCGGTCAAACTGCAATAGCAGGAGAGGTTGTAGTAAAGAATGGCTTCGCTCGGATCGACCTCGAGCGCGTTTTCGAGCGCCTCGATGGCCTGATCGATCTTGCCGGTCCGCTTATGGCACCAAGCCAATGCCAAGAGGACGTGAATATCGTCGGGCACGGCCTTGGCCGCGCGCTGGAGATAGTCAACCGCTTCGGCGTAGCGTTCTAATGCGCGATACGCCTCACCCAGTAGGTGATTGATCTTGCCGTCGCGCTGGTGAAGTGTGAACTCGGCCAGCGACTCGAGTGTGTGCTCTGGCATCCCCAGTTCCAGGTAGCCTTCAGCCTGGCGGATGATTTGCTCGCGGCGGATACGCTCTTCGGGCGACATAATTCTTGCGCACACAGGTGGTTCGCGAGTTTTTGAAAAAGAACACGGACAAGCGCCCACCGGCTCGCGACACAGCGCAAGCACGGGACTATCTCTATTCTACCCGGCGAAAAGACAACCTCCAAATCACGCGTTCACTTTAGTGCGCAAAGTGGGGCAGCCTAATCACTAACGGCCCCATGGCAAATGGCGTGGACATGTGGATTAGACAGGCCAGGCAAGGGGCGCGGCGGAACGGATGCTACGCGAGAAGCCAAGAGAATCGCGCCCGAAGCCCAGGGATGGCCCTCCCTGAGCTGTTAGCAGTCTGTTGAAAAAGGGCCCTGGACTTTTAGGATTCCTGAGCCTCGTTGTAATAATCGAGCAGCGTCTTGGCGGGTGCGGTCATGTTGAGAACCGGGGCGAAGTCGGCGAAGTCGGTGTCGATCTGTTCGAGCAAATCCAAGATGGCAGGGCACTGTTCGTTCTTGATCTGTGCATAGGCAGCTTCGAACTGGTCCACTTCGGTCCAGGTTTCGTCGCTCGACGACGGCAATAGTGCCGAGAGCGCCACGGCCAACTGGTCGGGTTGGGCATCACCCTGCGCCAGCACCGCCTCGATGTCGGTGTGGCCGCTGATGAGTCGGGCGAAATCGGCGGGCAGATTCCAAGTTTGGGCAATTTCGGTGGCGGCATCAGCATGGGTCCAACCGAATTTTTCCCGTTCCAGCTCAGAAAGCTTTGCCCCGTCGGTGGCTCGCTTCTCGAACAGTTCGGAATACTCTTGGGGAAGTTCCTTGGCCAGTAGCGGCACAGCCATGTCCTGCAACAGGGCGGCAGCGAATGCTTCCTCGGCATCTTTCAGGCCGAGCGCTTTACCGAGCGCGCGAGAAAACAGGGCACGCGAAAGCGAGTCTTGCCAGAGCCGCTTGACGTCCAGCGCACCACACTTGGGGTTCGGCATCAAGCTGAACACGTCGCTCCAGAGGGCGAAGTTTTTGATCGTGCGAATCCCGACCAGCGTGATGGCCAATTTCACCGTGGCGATCTCGCGGGAGAAGCCAAAGTACGACGAGTTGACGAATTGCAAGACTTGGCTGGTCAGACCGGGATCGGCTTCGATCGTTACGGCAAACTCGGCCGGTCCGTTGTCCGGATCCTTGGAAAGATCAAGCAAACGAATCGCACTCTGCGGAAGTGCCGCCAATTGTGCGCCTTTGAGAACCTCGTGTAAATCAACTGTGGGGTTGACCGTTGTATTCGCCATCGTCGCCTCGGTGCCAAATCAAATATGGGTGAATGTTGAGCAGTGGAGCCCCGCAAACATCGTGCTTGGAGAACGCCAGTTCTGGGGCATAGTGATCCCTATGTCCCAGTTCACTGTGAAAACCTAGATCACTGCCGGTGCCTAGGCAAATGAGGGGGGGGTCGCAATCTGTGGTGTTTTTTCGCGGCATGTCCGGGCCAGGCCGGTTGTACCGACGCACCCTCGTTGATGAGGCGGGGCGGCCGGATGCAAAGCGCCAAGCTTATGAGCGGCCGGCACTTAGGGCGACCGGTGGTGAACCGGACAGCGGGACTGGAACGTTAGTTGCAGATATCCTGAACATCGAGTTGGTGACAAGCAACCGTCAAGCTGTTATTACAAGAGTACTGGGAGGTCGGAGCCGTGCGACTGGTCATCGGGTTTTCGTTGATTTTATGGGGAATCGGCTCTCTGGCTTGCCAGGTGGAAGGAACACCCATGAGCAAGGCAGCCACGAGCAGGGCAACCGTCACGATCGACGGTCATTGGGTACGAACGGCAGACGGTTGGGAAAAGACCGGCCAATGGACGCTCGGCCCACAACATGCGCCGACGCTGCATCCACTGGTGGTGGCATCGCTGGAAGGGATGTTTTCTCTCCTATCGCTGATCGCTTTCTGTCCGACAGGCCAAGCCGAGGTAACTGCCGGCACGGGTAACACATGGGGCTCCTTCCGGCGAGTCGTCCGCTCGCAGCTATTGGCAACGGCCAGCGGCCATTGACCCGAATACAGCATCTCGGCGCCGTCGACTGATGTTCCCTTCATGCACCACCCGCCCGCATTTGGAAGCACGTGCGGCTGCTGGGTCACTAGCGCGGGGACAAGCCCCGCGGCTCGCGTTTCTTTTTGCTTCGTCAGCAGCCGAGGTGCTGACTGAGGCCCCGGCAGAATTTTTCTAGAATTCTTGCACGAAATGTGTGGGCAGATGCCACTAAATAAAAGGTGGCCCGCCCGCGCGTTTTGAAGCCAGTCCCGATTTTCGAAAAGGCAATACCATGCGACTCACATTACGAACCATGCTGGCCTATCTGGACGACATTCTTGAACCGGAGGACCGGGAAGAGATCGGGCAAAAAATTAAGGAGAGCGAGTTTGCGACGGAATTGGTCCATCGAATGCGGGATATGATGGGTCGGTTGCGACTCGGCGCTCCGCCGGTGCTGGGCCGTGGCATGGGGCAGGACGCGAACACGGTGGCCGAGTACCTGGACAATTCGTTGGCTCCGGAACGGGTGGCCGATTTTGAGCGAGCCTGCTTGGAATCGGACATCCAACTGGCCGAAGCAGCCGCCTGCCACCAGATTCTGACGCTGGTGCTGGGCGAAGCGGCGGAAATTGATCCGGACATGCGGACGCGGATGTACGCGATTTGTGAACAGGCCGAGCAGATACTGCAACGTCGTGCCGACCTGCCGCACGGCGTGGCCGCCGCCCAGAGCGTGGCGAATGAGACATCTCGCCGACAGAAGCCTGAAGTACCCGATTATTTGCGCGAGTCGGCCCGGGCAAGAAAACGGCGTGTGCTGGCGATGCTGATCGTGGCGGCGACCATTCTCGCGGTGGCGGCATTCTTTGATCCGCTCGGACTGCTGACCGGCGGTGAGGGTGGGAACGTGGCAGATCGTGGCCAGATGGCGAACGATCCTGCGCCGCTTGACGATGCTGCGCCGCCAAAGGTTGAGACGGAAGCAAAGGTTGAAACGGTGCCCACGGAACCGACTTCACCGGCTGACGTCGCTTTGGTAGAGCAGAGCGAACACACCCCTGCCCCGGCAACCGAACCACCGGCTGCGATCGAGCCAATGGACGAGCCGTTGGAAGGGATATCTGCCAAAATTCCGGTCGACAACGATGGGGACGCCGAAACAGACGGGTCGATCGAGTTACCACCGGACGATGAGTTATCGGACGAGGTGGCTGATGCGGCCGTGGATGGGACCGAGACGTCGCCGCCGGTCAACGAGACGCTGGTCGGCACGTATGGCGATCAGAAGCTGATTCTGCTTCGATACGAGAACGAAATCAGTGAATGGCGGCGACTGCCAACGCGGGCCGCGGTGCATGCCAAAGACCGTTTGTTGGCGTTGCCGACTTTTCGGCCGAGTATTTCACTAGGCAACGGGGCCCTAGTCGAGATTATCGGCGGAACACTGATCGTGTTTCCCCGACGCACTGAGCCGCAAACGATCGACGTGACCTATGGTCGCGTCATCGTGACGAATACGACGCCTAACGTGGTACGGCTTGTGTTATTAGGGTTGGCAGCCGACCGCGCGACGGTGGATTTGCTGCCGCAGGCCACGTTGGCGATCGATGTTCGCCGCCACAACATTCCCGGTGCCGACCCCCGGCTGGAATCTGGAACGGTCACGTCCCAAATCAACGCGGTGAGTGGAACCATCGATTGGGGTGACGGCGACGACCAGCGGCGGTTCGAAGCGCCGGATGTTTGGTATCTCCAATCGGGAACTCTCCGAGCATCTGACGAGGCCAGCGACGCGCCCGTCTGGACACAGGGAGAACGCCTGAACAAACTCGACCAATTGGCATCCTTTACATTAGAGCAAACGATGGAGTTAAACCGATCGGCTCGCCTGACTTTGCGAGAGCTGATGGAAGGACGTAGCAAGGAAGAAGTACGATCGCTCGCTGCACGTTGCAGTCTGTACGTCGGCGAGTTCGAGCCCTTCGTCGAGGCGTTGAGTGACTTGGAGATTGCGCCGGCCTGGCGACCTAAGCTGATCGAAGCGCTGCGCGGCGCCATGGCATTGGGGCCAGACGTGGCCGAGCAGATTCGGCTGGCGTTTGTGCAGGCTCGCGGCGAACAGGATGGAGAAGCGTTGTACGAGTTGTTGTGGCGATACACCTCGAAACAATTGGAAGAAGGCCAGAAGCAGCAGTTGGTGGAGTACTTGCAACACGATCGTCTCGAATTCCGTTTACTCGCCCTGTGGAACCTTTTTGAGTTCACCGGCCAAGGCTCCACGGATCGGTTGCCCGACCCAGAGGCCAATCGGCAACAATTGGTCCGGCGGTGGGAAGATCGTCTGAAAGAGGGGCGTGTTGTTCCCAAAGCACAGGGAAAGTAGCCAGCAGGCTGAATCCGGCCTCCGGTGTCGGTTTCTCACTGCCCACGAAGCAATCTTGATCTGGTTGTCCGCCATAACCGCTGGCCCTGCGGTCTGTTACCTCGAACCCGCGTGGTGGCGCGATTGCCCCCTTTCGCCTGGCCCCTTTCGCCTAGCTTGCGAACGAATAGACTACTAGGGGCGTATAGTCTACGGTCGGTGACAATTTCGCCTTGGATGCGTTTGTCGGCCGGCGGCGAAGCGGGTAGAATGGCTTCTCTTACGGCGGAACATCTGAAATCCGCCCACCACGGAGTAAAAGCCTACCACCTCTGGTTAGCAGAATGGAGTCCGTTACGGTGCAGATTAACGTATCGACGCGTCATGGTCATTTGAGCGAAGCATCTCAGGATAAGATCCGAGCCAAGGTCGAGAAGCTGTCACGTATTTTTGAGCGATTGACCTCGATTGGCGTGACCATTGATCTTAGTGATGAGGAGAATCCGAGCGTCGACTTAAACGTTTCAGCTGAGCACAAGCACGATTTTGTGGCGTCGGATCGGACCGCCAATTTGATGAGTTCGGTCGATCATGTCATCCACAAGATGGAACACCAGTTGCGTAAATACAAAGAGAAGGTCCAGGAACGGCATCGAAATTCTGGATCAAAACATCAAGAAGCCCCGGTTGATCATAAGGCGAGAGATCTGTGACCGGCAGAAACGTAAGTTTCAGAACAGTGTTTTTGCCGGCTCAGACTCGTCGCAAGGCATGGTGTCAGGGCAATGACGGACCTCCGTCATGCAGAGAGCACCTCGGTTCGGGCAAGCGGACGGACGAATTTAGAAAGGGTTAAGGACGAGTATGAAGTTTGCTAACTTTATGAGTCGCAAAGCCATTCGGCCAACATTAAAAGCAGCGGAAAAAGCGGATTTGATTCGTGAGATGACCGGCGCATTGCAAGAGGCCGGAGAATTTGCGGAGGAAGAACATGCAAGCATCGTCAAGGCGATCCTCAAACGGGAAGAATTGGGCAGTACGGGTATTGGTCGTGGAGTGGCCGTGCCGCACACCAAACATCCCAGCGTGGATAAACTGATTGGGACGGTCGGGGTGAGCCCCGAAGGTGTGGACTTCAATAGTCTTGATGGCGAAAAGGTTCATCTTTTCTTTTTGCTGATATCGCCGCCAGACCGCCCGGGGGATCACCTGCGTGCGTTGGAGAACATTTCGCGGCAGCTGCGCGACGACACGTTTTGCAAGTTCCTCAAGCAGAGCAAGACGGTCGAGGATATCCAACAATTGCTGGATGAAGCCGACAACAACCAATTTGGTTAAGGCAGATAATTGGAAAACAATAATGGTGGTGGCCGATGAGCGAGTCGAAGCTTTCACGCAGGGTAGCTATCCGCAATTCGCAAGGATTGCATGCGCGCCCCGCGGAAATGTTTGCCCGGCTTGCTTCACAATTTGATGCGGCCATCGAGGTGGTTAAGGAAGGTCAACGAGTTGACGCGAAGAGCATTCTGCACATTTTGACGCTGGGGGCCGAGCAAGGTCAGGAGTTGTTGATCGAGGCAACCGGACCCGATGCGCAAGATGCACTCGACGCTCTCGCCGAGTTGACCGAAAACGAATTCGCGTTGGAACCAAATGAGAATCAGTCGAGTTGACCTCGCCGGCGCCGCTTTTCGGTGCCGGTGCGCGAGGCTTGAGCTGTGACCAGAAAAGTCGGTGGCGTGAAGGTCGACGGGCCCGTTGGGTTCGGAGGGCCTCGGTTGATCGCCGCGGTGGGCTGAGTTGTTGTTCAGTCGGCCGGCGGAATGGTCCCGGAGCGTATCGCTGCCGCACGAGAGTCACATGCAACAACTAGAAGGAATCGCCGTTTCGCCGGGTGTGGCGATCGGTGAGGCGCTGGTGATGGACAACGAGGGATTCCGCATCCCCCGGCGGTTCGTTGCGCGCGATGTGGTCGACCATGAGCTGGAACGGCTCGATCGGGCCATCAATACGACCGCCGAAGAGCTCGACCGCAATCGGGCAAGCGTGGCCGAACAACTGGGCGACCAGTTGGCCGCTATCTTTTCCGCTCAGTTGCAGATGCTGCGCGACAACCGTTTGCACAGTGAGTTGGAGGAAATGATCCGCCAGCGACACTATTCGCCCGAGTACGCAGTCAGTCGTGCGCTGCGGCGATATGCCAAAGTGTTCGAATCGCTCGAAGGCTCGATCACCGAACGGGCGAACGATATCTACGATATCGAAAAGCGGCTGCTGCGGCATCTACTGGGCCGGCAACGCGAGGAGATTTCGCAATTGACCTCGCCCGTGCTCGTGTTGGCCCACAATCTCACGCCGAGCGAAACAGCGAATCTGAACCCAAAATTCGTTCGCGGATTTGCTACGGAAATCGGCGGGTCGGGTAGCCATACCGCGATTGTGGCCGAGGGACTTGGCATTCCGGCCGTGGTGGGAACCGGCTCGTTTCTGTCCGACGTGTCGGGCGGTGAAACAGTGATTCTCGATGGCGATCGCGGTCTGGTGATCCTCGATCCGGACGAAGAGACCATCGCCCAGTACCGGCATGAGGCCGAAGAGCAGCGCCGCCTGGCCGTGAAACTTGCCCAACTGAGCGATCTGCCGGCCGAAACGCTTGACGGAATACGGATCGAATTGTCGGGCAACATCGAGTTTCCCTACGAAGTGGAACAGTTGCAGCGGCACGGCAGCGACGGCATCGG
>Ga0310123_10001164_pt1 | contig 22393 bp, 20 predicted proteins | sample CB6_AW_1057_MG_FD_203505 | JGI IMG/M metagenome (GOLD analysis project Ga0310123, IMG submission 203505) | Marine microbial communities from Western Arctic Ocean, Canada - CB6_AW_1057 | ecosystem: Environmental > Aquatic > Marine > Oceanic | place: Canada: Western Arctic Ocean | collected... | reverse complement strand
GGATCGTGTCGATACCGCGCTTTGTTACATCGTCGAGCGCGCGGGTGGACAACCGCTCGGACCACGTCAAGATCGTGGCAAGTGGGTTGTTCAGCTCATGCGCTACACCCGAGACTGTCTGGCCCAGCGCCGCGAGCTTCTCCGCCTGCGAGAGTTGGTGATACAGATCGCGGCCTTGGTCCTCGAGTCGTCTCCGCTCGCTCACGTCTCGCATGAGTGCCACCAGTTGGTGATCCTGGGTGGCGTCTCCAGGCGACAGGTGAGCGGTGACCTCCACCCAAAACGGTGTGTCATCCGCCCGACGGAGCCGAAGCACGTAGTCCGAAACCGCGCCGTCTCGCTCGAGCCGATCAAGAAGCGCCGTGCGCGCATCGGCGTCGACGAAGCGCTCTGGCTCGAACGGCCGCACAGCACTCGCTTCAGCGTCCGGTGGATGGCCGAACATGAGCTTGAGATGGGGGTTCGCGGCGACGGTCGCGTCGTTGCGGGCGTGCAGGGTCCCTATGTAGATGCCCTCGTGTACCGACTCGAACAGCCGGCTCAGTGCGTCGGACGGTGGAGAGGAGGACACTCCCCTACTCAGCGGGCGGGGCGGGCGTCGGGGTCATACGAGGGCTCGTTTCGTACTTCGCTTCGATGGCGGTACGGATGTCGCCGACCGATGCGCCAGACGCATGGAGCTGTTGGGCAGAGTGGGCCACATCGACGCACACGATACACGACATCCCATGCGTCTCCCACTCCCGCACCGAGCCGTCTGCATGACGAGACGACACGAAGCAGTCTGCATTCCGGCTGTGACCGGCCGTCTCACATCCGCAAAAGCAGGGCACATACTCCAGGACCTCTGGATGGAGTGCCGCGAACTCGTAGGCCGAGTTGATCACCTCGGGTGACCGGGGTATGAGATTGGGGACCGTCGGGAGCGGCGGAAACTGTGCGTTGGCCGGTGGTTGTGGCGACGCAGGTTCTGTCGCGATAGGTGCGGGCGGGCGCTCTACGGCCTTCGCCGTTGTCTCGGTCGTGGGGGCGGCCGTGTCCCCCGAAGACGATGTGTACAGCATGACGGCGGCCGCGACCACCAAGGCCGCCAGCCCGCCGATTAGCACCCAGGGCGGACCACTGGCGCCGGATCTCGGTGCCGGAGTCGAACCCATCTCTCGTCGCATCTTTTTTGAGATCATTTCGCCATTTTATATCAAACCGTTTGTCGCACCCCGTGATGTGGATCACTAGGATTTCCAGACGGATCCGCCGGTTTCTTATGCCTTCCCGTCCCCTCCAGCTCTCTCATGTCAAGATCCCAAGCCGATCTGCCGATTGCCAGAAGCAGAAAGCTATGAAACGGCCCTCGCGCAACGACGTTACGATGCTGATTGGAATACTCATAGCCCTCCTGGTTATGTTCCAGCGGCCGATTCAGTACTCCATCCAGATTGGAAGAGACTTCGGAGGACCGCTACGGGCTCGCGTTTCTGCCTGGACTGGCGGTGCTGTGCGTCGTCTTGTCGGGGCATTTCATCCTCAACAGGCTCAGCAGCGCCGCGACACGCCGACAGAACGAGCAGACCTCCCGGCTCGTCGTGCTGGGACAGGCGTTGGCGAAGGCGGGGACCATGACCACGCTGCGAAACCGGCTTCGACAATACCTACCGGAAGCGGCAGGGGTCGACGGCGCGTGGGCTGTCATCCGTGTCGACGAACGATGGGTGGCTCTCACGGGAAGTATGCCGAGCCGGCCGGAGGTGGCGGCGGAGGAACTGATTGCCAGGGCCGACCGCGTCTGCGATCGTGACGCCTCCGATTTTGACTCGGTGCACGGAGTCGAGGCCGGCGGTCATATCTGCTTTCGGATGACGGTCGGCACTCATGGAGTCGGAGTGCTAGGGGCTCCCATGCCTGCCGAGGGTGTCAGGGACCTGAGACAGCGACTTGCGTCGGTGTCCGCAGTCCTCGCCGTTGCCGTTCACAACGTGCAACTCGTCAACGAGATTGACGAGAACGGCGTGCTGGACGGGCTCACCGGGTGTTTCAATCGAACCCAGGGTATGAGGGTCATGGACGCGGAGCTGCAGCGCGGGAAACGACAGAAGGCCGACGTCACCCTCCTCATGATGGACTTGGACTACTTCAAGTCCGTCAACGACGAGCACGGGCACCTCTGTGGCGATGCGTTGCTCACCGCTGTCGGGAAGGAGATGCACAAGCAGCTGCGAAACAGCGACGTCAATATTCGCTACGGGGGAGAGGAGTTCGTGGTAATGCTTCCAGACACGCCCATTGCCGGCGGCTCCCACGTCGCCGAGATCCTGAATCGGGAGCTCGGGAAGATCAGCCTCTCGTGGGAGGGAGAGGACGTTTCGACCACGGTGAGTGTTGGCGTCGCCGTGGCCCGGGCTGGAGAACTCGACCGGCGGACCCTCATTGGACGAGCCGATGCCGCGCTCTATCGCGCCAAGCGGGAAGGCCGAGACCGCGTGTGTATCGACCCGCGCTCGCTAGAGGATCATCCGTCTCTCGATGCCGACGGACGTCCGGCTGTCGTCGCGACTGGGCCCGTCGCGGTCGAGGCGGGTCGGAAGGTTCTGGGCTAGGCACTCTCTTTTCGCGGTCCCAGCGCGAAACGCATCGTGCCCTCGAGGACCCGCGTGTCGCCAACTCGAGCCCACCCCTTGAGCTGACCCATTCTGCTGCGTAGTCGATCGACGGTTGCCTCGATCACGACGACATCACCTGGACGAACGGGCTGTAGAAACCTGAGGCGCTCAATCCCGAGGAAATAGGGGAGTTTCTCGCGGTTCTCAGGTTTCGCCAGGATGAGGATCGCGCCGACCTGAGCCACGGCCTCCGTCAGAATGGTCGGGGGCAGCACCGGCAACTCACCCGCTCTGTGGGCCAGGTAGCGTTCGTTGAGCGAGACGTTCTTGACGCCGACGATACGCTTGTCCTCCTCGAACTCCGTGATCTTGTCGACCAGGAGAAAGGGATATCGGTGCGGGAGGATACGCTCGATGGCGGCGTTATCGAGTGGAAGTGTGAGGTCCGTGGCCACGGGCCACTGAGTATAGTCGGTCGCTCGGAATCGCCTTTACCCCACGGACGGAATGCGGCGATGCCAGCGCCTGCCTGAGTGAACGCATCCCGTTGACTCCGCGCGACCACTCATATGGATTATCAAATACCGTACCGACGCGGGGACCCCAAAGAACTGCCACTTTGCCGCGATCGTTGATCCCGACGTCCTGTGCCGGGGACCGTTCGGTGACCTCAGAATGGGACTCAAGACCAAACTCCAGACACGACCGTCATACAACTTGGGAGGACAAAGAACTGATGAGAGTCGCATGGAACGAGAGAACAGACCGGCAGTGGGTGGGGCTGGTGGTAGTCGGTGCCCTTATTCTTACAGGGGTGGCCTTGCTTCAGGGCGTCATCGCTGCGGAGCAACCCGAGACCGAAACCCAGCGTTTGGAGCCTGAGCGTCACGACGTCGCGCTTCAGGTGCTGTCAGGTGCGAGGGGCAGCCGGATCGGCGTCTCTATCGAGGAGGTCGAGGCGTCTGAGGCGTCCGGAGCCCCGAACGAAGGGGCCTATGTGAACGACGTACGCGAGGGCACCCCAGCGGCCGACGCCGGCTTCGAAGCGGGTGATGTCGTCGTGGAGTTCGATCGTGAGCGCGTAAGGAGCGCAACCCAGCTTGCGCGGTTGGTCCAGGAAACACCCCCTGGTCGTGAGGTGTCGGCGACCGTCATGCGCGACGGCGTTCGTCTGACACTTGCGGTGACCCCGGAGCCTGCTCCAGGCTGGATGTCGAGCATCGAGCCGCATCTGCCCCACGCCCGGAACCTTGATCGCGACTGGTCCGCGTACTTGCCCAATATCGACCATACGCGACGCGACCTGCGAATGGCGATCCCGCGCGGCCCCTGGGGTCTCTACCATTCGGGCGAATACTTCGGGAGGGAGCCAGCCCGATTGGGCGTAGAGGTTGCGTCGATCAGCTCGCAGCTGGCCGAGTACTTTGGCGTGGAAGAAGGCGTGCTCGTGGCGACCGTGGAGTCAGACTCTGTCGCCTCCGCCGCTGGTCTGCAGGCCGGAGACATCATTACGGCTATTAACGCGGAGGCCGTTGATGGGCTAAGCACGCTCCGACGGCACGTGGCCACGCTCGAGCCTGGCGACACGTTCACGATCGCGATCACGCGCGACGGTCGCGAGGTGAGGCTGGATGGCCAGATCAAGGAGGTACGGCCACGGCGTCTGCACGGCCAAGAAGCTATCTAGCTTTACTAGCCGACGGCGTGGGTTGTTCGGTCGACCTCGATCTCGTCCACTTCCGCTTCCTCCTCCGCGTCAGGTGACGCTTGAAGAGGATCGGCGGTCACGAACGTGGCCAGCTGAGCGGCCAGAATCGAGGCTGTGGCCTGGACGGCCTCGCTCGTTTCCCACCCCCGGGCGACTTCTACCGAGAGCACCCCGACAGACGAGGTCTCGGGTGAAGCCGCGAGAAGCGGAACTGCCATCGCGCCAGGGAGGTCAGCCTCGCTGGGGACGGTCTGGAGCTTGGCAGTGCGATACGCTGCAGCGGTCGCGTTGTCGCTCTTGCACGAGACGCGACCGAGTCGAGAGAGCTGGTTCGCGGTGTAGCCATAGCTGGTTGCCGCCCGTAGGGCGGTGCCGCTTTCATCGCGGACCCACAGGATAAGACCGGAAGCGTTGAGCACCTGACTGGCACGAGCCAGGACGCCGGTGAGCTCAGTGCCGTCCGACAAACGACCGAGGTCGGTACACACGTCGGCCGCTAGCCTCAGGTCTGGAACGATCGATTCCGGCTCGGAAGAGGCTGCCACCGTACCCTCGGGCGGGCTTGGGTTCGACCCCAGAGGGGTGAGCATCACATCCAGAGCCGGTTCAGGTTCGAAGGCCGAGCTATCCGATTCCTCTCCAAACGACAGCGCCTTCGCTGGCGGGGATGGAAGCAAGAGCAGCGCTATCAGCAGTGCGACGACGCACATCACGGTGACAGTCGCCACCTGCGTCCGACGACGTTCATCCTGCTGGATGGCGCTCGCCTCGCGCTCGAGGCTTCGCGCCAACTCGAGGTGACTCCCCGCGCGCCGTGCCAGGTCGCGACCATCGGAAAAGACGAGGTCAGACGCCATCAGGGCCTGCCCTTCGACGGCGTGCTCCCTAGCAATCTCATCGATTCGGCGAAGACGGTCGATGGCCGCCAGCGTGTCGTCCAGCGCTTCGAGAGTCCCAGGCGTCCGCGACAGCTCCTGGAGCCTCGCGAGGCTTACGGCGACGTTCTCGAAGGCCTGTTCCGTACTCTCGATCCAGATGTCGAGGTCCTGGCCGGCCGCCACATAGGCTTGTTGCGATGCGCGGAGATCCGCGAGTGATGTGGTCAGCGTCCAGGTCAGAGATTCGTAGGCGGTAGCCGCCTCGAGTTCCAGGGTGCGTTGCTGCTCGGTGACGAAGAAGCGGGAGATTGACGCGATCGCGACCACCAGCATGAGGAGGACGGAACTCACTCTCACCCACTGGCGTTGCATACGACCCTACTATATCACCGAGTCTGTTCTGAGCCTCTTGATACAGTTGAGCATTCGTATGGATGTTGGCGTCATCATCAATCCGATCTCGGGTGGCAGGCGGAGAGCGAGCGTCGCGGACCGGGTGTCTCTCGCAGAAGACGCTCTGCGCATCGCGGAGCTCGACGGCGAGGTCGTGGTCACCGAACGACGAGCTCACGCTCGCGAACTCGCACGCTCGTTTATCGAGCGTGGAGTCGGGGCTGTGGTGGTGTGGGGAGGCGATGGCACGATAAACGAAGTGGCCTCGGAGGTCGCTTTTCGCGGTCCGGCGCTGGGAATCGTTCCGGGTGGGTCTGGAAACGGTCTCGCACGGGAGCTCGGATTGCCGCGGACCCCTGGGCCAGCGTTTCGCATCGCCCTCGAGGGTAGGCCCCGGTCGATCGATGTCGGTGAGTTGGGCGGCCGGCTGTTCTTCAACGTCGCGGGCGTCGGGTTCGATGCACTCCTCGCCGATCGGTTCAACGCTCGCACGACCAGAGGGCCGCTCGGCTACTTTGTCTCAATGTGTCGCGAGGTGCTGACCTACGAGTCGAATTACTACGTGTTGCGGGCGAGCGATGTCGCGATCAGCCAGACGGCGTTGGTCGTCGCGCTGGCGAACAGTCGACAGTACGGCAACGACGCGCAGATCGCCCCGCTGGCGCGCCTCGACGACGGGCTACTGGAACTGGTGGTTCTGCCGGCACTGGAGCCGCTCGTTGCCTTGTGGCACGCGAGACGGCTGTTCTCGGGTACCGTCCACGAGATCCCCGGGGTCAGGATGCAGTCGATCCGGCAGGTTGAGATAGCCAGCGATGCCCTCGATACGTTTCACGTCGACGGGGAGGTCGTGCCAGCCACCGGCACGCTGTCGGCCAGCGTGCATCCGCACGCGCTGCCAGTGAGAGTGCCAGACGCCTGACGAGCGTGCTCAGTTGCCAGATGCGGCTGGCGGAGCGCTGCCTGGCGGTCGGAGGATGGCGTATGTGGGCAACCCCAGACCGCCAACTCTCTCCATCACCTCGCGAGTGGGCGACTGGCTGGGCTCTTCGGCCTGAAATTTGACCTTGACGTAGTCCTGCAGGGCCGCGTTGACGGCGGGATCTTTGAGCGTGGTTCGGTCCATGGTCAGACAGTTCTTGCACCACGTCGCCCAGAAGTCGACCAGGACCAGCTTGTCCTCGGCGCGAGCGACCTCTAGCCCCTGTCCAAGCGAGGCATACCATCCCTCGTCAAGCAGCTCCTGCACGCTGGTTGCAACCTCCTCTGGGTCGACCCAGCGCTGACTGAACAGACCGTATGACAAGTAGCCGTAGTAGACCGCCGTTCCGAGGATGAACACCCCGAACGCCTGCTTGACCCGAACCATCCATGCACCCGGCTTTGGCATGAAGGTCAGACCGGCTCCCGCGATGGGCCAAGGTAACGCCATTCCCACGCCGAGGACGAAAGGCAGGGCCAAGGCAAACGCCGTTCCTGTCGCGTACATGTTGCTCGAAAAGACGATGACCTGAATGACAACGGGCGCGACACATGCCCCTGCGAGTAGCGCAGCCACACCGCCCATACCAAAGGCGACGAGGAACGACCCACCTTCGGAAGAGGCCCCGCCGATGTTTAGCCTGCTCTGCAGGGTGGAGAAATCGATCTGCAGGACGTCGAACATCGCCAGCGCGAGCACGACGAACAGGACGGCGATACCAAGGTTGAACCAGGGCGACGCGTTTATGGTGCCAAACGTTCCGGCGGTCAGGATGACCACGAGACCGAGCACGCCGTATACCAGGGCCATGGCCAGTCCGTACGCACTCCCGAGCGCAAACCCGCGAACCCGTGACCCGGCTCGTGCTCCCGCGCCGATGATGGCCAGGTTGATCGGGATCATCGGCAGTACGCACGGTGTCAGGTTGAGCGCAAGCCCTCCCAGCAGGATGAGGGCCAGAATGGCCAGCGGGCCGCGTCCCTCGAACCAGCCCTGCTCGGCCTGGCCTGACTCGGCCCGTCCGATGAATTCGAGGAAGTCATCGGTGTTCAGATAGCCCGAGGCCGTGGCGGCCACGGTGAACTCGTCCATGCGGGCGAGCACGCTGATGTCGTCGTGGTCGTCATCGATGACGGGCCCATCGGGAAACCCCACAACCGGGTCACCGGCGTCGACCGTGGGGACGGAGAAGGCCATTCGCTCGAAGAGTTCCGTATCCGTTGCCGTAAGGGACTGGGTATCCGCAACGACGCTGAACCTGAACAGGAGGTCGGCCTTCGTCGGGAAGAAGCACATCTTGTCGTTACACTGCTGATAGGACAGCGTGCCCGAGACGGCATACTCGCCTTCGCTCAGACCACGATCGAGCGCGAGCTCGGCCCCGACCACGAACTCCTCGCCAAACACCGCAAGGTCGTCCAGCCCCTCTACTTCGAACAGAAATGAATCGGGCCAGGCGACGCCTTCCAGGCTGATTCCGTCCGGTGGATCCAGGCTGAGGCTGGTCGCGATCAATCCGTCCTGGAGGGGCGCATTGGAATTGACATGAAACCCCGGATCGAGCGTGGCCTGGACCGCGACGCGGTGAGTCGACCCGGCGTGGGCCGCGTCTGCCTCGTAGATCTCGAGAATATCGATTGGACTCGGCGGCTGGGCGTGCATCGACCCCGGCACGCCAACGAGCGTGACGAGAAACACCGCTACCGGGATCGTTCGTCTCATACGGGTCTCACGATCATAAGACGTCGCCCGGTCCCGAGGGGACCCGGTCAGTCAACCGACGTCTGGCCGGACAGGAATCGCGAGGTAAAGGCCTCGATCGCGTCGAGATAGCCCTCGAGCTCAGCAGGAGAGGCCAGGAAGACGATACGGAAGAACCCGTCGGTCGGATCGGTCCCGAAACCCGAGCCGTGCACGCACAGCACCCCGGTTTCATTGAGCAACCCGAGAACGAAGTCCTCGTCGGTCCGGCCTTTTGGCAGCTCGACTTTTGGCATGGCGTAAAAGGCCGCCGCCGGAGGCACGCAAGAAATGCCATCGATTTCGTTGAGCCGCCGCGCCGTCAGAGACGCCCGCTCCTGGAGCTGCCGCCGAAAGTCGTTTTGATGGCTGCGGTCGCCAGCGAGGGCCGCCGCTACGGCATGTTGCATTGGGCCGTTCGTGCAGAGACGCCCGTCCGCGAGCTCATGGATGCAAGCAAGGATAGCATCCAGCCGAGCGCCCCCACCCACGGCCATCCACCCGGTGCGCCATCCCGGGGCCATATAGGCCTTCGAGGCGGAGGAGAACGAGATGACCGGCGCCTCGGGATTGAGCGAGCCGATCGGCGGGACCGGACCGTCATACGCCAGGTCCGTGTAGACCTCGTCCGAGAGGAGAACGAAACCGCCTTGGTCTGCGATATCAAGGAGCGCTCTTCTGGTGTTCTCTGAGTAGACGGCGCCGGTGGGATTGTTCGGATCGATCACCACCAGCGCTCTCGTCCGCGGCGTGATCAGGGTCTTGAGATGTTCGAGGTCCGGTTCCCACCCGCGTGCCGGATCGGTCCGGTAGTAGACGGCGCGCGCGTCGAGCTTTGCGAGGACTGCTGTGTAGAACGGATAGGTCGGTAGCGGCACCAGCACTTCGTCGTTGCGGTCGACGATGACACTGAGTGCGAGTTCGATGCCCTCTGAGGTTCCCGACGTCAGAATCACGCGGTCGGGTGAGACGCTCACCCCACGAGACGTGTACTCATGCGCAACGGCTTCGCGCGCCGCGGCAATACCCGCCGCCGGCGTGTAACCGTTGTGCCCGTCGCGCATGGCGCGGACGACCGTGTCGACGAGATGGGGCGGTGTCTTGAATCCGAACAACACCGGGTCGCCGATGTTGAGATAGTGCACCCGGCGACCACTCGCTTCAACTTTGCGAGCCTCGCTCACGATCTTCCGGATGGCGTAGTCGAACCCTTTTAGCCGCGCGGCAATCGGGATCGACGTGAGTGTCCCAGTCATAACAGTGATTGTACCGGATGTTGTAAGCTGCGCCGCATGGCGATACGCACGGAGCTCACACTGAGACTGCAGAATAGCCCCGGCGCTCTGGGGCGAGTGTGCCAGCTTCTCGGTGACGCCAAGGTCGGTATTCGTGCTCTTTCACTTGAAACAGGTGGCACGGTTCGGCTCGTCGCGGACAACCCTCTGAACGCCGTGGGGATCCTCGAGGGTGAGCACTACGCGGTCCAGCAGCGCGATGTCCTCTTCGTCCAGCTTCCCAATGGACCCGGCGCCCTGCATCAGATCACGCGACTGCTGGCCACCGCCGGCGTCAATATCGACTACGCGTATGGTGCCTCGCTCGAGATCCAGGACATGGCCGCTGTCGTGGTGGGTGTCGATGATGCGCAACGCGCATCGATGGCGGCAGGCATCTGATGAAGCTGTACGTCAGTCCCATGGACGCGGTCCTCGTGGAATTCGAGAGCGACGGCCGGGTACGGTTTGACGGAGAGGACTGGAGTGTGCCGACGCTTCAGGAGAGGCGAGCGATCCTCTACGCGGCGCAGGATCAGTTCGCCACCCTGCGTGAGCTTATTGAGGCTCTGGCGCAGGAGACGCCAGCTTCCCGACCCTGACCTTGGCGGGGCGTAACACCTCATCCGCCATCCGGTAGCCGGGTGTGGCCACGTCGATCACCCGACCCTCCAGGCCGGTCTCAGTGACCGGCACCACGGAGACCGCGTCATGGAGGTTCGGGTCGAACGGCTCCCCCGCTGCGTCGATCGGCTGCACGCCGTAGCCGTCAAGCGTCAGCAGGAACTGTTGCCGAACCATCACCACCCCCTCGTGTAGGGCGGAGGCACCCTCGGAGGCGCCGCCGGCGGCGATCGCGCGGTCCAGGTTGTCGACGACCTCGAGGAAGGAGGCAAGGACCCGGCGTGTTTCTCGGTCCACATCCTTGGAAACCTCCCGCCGCAACCGGACCCGCGCGTCGTCGAAATCCTGAGCCGCTGACGCGTACTTGGCCGCGTACTCCTTGAGCAACGCATCCTTCTCTTCGAGCTGTCGGTTCAACCCTTGGAGCTGCTGCTCTAGATCCGCGACAAAGGTTGGCTTGCTGGAGCCTGGGGCTTCGTCGTTCTCGTCACTCGCTTCCGATTGCGCCCACCACCGCCTGTCGACCACCCGGACAGACGATTCCGATTCTGGGTCGGCCCCTTCAGGGCCTGCCGGATCGCCGGCTGGTGCGGGCTTGGCCCCGTCTGGCTGATCCCCAGACAGGTCCTCTTCGCGATCACTCATCCGCGGTCTCCTGAACGATGTCGGCCTCGCGGGCGCCGGTGGCCGGATCGTCGTTCTCCGCCGTGGCTTCGTAGGTGAAGACGAGTCCAGCGCCGTCCTTTTTCAAACCGATTCGCACGGTCCCACCCTTCTCGAGCTGGCCAAACAGGATCTCGTCGGTCAGCGGGTTGCGAACCTCGGTCTGTACGACACGACCGAGCGGCCGCGCGCCATACATCGGGTCGTATCCCTTGACCGCCAACCACTCTCGCGCGTCTGGCTCGAGGGTGATCGCGACCCGCCGCTCGGCCAGCTGGGCTTCGAGCTGGAGGATGAACTTCTCGACGATCATTTCCATGACCTCCGGAGTGAGTCGTCCGAACGGCACAATGGCATCGAGACGGTTACGGAACTCAGGGCTGAAGACTCGCTCGATCGCCGTCTTCAGGCGCCCATCCGCTGATGAGCCTCCGTCCTCGGCAAAGCCGATCGCGGTGGTGCTAGCTTCTCGCGAGCCAGCGTTCGACGTCATGATGAGGACGACGTGTCGGAAGTCTGCCTTCCGGCCGTTGTTGTCGGTGAGCGTGGCGTGGTCCATCACCTGCAGCAGGATGTTGTAGACGTCGGGGTGCGCCTTCTCGATCTCATCCAGTAGCACCACACTGTAGGGATGGGTCCGGACGGCATCGACCAGCATTCCGCCCTGCTCGAATCCGACATACCCTGGCGGCGCGCCGATCAGTCGAGCCACCGCATGCTTCTCCATGTACTCGCTCATGTCGAATCGAACGAACTCGTTTCCAAGGTGCACGGCCAGCTGCTTGGCGAGCTCCGTCTTGCCGACGCCCGTCGGTCCGGTGAACAGGAAGCATCCGGCCGGCCGGTCCGGATGACCCAGCCCGGCGCGAGCCCGCTTAATCGAAGTGACGACTGCCTGGACAGCCTCCTGTTGCCCAAACACCACGCGCCCAAGTGCCTCCTCCAGTGTTCGAAGACGCTCCTTGTCAGACCCCGAGGCCTGTTTTTCAGGTATCCGGGCCATACGCGCCACGACACGCTCGATCGAGGCGACCGTCACCGCCGCTGGCTGCGGAGCGTCTCCGTCGTCGATGTCTTCGGGGTCTGCATGAACGAGGGCGAACACGGCCCCGGCCTCATCGACCACGTCGATGGCGCTGTCTGGCAGACGTGACTCGCGCAGGTGCCGGCCCGCCAGCTTTGCAGCCGCGGCGAGAGCGTCGTCGCTGTAGCTCACGCCGTGGTGACTTTCGTATCGAGGTCTGAGACCCTCGAGGATCTTCGTGGTCTCGTCCACCGACGGTTCGTCCACCACGACCTTCTGGAGTCTCCTGGCGAGCGCCCGGTCCTTGTCGATCTGCTTGAAGTCTTCGAACGTGGTCGATCCGACTACCCGTAGCTCGCCAGCCGCCAGCACTGGCTTTATGAGCGTGGCGAGATCCATCGTGCCCCCCGTCGTCGCGCCGGCGCCGACCGTCGAGTGGACCTCGTCGATGAACAAAATCGGCATTGGGTGGTCGGCCAGCGCTCCGATGACCGCCTTGAAACGTTCCTCGAAGTCACCACGGAATCGGGTGCCTGCAAGCAGGGCGGCGGTGTCGAGCGAAAAGATCTCCGCACCTTTCAGCCGTTGGGGGACGTCGTCATCGAGCAGGCGCATCGCGAGGCCCTCGGCCAGCGCGGTCTTGCCAACGCCGGCATCACCCACAAAGACCGGGTTGTTCTTGCGGCGCCGACAGAGGATCTCCATCGTGCGTCGGATCTCTGGTACGCGGCCGATCAGAGGGTCCAGCTGTTGGGCTTTGGCGCGGTCGGTCAGATTGACCGTGTAGGCGGACAGTGGATCGCGAGATGTCGCGGGGCCTTCTTCCCCGGCCCCGGCCTCGGCCCCGTCCGTCTGCGATTCGCTGTCGCCCGTGATGCGAGGGACCTTCGAGATTCCGTGCGAGATGTAATTGAGGATGTCGAGTCGAGTCACGCCCTGCGTCCCGAGTAACTGGGCAGCGTAGGCCTTCGGTTGTTGGAGGATGGCCGCGAGAACGTCACCCGACCGCACCTCATCCCTGCCCGCGCTTTGCACGTGCAGGACGGCCGTTTGCAACACCCGGCGGAAACCGAGGGTCTGGGCCGGCTCGCTCGTGCGTTCACCTTTGCCGAACGTCTCGAGCGTAGCCAGGAACTCGTCGAGTGTGCGCCGGAGGCTCGGGAGGTCGGCGCCACACGCCGCGAGGATCTTCTCACCCTCCGGGTCATGCGCCAACGCGTAGAGCAGGTGCTCCAGCGTCAGATGCGTCTGGCGTCGTGACGCCGCCTCTCGATAGGCGACGTTGAGTATCAGTTCAAGCGATGCACTAAACATGGTCTGGTGTCACGCCTCCTCGATACGAGCTTGTAGTGGGAAACCCTCGCCGTGAGCCATCTCCCGCACGGTGTCGACCTTCGTTTCGGCGACCTCGAACGTGTAGGTGCCGCACGGTGCCTGTCCCTGTGTGTGCACTTGCATCATCAGTCGAAACGCCTCGGCTGGGCCCTTCTGGAAGATACCTTCCAGCACGCTGATGACGAACTCCATGGTGGAGTAGTCATCGTTGAGCAAGAGCACCCGGTACATCTTTGGCGTCTTTGTCTTACGTTGCCGCTTTTCAAGGACGGCATCACCTGGTTGCGCGGTCTCACCGGTCATCGCTCATTGTTCAACGTGCACCGTTCATCGTTCAGCGGCGTTCATTCACAGGTTCGCCCTCCAGCCTACCGACACGTCTTTCTGAAGGTCAAGGTGGGGTCGGGCACCCATAGTACAATCCGCCGCTACCACATGATGAACACAATCACCAGCGGAATCCGCTACGCCGACCTCGACTTTCAGGGACAAAAGAACGTCATCGCGACGGCTGTGATTGAAAGCCCCAGCGGAGTGACGCTCGTCGACCCTGGCCCGACGAGCTGTCTCGAGACTTTGCGTGCAGCCCTGAGCGACCACGGGATCGCGGTCGGCGACATTGCAACGATCTTGCTCACGCACATTCATCTGGATCACGCCGGTGCGAGCGGAACTCTGGTCACAGAAAACCAGGGGATTGCCGTCTACGTGCATGAGCGAGGCGCCCGCCATATGGTCGATCCCTCGCGGCTCCTCGCGAGCGCGACCCGGCTTTACGGTGAGGACATGGACCGGCTGTGGGGCGAGTTCCTTCCGGTGCCCGAGAGCAACATTCGGCGATTGGCCGGCGGCGAGCGCATCCGGGCGGCCGACCGCGAGCTGGAAGTGGCCTACATCCCGGGGCACGCGTCGCACCACGTCGGCTATTTCGACCGGTCGAGCGGTATTGCGTTCGTCGGCGACACGGCCGGCATCCGCATCGGCAGCGAACTCTTCGCGTTGCCACCAACCCCGCCGCCGGATATCGACGTGGAGGTCTGGAGGGAGAGTATTTCGGCGATCCGTGACTGGCGAGCGTCGACCCTGTTCATCACTCACTTCGGACCACACGAAGGGGCGGACGCGCACTTGGATGTCCTGCTCGAGCATCTCGACGCGGTCGCGCTGATGGCCCAAAGAAGTCTGGAGCTCGAAGCGGAGTCGGACGAGGTCCGCATCAGCGCGTTCGTCGACGACTTGCGGGTCTATCTACAGCGACATATACCGTCGTCAACGGCTGCGCTGTATGACTACGCGGCGCCGCTCTCGCAATGCTGGCTAGGGTTGGCACGATACTGGAGAAAACGGGCGGAATGAGCTAGACGCCAGGCACTTCGTTCCCAGCGATCCAGACAGCCTCGATCGTCTTCGTGTTGCTGATGTCATCGAGGGGGTTGGCTCCCAGGACGACGAAGTCGGCCCACTTGCCGGCCTCGAGCGTGCCGAGCTCCTCGTCCACCTGCAGGCACTTTGCGGCCTCGCCGGTGGAGGCGACGATCGTCTGCAGCGGGGTCAACCCGGACTCGACCATCAGTGCGAGCTCACCGTGCTCGAAATAGCCCTGGAAGCGCCCGGCGGGACCGGTGTCGGTACCCATGGCGATCCCGATACCCGCTTCGGACACCTTCTTGAGGTTGGTCTTGGCGGTCTCAAGCTGCGCCTTGTAGGTCTGGGCCGCGCTGCTGTTCTGCGTCCTCTCCTGACGCGCGGGTGAGGACAGCTCCTCGACGACCGCCGGGTCGGCTTCCTTGAGAAAGAAGGGGTCGTCGAACCACTCGGGACGCGACTCGTAGACGTAGGTCGAGACTTCCCTCATCAACGTGGGGCAATAGCAGACGTCGTTGTCCTTGAGCAGGGCGATCAGCTCGTCGTCCACGTCGACGTCGCGCACGCTGTGGGCCACAAGATCCGCCCCTGATTCGAGGAGACCCTTCGCGTCGTCGAGGTAGTAGAGATGCGCCGCCACCCTCAGGCCTCGGTCGTGGGCAGTGGCGATGACCGCGTTGTAGACCTCCGGCGTCATCTTCGTAGCCGAGCCGAGATTGTCGTCGACCCGGATCTTGATGATGTCCACCCCGGTGTCGGCGGCCGCATTGACACGTTCAGCAGCCTCTTCTGGTGTGTCGGCGACGATCACCGGGCCAGCGACGTAGAGCCGCGCGTGGTCGAGGTCGGCTCCCTGTCGGTCCCGTACTGTCAACCCCTCCGGACCATCACCACCTAGGCTGAACACCGTCGTGACCCCGTAGCGCGCGTACAGACCCAGCTGGTACTCGACGTGGTCTTCCGTGTAGAACGAGGGGTCGGCTTCCAGTCCCCGGACGCTGTTGACGTGTCCATGGGCGTTGAGCAGCCCAGGCATGATCGTCTTGCCGGCGACATCGATGACGTGTTCGGCATCCGCTGGCGTCTCCACGGAATCGCTAGCCCCGGCCGCTTCAATTCGACCGTCACGGACCACGAGCGTCCCGTTCTCGATCACACTTCCGTCCCCCTCGGTCCCGACGATCAGCCGGGCCCCGACGAATGCTGTCAGTCCGGGCGTTGGCTCGACCGCAGGCTCGGGCGCGGAACCCCCGCAGCCGACGAAGGCCCCGGCGAGGGCAAAAACGGTCAGCTGTCGAGTAATCGAGTTCATCGGAGGCTCCTCGTTGACTTGCTGGTCTGCTGGCTTGCTGCCTTACTGTTCTGCCTGCAATCGGTCGAGCACGGCTCCAAGCCGCTCGATCTCGTCACCGTAGCGCGCCCAGGCACCGTTACGCTGCGCCAGGAGCGCTTGTGCGTAGTGTTGTTGGGCCTGCTGGGCCAGAGGACTCGACGGCTCGACATCGGACGGTGCGGTCGAGGTTGATGGCGCGTCCGTTGCCGCGTCGGCACTCAGTGTGCTTGGTTCGGAGGGGGATGGTGTGGGCGCCCCGCCGCCGAACATTCGGTTGAGGGCGAGGTCGAGCGTCGACTCCATGACAATCTGGTTCTGATAGGCCACGACGACCTGCTTAAGCTCCGGAATCCGTCCACCGGACGCCCGCAAATACATCGGCCGGATGTAGAGCAGGGCCTCCTCGATCGGAATGACGAGCAATGTCCCCTGGATCACCTCGGAACCCTGCTGGTTCCACAAGGTGAACTGCGGTGAGATCTCCTGGTCCTGGTTGATCCGGTTGACGATCTGAGACGGACCGAAGACCAGCTTTTGCTTCGGAAACTGAAACGACATCAGCTTGCCATACTGGGCGCCGTCGCTTCTCGCCACCATCCACGCCGCCATGTTATTTCGTCCCCTGGGTGTGAAGGGCAGCATCTGAATGAACTCGGCCTTCTCCTCGCCCGGTAACCGCATGATCGTGTAGTACGGCTCCATTTCATTGTTGTCGACGACCGGTACCTCCCATTGGTCTTCCCGGTTGTAGAAGACCGACGGGTTGGTCATGTGGTAGGTCGAATACATGGTCGTCTGGAGCGTGAAGATGCCCTCGGGGTAGCGCAGATGACTCTGCAACTCTTCCGGCATGCTGTCCAGCGGTTGGAGAAAGTCCGGAAACACCTTGCTCAGCGTCGCCGCGATCGGGTCATCGGTGTCTGCGAGGTAGAACGTCGTCGTGCCGTTGTACGCGTCGATGACCACCTTGACCGAGTTGCGGATGTAGTTGATGCCATTGGTGACCGGTGTCGAGTATGGATAGTTGCCCGTCAGCGTGTAGGCGTCTCTGATCCAGAAGAGTCGGGCGTCCGCGATCACGAGATAGGGGTCCGAGTCGTACTCAAGGAAGGGTGCGATCGCAGCCAGTCGATCCGAGATATTGCGGTGAAAGATGACACGACTGTCGGCGTTGAGCTGGCCACTGACCATCAACTCGTACGACCGGAACCGTATGCTGAACAACAGTCGCTTGAACAGGTTTCCCAGCTCGAGGCCGCCGCTGCCATCGTAGCGGTTCGAAACGTTGTCCTCTCCCTCTGGGTAGTGAAACTCGTCGGTATTCGTGTTGATCAACACGTAGTCGTTCGAGAGCTCCCCGAAGTAGATGCTCGGTTGTTCGACCGAGAGGTTCGTTTCCGACGTCGGCGGCAGATCCCTCAAAAAGAGTACGGGCAGCCCTTCCTGCGTGACTTCGTTGACCGGTCCCATGGCGACACCGAACCCGTGGGTGTACTGGAGACGTTCATTGACCCAGGAGCGGTTCGGCAGGCTGTCGGAGTTCAACTCGCGGGCGGACAGCATCGTTTGTCGATACTCTCCGTCCACGACATAACGGTCGTTGTCGACCGACGCGAACTCGTAATAGGTGCGGATTTCCTGTATCTGGCCAAAGGTGTCAAGCAGAGGCTGATGGTCCCACAACCGGACGTTGTTGATGGTCTCGGCGTTGTCCTCGATATCCGACATCGTGAGAAGGGCATCTCCAGAGACCGATCGCTCTTCGATCTCGTTCAGGTCGAAGGCTGCTCGCGTCGCCGCGATGTTGTGGACGATGTAGGGCGATTCCTTTGACTGCTCGTCTGGGGTCACGATGAGCTGTTGAACAAGTGTCGCGACACCGCCCCCCCCAACCAGGACCACCAGATACGCTGCCACCGCCGCTCCGACCGGCCAGACGGTGGACGACATCGCGGCGTAGGCGGCGGCCAGCGCACCGCCGGCTGCGACGATGGTGAGGACGAACAGCGACGGGAGACGGATGACGTCGTCGGCATACGACGCCCCGTGGAGGATGCCAGCTGGCGTCATCAGCGTCCGAGGCATGTCGAGATAGGCCCCGGCGGCGAGAAGCACGAAAACAATCGCGATGAGCATCGCCAAATGCTGTCGGGGACTGGTGCCGACCTTCAGGCCCTCAGCTGTGAGCGCGAGCTGCCCGGTGAGCACATAGGCGGCGGCTGACCCGATAAAGGCGAGGACGACGACAGCGAGACCGACATGTCGCACGAAATCGAGAAACGGCAGGGTGAACACGTAGAAGGCGGTATCTCGACCGAAGATCGGGTCGGCGTCACCGAACGGCACGCCGTTTAGAAACTGAAGCGCGACGAGCCACTGACTCGCGGCGATCGCCGCGACGAACAGGGCCACAACGGTGGCGAGGCCAGTGGCCAGGAACCCCAGATGCTTTCGCTCGAGGATGATCGGCGCGATATCACCGCCACCCGGAAACACCGTGTAGGACCGCTCAGGACCTCTCACGGCCAGACGAAGATTTGTGAAGAGCAACGCGAAGGCCGCGGCGAAGGCCGCGATCCCGATGACCCCCTTGGTGACAAGGCTCTTGAGAAACACTCCCTGAAACCCGACCTCCCCAAACCACAGCCACTCGGTGTAAATCTCGGCGAACCGCGGCAACCCGACGAACAGAACCAGCGCGACCAGGATGAGGACAAGTCTTTTCGGCATTATTGGGGGCTCGTATCTGTCGGAAGGGTAAGATGTCCCGTCGCATCTGTCCAGACCATTCCCAAAACCTGGTGACAACGGGGGGGCAGAGCAGGGTGCGGTATTCTTCCCGCCATGGCGCAACCCGTAGGAGCGACGGCTCCAGATTTCGAGCTCGGCAGTCATCTCGGAGGGACCGTCTCGCTCTCGTATTTTCGCGGCAAGAAGAACGTGATTGTTGCGTTCCATCCGCTGGCCTGGACCCCGGTGTGTGCGAACCAGATGCAAAACTACGAAAACGACATCGAATGGATGCGATCGAACGACACCCACATTCTCGGGGTGAGCGTCGATGCAGGGCCCTCGAAGACAGCGTGGGCCAAGAGTCTCGGCGGGATCTCGTTTGATCTGCTGAGCGACTTCCATCCCCATGGAGCCGTAGCCGAAGCCTATGGCGTCGCCCGGGAGGGTGGCATCTCGGAGCGCGCCATTTTCGTTGTCGACAAGAGCGGCACGATCGTGTTCTCGAAGGTCTATGACATCCAGACCCTGCCCGACAACGCCGAGGTCCGCGACGTCATTCGAGGCCTGTAGGGCACGGCGCTCCGCGAGCTTGTACTAGACAAACCCGGTAGGAGTGCGGTAGATCAGTCCTGAAGGCAGCGCTCCCGCCATGACATGACCAAGAAGTACCGTCAGCACGGCTATCAGGACGACTCCGACGCGGAGCGTCCCGAGCGGGACTCCAGACGCGTGGAAAAACGAGAACGCGCACCGCGTCAAGGGTATGGTCCCCGCGAGCCCCGGAAGGTCAACATGCCCGGGTTCCAGGACGTGCTGAAGTGCGCGCGTTGCGGGCAGGCGCTCGAACTCCCCATCGCACTCGACGCGAAGTGTCCCAAGTGCTCAAGTGACCTTCACAGCTGCGCCCAGTGCACCTGGTTCGACACCGGGAGCCGCTTCGAGTGCAATCAGCCGGTTCCCGCACGGGTCTCGCCGAAGGACGCTCGGAACTCATGCACCCACTACGACCCCCGCATCACCGTCGAACGCCAGACCCGCTCGGCCACGCCCTCGGTTCGCAACGAGACGAGTGGCAGTAGCGATAGCGATGGCGGTGCCCGTCAGGCGTTCGACGACCTCTTCAAATAGCAACGATTCAGACTGCAACGATGACCCCCCTCGGCGCTGGCGAGCTTGAAACGCGCCTTGCGAGTCTTCAGGCTCCGGTGCGGCTGGTGTTCTTCACGCAGGCGTTCGAGTGCGACACGTGCCTGGTCGCCAGGCAGGTCGTCGACAACGTGGCGGCGGCCTCCGAGCTCATTTCTGTCGAGGAGTACAACCTCGTCCTCGACACGGACACGATGTCGGAGTTTGGAATTGACCGGGCGCCGGCGATAGCGGTGGTCGGCGACACAGATCTCGGCATTCGTTACTACGGTGTTCCAGCCGGATACGAGTTGGGCTCCCTTGTCGACGCCGTGCTGCTGGCCGGAAGCGGAGAGCACGGCCTTACGGCTGACAGCCTCGCCACGCTTGAAGGCCTCGACCGCCCCATCGACATCAAGGTCTTCGTGACCCCGACCTGAGCGTTTTGTCCCCAGGCGGTCAGCCTGGCCTACCGGCTTGCGGCCGCCAGCCCACACATCACAGCGACGGCGGTCGAGGCAACAGAGTTTCCCGATCTGGCCCAGACCTACCGGGTGTCTGGCGTTCCAAAGACCGTCATCGATGAACGGGTTGAGCTCCTTGGTGCGCAGTCCGAGGACGTGCTGGTGGCCCAGTTGGTGCAGTGATTCACAGACACCTCGGCACCTGGCCGCCGCTCCATCCCGGGGTGCGACGCGCTGAACTACCGTTCATCGGGGTTCGGGCTCTTCTCGCCGCGCTGATCGTCGGCTGCAGTTTCACGTCGGGCGTGGTCGGTCAATCCCGCTCGGAGCCGGAGGTCGTATACCGGCTTTCGTTTTCCACTCCCCATCACCGACTGGTCGATGTCGAGGTCACCTTTTCGAGCCTCGACGAAGCCCCGCTGATCGTGCGGATGGCCAGTTCCTCTCCAGGCAGGTACGCCCGGCATGAGTTCGCCAAGAACATCGTCGAGCTGCGGGCCTTCGATGGGAGTGAGACCGATCTGTCAGTGAAACGTTCACGCGCGCAGGTTTGGCAGATCGATGGTCACGACGGCACCGTTCGACTCCGGTACCGTCTGTTTGGTGACAGGGTTGACGGAACCTATCTGGCAATCGATTCAACCCACGCGCACATCAATATGCCCGCAACGTTGATCTGGGCAGAGGGACTCGAAGATCGTCCGGTCCGGGTCGTGTTCGAGCCGCCGACCGACTCGGGCTGGAAGGTTGCCACACAGTTGTTCCCGACCGACGCGCCGTTCGTGTTCACGGCGCCGAATCTCCGGTATCTGTTGGACAGTCCGACGGAGCTCAGTGATTTCGAGCTGCGTTCGTTTGAGGTGGCGGCGACACGTTTCAAGGTCGCGGTCCATCACGATTCGTCCCCCGATGCGCTCGACCCCTATGTCGCGGCGCTCGAGGCCATCGTGCCGGAGGTCGTGATGGTCTTTGGCGAGTTGCCGAAGTTCGACACCGATACCTACACGTTTATCGCCGACTACCTGTCATACGCCTCAAGCGACGGGATGGAGCATCGCAACAGCTCGATCCTCACGTCCCAAGGCCGGTTGGACAATCCCACGCAGCGGACGGCGCTACTCCTGACGGCGGCCCACGAGTTCTTTCACGTGTGGAACGTCGAGCGTATACGCCCGCAGTCGCTGGAGCCGTTCGACTTTACCGACGTCAACGTCTCCGGCGAGCTATGGCTCGCCGAGGGCTTCACCAACTACTACGGCAAGCTGGTGATGGCGAGGGCGGGATTGACCGACGCCGAGCGCGCGGCGTCGAGCTTTGGTCGAACGCTCGACTCGGTGATCTCTGGTCCCGGACGGCGCCTCAACTCCGCGGTTGATATGAGTCGGTTGGCCTCGTTCACTGACGCGGCGTCGGCGATCGACCCAACGAATTTCTCCAATACCTACATTTCGTACTACACCTGGGGGGAGGCGATCGCTCTCGGCCTCGACCTCACCCTGCGAGTACGCTCGGGTGGCTCGACCACTCTCGATGACTACATGCGAGCGTTATGGCGCGAGTTCGGCAAGCCGGGTGGGAGCGTGTCGGGTGCCGTCGATCGTCCCTACACGCTCTCGGATGCGCGCAGGGTTCTGGCCGAGGTTGCCAATGACGATGACGCGGACTTTGCCGATGACTTCTTTGACCGGTTCATCGACGGCCATGAGGTGGTCGACTACGCCAGTCTTCTTGCCAACGCCGGTCTTGTCTTGCGACAGGCGGCGCCAGGTCAACCAACGCTGGGAGGCGTTCGGCTAGGGGCGGGCATGGTCGTGGCCGAGCTGACGCCGTACGACTCGCCGTTGTATGACGCAGGCGTGAACCGAGACGACATCTTGACGATGCTCGACGGCCAGCGTATCTCCTCTGCGCGCGACCTCGCCCGCATCGTGCAGGGAAAGCGTCCCGGCGATCGGCTTTCCCTCAGCTTCAGGCGACGCGGTCTCGACATCGAGTCTTCCGTGGTGCTCGGAGAGGACTCGCGTGTCGAACTGGTGCTGGTCGAGTCGTCCGGAGCCGATCTCACTTCTCAGCAAGAAGCCTTCCGCAATGCCTGGTGGGGGAGCCGACGGTAAGCTGGTAAGAGTGGCTATTCAGACGCGCGATCCCGTGTGCG
>Ga0310123_10001163_pt1 | contig 22402 bp, 14 predicted proteins | sample CB6_AW_1057_MG_FD_203505 | JGI IMG/M metagenome (GOLD analysis project Ga0310123, IMG submission 203505) | Marine microbial communities from Western Arctic Ocean, Canada - CB6_AW_1057 | ecosystem: Environmental > Aquatic > Marine > Oceanic | place: Canada: Western Arctic Ocean | collected... | reverse complement strand
TGTTGCACGTGGGGGGGGGGGGTAGACTACTCTCCAGTCAATGGTCGCTCCACCGTGGCGCTACCTGAGTAGTTACCTCGAAAGGAGTATTGAAAATGAAGATGACAAGAAGTAGAGACGATCGACTTCCTTCCCGCGTAATGATTCCTTTAATCGGGAGACCTTTGGCTGTGCTCTGCGCATCGGGTCTTCTCATTATCGGCGCCGCCCCTGCCTGGTCCGCCTGGCAGCCCGGGACCACCATCGAGACCTTTGACGGCACCATCGGAACGTGGGACCGGCTCGACTGGGTGCCGGGAAGCCTGCTCCCGAAGATCTCGACGAACAGTCCGCCCCTGGAGGAGGACGCCATCCTGTTCCTGCCCGACGGCCAGTTGAACATCAACGAGGTGTATTACCGCGGCAACGTCCACCTGGAACTGGACGATGTACCCACCGACGATTATCTGCGGGTGGATGTCAACGGGTTCCAGCATCGAAACTTCCAGTCCAACATGGAGCACTGGGCCTTCTCCGTGGTCCTCTGGTTCAATCCGGACAACTTTGTCTCCCTGGCCCGGGTAAATGCCGGGGTACCGGGCGGCAACGGCAGCGGCGGTCTCGAGCGCATCACCGTGATCAACGGGGCTTTCGCGAGAAAGCAGTTCTGCGGCCCCTGTGAAGACCCTCCCCCGAGCACCGGGGCTCCATTTTTCTTCGACGCCTGGCACATGACGGGGATTGAGCTGACCGACACGGAAGTGAAATTCTACTCGAGCCAGGTCAACACCGACACGTTTGAGAACGTTGATTTCGACGGCACAATGACATTGAATGGCGCGTTCCTGGCTCTGGACATGCCCCGGCCCGCGAGTTTTACGGGCGACTGCACGGTGGTCGTCGGCAAAGGGTATAGAGATGAAGCGGGGGACCCATGGGACTTTGTGGGCGGGCCACCGCACTTCAATCCGAAGGTCATCGCCTGGGACGCGACCCGGGTCATCATCGGCAGCGTTCCCACCGGCCCCGAGATCACGGACTTCGACATCTCGGGCGGCACGGCGACGGTCACCTTTACCAGTACCTCCGGGGTCACCAACCGGCTGGAAAGCGCCACCGACCTGGTGGCATCCAACTTCACCGAAACGGGGGCGACAGTGGTCGGCGACGGCTTCGGCCAGGCCCTCACGGATCCGGTGGGGGTGGAAACGTCAAAGACCTACCGGGTGACCGCCGACGACCCGTAGTCATTGATTTTTCCGAAATCCCACGTACCTTCCCCCGTGCCGCACCCACCCGGGCGCGGCACGGAGTGAGAGGGTTTCTGCACTGCGCGAAGTGGCATTTTTTGTGAAAACCAACCACAAGAGCTCGGCCCACCGGCCATTTTTCATTTTTCATTTTTCATTTTTCGTTCTCCCCGCCCTCGCCCTCTCCGCCGTCGGCCCCGGCACGACCATAGAGACCTTTGACGCGAACATCGGCACGTGGGACGAGCTCGACTGGGTGCCGGGGAGTCTTACCGACGAAGCGGACACGAGCCCCCCGGACGGTTTGCCGGACAGTATTCAGATCTCGGGAGGCCAGTTGAACGTCGACGAGGTTTACTACCGGGGCGCGGTCCATCTCGAACTGGATAACGTGCCCACCGACCAGGGGGTCCGCCTGGACGCCAACGCCTTCCAGCATCCGCAGTTTCAGAGCAACATGGAGCACTGGGGGTTGTCGGTGGTCATCTGGTTCGATGCAAACAACTGGGTATCCCTGGCCCGGGTGAAGGCCGGGCTCCAGGGCGGCAACAGCAGCGGCGGTTACGAACGCATTACCCGCATCAACGGGGGGCAATTCCGGCTCCAGTTCTGCGGCCCCTGCATGCAGCCTCCGCAGGCGGCATTTTTCTTCGATCACTGGGCCATGCAGGGGATCGAGATAACCCCCACGGAAATCAAGTTCTACGCCAGTCCGCACAACGTCGACACGTTCGGGAGTGTTGATTTCGACGGCAACATGACGCTGGACCTGGGTCTCGACATGGCACGTCCCGCGAGCTTCGTCGGTCCCGCCACGCTGATCGTGGGCAAGGGGTACGCGGATGACGCGGGGGATCCATGGGACGAGGCGGGCGGGCCACCGCACTTCAATCCGAAGGTCATCGGCATCGATGCAACCCGGGTGATTCTGCCGCAACCCGTGATCCCGGACGACATCCTGATTACGGATATCGGGTTGACCGGCCTTCTCGCGTCGGTTTCGTTCGGCACAGAGTCGGGCGCAACCTATCACCTGGAAGCAAACACCGGCCTGGTGTCGTCGGCATGGGCCGACACGGGGGCGTTCGTCGTGGCGGACGGGGGAACCAGCACCTTGAACGCCGCGGTCGGTGCTTCGGTTGAAAAGAGCTACCGGGTGGCACCGGGTGCGCCGGATCTGGGCATTCACTTCGTTCCGCTCTGGGACATCGATCCTTATGATAACTTCGGCCGCAACCGGGCTCCCGCCCCGCAGACCCCGCCGGTGCAGCCCATCGAAGTGCAGATGGCGCAGGGCGAGTACCGCGACGCGCTCTTCATGATCGGTCCCCCGACCAACGGCCAGATCTCGGTCAATGTCCAGGTCGACGACTTCGGCGGACTGCCCGCAGGGATGATTCTTGTCCAGGAGACCCTATACGTCAGGAACAAGCCGACCGTCGGGCCCGACCAGTTCACGGGGGATGCGGTCTACCCGCTGACCGGCCCGCTGGTGGTCCCGCCCGGGGAGAGCCGCCAGGTGCGCCTGCGGTTCGATGCCCGCTACAGCGGGGTACAACCGGGCATCTACCCCTTCAATGTCATCGTCTCGGATGCGGGCGGCGGCGGGAGCCAGGTGACCATCCCGGGCACACTCGAGGTGTGGGACTTTTCCCTGCCTTCCATCGAGGAGACGCCCAGTCACAACTGGGTCCAGATCAAGGCGACGCAATGGACCGCCCCTGTCCTGGAAAACGGCATCCGGGAGATGAAGAAGTACGGCCCCAACTACATCTACGTCTCCCACACCGAGCTTCCCAAGGCCACCTTCGTGGACTCGGTCGGAAATATCGTCGGGACCATGAATTACTCCTCCTTTGACCACCGCGTCTCGTCGCCCCTCACGCCCTGGCAGGCCGCCGCCGGAAACGAGCAGTTGAAGTACGTCTTTCATTTGGATGATACCACTCTGGGACAGGTCGACGACGGCATCGGGCAGACCATCACTTTCCCCGGCGCCAACTGGGACCGGATGTTCGAACAATGGATCGATCTCTTTCGGGACCGGCTGCTGAACAACTTCGGCGTCGGGAACGACCGCTGGATGCTTGTCCTGGCCGACGAGGCGGGCGAATCGAACCTGATCAACAATATCATTCCGTTGGCCGAGGCAATCAAGTCGATCGATTCGACGATCACGTTGTGCGACAACAGCAGCAAGGTTCTCTCGGGGACGTGGTCGAACCGGTACCATGCCGCGTTCGAAATCTTTCAGCCCAATCTCCAGCACCTGGAGGCAAATCCGAACCTGCTTGCGTACCACCAGGCGCACGGAAAGACGCTTTGGACCTACAAGGCGGCGGGGAACGGGGGTCTCGGCTTCGATGTCTACCGGTACTACCGGAGTTTCGGCTGGCGTGCCATCCACTATGGCATGGAAGGAATCGGGTTGTGGACGTACTGCGCCAACCGGGGCGGCGCGCCGCAGTACGACTGGCCCGGGTACAACCCAGGCGGGGTCAGAACCAGCCACGGGCTCATCCTCGTCTGGCAGCATTGGGCAAACAACGACATCGTTCATTGCCGCCGCTACGAGATGTACCGGGAGACGCACGACGATATCCGGTACATCCGTAAACTGCGTTCCGATGCGGCCGCGGCAGGCGGCCAGGCGCCGGCCGACGCCGAGGCCCTGATCGACCAGGCCACCACCGATATCATCAACAGCAATTCGGATCACACCCGGTGTGACTTCTGGCGGAAGCAGATCGCGGCCGAGATCCTCTCGCTTCAATAGGGTTCCCTGTGTTTCCGAGGTCTTGGACCGCCTGCCTTGATCCGTGTTGATCAGCGCCGCTGATCGCATTCGTGCCCTCCCGTGGCATACGATGTACATCGGCCTTTGGATTGTCATACCGGCGGGCCTCCGCAATTCGATCACGACTACAAGGGAATAGGATCTTCCAGCGCCTTCGCGGCGTCTCTGCGGACCCCTTCATCACGGTCCTTTAGCATCTTCTGCAGCGTCCGCCTGGCCTTCCGGGATTGCATTGCGCCGAGAACCCGGATCATCTGGCGCCTGGGCATGACATGCGCCTCGCCGATGGCCTTCCGGATCGCGCGTTCGGCCGGCTTCCCGAACGAAGCCAGCGCGCGGGCGGCGGCGTTGCGCACGGTGAACTCTTCGTCATCGAGAATCCCGATCAGGTGAAGGACGGCGGGTGGAGCATCACGCCCTTCTCCGTCCGGTCCCACCGCTTGACGAGGAGCAGCTCGTCGGCCGAAACCACCGGACAGAAGTCCGCGTTGGGCTCCGTCCAGATATCGCGCTCCACGTAACACCGTTCCGTCTTGCACGAAGCGCCGAGCAGGTATTCCACCGATTCTCCGTTTCGCTCGATCACGCACCGGCATTCCAGGCTGATTCGCGCGTTGTTCAACGTCAACGCCGCCTTGTGGGAGTGGGTAACGGGTGGCTTCTTCGAACTGTCAATTCGAAAGGTCAGGAAGGATCGCTGAAAATCGCAAATCTGCATGTCGCGCTCCGCTCCTTGTGTTTCGAATTTCCTTGTTCTCGACCATCACGGGTAGTAGATAGTAATACGATCGGCTGCGAAAAAGATCCATCTTCAAACTGTCAATCATCAGCAGTCTTATGAATATCGGGGTGATCCATGAACGAAAGTAGAGCGTTTCTTGAAACCGTAGACGTCTTTCTGCCGGGAGAGGGCGAGACGCTGACCGAGGCTCCGGCGTATCACTGGGAGCAGGCGGAAGAGATCGTCGGGCGAATCTTCCGCAGTACACGGGATCCCAACACCATGCTGATAAACCTAGCGGGGTTGACCCGGGAGGAGCGCCGGGCGCTGCCGAAGATGAATTTCCGGATCGATCGTTCGGGCATGGATTTTCATGACTTCGACGGCTTCGGGATTCACCTGCCCGGACTGATCGTCACGGAACAGGGGACGGCCATCGCGGTGTGTCAGCGGCGGCATGACTCCATGGGGGACGCAGGTCACGATTCGGACATCATTGCGTCGCGCAGCGACGACGGCGGCAAAACGTGGGAGCGCCAGAAGGTGATCTTCGAGGAACCGGACTGCACGGCGATTCCCGGACCCATTTTCGAAACGCGTGGCGCGGTGTTCGTGGCGTTCTGGAAGATGCCCGCACAGGTGATGTACGATCTCGAGTATTTTGCTGCTTATGCGAGGCAAGGCGGAGGATTCTGGCTGATCAAGAGTGTTGATGAGGGACGAAACTGGTCCGAACCTTTTTTCGTAAAGCCGGAACCGAATGACGAAGGATGGGTGGCGTGGCCCAACAATTGTGTTCACGGCATCGAGTTGAAGTCCGGCCCCCATGCCGGGCGGCTGGTCATGCCGGCGCTCGCCTACAAGGAGGGCGAGCCGGGACAGATCCCGGGGGTTCGCGGCGGACTTCTGTACAGCGATGACGGCGGCGAGAGTTGGAAGGCAGGCGGGGTGCTGCCGGATGGATCGGACGAAGTCAGCCTGGTGGAAGTCGAAGGGGGACTCTATATCAACCATCGCGCGAACACGGCATTCACGGGAAAGCGCCATTTCGCGCGGAGTGATGACGGCGGCGAGAGCTTCTGTGAACTCGGCGAGCACGACGATCTACCCGACCAGAAGAAGCATTGTGGATTGATTCGCTGCGAAGAGGGTCTTCTTTTCTCCCACCCGACGGCGACCGGTCCTGCGAGGGACATGACAATTTACCTGAGCCGCGACGGAGGCAGGACCTGGCCGATTTCCCGGCTGCTCCACCGCGGCCCCTCACGCTACAGCGATCTGGCGGTGAATGCCGACGGGTCGATCCTTTGCATCTACACCCACGGCAGGACAAGAGACCGGGAAAAAATGAGCGTTGCCCGATTCAACATGGATTGGATCATCTCGCAGGGCTGAAACGGAAGCTCATTGGGTACCGGCATCACCCGCGCTGCCAAACGACGGGATTCCAGTCGTCGTTGGCGAGCACGTCGCCCTCCACCAGCGATGCAAAGTAGTCCGATTGTCGTAGTACGAATCGCCCTCCCCATACCCCGGCGAACGGATCGATCTCGACTCTGTAATATAAGGCAGAATAATTGGCGGCAGAATGATTTTTGATAAGCCAATGCAGGAGAAGAGCTTACAGACACGATTTCCTCGTGAATCAATCGACGGGCCCTCAACTATCGAAAAATTGGGCGTAATTTGTCGCCTGGAAAGCCTGTGGCCGGTATAATAATAAGGTGAGGTTGAGCGCAAAAGTGTCCGACGAGCGAAATGCTTCAATCGAGGGGCGGGTTCGTTCCCGGGTCTGTGGATTCACGCTGATCGAGCTCCTCGTTGTGATAGCCATCCTTGCCGTTCTGGCGGCACTTCTTCTGCCGGCCTTGAAGAATGCCCTTGAGAAGGCCCGGCGGATTGCCTGTGCCAGCAATCAGCATCAATTGCTCGTCACGGCAAACGTCTACGCCAACGATTACGAGGGTTATTTTCCCAATTGGGAAGGGCACAAGGTGCATGATGCGGGTGTTCCCGGGGCTCCGGATACCGCGGCGCTGGATGCGATCCGACATCACGGCGCGAAGGTCGGGCTCGGCAAGCTGTGGCCGGACTACATTACCGACGGGCACGTCTATTACTGTCCGTCGCCTACCGCCAACAGTTACAACACCGCAGGCGGGTGGCCCTACGATACGCACGGCATGCCGGCGTTCCGGTTCGCTAACATGCTGCGCCCGGACCACGAGGAATTGAGCGTGGTCAGCAGCTACCTCTATCGTGGAGCATTCGAAGAGCGCCCTTCGGATGCACCATATAATCCCTACAATCCTACTCCTCGCTCGACCTGGGCCCCGATCCGTTATCGGGAGCAGTACCCGGAGCGGATCATCCTTTCCGACATGGGCTGGGCATTGATTCAATTGCGCGGTGTCATTGTCAACCACCCCGACGCGGATGGATTGCCCGAGTACTTCAACAACGGCTGGCCGGACGGCCACGTCGAGCCCTACGTCGTGAAGGACAAGAACCGGTTTCCGATCGGCCATGACCACTGGGCACACTCGGCCACCGGCATGGTGCTGATGGCAAATCACGATTGGTGATCCGACGAGCTGAATACCGGGTCCATGATCCAACTCTTCCCGGCCAGATCGTCGTGCAGCGTGTCCCCCAGCAGGTTCCACGACGTGTAACAGGCGGCGTAGAGGGGCTCTCCCGTTTCCGCGTGGAAATTCTCCGAAAAAGAGCCTCGCCGCCGGAGAGAATTGGCCAGGACTGCCACGGTGCGATCGGCCAGTTCGCCCGCCTCCTCGCGAAAGCCGTAATGGCGAAGCGCATGAAACACCCAGTAGGACAGGAGGACCCAAACGGGACCCTGCCAGTTGGATTCGGTTATACGGCGGTAATCAACAAAACGAGAGGGATTGCCCAGCACGGCATTGTTATAGTACTCGCTCGCCCTCGAGAGACTGCGGATGCCATAGGGGCTCCAGAAGTGGTTTTCATTGACCACATAGGCCTCGATCATGGCCCGGGCGGAATCCGGTTCGGCGATTCGCGCGTAGAGGGGGATCAGGTTGGAGGCCGATTGAAAGGCAAAACACCCGACGCCGTCAGGCAAGGCTTGACCGTCATCGAGCGATAAGCTGAAGAGGGGAGCACCGTTGCAAAGGTTGAAGGCCGAATAGGAGTTCACCTCATTGTACCACAGCTTGTCGTTGACGATTTCGCGGTGCCCCTCCGCTCGGCGGGCGAACGAGTCGGCTTCCTCGGAGCGCTCCAGCATCTGCGCCAACCTCTGCGCCGCGAGCAGTTCCAGGCAGAACCAGGCATTGACGTCCGCCGAAGCGACGGTGTCCGGCGGCAGGAAGGCGTTGACGACATCATTGTCGCTCTCCCACTCATCCAGCCGACGCGCCAGCGTTTCAGGCCGTATGCCGCGGCATAGTAGCGGTCGTAGAAATCCAGATACCGGGTGAGCTTGCCGAATACGGACTCGCCCCAGACCGTATCCCCGGTTTGGTGAACATACATCACGGCCGCCTGGAAAAGAAACGGCTGGGCGTGATAAGGGGGCTGGAGGAAACGCGGCCCGCGGTCCACATAGAGCACGCTGGGCGTATTGCCGTCGTCCAGCTGGTAGGACAAAAGGTTATCAAGAAGAAAGCGCAGATATTCGGGGCGTCCGGAGAGAGCGAAACGCATCGCAGCATGATGATGGTCCCACACAAAGATGGCTGAATCATAGTAATGACCATGCGTGACGGACAGCCACGGAAAGAGGATCTTTCCCGCCGCCGGCCGTTCGATCAACGGCATGACCTGCGTGATGTGCTCACGGACGACTTGCAGATCGGAATGAGTCATGGGTTGAAGGCAGAATGATTTCAGATGCAGAGTGAAGGCAGAATCATTGGTGGCAGAATCATTTCAGAGGAAGAGAATAGGCAGAATGATTTTGGCAGAAATATTACGGTCTCGATGTGGGTTTCATGCATTTCATCCGGCATGATTCTGCCATATTCTCCCCCCCCCTCTAGATTATTCTGCCAAAATCATTCTGCCTTTACTCTTCTCCTGAAATCACCTCCCCGAAGCGCACCTCGTGCACCCGGCCCTCGAGCCAATCGCGGTGGAAGAGGTAGAGGCTCCCGGATTCCCCTCCGACCATCAGGTCCAGCCGGCCATCGCCGTCCCAGTCGTAGGTGCAAAGGCCGCTTTCGTGGTGCGAGATCTCGACGACCCCGGTCTGACCCTCAAAGGCGACCGGGTGCTTGAACTTCGGCTCTTGATTCGTCCCCACGTTTTCCAGGAAGAGCTGGTGCAGGTGGGCCGCCACCAGGATGTCGTAGGTGCCGTTTCCGGTCCAATCGCAGACGTCCAGGCTTACGTTCGGGCCGCACACCATTTCCGAATACCACCCGCGGCCGATGGCGTTGGTGGTGATGATCTCCCCGTCCTCGAATTCCAGGGGGATGCCCGGCTCCAGCAGGCGGAGGCCCTCCTCCCCCTCTCCTTGCCGGAAGATGCACAATTGGCGGTAATTGTCGGGCGTGACCAGGTCGAGCCTTCCCGAGCCGAACCAGTCGACAGCGGCCGGCCCCTTCCGGTCGCAGAACGGATTGCGGGAGCCCCTTACCTTCAACGGATGCATGGCCTCGAACCGGTTGCGCTTCGGGTCGTAGGCCTCGAGCCAGAAGAGGTGATGCGTGTTGTTACCCAGAATAATGTCCAGACGTCCGTCGCCGTCCCAGTCGCAAAGGGTCGGCTTTGTCATCCCACACAAAAATTCGCCGTTGTTGTCGTGCATGATGTCGTCGCGCCGCAGGTGGAACTCGTTTCCCTCGCCGTCGCGGGTGCGCTCCGGGATTGAGAAAGCCGGCCGGTCCATGCTTCCAGCGTTCCGGGTCAGCGTGATTCGCCCCATCATGTCCCCGCACAGGAGGCTCATCCGGCCGCTCCCGTCGGCATCGACCGGCCAGGGACGGTAAAACCCCTCCTGCTTGACCTTGCAGCTTTCGCCCAACAGCGGGCCCGTGTCGACGTAGCAATCCGGGTCAAGCGGATCGTCTCCTACGCGCTTGTAGTAATGGATCCCATAGCCGGCGCCCCGTCCACCGTAGAGAACGCCGTCGAACGCGGCGTTCTCGACGAAGCGGAACCCGAAATAGTCGTAAAACCCGCTCCAGGGCAGCGGGCCCTCCGGCAGCAGCTCCGGTTCTTCCAGCGTGCCGATGTTGCGATACATGTCCATCACCGGGTTCGGACGGTGGCGGTAGTGACAGGTCATCAGTTCCAGGCGGCCGTCGCGGTCCACATCGAACACGTCGAAGGCGATCGGGCGGTGATCGTCAAAGTTGCTGTACTTGCGCCAGTCCGTCGGGTACTTGTGCCCCGCGGGCAGGCGATACCCCGCGATGGGGAAGGGAATCTCCTCAAACTCCGGCGCCTCGCGCGTCCCGCCCACGTTCCGGATCAAGGCGATCTGCTCGTACCGGGAAAACGTCTTCTTATCGTAGTGGCAAACGCCGATCACCATGGAGGGCCGGCCGCTCCCGTCCCAGTCCACCACGCGGACGTGGAGCAGGCGACCCGGCGCGATGCACCCGGGCTGCTTCATTTGCAGCGCCAGCTCCAGGCGCGGCATCCCCGCCGCATCGAGATCGCCCAGGTTGCGGTAGACCTTGATGCCGCCGGTACGGCTGATGGTGATCAGATCGGGGCGTCCCGAACCGAACCATTCGAATGCGTCGCAGTGGATGTAATCCTCGTTGATGACGTCGTAGCGCGGTTCGAAGCTGAGCCGCGGCGTATGGGCATCGGTGCCGAGGTTGCTTCCCTCAATAACCCCGTCGGCGTGAATGCGCATGGGGTGGCTGTAGCGCGGCTCCTCGTTGCTTCCGATGTTCTTCCAGCAGAAGATGCCGCCCCGGGGCATGCCGATGCTGTCGGAATGCGCGCTGTTCGAGAGGATGTCGATCCGCCCGTCGCCGGTCCAGTCCACCGGGACCGGGTTGTGGTGCCGGCCCGGCACGGCGAGCGGCTGCCAGCGGTCGCCGTTGTAGTGAAGCTCGTCGCCTACGCCGACCATCGGTTTGTAGGGCGGCGGCGCGAGATCTCCGGACGGGTCGCGCAGGCTGAATTCCATCGACCACTCTCCGCCGGCGTCCGGATTGTCGACCAACCACGCCACCCAGCCCGTGTTGCGGTAGTACAGGGTTTCGAAAAACTGAACGGGGTACTCGCTTTCGCTCGCACCCTTGCGGCGCTTGACGACGATGGTGTTCGGATCGATCAGCGGGCCGCCCGCGGACTGGCCCAGCAGCGCGTCAAAGTCCATGTCCACCTGCACGGGCGTGGAGGTTCCGGCGGTCGCATCGAAGTCGATCTGCATTTCGGCACGGATGCGGTCTTGTTGTCGTGGAGTGGTGGAGTTCATGTGATTGCTAGGATTTGGAGTGCGGCGCTATGCGCCGCTTGGGATTTGCGGAGACTCGACCGGAGCCGAATGCACGTAGCACGGGTATCCGACCCGTGCTACGAGCCTTGGGCTCCGCCATTCCAATGAGTACGACCTCATCCGCCGCCCGCCTTCAAATTTAGAATCGCGTCGGCGATCTTGAGACGCCACTTGTCGCACCGGGTTGTATCGGTCACGTCGGCCTCGACGTCGTCGATGGCGCGCTGGATCAGCACTTCGGCTTGTGCCCGTGCGGATCCGCCTTTTTTCGCGGCGAGGTCCCGGAGCTTGTAGAGATATCGATAGTCGTCGTTTCCTTCCCGGTAAAATTCGTACCGCCGGGAGTGGATAACTTCGTCGTGGTCCTTGTGCTTGTAGACCAGGCAGTGCCCGATCATTTCCTTGTTCTCGCTCCAGGGGTTGGTGCCGCGGGCGCAGTAGGTCCAAACGCCGGGCCCGTTGATGCCACGCTTGAAGTTCCGCCAGCCGGCCAGGCGGTAGTAGCCGTAATAGTTGTTGACGCGGTCCGCCATAAGGCTGGCCTGGTAGGTCCACAACTCCGGCGCCTCGTTCCCCTTTTCGATCCACTCGGCAAGGAACGGATACTGCTCGTCGCGGTCTCCGCGTGAGAGCATGGCATCGAATGTTTTGTAGAACCGGAAACTGTTCTCCCGGTCGCGGATCCCCGGCCCCCGGTTCGTGAACACCTGGATCTCCGGATCGATCTCCTTGATCAACTCGGCGAGGGGCAGTTCGAAATTCAGCAGCACGTCCATGTTGGATTCGTCGGCGAGAAAGAAGACATAGTCCTCCTTCTTCACGCCCCACGAGGCCATGTCCTGCTCAACTCTCTTCAGCCACTGGGCAAACACCTTCTTGAACTCCTCGCTCGGATAGGGGACCTCCGTGCCTTGCACCAGCCTCTCCGTGATGTAGCTCAGCGCAAGAATGAACCGAAGCCGCTTGCTGCTGGCGCCGGGAGCGGCGTGGAAATACCGAAAGACGGGCTCCACCTCACCCTTCAAACCCGTCGAATCGTAACTCGTGATGTTCAGGTCTTCGTCCACTTTGACGGGAAACGGCATGTAGTTCCAGTAGACCAGCACCATGTTGAGGCCGTAGCGCTTGGTGTGCGCCACTGCCTTTTCGCGGATCTTCAGGCCGACCTCGGAATTGAAGTACTCGACATAACCGTTGTTCGCCAGGATGTCGGGACTGGGCAGGGTAAAATCCCACACGTTCAGTTTCCCGGGAACGGTCTGCTCGGTGCCGGTGTCCAGGTCGCGCAGCACGACGTCGAACGTGTGCTCGCCGGGTTTCAGGTCGCCGTACCGCGTGTTGAAGGTCAGCCAGACCTGGCGGCTTTCTCCTTTCGGGACCTCGAGGGGCCCGTCCAGTTCGAAGATCACATCTCCCAGCTCCTCCCGACCGCCGCCGAAGCTGAAATAAAGGGACTCGCGCACCTGGATCGAGTCCATGGGCAGTCCCGGTGACGGTTTTACCTCCACCGACAGCCGAAGGTCCTTGCCCACGGAACTGACCATAAAGGCGGTATCACGGAACTCGTCCATCGCCATCTGCACCTCGATCGACTCCAGCTTCGGACTGGCGAGATCCGGGGGCTCGTTCTTGTAGATATTCAGGTACCTTTGCAGTTCCCAGGCATAGAAATCCTTCTTGTCGGCCAGGACGAGCGCGCCCATCTTCCGCTCGATGTCTTCCACGTCGTCCCTGTATTCGTTGAACTTCCCCGCCAGAGCGCCCTGCTCGGCGGCGGCCGTCGCGGCAAGGACCTTGTCGATTCGCTCGTTGAACTCGGGAATCCGCGGTTCGACCTCCTTGCGCAGCGCCTTCGGTACGAGATCCCAGTTGACGGCCTTTGCGGTGGCCGCGAGCTGCTTCTTCACCGACCGGGCCCGCGCCTCCAGGGTCTCGGCCGGGGATCCCTCGGCCGGGTCGTAGACGGCCCGGATCGAATCGACCCGGTAGATCGCGTCGATCTCGTTGTCCGGGAAGACGAACATCATCATGCGGATCTCGGAGATGTCGTTCATGTGGCGCCGGACCGCCGACAGGGGAAACTCGCAGGTCATGTTCTCCCCCTCGGGGATGTACCAGGCCCAGTCGTCCCAGTTCCGCCCGCCGTCGTTGTAGCGCAGCGTGGTCATCGACAGCTTCACCGGCGGCAGCCCCTCGGTGACGTTGCGGATGTTGACCACGACCTTGGAATAGATCGAAAGGTCGATCGGCCCCGGAAAGTACTCGGTGCCGAGGATGACGCGCGGCCAGTGGGCTTTGTTGATGGAAAACGGTTTCACGCTCACTTCCATCGCGTTCGTGCCGGTGACGACGTCCTGGTCCGTCAGCTTGATCCCCAGGCCGGTGATGTGCAGCGACTGAAACTCCTCCTGCGTCTCAAAATCCGCCAGCATCCGCGTCCGCGTCGGTTCGGCCTGTGCGTACTGCGCAACTGCAAACAACGCGAATGCAAGGTTCAGGGAAACGAAAGTGCGAAGAGTTGAAAAAATCATTTTGATCATGCTCCGGTTTGAAGGCAGAATCATTATGGCAGAATCATTGCTCTGGAAATTGGGAGAAATAAATTATGCCGATTCAATGCTCTCAGTCACTTCGTTTTCACGATCAGGAAGAATTCCATGCCGTGGATTACAAGGTTATGGCACATGCTTTCGAAATTCACAATGAACTAGGGCGGCTGCCTTCAGAGGAAATATTCAAGGATGAACTGGCGTATCGGTGCCGAAACAATGGGATGGATGCCTGGCGAGAAATGGCAATTCGAGTCACGCATGGAGACTTCAGCAAGCGATACTTCATGGACCTGGTGGTAAACCGCGGCGTCATATACGAAGCGAAGACAGCTGAAAGGTTTGTCAAAGATCATGATCGCCAACTCATTCACTACCTGCTTCTTGCTGAACAACCCCACGGGAAAATAGTCAATTTTCGCAATGCGTCGGTCGAATCGAAATTCATATCAACACGTCTGACACCCGCTGATCGAAGAGATTTCGCACTACACTGTCAAGACTGGATCGAAACCGACGACCACTCGAGAAGACCACAGACCATCATCCAGGATTTGCTCGAAGACTGGGGTGCACACCTCGAACTTGCACTCTATCGGGAGGCAATTCTTCACTTTCTCGGCGGCGAGGAAAACCTGTCACATCCTGTCGAGCTAAGAGACAAAACCCGAATCATTGGCCGCCTTCCAATGCCCCAGCTGAATCCAACTACCTCACTCCATCTTTCCGCCGCATCAAAGCATTCTGCCGGTCACGAAAAACTCTTGCTCCGACTCCTCCACCACACACCTCTCCAGGCCATTCAATGGATTAATTTCAACGGAAAACACATTGCCCTAAAGACCCTATCTTAAATAATGATTCTGCCATAATCATTCTGCCTATTTCTTCCACCTCCACAGCCCACACTGCGCGGACGGCAAATCGACTCCGAAGATCTGCTGCTCAGGCGCAAGATGGAGCTTCTCGCCTGTGTAGACCTCGGTGAGCTCCATCGCCTCTTCAGGCCGTTTGAATACGCGCACCCGCGTGTTCTCCGTGAATGTATAATTGCTGACCAGAAGCAGCCCCTCCCGGTCCGTCTCCAGCGTGGTGGCGAAGGTGCGGGGCTGCTCGGTCCAGAAGCGTTCGGTGTTCTTCCCGTTCACGAAGGTGTCTTCATGCTCCGCGACCACGCCGTTGGTCTCGGCCACCTCTGCGATGATCCGGATGTTCGACTTGTTCCACGCCCAGTACATGTAACCTCGCCCCCCGGCGAACATCGTCTCCAGCATGTGCGCCCGGTTCTCCCCCGGCTTCCACATCCGCCGGTCCGCCCGGGCCTCCCCCATGTTCAGCGAGGCGTAGGTCACCTCGCGGCCCGCCGCACGCATCAGCTTCCGGATTTCACGGCGTAGCGCGAACCCGCCGCCGTAGTACATCGGCATGATCCGGTCGAAGACCTTGCCCGTCTCGGCCACGTTCACGAAGTTGTCCTTGATGTTGCTCAGGCCGACTGCACCGGTGTAGGTGGCGAACCAGGGCGCCACCGCGCTGCGGGACCCGTACTTCTCGATGCACGCGTCGATGTGCTCCGCCGCCGCCTCGTACCACTCGGTCACCAGGTGGGCCCGGAAGAACCACCAGGCATCGAAGTGATCCGGGTAGCCCAGCGGATCGTCCAGGAAAACCTGTGGGTCGACCACTTCCAGGTGTGGACGGCGCTCCGCGAGCCACCCGGACCAGCGGTCCTTGCACCGGTCGCAAAGACAGGTGTTCATGGTGTGGGCGCCGTGGTGCTCGTCGTCGATCATGATGCAGGAGAATCCCTTCTTCACCAGGTCTTCCAGCTCATCCATGAAAATCTCGAACGCCTTGCCCCGGTGCGAGGCGTCGATCGCGCCGCTTTCCCGTCCGTCCAGGGTGGTCGATCCAAAGTCCGGGATCTCCGACACCAGCCTCCTCAGGTCGGTGTACCCGGAATGCTCGGCGTCCACGTCGATGCCGTGCGCCATGAACTCCTCGATGTACTCCGCCCCCTGCCCCAGCTTCCAGAAGTCGACGGCATTGAAGCCCATCCTCTTCAGCATCCCGAAGTAGTCCGGATAGGTCTCCTTCATCTTGCCCGCCGCGGCCACCCCGGTGACGATCTCCTTCGGCTGCTTCACCTCGGGAATATCGATGAAGTTGATCGGAACCTTGTACGGCGTCTCTTTCCCTCCCTCCCATTCGACCCAGGATGTCGCATACTTCCCATCCACACCGGCATCGTCGGCCAGGGCGAACAGGTAGACGGCGTAGTACCGCGGGCTTTCCTCGTGGTGATCGAAATCGAAGACATACCGGGTTCCACCGTCCTCCATCGCCTCTTCGGTTCCCGTATGTTCCTTGCCGTACTCGCCGAGAAACTTCACTCCCTTGGGCAACTCGACGAAAAAGCGGCCCGTTTGCCGCCACTGATCGTCCGGAAGGTTTTGCCGTGCGCGCAGCACGATACGCGAGGGGATTTTCGTGGAGACAGGAAACTCATCATAAAAGTGGTCCGAGTTCGCCTGCCCCGGCTTGAGGGGGATGCGAGGGTAGCCGGTATGTTCGCCGGGCGATACTTTCAGGTGATCGATCCACACGCGGCCGGCGGTGGAGTTGAGGGTGAGTACGAGCGAAGCCCTGCCGGCGGCGCCGGTCACGAACGGCATCTTCATGAACCGCCACTCTTCCGGTGACAGCGAGGCCTCCTGGAACCGGGCATCTGTCCCGCCCCCCTTGACGGAGAGACGCAGCTGGAGGCCCGGACCCACGCGCTGGTAATCGGGCCCGGCCTTGATCCAGTAAGTCAGGTGATAAAACGTGTAAGGCTCGAGCGGGAACCCCTCGTGAACCGCCTTCGAGGTCCGGGTCCGGCGGTGATCGAAGACAAGGAGCCGGTTACCTTCGGGGGCGAAGGGATCGTCTTTCACGGAGACCTCGGCAAAATCGGAGGCCGGTTCCAGGCTCCAGCCGTCCGCCCCCTCCTCAAAGCCCCCGTTTCGGATCGGGTTTCCGCTCGCAAACGCCGACTGCGTAAGCAGGAAAACGGTGAAAAACGGGACGATCGCCTGCAGAATCTTCGAAGGACGGGTCATGGTGCCTGCTCCTTGGGTGGCCACGGAATAATTGTGACCGGAGCATTACACCATTTCGTCCCCCTCCGCAAGTCAAAATAATTATTCTGCCACAATCATTCTGCCTTAATCTTCTCCAACTCCAGGATCGCTCTTCCAGGCTCCGGAAGGAGGCAGAATGATTTTGGCAGAATGATGCTGGAGGGGAGGATGAAGAAAACGGCAGGAGGTGGCCGGGTCCGGCCTCCTCCTGCCGCTTAAAACGTGTTTTTTTACTCTTGTTGCTCAGCCACGACGACGGCGGGCCGCGAAGGCCACCAGGCCGCCGCCCAGCAGCAATGCCAGGCTGGCCGGTTCAGGAACAACCACGTTGACGCGCGTGGAATCGATGCCGATGGATTTCGGATTAGCGGTAGAGGGGTCCGACTGGTCCCACGGATCGCCGCCAACACCGCCCCACCCTTTGCCCACGATCAGTGTGGCCGGACCGGTAAATTCAGCCGGCCGGGCCATATCCAACCCGAGATCCAGGGTCATGAAGCCGTCAAAGTCGGTGGATTCCCAGGTCTCCACGCCAGCCGCACTGGCGTAGAACTTGATTTCCGTCTCGGTCAGCTCAATGCCTTGCATGGCCCAACCAGAGAATTTAAAGGGTGGCTCGCCCGCAGGCGCAGGGTTCGCACAGGGCCCGCAGTGCCCCGCCCTGAAGAAGTTGCCGTTGATCCGCCCCATCCGTTGATAGCCGCCGCTCCCGTTGCCCCCCTCAATAGTCGCATTGACGCGTTGCAGGGAGACAAAGTTGTCCACATCGTACCATATTGCCACCGCCAGGGACCAGTGCTCCATGTTACTCTGGAAGCTCTGATGCTGAAACGCACTGGTATCCAGGCGGACACCGGCATCCGTGGGAACGTTATCCATTTCAAGGTGGACGGCGCCGCGGTAGTACACCTCATTGATATTGATCTGACCGCCTAAAAACCTGACCGCGTCCGGGTAGGTGTCCCCATTGTTGTCGGCCGAGGGGGTCAGACTGCTGCTGACATCCCCCCAATCAAGCCTGTCCCACGACCCGATTGCGCTCGGGTCGTTGGGTGTCATGGTCTCGATGGTTTCGCCATAGCTCCAGCCTGCCTGCGCCTGGCCGGCCATCAGAAATACGCCGCAAGCGGCCGCCGCCGCGACGCACAGTTCTCTTACTCCGATTTGGTTTCTCATGTCTCTTGTCTCCTCCGTAGTTATGGGTCTCTCAACCCCTACTGATGTGATGTGGCTTCTCTAAGACGTTATTTAGAGGCCTTTCGCCTTATTGATCATTCTACCAACCACGCACTTAAAAACAAGCATTTTGAACAAAAAATCGTAACCCGCTGCACTGCAATCGGTTGCACCATAGACTCCCAGGATCGCTCCCCGGCTTCAGACGCGCAGGATCCGGGATTGACGGCACGGCACGGGACTCCATAGGGTCCATCCCGAGGAGTCGAAAATGCCCGCCGCATCCCCATCCCCGGCCACCCTGAGCCGCCATCTGTCCCGAAGACTCTTGCGAGGCGCCCACGGGCGTATCCTGATGGACTACTACCGCCGCCTACTCCCCCGGATGGCCGTGCCGCGGGACCCGAATGCGTGGGAGCGGAGCACCACCGACATCCGCCGGACGCTGATCGCGAACGTCTTCTTGCGGGGCCATCGTCCGGGCATCCTACGGAGACCGCCGCGAATCCAGTGGTGCGGCGTCATCGAACGCGGCCGCGGATATCGTATCCGCAAGCTGCGCTACGAGGGCTCTCCGGGCATGTGGATCCCGGCCCTTCTCTATGAACCCGACCGACTGCGGGGCAAGATTCCCATCGTGCTTAATCCCAACGGCCATCACCTCGGCGGCAAGGCGATGGACTACAAGCAGGCCCGATGCATCAACCTGGCGAAACGGGGCATGCTTGCGCTCAACACCGAGTTCATCGGGATGGGAGAGTTGCAGGGCTCCCTCGAGCACCAGGACCAGGCCCATGTCGATCTCTGCGGCGTGGCTGGGGTCGGCGTTTTTTACCTCGCGATGAAACGTGGCCTGGACGTGCTCCTTGCACACAAGCACGCGGACAGGAAGCGGGTCGCCATGACCGGTCTCTCCGGCGGCGGGTGGCAGACCGCCGTCCTCTCCGCCCTCGATCCGCGCATCGGCGTCATCGTCCCGGTGGCCGGCCACTCCCCGGTGTGGCAGCGAGCCACCGAATGGTGGCGGGACATGGGGGACCTGGAGCAGACGCCGGTCGACCTGTGCACCATCGCCGACTATGACACGCTGACCGCGATGTTCGCCCCCCGCCCCGCGCTGCTCATCTACAACGCAAAGGACACGATTTTCCTGCCCGCTCTGATGAGGCGCTCGCTGCTCAAACCGGCGCAAAAGGTCTACCGGCATCTCGGCGCAGAAGAACGACTCGGCTTCTACGTCAACCACGACCCCGGCGACCACAATTACGACCGGGACAATCGCGAACAGCTCTACCGCTTCCTGCGCGACGCCTGGGAGATGGATTTCCCCGTAACCGACCTTCCGTGCGATGACGAAATCCTGTCGGAATGGGAACTGCAGGTGGGCCTCCCGCCGGACAACCCGACGTTTCTCTCCATCGCGGCGGAGCTGGCCGGTTCGCTGCCCCGGGTGCGCGCGTCCCGCGCCACCGCGCGTGCGGACCGGGCCCGCCTGAAGGACGTACTGCGGCTCCCTCCGGTCCGGCGGGCCGAGTCGGAAAAGGCCGGTGCGTCGAGAAAGTCGGGGAGCGCGACGATCCGGCACCATATCCTTAATCTAGACCGCTGGCGGGTGCCGATCACCGAGTTCGCGGTGCGTCGGAAGGATCCGCCGATCCTGATCCTGAACGATGCCGGGCGCTCCGCGGCCGGCTGGCAGGCGGCCCCCGCCCTGGAAACGGGTCACCGGGTGTTCGTGGCCGACCTCTTCGGATTCGGGGAGCAGGTCGTTTCGAGCACACGGAAACAGACCGCGGAACCCCACACCCACGGATGCTTCATGGCCTGCGTCTCCTGCGCCGGGGACCGCCCCCTCGGGATCAGCACCTCGCAGCTCCTCGCCACCCTGGCCTGGCTGCGGGCGTATACCAAGTCCCGACAGATCGAGGTCGCGGCCGCCGGCTTGTCGACCAGTCTCCTCGCGCTATGCGCCGCGGCCCTGCGACCCGCCGGCATCCGGTCACTGAACATTGATCTCCCCGACTCGTTACGCCGTCTGATCGACTGGCGTGTCTCCTTCAACGACCATCCCCTCGCGTTCTGCTTCGGTCTCCTCGAACAGTTCGATATCGAAGACCTCATCACCCTCGCACACCCCATCCCCATTGAAATGCGGCACCGCGGACCGATGCGTGCCCGACAGTCCGCTCAGGATGGCAAAGGCCGCCCGGGACGTTGAAACGGCACCAGGACACGCCCGTTGTCCCACGGAAACGCGTAGCTTGGCCGGTTGACGAACCGTCGCATCCCGGCGTCCAGCTTGATGTGGGTCCGGGGCGGCAGTTCGACCGCAAAGGTCGTCCCATCAATCGCTTCCCGCCGCTCGTGCCTTGTCTCCTTGATATCATGCCGGCCGTTGTTCCAGATGATCGATTGCAGGTTCTCCCGCGTCACTTCGTCATAGCGCAGCTCGGTAAAGTCGTGCTCGCCAAAGGCCCCGGCCTGGACGAACAGGCGCCGGGTGTGCGTCTCGTCCAGGTTCACAAGATGGATGCCGATCCCGTCGGCGGACAGGCGGTCGACGAGTGCGGCCACGTTGTGCGGCAGCCCCGGGCGGCGACGTTCCTCGTCGAAGTATCGCACCTGGGCACGAAGCAGACCCCCGTTGTAGACAGACTGCGGTGCACCCAGCGTCACCTGCGTGAGACCCTTGGTGTAGACGGGATTCGGCGGTTGGATGTTGTCGGCGATGATCGTGAAGACATCGCGTGAGTCGGCTCGAATCGCCTGCAATGCTTCGAGGGCGAGCCGGTATTCGGCCGTCATGATCTGTTCCGGCCAGTCCGGGTTCTCGCCATTGTAGAATTGAAACCGGGGACGTTCAGTGGCCCCCTCGTTTTTCTCCCCTTCCGGAATCACCTGGTTCCAATCGCATTGGATATCGCCGGCTCTCAGCCGGGTGATCAGCTCATGGTCCCGCGGCGCCATCGAGGCATGCCACAGGTGGACCGGTTCTCGAATCCTCACCGGCTTGTACATGTCCCAGCCCCCTTCGCCAACCCGCCAGGGGACCAGGAGTTGGCCATCCTCTCCTCGCTTCGCGTTGGCCAGCACCATCTCAATCTGAGACCGCAGCAGCTCGAGGTATCCGAAGTCGCCGCTGAGGAGCAGGGCGCATTCGGCGGCAATGGTGAGCGAGTGGAAGATCATTCGAAGGCCATAGGAACTGTTCCAGCCATACACGCCGCCCCACCAGACGCCTTCACGGCGCTCGCCGATCTTCCCGGTCGGCCCGACATTGTCCGGTACGATCCCGTTGTTCTGCCGGATTCGATCCATCCATGCGTCGACGTAGTCCAGGACCCATTTGCGGTATGACTCCTCCCCCGTGTAGAGATAGGCGTTGGTTACCAGGGCGGTGGCGGACAGGTTGTTGGCGATGTCGCTCTGCAGGACGACCGAGTTGAAGAGCCGGATGATCTCCTCCCTACGCTTCGGGCTTTCGAACCAGCCCGCCTCCAGGTCGCGCACGGCCGGGTAGAGCGACGCACGATCGCCCATGGGTTCGGGCACCCATTCCATGTTGGTTCCGGGATGGCCGCCCTGCAGAAAAAACTTCACCATTTCCACATTGTCCGTCTCCAGCCAGGGCCCCACGCTGGACTGGAACGGCGAGCGGAACACGTTGTGCGCCGGATCAAAGTTGGGGGCTTCGGGGTCCTCGCCCGTGTACATGGCGGCGAATCGCCGGGCGCGTCGCAGGTTCTCCGAGATCGCCGGACAGGCGACGCCGAAGTCGTAAAAGGCCATGTTGCCCTCGCCCTTGTGGTGCCACTCGGCGGAGGCGGGTTCCGCCAGGTTGTAATACTCGTTATGAATCTGGGCGTTGAAGTTGCGTCTCAGGGTTTTGCCCCCGCCGTAGTCCTTGAGAAACTCATTGTGCTCGAGGCGGTTCTGCACGCCGTCGTCACACCAGCGGGTGACCGCATTCCATTGCTTCAGCGCATGATCGAGCATCCGATCGTGCCCGCCGATGGCATAGAAGAGTCCCCAGTTGAAGAAGCGTTCGTAAAGATCGTCGACGTCGTCCGCGAAATACAACGTCCCGCTCGGCTCGGTGTACTTCTGCAGCATCAGGTCCGCGGCCTGCTCCATGGTCTCCATCAGCCGGCGCTGCGTGACCGCCCATGCCGGCGGAACCCCGACCTCCGTGGCGCGTGCTAGAACCGGATCAGACATTTCGCTCTTCTAATGACTCTGCCATAAATGTAACTACTCAGGTAGCGCCACGGTGGAGCGACCATTGACTGGAGAGTAGTCTACCCCCCCCACGTGCAACAGAAAAAACCTCGGATTTTCTGCTGGACTCGGACCGCGTGATCTTTTA
>Ga0310123_10001162_pt1 | contig 22408 bp, 15 predicted proteins | sample CB6_AW_1057_MG_FD_203505 | JGI IMG/M metagenome (GOLD analysis project Ga0310123, IMG submission 203505) | Marine microbial communities from Western Arctic Ocean, Canada - CB6_AW_1057 | ecosystem: Environmental > Aquatic > Marine > Oceanic | place: Canada: Western Arctic Ocean | collected... | reverse complement strand
TCGTCCTCGCCGAACCCGGATGCCTCGATCGTCGGCTGGGCCCCGGCGGGCAGATCGTACAGGTTGTAGTCGCATTCGGCGTACGCATCGGCGGTGCGGGGGTTGATGGCCAGCAGGTCCGCGTCGGGGTTGCGGTAGGACAAGATGTTTCGCAGGACGCGATTGCCGCGACCGTCGGCCCCGCCGACCCGCAGATCGATCTGGTGCAGCCCGCAATCGATGATGATGTTGTTGGCGATCAGATTGTCCTTGGGGTCGGCCACGGGTGTGGACGTGCCCCCGAGCATCGTGCCGATGATGATGTTGCCGAAGATCGTGCAGTTCATGCCCGAGTTGTCGAAGTAGATCCCCCACGTGTAGTACGGCGACCAGATTCGTCCGCCGGCTCGATTGCCCTCGCTGACCGGTCCCTCCTTGAGCTTCGCGTGGGCGCCGCAGCCGATCACGTTCTCGATCAGGTTGTAGCGGAAGATATTGGCCCGGCCGAGGTCAGCGTCGCCCTCCAGGACGAACCAGCGATTGGTCATGATGCCGCCCGTGTCGCAGATCTCCAGTGCGATATCGTGCAGGTGGTTGTATTCGACGATGAATCGGCCGAACCCGTCCTGGATGACCATGCCCTTGTCGGACGTGTGATGAATCTCGTTGTGGCTGATGACGTTGTCGACGCTGTTGACGCCGTAGACCTGAACGCCGCCGCAGTTCTTCTTGAACGCACCGGTGTGATGGATGAGGTTGTTGCTGATCAGGTTCCGCTCGGCCCGCGGCGCCTTGGCGGACAGGTCCTTGAGGACCTGAGCATCCGTCCAGGTCGGCCCGACGCCCTTGACGTCGGCGGCGATCGAAATACCCGACGCGCCGGTGTGACTGATCTCGTTGTTGACCACCGCAATGTCCGCCGTCGCTTCCTGCAGGCGGATCCCGTCCCCGCCGACCTGTTCGATGCGGTTGTCCTCGATGCGACAGTGCCGTGCGTTTTCGATGCGGATCGCTTCGCCGCGGCGCGTGGGTGAATGAAAGTTCGGGTGTAGTTGCTCGGGGAACGTACAGCGCGTCTGCGTGAACGTCAGGCCGCGGATGCAGATATGCTCGGCCGGCCGGTCCCCGGTCCCCACGATGCCGATCAGCCGATCAGGCACGGGAACCGTCGCCGCGCCCGGGTCGAGACGGGCAGCGGGCGGCCAGAAATAGACGACGCCGGCGTCGGTATCCAGACACCATTCGCCGGGCTGGTTCAATTCTTCGAGGACGTTCTGCACGCAGAACCGATTGCCCGGGAACAAGGCCATGCCGGGCATGAGGAACGAGCCGCCCAGGGTGATCGTGCGTGCGGTGTGGTCGGCGGCGGCGATGGGCAGAAGCTCGCTGACCCAGTTGTACCAGGGGAAGATGAACAGCTCCGCCTGGTACAGGTTGGCCCACGGGCGCGGCGCGGCAGCCGGCGGTTCGTACTGGAGCGTTTTCGCATCCTCATCGTCTTCGGGGACGGTCTTTTCGACGAAGGCCCACCCGCCGTGGTAGGGCTCAGCCGGCTCGAAGCTGGGCCAGCGGGCGCGGATCATGCGTTGGCCGTTGAAAAAGAGCTGGCGGAACTTGAAGCGCCCGCCCGCCGCCTCGGGCACGCGGGCTTGCAGGATTCGATCCCGATACGGCTGCCAGTCGTCGAGCCGGCGCCCGCCCGAGATCACGGGACGATGGCCGGGATAGGCACAGTACGTAATCGGCTTGTCCGCTTCGCCGGAGTCTGCGGCGCCCAGTTCGAGCGGCTCGGCCAGGTGATACGCGCCGTCAAGGAGCATGACGGTGACCGGCGCGTCCAGGCGGCCGTTGGTTTTCAAAGCGCCCGCGGCGTCACGGGCTCGCGTCAAGGTAGCAAACGGCCCGTCATCGGCCGCCGCCCGCGGCGCGGCAAGTGTGCCCGACCATCGATCGTCACCTGAGGGTGACACGAACAGGTAGTGGTGCTGCGTCATGATGAACTCACACTTTCCACATGGCCGTCACGGTCGCCACCGGACAAGACACACCTCCTGCTTCTGGGGATCCGACTCGGGGCCGGTTCCCTTGTGTTGTGGCCGACTCAAGTAACCCGAGCTGAACGCCGTCAGCAGCGAGCCGTCAGGCAACAGCACCGTCGATGTCGATGTGGCAATGTTGTTGCCCGACCACTTCGCCAGGATGTACTTGTGAGATAAATCCCAGCTCTCTCCGTTGTCGCGGCTGACCACCGCTTCGATACTCCACCGTGGGTAACCATCCTTGTCCAGCAGGCGATCCTCTTTCGACAACCAACCCAGGCGAACGACGTATGTCATCACAATGTCTCCGTTGGGCATCAGCACCAAACTCGGGTGCATACGCCCGAAGTCGTACAAGGGCTCAAATTTCGACCACGTATATCCGTTATCCCTGGAACGCGATACTCCCAGCCCCGAATACTGGTCAAACACGGCATTATTCTGGTACTTCGGACCCCGAAACCGGCAACCGGCTATCATCGTCCCATTGGCTGCCCGGCACAGGGCCACTTCGCTCACCGCCACGCCGCCGTCTCCGTTCCAGCTCGGCGGTTCAAGTTCCTCCGGCCATGTGCGTCCACTGTCGTAGCTGAAGCGGACACAACTTCGCATGCTGGTGTGGTGGGATTTCAGCAAGGACATTTCTTGGGCAGGCAGGCCCGCGTCGGGATCTCTCACGATCCAGACAGGCAGGTAGATACCCGCGTTCCAATCCGGCTCGCATCTCTTCTCCATGCGGATGACCATTCGATGCCCGCCGGCCGGCAAACCTCCGTCGAGAGAAATGTGAAACGGAGAATTCCACGTCACCGAATCGGGCTCTTTCTGCTCGCCGACTTTCGCGCCGTCGATGAACACGTCGCAATCCCCGTCCACCGCGCCGAAAAGAATCACGAGGGGGGCGCTGCCGGTCTCGGGCATGTCAAAGCGGCTTGCGTACCACGCCACACCGTCGGGTTCACCCTGCTCCGTCCACGGTTTGTCAATCCTGATCATGCGCGGCCACGTTTCAAATGAACCCTCTTTGTACCAATGGTCCATGAACCCCCTGTTCTCGGGATCATGTCGCCAGTGCCACTCGTCCGGGAAGACGAATACTCTCTCTGCTCCCGCGAAAGCCCTTTCCATCCCTCCGGAATAGCCGGTGTCGCACAAGCGCTTCAATTCCCCCGAGACAGGGTCTCTATCCGCCAACAGGGGATCCCATGAATGCCAGGGGAATCCGTGGGAGGACTTTGGGAGCGGCGCGGAGCGCCAGGTTTCGCCGAAGTCCGAGCTGAACCCCCTGCTCTGCTCGGAGGCGAATTCGCCCGTGTCCAGGACCAGGTTCCCGTCACCCAGGTAGCTGAGTGCAGTCGCGTTGCCGAGATAAGCAGGCGCTGAAGGCGCCGGCTCGGGACATGACCACCGGTCTTTCAGGTAGTGGGGACAGCTCCATGTCTCGCCGTGATCATCACTGGAGCTCAACACCGCCGCAGTCTCATGGATATGGGATCCCCATCCCCTGAAATAGATATTGTAGAGAAGCAGCAATCGGTCCTTTTCGGGCATGTAGACCAGGTAAGGAGCATAGAGGTCGCCCTCGTTCCATGCATCGGTGATGAGCTGGTGCTCCGCCGGCAGCTCCCGGGCCACGTCATCCCCCTCCATCTGCAATACCTTGTTCAGGACCTTCGCGTCCGCCTCCAGGTCGGCAGGCCCCTTCGGGGGTATGACAAGCAAACCCTTCAGGGTTTGGAGCGCTCCGGGCCGTCTCATCGTTTCTGCTGCGGGCGGGCGTAATGGAGGTTCTTTTCCCATGTCTTCCTTATCGTCTTCGTAGGCTGTTCTTACGAAAGCCCCATGATCGACTGCAGTCGACTGCTATCGATTGCGGTCGATCGCAATCGACGGCGATCGACAGGAGGGTTACTGCATAGCCAGGTTTTCAACAAGCTCGACCAGCTCCCTGCGTTTGGCCCGAAAGAGCCCGCGGTCCTTCGCCCGGGTCGTCAGGACCGTCTTCACGATCTCGTCCAACTGCTTCTGATACGTCTCCCCCGCCTCTCCCAGCGACTCGATCTTCTCCCGCGCCATCTTCAGCAGCATATAGTCCTCAATACCCATCCGTGTGTACTGCCACCGGCGGCTGGGGAGGACGGTCTCAGCTGTCCGGACGTCCTCCGGCGGCCTCGTGTATGCCCCGCCGACCGGATAGACCATGGGCCAGTAATCCTGGCCGACCATCTCCTCGTCCCAGACGGGCGAGCCCCCGTTGTTCGTGAGCATGTTCCAGAAGTTCACGCCGGTGGCGCCGTGACGGAATGCGGTCCAGTGCAGGTACCGGTACCATCCGAGCGGATCGCGCTCCTTGCCGGTCCCGAATGACGCATCGGCGGCGCCGTAGAACCACAGTTCCCGGCCGCCCGACGAGAGCACGGGAAATCCATCCGGCGCGTTGTCGTACTCGATTCGCGGCGCGTGGTAGATAAAGACGTTCATTCCCGCCGCGACCAGGTCCCGGGTCGCATCTCGCGTGGCCTGCGGGATGGTAATGGTAACGCGCACGTTCGGATCGATCGAGTGGATCAACCGGCAGAGGTGCTCAACGTTCTCGTCAAGCGTCTCGTCAAAGGCCTGGATGTTGAAGGCGTCGTAATCTCTGCCGCTCCCCTTGATACGCTCGATCATCGGGACGAGCCATTCCCGGAACACGTCCTTGAATTCGTCGCTCATCCATTCGGATCTTCCGAACCAGTCGTAATGCGGACGCTCGGCGTGATGGTTGAAGAACAGGATAATGCCCACCTGGTCAAAGTCCTTGTGAAAAGCCAGGAACTTGTCCAGCTTCCGAAAGTCCGGCCGGACCGGCCGGATGACCTCGCCCTCGGCGTTCTTCGCCGGAAAGGAATACGCGCCGGAGGAGCCGTAGGCCACGGTGATACGGTGCGACAGCATCGCGTCGCGCACGTCCTTCAGGATGGGCTCCTCCCCCGTGTCGAGATAGGACCAGTTTCCCGTCGACAGTGGGGTCTCGTGGCTGAGGACCACGTCATGGACCTGGACCTTCAGCGGGACAAGGTGGGGCCGGTCGCCTACACCCACGCTCACATCGTAGTCGTAAAGGCCGGGGCGGGCCCCGCTGCTCTCCGCTTCCAGCCAGATGAGTTTCGATTCGCCCGAGGGGATTACCTGCGGGCAGTCGTTGGCCAGCAGGGCGTCGGGGACATAGCGGGCGTTACTGGTCACGAAGAACCGGCCCACCCGGACGGCCATCCGCGGGGCGCCTTCGCCGCCACCGCGGAAGGAGATCCTCAGCGGCAGATCCTGGTCCGTCAGGTTCGATGCCCCCAAGGCGGTTGCTTCCAGGGCATTGACCACCGTGTGGATCGTTCCGCCGGCGTCCGGAGCCGGCGTCCCGGGCAGAGACAGCACCGTAAACTGCTCGTCGGGCACGACTTCCCAGACCAGCGTGTCGGCTCCATACACTTCGCGGGCCCGAAGGCGATGCTGCTCGGTGAATTGGGTACGCAGTTGCTCGTATCGATCCGACTGCGCCCTGACCGCCTGCACAAACGTCTCCAGTTCCTCCCGTTGGGCCTCCCGCTGCGGAGCGGGCCAGTGGGCAATATGGCGCCGGACGGGAAGCGTGAGGCTTGACGCCAGGCTCACAGCCCGGTTGCCGCCGGCGAGCTGCTTCTGAAGGCCTTTGGCCCCGCCGGCGGAAAGGCCGGTCTGGATCGGCAGACTCGAGCCGGGCCGGGCGGGGACGATGCCCTTCAACTCAATCTCGTCGACCACGATGGAGTAGTGTGGCGCCGGAGCCATGGCCGCGACCGCCACGTAGCGCGCCCGTGTATCGTTGAGGTCCAAGGGCACGCGCAGGGTGATGGGGTAGTACCCACCCCCGGCTTTCGGCGGCGGAGCAGGCAATTCGCCGGCCAGCACGTAGGTTTCATCGTCCAGGCTCACGAAGACCTGCAGTCCCGCCTCGACCACCCCCGCATGAATTCCGCCGGCCGTGTGGAAATGAAGTTCGGTCATCGTGGCCTCGCGGCCGAGATCAAACCGGATGACCACCGGTACGTTGACCCCGGCTATCCAGCAAACCGCGGACTTCTGCATCCACAGGCTCCAGGACGATGTGTCGCTGTGGCCGTCGGTGAGCTGTCGCGCGTCGCCTTCGTCACCTGTGTGGTGATACGTTGGCTCGGGCCAGTATTCGTAGGGGCGATGCAGGACGAGATTCGTCTCCCCCTCACCCAGCACCGGCCCCACCAACAGCAGGCACGGCAGTACGAAGAACAACAGTCCAGGTATTTCTTTTTCTTTCACGGCCCGTGTCGTCCTTGAGAATGCCTTGCCTGTCTGGAACTCCAACCGGCCCCGGCTCAGGGGCGCCACCGGATAAGACACACCTGCCGCCCGCCGGCATCCGCGGGACCGGTCCCTTTGGGTTCCGGCCGGCTCAGGTATCCCGAGGTAAACGCCGTGAGCAGCGACCCGTCCGGCAAGAGGACCGTCGAGGTCGAGGTGGGATTGTTCGCTCCGGACCACTTCGCCAGGATGTATCGGTGAGACAGGTCGGCAGGGCTCTTCGGAGGAATGATGATCGTTGCCTTGACCGTTTGAAGCGCTCCGGCCCGTATCACCGTTCCTGCCGCCGGTGGGCTGAATTGAGTTACATCTCCCATTTCTTTGCTCCTCTCTTCAGGTGCCCTTGCCCTGAAACGCTTGGCATTGAGGCGCACTCAGGGCGAAGCGAGTTCCTCAACGAGTTCGACCAGCTCCCTGCGTTTGGCCCGAAAGAGCGCGCGGTCTTTGGCCCGGTTTGTCAGGACCGTCTTCACGATCTCGTCCAACTTTCGCTGGTGGGTGGCGCCGGCTTGCCCCAGCGTTGCGATCTCATCCCGCGCCATCTTCAAAAGCATGTAATCCTCGATCCCCATTCGCACGTGCTGCCAGCGGCGGCTGGGGATGACGGTTTCCGCGGTCTTGATCTCGTCCGGTGGTTCGGGGTGCCCGGGTCCGGAACGGGCCACTCGCCTGCCGGCACGTAGGTCTTGTCGTCCAGGCTTACGAGAACGCGGACGCCGACCTCCACGGCGCCGTCTCCGCCGCCGCCGGTGGTGTAGTCGCGAAGCTCGGAGAGGGTGGCCGGTTCTTCCAGGTCGAACCAGATGACCACCGGCACGTTGACCTCCGCGTCCCAGCCGACCGTCGGTTTGTCATGGCGGATCGATCCGGCCTTGTAGTTGGTATACCCGTCGGTAAGCTGAACCCGGTCGCCCTCGTCGGTGCACGCGAGCCCGGCGCCTGGGTGGGTATCCTGCCAGAAGTCGTACGAGCGATTGAGGAAGAGGTTTTGCGGTTGGGCGGCGGCCGACATTGATGTCGACAACAGAATTGGCAGTATCCACAGTCGAGACATTTGCATCCGATATGACTGCAGTCTTTTGAAGATTTGTACAATTATATATTTGGTGTTGAGCACCGTGTTGAGTCCGCTGGAGCGGTCCCCGCCGGTGTTGCTCTTCGCATGAAATGGAAGGAGCAGGGGAGGAGGCTGTTTAGACCGAGAAGCGCGTTTCGAATGCGCAATCCGGTTCTTTCAACCTCAGGTCTTTTGCGCCTGTTCATTCCATGATTTGAGCAACCAACGGCGGGGACCGCCGACTCCATGGTTGGGTGGTCCGAGAGGAAGAATTCTGGGTGGATCGATGGTCGGTGATCTAATTGATTGATTTCGAGCACCGTCCCACGATCCGCTTTCCCATGATCTTTCCTTGCTCAAGCTCGGGCCGGAAGCCTAAGCTACTAACGGCAGATTCCATATCGAAGTGACGAGGAGGATGGAAAGATGAAACAAATGGATATCCCCGCCGAAGAATTGAAGATGCCGCGCAGCCCCGATCTCGGGTGGCGGGAGCACCCGATCCGTGGGGGGGACGGCAAGGGCGGTTGGAGATACCAGCAGGGTGAATACCAGTTCCTGCATGCCGAGAGGGACGTGCCTGCGGCGCTGATCCGGTGGAAACCGTAGCGACTCGTGTCTCGCTTGAACTTCATCTTCATCCTGACCGATCAGCAGCGTCGGGATTCACTCGGCTGCTATGGGAACCCGGTCTGCCGCACGCCCCACCTGGACCAGCTCGCCGGGGAAGGCACGCTGTTCGAGAATGCGTTCTGTGCCAACGTGATCTGCATGCCGTCACGGGCGAGCATCCTCACCGGCCGGTATCCCAGCGCCCACGGGCTGATCATGAACGGCATTCCGCTGGCCGAGGAAGAAGTCACCTTGCCGCAGGTGCTGCTCGATGCCGGATACACGACCGCCTCCGTAGGCAAGCTGCACCTCACGCCGCACAATGATGAGCCCTGGACGACGGGCGCCTCCCCCTATTGCAGCCCCGAAGGTCGGCGGTGGCATGAGGAAGGACGGCCGATGCCCAGTCCCTACTACGGGTTTGAGCAGCTTCGGATGCACGCCGGCCACCCGGACGACTGGACGGACCATTACCGTGAACTCACGGCCATCGATCCGGAACTGCCGGAACGCTGGGACATCGATTACGCCCTCCAACCCCCCTCGGGCGCGCCGAGCAGCTGGAAATCGGGGATGCCGGAAGAGCACGCAAGCTCGGTGTGGGTGGCGGACGAGGCCACGGCCTGCCTGGAACGCTTCGCCGGAGCAGACCGGCCGTTTTTTCTGTTCGTGGGGTTCCCGGACCCCCATTTTCCCTACTGTCCGGTCGCTCCCTGGTGCGACATGTACGACCCGGCCGACGTGCCGCTACCCAATCGTTCCGCCAACGAACTGGACCAAGCCTGCGCCGATTACCGGCGGAGCATCGACGCGTTTGCCGCGGAATGGCCGTACCATCCGCTGGAGATGCCCGAGGCCCACATCCGTGAAATTATCGCGCATACCTACGGCATGGTCTCCCAGATCGATGCCAACGTGGGCCGAATTCTCGCGCGGATGCGCGAACTCGCACTCGATGAGTCGACGGCGGTGGTCTTCCTGACGGACCACGGCGAACACCTGGGCGACCACTGGTTGACCTACAAGGCCTACCCGTTCGACGAACTCGTCCGCCTACCCATGATCTGGCGGGTCCCCGGCGGCCCCCCGGGCGTCCGAATTGACGGGATGGTGAGCCTCGTCGATATCCTGCCGACCATTCTGGATCTGGCAGGGGCGGATTCACCGCGTGGAGTTCAGGGCCGATCCTTCGCCGACGCGCTGCGTGGAGAACCGTTCGAAGGCCGCGACGCCGTGCTGCTGGAAGATGATGAGGAAGACAACCGAAGCGCCACGCGCACCCTGCGGACGGAGCGTTACCACATGACTTTCGCCGTTCCCGACGGCGATGGCAGCTTGTTCGACATGGAAGACGATCCGGATCAACTCGTCAACCGGTGGTCCGATCCCGCCTATGCGAAGGTCAAGGCCGAGCTCTTCGAGCGGCTCGCGGCGGAAATGATGGCCGCCTGCGACCCCAAGCCGCTGCGGCGAAGCAGTTCGTAATACTCCTTTTGCTCGGCCAGTGATCTGACCCGGTCCCCCAATTTTGGAGTGCGGCGCTTTGCGCCGCACTCCAAACCTTGTGCTCCGCAAGTCACGGCCGCCAGCGGACGATGCAGACCTGCCGCCCGAAGGAATCCTCGGGGCCGGTTCCCTTTGGTTCGGGCCGGCTCAGGTAGCCGGAGGTGAACGCGGTGAGCAATGATCCGTCGGGCAGCAGGGCCGTTGTGGTCGACGTGGGGTTGTTCGCCCCGGACCACTTCGCCAGGATGTATCTGTGTTCTACGTCCCAGGTTTCCCCGTGGTCGTGGCTTACCACCGCTTCGACGCGCCACTGCGGATAGCCGTCCTCATCCACCAGCCGATTTTCCGCCGTCAGCCATCCCATGCGAACCACGTAGGCCATCACGATGTCGCCGTTCGGCATCACCGCGAAGCTGGGGTGCATGCGTCCGAATTCGTGGACGACTTCCACCTTCGTCCAGGTGTACCCGTTGTCCCGTGAAAGCGATACGCCCAGGCCCGCATGCTGGTCGAGCAACTGTTGGCCCTGGAGCCGGGAAATCCGGATCCGGCATCCCGCGATCATCGTCCCGTTGGCCGCGCGGCACAGCGCTACCTCGCTCACCGTCACCTCGCTGCCGCCGTTCCAGGCCGGAGGTTGCAGTTCTTCGGGCCAGGTGCGACCCTCGTCGTAGCTAAACCGAATGTGTGCCTGGAGGCCGCGGTTCGACGCCCCCGGCGGGGCAGGCGCATCCGGATCGGGTTTTTCCACGATCCAGATCGGCAGATAGATCCCCGCATTCATTTCCAGGCCGCATGATTTTTCCACCCGGATGACGATCGTATGCGCACCGGCGCCGAGCCCTTCATCCAGGGGGACGTGGAACGGTGTATTCCACATGATTTCGTTGGGCTCCTTCTGCTCGCCGACTTTCGCGCCGTCGATGAACACATCGCAGTCACCGTCCACCGCGCCGAACAGAATCACGAGCGGCGCGCCGGCGGTATCCGGCGCCTCGAAGTTCGTGGCGTACCATCCCACGCCGGCGGGCTCGCCCTGCTCGGTCCAGTGCTTGTCGATTCGTATTCGCCGCGGCCAGGCATCAAGCACCTCCTCTTTGTGCCACGCCTCGGCCAACCCCTTGTCGTCGGGATCGTGCCGCCAATGCCACTGGTCGGGAAAAACAACAACCTTGCTCGCGCCCGCAAAGGCCTTTTCCATGCCGTCGGAATAGGCGGTGTCGCAGAGCCGCACGACGTCTCCGGTATCGGGATCCCGATCCACCCACATCGGATCCCACGTGTCCCAGTGAAATCCACCGGACGTCTTCGGCAGGGGTTCGGAGCGCCAGGTTTCCCCATAGTCCGAACTGAATCCTCTCGATCTCTCGGAGATGAATTGCCCGGTGGCCACGACCAGCTTTCCGTTGCCCAGATAGGAAAGGGCCGTCGCATTGCCGAGATAGGTCACCTCCTCGGGGGTTCCTTCGGGGCAGAAACCCATATCCCTCAGGTACGTGGGCGTGGTCCAGGTCTTTCCATGATCATCACTGAAGCTCAAAACGGGAGAGCATTTAGCCAAGTCCTGCCACTGTTTGTAGTTGATGTGATAAACCAGCAGGAGTCTGTCCTTCTCCGGCATGTAGACCAGGTAAGGCATCCCGACCGCCGCCTCGTTCCAGGCGTCACCGATGAGCTGGTGTTCCGCCGGCAATTCCCGCGCCACGGTCTCGCCGTCCATCTGCAGGACGCGATTCAGGACCTTCGCGTCCGGCTTGAGATCGGCGGGGCTCTTGGGCGGAATGATGATCGTGGCCTTGACCGTCTCGAGCGCCCCGGCGCGAATCACCGTCTCCGGCGCCGGCGGGCGGAATGGATTGTCTTTTTCCATTACTTCTTCGTTCTTTTAGCGGGCTCTTCTTCAGACAGGCCCCTGAACAATACCCCCCAATCGACTACAGTCGACTGCTACCGACTGCTACCGACTGCAGTCGATTGGCGGCTTTCCGCTCCAACAATGCCCGTTTCCCGTCGACAGCGGGGTCTCGCAAGCACCACGTCGTCGACCTGAACCGTCAAGACGTGTTATGCCTTGTTCCCTGACCTCGACTCATTCGCCCGATCCCGGCAAGCGGTCCGTCAGGAAAGCGATTGTGATCAGTTTAAGCGGAGGAAACAATGAAAGCCATCGACATAGGAAAACACACACATGGAGTCTCAGGCACATGGAACGCAGCATCAGACCAGATCGAGATAAGCAATGTGAAAAAGCGGAATATCTACCGTTCGCCTGAGGAGCCGAGTTTTGTTTGCTGGCCGATACTTTGGAAAGAATCCGATGGCACGCTCAAGGTTTCATTCACGGAGGCAACGGGAGATATGGCTGGATGGCCTCCGGTTTATAACTTCAACAGCAACAAGTTGGAGTACTATTTAAAAACGCTGATTTCAGAAAACCTCGGAGAGACATGGAAGGATACGGGGTGGCGCGAGAATCTGGATCCCTTTTGGGTGAGGAATTCCGACCACCACATCCGCCATGTTTTTCAGATTCAGGATGGAACGATTCTTAGAAATTATTGCCACGCACTCGATGGGGTAACTGAAAACGGGCACAGGATTATCTATGATGAGTCAAAAACGATGGAAACCTTTCCTTTCACGCTCCGAGATGCGGAAGTCCATCCGAAGTTTACCTCGACATGGAAAAGCGCCGACGGCGGCAGGACATGGGAAGAGATACACATAAACCGTGCGGAACCATCTTTCTTTGCAAGCGGCATACACCCGTTGCGCAGCGGCTCTATCATAGCGACCGGCGGTTGTGGTGGAAACAGGATTGCGATAACCGAATCATGGGACGGTGGCAGGACATGGAGCCCTTTACAGTGTTTCGGAAATGACAGGGACCCCATTGCGCCTGAAGGCTTGAGCGAAGAGATGGATTTTGTTGAACTCCAGGACGGTCGGCTGTTGCTTATCGTGAGGACTTGCGGGATGGGGATTAACCATCAGCAAATGTATTTGAGCAGGGACAAGTCCGGCCGATGGCATGCCTCCGAACCCTCCACCAGGCCGCAGTTCCCTCTCAGCGGCTATCCGTATATGTACAGGGCATGCGACGAGACCATATTCTATTATGATGATACCGCTTTGCGCTATACCTGCGATGATGGCGAGACATGGCACAGCTTGCCGTTGGGATACGCGTACTACGGCCAGCTGGTTGAAGCAACGCCCGGACATATCGTTTCCATCACCCAGATGAACATAGGGGATTGCGCTTATCCGTGGAAGCATGATACGGCGATGATGCAGACGAGCTTTGACTACAGGCGCACCGGCGTTGTGGAACAGACCGAAGCGGCCGGTTCCGCCGCCACTGCCACATTGGGCGAAACGCAATACGGTGACTTTCATCTCTATGCGCAGATACGGGCCGATGGTGAAACCGGCCTGATATTTTCCGCGGACGGGGATTCCTACTGGTTTGCGGCTCTGGTCATACCCTGCAACAAGTTTCGCGCCCCCGGCAAGGCAGAGAAAGGCGAACAGGATTCCGCGCTGGTTCTGGGCAGATGCGAGGCAGGCAGGATTACGGTATTGCGCAGAGTCTACACAAGCAAGATAGCCCCCGGTTCATGGATAGAGATGCAGATAGACAAAAAGGGCAATATCCTCAAGGCGGCCGTAAAGTTCTCCAATGAGGACTGGTCCACCGGGAAATTTCCTGCCGTCTACAACGTTTTGTGCGGGGACTTCGGGAAAGGGAAAATTGGGCTATTCACCAACCGGAGCACCGGCGCGTTCAGGAATGTAAGGATAGGAACCGGCGGTCTGGATATTCGTTCCAACTGGTATTCTTCGGAGGAAGCGGCTATCCACCTCCCTCTCGATGCAGGACAGCAGAAATAGTGCATGATTTCTATTTTCTCATTCATTATCCTTTGCTTTGCTTTGAGTTACACTTTTCCAGTAGGCCGGATGACCTCTATGAGGCTTGACGAACTCGTCCCGGTTGCGCAGGAAACGGGTGTGCGTCTCCTGTTCGAGAATCTTTCCTACGACTGCGACTATCCCCTGCTGTCTCTGGCCGAATTGCGGGAAGCTTTTGAGCCCTATCCGGCCGAGTCGGCGGGCCTCGTCATCGACACGGGACACGCGGTCATCTCCGGCCGCGATCCTGCCGGCGAGATACACGCCGCCGGCAATCGACTGTGGGGAACCCACCTGCAGGACACCAATGGAACGGATGACTGCCATTGGAAGCCGGGCGACGGCGTGACGGATTGGAACGCCGTGCGCACCGCATTGGAAGACATTGATTACGCGGGCCCGTGGACCTTCGAGATCGGCTCGTCGAGCGGCGACGCAACGCGCGAGGAGATAGCACGAGCGGCCCGGTCAATGGCTGATCGATGGAGCGAGTGATTCTGCACTACGACGTAATCATACGCAGGGAGGAGATTGCGGCGGCATAAACGCCCCGCTTGAGACCGATGTCAACGCCGGCAAACAGGATGCGGACGCCTCTTCGAATATAGTCTCCCGCCTGCTTCGGGTCCGCGGTGATCATGCCGGCGGATTGAGCCTGGGCCAGCACCGCGTCGATCTTTTTTGCCATGGCGGGTTCTTTACCGGGACCGTGCAGGCCGAGTCCGATGGGCCAGTCCGCCGGGCCCACGGTCACCATGTCAATCTCTTCGAGGGCGCAGATGGCTTCGAGGTTGGCGAGGCCCTCGTCGCTTTCGACCTGAACCATCAGGTGCGTGGAGCGGTTGGCTTGTTCCAGCGTTTGTTCCACGTCGTTTCCGATTGCGTAGTCAAATGCGGCACTGGTGCTGGATACCCCGCGTGCTCCGACCGGAGGAAACTTGCCGAGGCGCACCAATTCGGCCGCCTGCGCCGCGGTCCGCACATCGGGCAGGATCAGATTGCCGGCGCCCGCGTCGAGCAAGATCTGCACATTCGTACGGTTCAGTTCAACGATCCGGACAAACGGGACCATGCCGAGATGGAGCACGCTGCGGCAGGTCTGTGCGAGTTCCGCTGGATTGAGCGGCGCATGCTCCGCATCGAGCCAGATCGCGTGATAGCCGGCTTGGGCGAACAACTCGATGTCAATCGGTGTCGCGTCGCGCGCGATGATGCCGTAGAGCACCGGGTTTTCATCCAGAAGCTGGGGCAGTCGATCGCTCATGCGTCTCATTTAAACCAGAGCTTGAAGGCCGTTCGGTTCATCACCTGATCAACCGCGTCCGCCGGCACGCCAAACTGCCCGCTGCGCACCAGGTCGATTTCCTTTCCATAGATCGCGTCGTCCTCCATGACCGGATAGTTGCTGCCGTACAGCAGGCGTTCCGATCCGAACGCATCATAGGCCCGTTGGACCAGGGGGATCACCTCGTCGTAGGGATAGTCGGTAAACATGTGAAAACCTGAGACCTGCAGGAACGTGCCTGGGAATTCGGCCAGCGGAAGGATGCGCTCGTACGTCTCGAATGTCGCGGAATCGAACCCGGTCCACAGGCCGAAATGGGAAAAGATCATGCGAGCATCGGGATGATCGGCCAGGAAATTTCCCAGTGAATTCACGTACGGTCCGAGCGTTGACTCATCGCAGGCGATAATGTTCAGACCCAGCCGGACGGCGTCGTCCCAGACCCCGGGATTCGTGTCCAGGGAGCGCGCGAGGATGCGGATGCCGCGGAACACGCCCCTGCCGGCCCAGTGCGCCAGCGCGTGGGATGCATCGTCGGATTCCGTGTCGATGACGAATGCGCCGGCAAAACGGTCGGGCCGGGCCGCGACGATTTCTTCGATGTACGTGTTGTCGAATTCCCCCAGGTGCTGGGCCAGGACCGCGCGCGGCACGCCGAAGCGGTTCATTACGCGGTCCACGTCTTCGACGGGACGCCACTTGCTGAGGCCGCAGTGAGAGTATCCATCCGTGATCACGGCAAAACCTCCGGCATGGTATCGTTAATCGGTTCCGTGCAATAATTCATCGACACATCCCAACGGGTCATCGACCGTACCTCTCCTGAAACCGCAACTTCAATGGAAAAGAGGAGTGGATCAATGAATGTAGCGGATGTCGTGGTCGAGGAGCTGATGGCGCGCGACGTCTCCTGGGTCGCCACGCTCAACGGGCACGGCCTGGCCCCCTTCCTGAATGCCTGCCGTCACGCGAACATGCGGATCATCGATGTCCGCAACGAGCAATCCGCCGGCTACATGGCGGAGGTCGCCGGACGTTTGACCCGTTCGGTCGGCGTGTGTGCGGTCAGCGGCGCCGTGGCTCACGCCAATGCGCTCACCGGCGTGCTCAATGCGCATTTCGACGGCGCGCCCATGCTGTTGATTACGGGCATCGCCCCGCAGGCCGCACTGGGCTGGGGCAATTTTCAGGACTTCAACCCCGGCCCCATGGCCGCGCCATACACGGCCCGGCCCACGCACGTGTACCGGGCGCCAATGGAAGAGATATTGATGACGCGCCCGCTACGGCGCGCAACCATGTCCTCCAGGACATGCCGGGTGCAGTTCAGCACGCCCGTAAACGTGACCATCTCCTGCTCACGGATTTCCGCCGTCGTCTCCACGAACGGAACGAACTCGGCCGGCGCCGCGGCATTGTTCACCAGGATGTCGATGGGACCCAACTCAGCGGTTGCGTGTTGTACCATTTTACGCACCGCTGCCTCGTCGTTCACATCGGCGGGAACCGCGCATGCCCGAGATCCGGCTTCGGTCAACTCCTCGCACGCTGCCCGTGCCGATTTTTCGTGAAACGAATTCACCGCCACCGCCACCCCCAGATCTGCCAGGGCCTGCGCGATCGCCCGGCCGATGCCCTTTCCGGCCCCGGTTACAAGCGCTACTTCTCCCGCTAGATTCAAAGCCCTATTCCCCTTTCGACACTGGTTCTGGGTTGTCGCCTTTGCGTGGCGCATTTCGAGGATTTTGCACAAGACCTTGCGAAAACCGAGAACAACATCACCCGATCATCCTTGGATAGAGATTATCCCAATCGACCTGCTTCCAGTACGGCCTCCCCGTGTGATACGCAGCGATGTTCTTCATGAACTGCTCTACCTGCGCGTAGCCGAAAGCAAACCGCTTGTTCAGGTTGAAGAGTCCCCCGAGATCCTCCGGCGCCACCGCATCGTCGGCCCAGATCCGCGTCGTCTCACGGGCCAGCCATGTCGCGTGCCGGGCATGTTCTTCGGCTCTCCGCAGTTCGGCCACAAAGGCCTCCTGGCTTGCCACATCTCGAATCGCAAAGGCTCCTTCATATGCTAAGTACGCCTTGTCCAGCGCCAGCGCCGCCTCCAGCGAGGTGTAGCCTGCCCGGGTCTTGTTGATCAGGTACCGCAACTCTTCCGCCGCGTCGCCCGAGGCGCCCTGCAGTGCCGCCGTGAAGCAGCCTTCCGCTTCCTTCAATCCGCCAATCGCTTCCGGGAGCAGTGTCAGGTTCTCCCGACACCACTTCATGAGCTTCCCCCAATACTCCTGCTTGCTTGTATCAAGGCTCATCATGCCCAGCATCTGGTGCTCGCTGCTTTCCACATCCTGCGGGGTCGGCGGCATAGCTCCCTGGCCCCAGTACCACGACACGTGCCCCGCCATCGGTTTCTCGAATCGAGGCCCGTCATACGGGTTGGTTTCATCCCGGAACATCTGCAGGGTTTTCAATTCCCACCCGTAGCCGTACGACGGCAGGATGTATCGTCCGTCGTAGCCCACTCGCTCCTCGTTTTCCTCCAGCAGGCGGTATGCGGTCCGGACATGCGGCAGCACATCGGCCCCGAAGACGCGGGTCAGGTAGCGGTCGTAAAAATCCTCCGGCGTGAGTTCCGGATCCCAGCAGCATTCCGCCTGGTACTGGACGTTGTGCTCGCTGCCCCGCGAGCGGATGAATTGAAACACCTGGCCGGTGACCCCGTTTTTCTTTCCTTCGGCGAAGAACCCGTCTTTCCGAAACAGGTCCACGTTGAACTGAAGCGAGATGGTGCTTCCGTCGTCGTCGTGCCGCCCGGTCGCCCACATGTCGCGCCCGGTCTCGGTCTGGAACAGCTCCATCATGATGCCTTCCCTCGCGGCAAATCCCCGTGACGTCAGTGCGCAGAAGGTCACATCCGGCGGAACCAGCTTGTCGAAGTAGGGGAAGATGTACTCCCGCCCGACGTTGGAGATCATCAGCCGGGTTCCCGGCCGAATGCGGTCGAGGAACGCCTTCAACTTCAGCAGGATATCCAGGAAGGCGATGTCGAACCGGAGGGAGTCGGGACTGGTTACTTCGTAATATCCGAAAAGTTTTTCTGCGCCGGCAAAGTGCGGAAGGTATTTTTCGTAGGTCTCCTGGCACGACGGACAAAAGCAGGGGATGGTTCCCTCGGACATCCACAGGCAGACGGAGTACGTGTCGGGATAGCGCTCGAACAGCGCGCGCAGCCGGGCCTCGTTCGCCTCCAGCGTGGCCGGATCGCTGGCGCAGACATACATTCCCATGAGCGATTGAAATGGCTGCGGCTTCAGGGATTTCAGGTGCCGTCCCACATTGGGGGCGAACACTAGCGGCTCGAAGCCGAAGGACACGTCGATGTGCCGGCTCTTCGCGTGCGTTTGGATGGCTCGCAATTTTTCCCCGCTGATTCGAAGCGCATCCTCGGGGGAAGGGCATCCCTGGAGCTCGGGCGGAGCGAGCCACTCGTAGGTGAACCGGTCGCTTCCGATCTCGAGGTCCCGGGTGTTGTAGGAATTCACCAGGCATCGCCGGAACGTATAACCGGACTCGATGGAGGAGAGATCTCCGATCAGTTTCCGCTCGCCGCGAAACGAATAGTCCAGCCCCGTGTCCCAGTCGAACCAGTGCCACAACAAGTGGTTGAACTTGAGCTTCGCCATCTGGTCGAGACACCGCTGGAAATCTCCCAGCGACCAGAGTGCGCAGGAGGTATAGTGGTTCCCCCAGTAGTTCAATCCACGGGACGTGAACGCCGGTTCCCGGCGAAGATCGAGTTGGGGGCACTCAAGGTCCGGTCCGACAAACGGGATGATATCGCCGGAGATGCGGAACACCGCGCCGAGTTGTTCCAGGAACTCGTAGCCCGCGTACATCACGCCTCGCGCGGAGTCTCCACTCAGGAAGACCGTTCGCCGTCCGCGCCGGTCCTCGGTACGGATCTCGAAGCCGTCAGCGGATAGTGAATCGTCGTGCTTCCCCACAACGATCACGGTTTCGACGGTCTCTCCGCTCCCCGGGATCTCGCCTCGGATCGGAACCGCCGCGCCCGTCATCGCCTGGATGGTTCTTCTCAGCTCCCCCGCCACGAAGACGCCATCTTCACCTCCGTCACCACCCGGCACGATGACCGCCCGGGCTTCACCACTATCTACTATCGCATGCTCCATCAGATTCGCCTCCACCGATGTTGTTTTTGAATTAGGTTCAGGAACGCGCCATGCTACAGCTCCGTGCTGCAACGGGCAATCACTGCGGCATTTTGCTTCTGCGGACAACCTGAGGCAAGGTGTATTCCGTGAAGATAAAGCAGGCCGACAATCAGATCATCATCGACGCGCGGGCATATCGCTTTGTGCTTTCCCTGGAACACAACCGGGCCCGTCTGGCCGTGCCCGGCAGCGGCTGGGTCTACGATGTGGACACAAAAGGTTAATGACCGGCGCGAAAGGCCCTGGGTGGGCGTGGGTCCGGCCGCGAAGCCCGGCGAAAATCTTTTTGGTTCCTTCGAGATGAATCCCCTCGGGAACCTGACGGCGTGGATTGCGTTGGGCGATGTGGCTATCCGAAACGGATGCCTGCAGTTTATTCCAGGAACTCACAGGTACGGAAAGCGGGAGCCGATTCGGCTCGGTGAAGATGGTGACAGCGTTGACGCGGCGGGTGCGGCAAACGAGATGGAAGCCGAAAAGCCGGAGTTCCGGGCGGGTTCCGCTACATTTCCTTTTACTTGCTCGACAAGACCCGGCGGGTCAGCTATATTTAGGATGGCGGATTTCGTCTGCGTCAGAGTTTCACTTCAGGAAGAAGAGTGGTGTTGAATCGTCCAAGTGCTGGAAGAGCAAGCCTGTTGTTGGGAATCGTGGCCGGGTTCGCGATCCCCGACGCAAAAGGACAGACCCTCTTCTTTGAGGATTTCGAGGGGGGAAGCGACGGGACCTTCATAACCGCGAGTCCGTACCTTTGGACCGCCCAGGGGGCGTACAACGTGAACATCCGGAATTCCGCATTGCAGGATGTGGATCCCGACGGGCTGGCGGTGTGCGGGCATTGCTCGGACTGGGGGAAGGTGCATCTGTACACCAAGAACATCGGACAGACACTTCCAAACAGCGGGGTTTATGCGGTTTCCTTTCAGATGTATGCGCTCACCGGATCGAACGGCGGAAATTCCGCCCACTGGTCTTCGGTCGGGTTTCGGTCCAGCACCGGCATTGCAAATGGTGACACGTTTGCGGGCGGTGTGCTTCTGACTGTCAACGATCTTGACAACGGCACGCGCAACTGGAACTTCGATCCCCGCCATGTCACGAACGGGGGTTCATCCGGTTATGATTTCGCCCAAGGCGCGTTCTTCGAGGAGAACGTCACGGCCAAGATCGTGTTCGACATGGACAACAACGAGACGTGGGCAACGATCACCGGCCCTACAGGCAGCGAAACGTCCACGAAGTACCCGATCCTCAACAATGCGGACCTGGACGAAGTGGCACTGTATTGGGGCATGTTCAACCACGGATCCTACACGGCGGATCCGGCGGACGTAGATGACATTCGAGTCCAGGCCGAAACCCCTGTCGTACCCGCCACCCGGATGACGGTTCCCGACACCGTCGGGCTCTATTTCGAAAGTGAAGAGAACGAAGAGTACCGCTTGCAGCATGCTCTCGATCCGGTTTCCGCTATCTGGCTCAACTTCGGCCCCGTGATTACCGGAAACGGGAACGTCATGTCGTTCCACGATCCCGCCGGGGCGAATGCGGATCGAATGTATCGACTGCGGCTCGGGATGGCGGCGCCACCTGCGTTGGGCAATCTGATTCTCAATCAACCGTACACCTATTGGCCGACCCCGGATTACTACCAGTCCGCTGACCCGGGAGACATCACGCAGCTGACGGACGGGCAGACGTTCTACGGGGCGAACATGTGGGTGAATCCGGCCACGGCGGGATGGGGCGAGGGGGTGAATATACCCGCCGTCATCCTGTTCGATCTGGGCGAGCTGGCGAGCCTGTCCAACCTGAAGTTCTACTCCGCCGGCGGCGGAGGCGCCGGCGTGTGGGAGGTGGGAATCCGCGTGTTCACGAGCCTGGATGGGCAGAGCTTTACCTTCGCGGACGAGTATGTTGCCCCGCCCCCTCCCGACCCCTTGCCGACAGATCGCTATGGAATCATCCTGCAGGTTCCACTGAACAACACGCTCGCCCGGCACGTCGCCATCGTGCCCATGCCTGTTGAGCCCATTACATTCATTTTCGTCGACGAGATGGAGCTTTTCGGTTCCATTCCCCCGGACCCCGGCGCGAATGCTCTAACCGGCTTCTCGATCACCGGCAGCACTGCGCAGGAACTGCAACAGGTGCTGCAGGGCGGTCTGCGTGCGTCCCTGTACCTCGAGGATCTGTTCGCATCGATCGACAACCATCTTCCCGTCTGGCCGGAACCCCAGGCGAGCGATCAGGCGAACGACATGGACAGCTTCCGCAACCGCATCTTCGATGAATACCAGACTTTCGACGAGCTGCGCCTGGAGATGACCGAGAATCACCGGGTTCGCGCGGCCCAGGTGTACGGCGGCAATTCATTGGTGTGGGAAGTCGTTCCGGACGAAGACTTCACGATGCTGTCGTATCCGGCGGTGCTGAGCCCGCCACAGACCGCGACGATCCACACGGTGGTCAACGCCCTGGAGGCAACAGCGCTCGGCGCCGCGAACCTGACGAGTTCGGCGCAGTCGCTCTCGGTTGTGGTCTCCGGCGGCGGCGCGGGCGCGCCGCAGATCACGCCGCGGGTGGCACACTTCGTCCAGTCCACCTACGCGCGCTACACGCCGGACCCCCTGCTGCTTACGGACGGTTCGTTCTCGATTCCATCCGGCGAGTCGCGAATCATCTGGCTGCTCGCCGAATCGACCGGAGCGACGCCCGGGACCTATGAATTTACCGCCACCGTGACGATCGGAAGCGACGTGCACATGATCCCATTCTGTGTGCAGCTCCACAATGTGACCTTGACCACCACGACGCCGATTTCGACCGGCAACTGGTCTGACCTGAACGAGGGTGTCTTCCCCGGCGCCGATGCCGTGCGGGACTCCATGCTGGACCACCGCATGACGATGGGCGCCGCGAGCGCGCAGGCGCTCCCCCTGAAGGACGGCATGGGCAATGTCATCCGGCCGGTGCAGAGTGACTTTACGAAACTCGACCAGTATCTCGCATTCCACAGCGCCTTCGATCAGGTGAGCTGGTTCTACGCGTTCGATCAGCACTCCAGTCGCCCTCACCGCGACTGGTTCGGGCCGGCGGGGTGGATGAGCCAGGAGTTCCGGGACATCTTCGGCGAGTGGCTTACCAACTTCGTGGGGCACGTGACCGCGCAGGGCCGTAGCTACAACGAGTGGTATTTCCAGATGTTCGACGAGACGCTGGCCAACGAGGTGGCGCAACTCTGCGCCCTCATCAAGAGCATCGATCCGAATGTCCGGGTCAACTGCACCAGCGCGCATGCGACGACTGGCGCAATGGCGCACTTCGTGGCCGCGGGCATGGATATCTTCAACCATCACGCCCCTCTGATTGAATACAACAATGCCCCGAGCGGGTACCCGACCCTGCGTTCCGGCGGGCG
>Ga0310123_10001161_pt1 | contig 22419 bp, 18 predicted proteins | sample CB6_AW_1057_MG_FD_203505 | JGI IMG/M metagenome (GOLD analysis project Ga0310123, IMG submission 203505) | Marine microbial communities from Western Arctic Ocean, Canada - CB6_AW_1057 | ecosystem: Environmental > Aquatic > Marine > Oceanic | place: Canada: Western Arctic Ocean | collected... | reverse complement strand
GCAGGCATCCCAAGAGGCGCTGCAGAGAACCGCCACCGATGCGCTGTCCTTGGCGCGTGCCCAGTCGGAGCTTCGGGATCAGATGCGGGGAGCCCGCCCGGACGCGCAGGCGAATCTACGCGGGGATGAAGCCGCATTGCTCGAGGGTGTTCGCAACATGGCGAATAACCTTGCGGGCGAGATGGATGCGACGGATGACGCGAGTAGAGAGGTCACGAGTCAAATGGGCCGAGTTATGCAGGTGATGCAGCGGACTTTTCAAGCGCTGGAGGATCAGAGGGGGCGTGCTCCGTCGCCGCTTAGTTCCGCTGAAGAGGCGGTTGGAGCGCTGAACGAGCTGGCCTTGTTGGCGATGGCTGCGGCAGAGCAGGCCGGACAGGGTGGGCAGGGTCAGTCGGGCCAGGAAATGATGGAGCAGCTGGAGCAAATGGCTCAGCAGCAAGGTTCCGTGAATAACCAGACGGGCCAGCTCACACCGATGCAGCTCGGAGAGCAGGCGCAAGCCAGTCAGCTCCAAGAAATTGCGGAGAGGCAGGAGGAGATCGCGGACGGCCTGGACGAGATGGCTGCGCAACCGAGCGAGGGTGAGCCACTCGGTGATCTCGAGGCGATGGCCCTCGAGGCGCTCGAGCTCGCCCAACGGTTGGCTGGAAATCGACTGGATGCTGAAACGCTCCAGAGGCAGGAGAGGCTGTTCCACCGCCTGCTGGATGCCGGCCGGAGCCTCGAGAAGGACGAATTCTCAGAAGAGCGGGAGTCCTCGGCGCCGGACGCCTTCGACAGGGGGGAGGTCGACGCCCTGTCGGACCAAGATCTGGGGGCGTTACGCTTCCAGTTGCCCCCCGTGGAGACATTGCGCCGACTTTCGCCCGCCCGAAGACAGATGGTGCTGGATTACTTCGAGCGCCTGAACCGGGCCGCTCGGACGGTCCCCGGGCGGGCGGGGGCACTGTGAGCGTTCTATCGAGGGCGGGGATCATGGCTTGCCTGACCGGGCTGGTCCTCCAAGTGGGGACGGGACTCGCCCAGGAGGATGATCCGCTCTTGGAGGGCCGGCTCCTTCGAAGTGCTGCCAGCCAGGAGTCCCAGGGGGATCTTCGCGGAGCCGAGAGCATCCTGACTGAGTTGATGCAGGCCCGACCCACCTCGACCGGCGGGCTCTTCGCATTGGAGAGGGTTCTCCGGGCTCAGGGCCGCATCCGGGATGTCCTACCCGTTGCCGAGCACTACCAAGAGATCGCGCCGGAGGTGGCCGCTCCGCGAGTCCTGGCACTGCGGGTCTACTCGGAGCTCGGAGCTGGAGAGGAGCTAGAAGCTGCCGCCGACGCCTGGCTCGATCGGGCCGGATCCGCGCCCGAGCCCTACCGGGAGGTCAGCCGGGCTCTGCTGAAGGTGATAGGTCCCGAGTCTGCTCTCGCGGCACTGGAACGGGGAAGAAGAGAGATTGGCGAGTCCTCCTTGTTTGCTCTGGAGATCGGTGATCTCCTGAGGGATGTCGGGCGGCTCGACGAGGCGGTTCTCGAGTGGACCAAGGTGATCGGAGACGACGGGACCCCGGTGGCGGCCATCATGCGCAGAGTGAGAGAGCTCGAAGGTGAGGACAGAGAACGCATCAAGCCCATGTTGGATGCGTTGGGCCGGTCGCCGCCGACCGTGGCGCGACGGAGGGCCGGTGCGAGGATCGCGATGGAAGCCGGGCTCGTCGACGAGGCGCTCCGGCTGGGAGCTGCGGCACTCGACGACTTGAGCGGGCAGGTGCGGCGGGGGTTCCTGACTGCTCTGGCGCGGCAAGCCGAAGACGGGGACGGCACCCAAGTGGCCCTGTGGGCCTATCGGGAGCTACGTGCGCAGGCATCGGACGAAGCCGAGACCCGAGCGCTGGATCACCGTATCGCCACGACGGCCCTAGCGGTAGGAGATACGGCCGGGGCCTTGGCGGCTCGAAGGGCCGTTGCCGAGTCGCTTCCCGCGACTAGCCCGGAGCGCCGGCGGGCCCTGGCCGACAACCTTCGACTCGAGGTGATGCGCGGATCCGATGAAGCGCAGACGCTGCTCGAGGAGTTCCGGGACGATTTTCCCGAGGCCCCGGAGTTAGACGAGTTGGCCGTGGCTCTCGCGGTTTATCTCGAGGCCAACGGCGACGAGGTCGGTGCCAGAACGCTATTGGCGGGCGTGGACGGGCCCCGAAGCGCGCTCGAGAGAGGATATCTGTATCTGGCTTCCGGAGACGTCGAGCAGGGTAAGACGACCCTGCGAGAGTCGGTTGCGGGATTGGCTCCGGAGGAGGCGACCCAGGTCATCGCGCTTCTAGACCTCCTTGATCGCCTGCAGGGGGATGCTTCGCCCATCGTTAGTGTCTCGGTTCTGGCCCACAAGGGCAGTTCGGATCTCGCACTGGTGGAGCTGGAGCGAGCCTTGGGTGATGTTGCGGATGAAAATCGGCCGGCGGTCCTGGCGCTTGCGGCACGCATCGCCGGGGACGGAGGCCTGCCCGAGCAGGCCGCTCGCTTCAGAGCGCGACTGATTCAGGACTTCCCACGAGCCCCCGAGGTCGCCGAGGCCACGCTGAGGCTTGCTCGCTTCAGAGCGGCCAGCGCTGAAGGCGTGGAGGAAGCCATCCAACTCTTGGAGACGTTGATTCTGAGCGAACCCGATGGTGCGATCGTGCCGACCGCTCGCCGAGAACTACGGACTTTACGCGGAGGAAGGGGTTCATGAAGGTCGTTCGCACTCTTGTCATGACTGTGATGGTGGGTTGGCCCGGCATCGCAGGTGCGCAATCTCTCCTCGTGCCGATGGATCGGACCCAGCACAACCATCTGAAGGCCTATGGTCTCACCTATTGGACTCTGGAGCAGTACTCGGGTGCCGAGTGGTTGCTCAATTACCGGGGGGGATCGTTCCTGCTACCCGACATGGAAGGGGTCCGCCGGCAGGCCGCTCTACGTGGCATCACGATAGAGCCCGTGTCCGCAGCCGACCTTGCCCAGATCCGGGCTGTGATCGCCGATGGGAATATGGAAACGGTCGTTCTGGAGAAGGCGCCCAATGTGGCGATCTACACGCCACCCAACAGCACGCCGTGGGACGATGCCGTCACGATGGCGCTGGAATACGCCGAGATTCCCTACGAAACGATCTGGGATGACGACGTCCTCGACGGGAAGCTCGAGGACTATGAATGGCTCCATCTACACCACGAGGACTTCACGGGTCAGTACTCCAAGTTCTACATCACATATGCCGGTTCTCCCTGGCTTCAGGAAGAGGTCGCTCGGAGTGAGGAAGTCGCGGATCGACTCGGCTTTGCAAGCGTCCCCGCACTGAAGAAGAGCGTGGCGCGCCGCATACGGCAGTACATCCAGGAGGGAGGGTTCCTCCTCGCCATGTGCTCTGCCACGGAGACACTCGAGCTGGCACTGGGTGCGGAGAACGTCGATATCGCGGCGGCCTATTCCGACGGATCGCCTCCGGATCCCAATGCCACGCGCAAGATGGACTGGTCGAAGTCCATGGCCTTTAGCGAGGCCGTCGTCCAGATCGCCCCCTCGGTGAACGCGTTCAGCGACATTGACGGCCATCAGGTCAACACGCCGTGGCGACTGAGTCTTGGCGTGTTCTCCCTTTTCGATTTTTCCGCAAAGTTCGATCCGGTCCCGGCCATGCTTACGCAGAGCCACCAGGGGGTGATCCCTGATTTCTACGGCCTTACGACTTCGTTTCGGGTAGACCGCCTCAAACCTGGCACGATCGTGCTCGCCCGGGACGGTGACATCGCCAAGTACGTACACGGCAATCTCGGGGAGGGGACCTGGACCTACCTGGGTGGTCATGATCCGGAGGATCCGGAGCACCAGATTGGTGATCCCCCGACCGACTTGGATCTCCACCCCGACTCACCCGGATACCGGCTGATCCTGAACAACGTCCTGTTCCCGGCGGCCAAGAAGAAGATGCTAAAGACCTGAGGGGCGTCTCCTTGGATTCCATTTCCGAAGACCACCCTGAATCTGGCGCTCCAGCGTCCGATCTTACGCTGTCCCCGGAAGCGGCCGGGCGCATCCGCGCGGAGGTGCTAAAGGCCGGGGGGCGTGAGGTTTGTTTCTTGGCGCGCATAAACGAGGCTCGAGAGGTGGTGGAGCCGAGGGCGGTGGCCAGAGGGAATAAGGCCGCGGTGTTGGCGGTGGCGCGGGGCGCGGAGGAAGGGGGTTTGATGATCCACAACCACCCTTCCGGCGATCTAGAGCCTTCCGATGCGGACCTCGGAGTGGCCGCCCGCCTGCACGAGGAGGGGCTGGGCTCCGCCATCACCGACAACGAAGCTCAGGGCCTCTACGTCATCGTGGATCCGCCGGCGCCCAGGGTCGTGGAGCCGATCGACGCGACGATTCTAGAGGCGATGATCGGCCCCGAGGGACCCCTCGCCCAATCGTACCCTCACTATGAGGATCGACCAGGGCAACGCGATATGCTCCGTCAGGTCACCGGGACCTATAACGACGGAGGCATCGCGTTGATCGAAGCGGGGACAGGCACCGGGAAGTCGTTGGCGTATTTGATTCCGGCGGCGGAGTGGGGCATCAAGAACCGCGAGAAGACCGTCATCTCCACGAACACCATCAACCTCCAGGAGCAACTGGACAGGAACGATTTGCCCCTGGTGAGGCGATTGATGGGGGACGAGGTCGATTGGGCTCTGGTGAAGGGGAGGGGCAACTACATCTCCATCCGACGGGCACGGCTCGCTGCCGAGTCCGCGCCATTGCTCTTCGCAGACGATCGCGTAGATGAGTTGGCTGACCTTCTCGGCTGGATTGAACAGACCGACGACGGGTCCCGCGCGGACCTGAGCTTCACGCCCCGTGAAGATGTCTGGGAGGAGGTGAAGAGTGACACAGATCTATGTCTGCGGACTCGCTGCCCTCATTTTCAAGCCTGTTTTTATCAGAGGTCGAGGCGGAGAGCCGCTTCGGCCACCCTGCTCGTGACGAACCACCACCTGCTCTTCACGGACCTTTCGGTCCGTATCGGCACGAACAACTTCTCCGGAGCGGCTGTGCTCCCGGCCTACCGGCACCTCATCATCGACGAGGCCCATAACATTGAAGATGCGGCCACGTCCCACCTGGGACTCGAGGCCACCCGTACCGGAATGTTCAGAATGTTGGCCCGACTCGACCGCCGAGGGCGCGGTGTGCTCACGGCCGTCCAGGAGGCGTTGGGGAAGAGAAAGGACGAGCCAGTCGCCACGGAACTGAGGAGCCGGATCGAAGAACGAGTGCGGCCGGCACTCGAAGAGGCGAGGGCCCATCTGACGAGATTTCTGGACGCGATCGAACCGAGACTTCCACCCGATGTCGTGGGCGCGGTCCGCATCGGGACGCCGGAGTTGCCGGAGCCCGCGATGCATCCCGATGTCCGGGAGGGTCTGGACGGCCTCGTCGCCGCGCTTCGTGCCTTGGAGTTGGAGCTACGCCGCGTGCGGGAACGAGTCGAGGGTCACGAGGTGCTGTCGGATGACCTGGAGGGCAGAATCCTCGATCTCTCGAGCGGAGAGCGCCGTCTGGCAGGTACGGTTCAGGCGTTGAGGACGGTCCTGTCGCCGAAAGAAGGAGACGAGCACTCCGTGCGCTGGCTGGAGTGGCGCGGAAAAGTCCGAGGAAAACCCGGCAATCTCGTGATCGCGTCGGCTCCCGTCGAATTGGGAGATCTGTTGCGGGAGAACCTGTTTCGGAAGCTGGAGACGGTTGTGCTTTCCTCGGCCACGCTGGCCATCCGGGATTCCTTCACGTTCCTCCGAAGCAGGATCGGGCTCGGAGAAGAAATGGTGGACATGGATGATGTGTCACTTACGATAACAGACAGTATCATGTTGTCACCATTTGAGTTACAAGAGCAAATAATCTTGGCGGTCCCCACCGATCTGCCGGCGGCGAACGGCGCGGGCGAGGAGTTCCACGAAGCGACGGCCGGCATCGTGCATGACATGTCGCAGCTTGTCGAGGGGGGCCTGTTCGTGCTTTTCACATCGCACGTCGCCCTCCGCCGAGTCGCAGAGATTATGAGAGAGGGCGGCAGATCTGGCCGACCGCTGTTCGTTCACGGGGAGGAGACGCGCTCCCGACTGCTGGAGGGATTCATTCAGCATGGATCGGGAGTTCTCCTCGGTACGGCATCCTTCTGGGAGGGCGTCGATGTGCCGGGGCGGCCCCTCGCAGGGCTCATCATCCCACGACTACCCTTTCGGGTCCCGACGGAGCCGGTCACGGCAGCTCGCGTCGAGGCCATCGAGCGACGGGGTGGAAACGCCTTCATGGAGTTCATGCTCCCCCTTGCCGCGCTGAAACTCAAGCAGGGGTTCGGACGGCTTATCCGGGCTCGGGGCGACCGCGGTAGTATCGTGATTCTCGACGATCGTATCGTCCGCAAGCGCTATGGGACGTTTCTGCGGGAATCACTGCCTACTACACCGTTCGTCAAGGGTCCGTGGAGTGACGTTTCCCAGCGCTTGAGGGAGTTCTACACCGGGTCCTGAATTTGCGGATAACCGTACGAACTGCACCTTGTGGCACGCCGCGCGGGGACTAGATTCCGCCCGTCACCCGGGACTCTTCCGGGTTTTGTCCAACTCCACTGTGGATGGCCCATGACTCGTGTGTTAGGTGTGATGGCGGGATGCGGAATCCTAATCTTGGCCGGCTTCGCTTATGGCGATTCCTCCGCCGGATGGACGGCCGGAAACACGGACATTGGATTTTGGTGGGCGGTGATCGCGGTGCTCCTGACGATCGCAGGGCTCGGCGCGGTCATCGGGACCTGGATTCATACGCAGCCGAGGGAGGACTGATCGCGTGACGCCCTCCAACAATGACGCCCGTCCGTCTAAGATCGTGTGTGTGGGCAAGAACTACCGCGAACACGCCGCTGAGATGGGAGGCCCGGTCCCGGACTCTCCGATCCTCTTTCTGAAGCCGCCTTCCAGCGTCATCGCTGCAGGGGATCCGATCGTGGCTCCTTCCGGCGTCGGTGAGGTCCACTTCGAGGGTGAAATCGCGGTGCGGATCGGTCGGTCAGCTCGGCATCTCTCCGAGGCGGAGGCGTGGGACTACGTCGAGGGAGTGCTCCCGCTGAACGACGTGACGGCCCGGGAGATCCAACGCAAGGACGGCCAGTGGTCGCGAGCCAAGAGCTTCGACACGTTTTGTCCCCTCGGCCCGGTCGTTCAGATTTCCCTGGAGGAGCTTCCGTCGCTGAGTCTGACCACCCGCGTGAACGGTCAGGAACGTCAGCGGGCACAAGCGTCGGATATGGTGTTTTCACTGCCCTTCCTCCTCGCGTTCATCACCCGCGTCATGACGCTCGAGCCAGGGGACATCGTGGCGACGGGTACTCCCGAAGGTGTCGGAGCTCTCGAACCGGGGGACGAGGTCGAAGTGGAGATCTCGAGCGTCGGGACGCTCCGGAATCCGGTCGTAGGAGAAGGGGACATTGGCTCCTAGGCGGAGCCGGGCCTTCGAGCGTCTTCCAGGCTACCCGCTGGCGGGTGTTCCCGAAGCCCGAAGGCGTCTTCAGGCGGCTGGCGTCGACGTCATCGATTTGGGTGCCGGAGACGCCGATCTGAGTCCGCCACCCGAAGCGATACGAAGACTCGGCGAGGCTGTGATGGACGTGAGTAACTCTCGCTACCCATTTCAGTTGGGCCTTCCCGAACTCCGTGAGGCGATCGCTGCGTGGATGGGGAAGCGCTTCGGGGTCGACCTGGACCCATACCGCGAGATCCTGCCCTTGATCGGCTCCAAGGAGGGACTTGCCAAGCTTCCGCTGGCCTTCCTCGATCCGGGCGATGTGGCCGTGCTACCTGACCCGGGCTATCAGGCCTATCTCGGGGGCGTCCTCTTGGCCGGCGGTGAACCCCACCCGGTGCAACTACGTCCGGACAACGACTTCCTCATTCCGTTAGATGGGTTCGCGGATGACCTTCTCGCGCGAATTCGGATGCTGTACCTCAACTATCCGAACAACCCCACGGCGGCTACGGCCCCACTCGAGTACCTCCGTGAAGCCGTAGATTTTTGTGAGAACACCGATGCGGTGCTCGTGTACGACCATGCGTACAGTGAAATCGCTTTTGACGAATATCGTCCCCCGAGCATCCTGGAAGTGAGGGGTTCTTCGGGCGTCGCGATCGAGTTTCACTCCTTCTCCAAGACCTACAACATGACAGGCTGGAGGCTGGGGTGGGCGGCGGGCAACGCCGATCTCATCGAGGCGCTTTCGAAGGTCAAGACGTTTATCGACACCGGAGTGTTCAAAGGAGTTCAGGCCGCGGGAGCCGCGGCGCTTGGCTCGTACGACGATTGGGTTCCGGGGAACGTCGCCCGCTTCCAGGCGCGACGCGACGTGGCTGTCGCAACCTTGAGAGAAGCCGGGTTTTCGGTGACAGAGCCGAGAGCCACGATGTACCTATGGGTGCCCGTGCCCGGTGGCGAGTCCTCGGCAGATTTTGCCAGGCGGGTTTTGGAAGAGGAGGGTGTGGTGATTCTTCCTGGTGTGGCACTAGGCGATGGGGGTGAGGGGTTCTTTAGAGTGGCTCTCACGGTCGACGAACGGCGGATGACCGAGGCGTCGGAGAGGTTGGGGAGGGTGAGGAACCGAATTAACGGGGGTTAGTACGTCCGATGAATGGTTCGATGAGTGCCGAGCCGGGCCTGAGCCCTCGAGTAGCGAGGTACCGGTCGGTGATCGAGCGTCATACCACGCTCGTCGGACTGGGGGTCTCGGCGGTCCTCCACGTCATCTTCATCCTTCTCTATGCCGTCGGACTCAATCGTTGGGGTCCGGCCGAGGCCGTGGTCGCAGTGCAGTCTCCCTCCACATCGTTCTCCAGCATGCGTGTGGTTCGCTTGGTCGAGATCATGACTCCCGAGGAGCCGCCCCCCGAAACTGTCGAGGCTCAACCTGAGCCCGAGCCGGTCGTGGAGGCGGCGGCCGCGCGACCTGCCGTCGGACCTGTGGCGGTCGGGGGCGGAGACGAGGAGGATGCGCTGAGGGGCCCCCGAGCTGCTGAGGTGCTGAGAGTGCGCAGCTCAGACCCTCGTCTTTGGCGTGAGGCCCGGCCGGAGTTGCATTCGCTCACGGAGGTCGAGTTGATACGGCTCAGGCTGGCGGGACGCCTCGAGGAGTGGGCCGATTCGGTCTCGGCGGCGCTGGCCGCCGAGGAGGCCCTCACCGATTGGACGACGACGGACGCGGAAGGGCGTCGTTGGGGTGTCTCGCCGGGGAAGATCCATCTGGGCGACGTCACACTTCCGATGCCGTTCTACTTCAGGGGGAACGCGTGGCAGCGTGAGCAGGCAATGCTGAGGGCTTGGGAGGAGCAGTCGATTCTCAGTGGAGCGAGCGGGGCGGCCGCCCGCGCCAGTTGGAGAGAGAGGGCGGAAGCCATCCGACGGAGGAGGAATCGGGAGCGGAGGGAAGCCGAGGTCCAGCCGGATACGACCGGCAGCTCCCCGAGACGGTAAAATAATTCTTCCCTCCGCCCGAGGGAGCCCTGATATTTAGGAGTTCCACGGGTCCCCGCCTCGGAGGCCCGTCGTCCGCCTCCGAAGACACCGGGAAACCGTGGGGCCAGTTCGCTCAGACGTGGGCCGTACGTTTTACGTCGGCCTTCTGCAAACGCTCCTTTTGGTCATGGGCACGGCCAAGCGCTACCTGCTTTGGCACGGCCCTCGGGTTGCGATCCATTCATCCCAAATGGCGTCATCGAAAAACTCGTAGCCTTCGTTGATGAGGTAGCCCCAGTAATTGGTGGCCTCAATGATCGTATTGTCCATGTCGGTGATGACAGCGAGGCGCTTGTCTCCGCTCCGCCGATTGCCGATCGCGAGATCGAGCCGCATCCTCGCCACGTTATAGGCCTGGTGACAAAGGGCGCCGAATTCCGCCGCGGTCTGCTGCCACGCTACGGCCCAGAGCAATGGGTTGTGCGATCCTTCGTCAGCAGCCCCCGAGAGCTCGGACGCCTCCGTACAAGCGGCCAGTGGCACGGTGGCTCCCCCCGCCACCAGGTAGGCGAGAAACTGCCGACGACTGCGGTCGGCTTCTAACCTGCGCTTGTCATCGCTCATTCACTGGATCTCCCTCATACGGTATACGGGGCGTTCGAAGATGGGCCAGGCGGAGAGCCTAGTCCGATAATCCATCAGAGTAGCTCATCACCGCCCGCTCGAACGCCTTACCGCGACGGTGTTTGTCGGGGATCAGTGCGATGTCAGAGAGTAGCTGGCGCATACCCTGATTCTGCTCCGCCCCACTCAGACCCGCAACTCAGGACGCGCAGAACACTGTTTGGTGGTTCAGCGTTAGTGGCGGTGGAAAAGGGGGATGCCCCCCGGTACTGGGGGTCTCGCCTGTCGGCAAAATGGACCCGCCCGAGCTACTAAATATTTTTCGGGGAACGGCGTTTCAGTGGCATTGATGTGTGCGGTCCTGCACCAGTACCGCCCCGTGGCCGCCAATGAGGGGGGGTAAGCAGTCGGAAACCCCACGAAAAGTGAGTATTTCGCAAGAGCAAGTGTGTAATTAAGTGTGTAATGTTCCCAATGTAAGGGCCTTTAGACGGCATGTAAGTGATTGTAATACAATAAGTTAGCACTATACACCTGAACTATGTGATGCAGGGATGATCGGTCTTGTCGAAGAGGCTTGGGAGAATCCGGTCGCCGTGCTACCCTCGGCGGCCCGGGCGAAGGTTTTTGAGCATCCCGGACAGAGCGGACGCACCGTTGCACGGATCCCCCACCTCCACGCGCTGGCTCCGTTGGTGCGCCACCATCACGAGTGGTGGGACGGGAGTGGATACCCGGACGGCTTGGCCGGAGACGCGATCCCGATCGGTGCACAGATCCTCCGTCTCGCCGATACGGTCACGGCGCTCAATGGCGTGCGTCCTCACCGAGCCGCCTTGAGCGAGCAGGAGATCGCCTCGGTCGTGAGGGATGGCTCTGGGCGAGAATTCGGACCGAAGGTGGTCGAGGCCCTACCTGAGCTTTGCTTGGAAGGGCCTGCCCCCTTACGACGCTCGTCTTTATGGGGACGCGTGTGTCGACGCAGTCGCAGACATCGCTCCGTCTACCGGTTCGCCACTCTCGACCTATGAATTTCTCGAGATCGTTGCCAGCCTCATCGACGCGAAGGACCCCTATACCGCGGGCCATTCGCGTCGCGTCGGTAACTTGGCTGCGGCGTTGGCCTAGCGTTTGGACGTCGATGGAGAGACCCTCGAAATGGCCTGGGGAGGAGGGTATCTCCACGATGTGGGCAAGGTCAGCGTTCCGCTCAACCTCTTGCGCAAAAACGGGACTCTGGATCGCGAGGAGCGCGAGCAAATAGAACGGCATGCGGCCGCCGGAGCCGATATCCTGGGGACGATTTCTGAGCTCCGCCATCTGCCGCCAGCGTGCCGATACCATCACGAGCGGTGGGATGGTGGCGGCTATCCCGAGGGCTTGTCCGGCGACGGCATTCCCCTCGTCGCGCAGATCCTGTCCATCTGTGACGCCTATGACGCGATCACCTCCGAGCGCGTCTATCAGCCTGCCCGATCGCACCGGGAGGCACTCGAGGACATCGTGTTGGGGGCTGGGGCACAGTTTGCACCGGCCCTGGTCGAGGAGTTCGTGCGTCTGCCGGAACTGACGTTCGAGGGCGTTCGGTGGTCCAGCCCCGTGCCGCCCGCTTGGCTCACTAAAGCGCACCGCACGGAGTTGACGGCGGCCGTGCGTGACGTCGCGAGCTGACGCGAGCTAGAACGGCCTGACCCGGGCGGGGCGACTCGACCCTGGGGCGGCCCTCCGCCTGTGGAACCCCCTTGGGTTTCCGTGCGTATTGTGGGGCCGTTCCTGGCGGTAAGTCTTGGCTTCCCTAGGGGTGACCCCTAAGCTTGCTGCATTCCCCAGCCACTTGACCGGAGTGAACGTGGCCGACCCGTTGCCACCCCGTCTGGATCCGAAGACCATCGAGGTGCCCCTCTACCAGTCTTGGAATGAGGCTGGATACTTCCATGTGGAACCGGAGGCCGTGACTGCCGAGGGTCGCACACCCTACGTCATCGTCATCCCCCCTCCCAACGTGACTGCCGTGCTTCACATGGGTCACGGGCTGAACAACACGATCCAGGACGTCCTGATCCGGTGGCACAGGATGCAAGGTAGAGCGGCGCTGTGGATTCCCGGGACAGACCATGCGGGCATCGCCACTCAAAATGCCGTCGAGCGTCAGCTTGCCGAGGAGGGTCTGTCCCGACATGACGTGGGTCGAGAGGCCTTTGTGGAGCGAGTCTGGGAGTACGTAAACCAGACAGGCGGGCAGATCCTCGAGCAGTTGAAGGTGATCGGATCGAGCTGTGATTTCGAACGAACTCGCTTCACTTTGGACGACGGACTGAGCCGTGCCGTTCGCGAAGTCTTCGTTCGTCTCTACGAGAAGGACCTGATCTATCGAGGCGAATACATCATCAACTGGTGCCCCCGGTGTCTCACGGCGCTGTCCAATGAGGAAGCGGAAGGCAGAGAGGTTGAGGGGAAACTCTTTCACATTCGGTATCCCCTGGGCGAGAGCGCTGCGTCCGCCGCCGAGCTGGCCAAGGAGCGCGGCGCTACGGCGGTCGACCGCCTTCCCGACGGCCGCTGGCATCTCACGGTCTCCACGACGCGTCCGGAGACGATGCTTGGCGACACCGGTGTGGCCGTGAGTCCGGACGATCCTCGGTACGCGAGCCTGGTGGGGGCAGACGTGGAGTTGCCGCTGACCGGTCGTACGATTCCGATTATCGCGGATGACTTCGTGGATCCCGATTTCGGTACCGGTATGGTGAAGGTCACGCCGGCCCACGATCCGAACGACTTCGACATGGCTCAGAGGGCGGGACTTCCCATGTTGGATGTGATGACACCCGAAGCGACAATGAATGACAACGTTCCCGAAGCGTTTCAGGGGCTCGATCGGGTTGCGGCCCGCAGGGCTGTCCTGTCGGCTCTGGAGAAACTCGGCCTCGCGGCTGGTGATGACCCCAACGTGCACTCGGTTCCGCACTGCTACCGCTGCCACACGGTAGTGGAGCCCCGACTCAGCCTACAGTGGTTCGTGCGCATGAAACCGCTAGCGGAGCCGGCACTCGAGGCCTCGCGCGACGGGACCATCACCTTCACGCCGCCGCACTGGAAGAAGGTTTACGAGAGCTGGATGGAGAACATCCGGGACTGGTGCATCTCGAGGCAACTCTGGTGGGGCCACCGCATTCCGGTGTGGTATTGCGACGGCTGTGAAGCGACTATCGTGGCGCGGGATGATCCTGAGGGCTGTACGTCCTGTGGTGGGTCCGACCTCACCCGGGATCCGGACGTGCTGGACACTTGGTTTTCGTCATGGCTGTGGCCCTTCTCGGTCTTCGGGTGGCCCGAAGAAACCGAGGATCTCAAGGCGTTCTATCCTACTCACGACATGACCACCGCGCCGGAGATCCTTTTCTTCTGGGTCGCCCGCATGATCATGGCCGGATACGAATTCATGGGGGAGGCCCCGTTCACGCAGGTGTACTTACACGGGACGGTTCGGGACAAGCAGGGCCGCAAGATGTCGAAATCGCTCGGAAACGGAATCGATCCCCTCGAGGTGGTCGACCTCTTTGGGGCAGACGCTTTGCGTTTCACACTTCTCTCCGCCGCCGCGATCGGAACGGACATCCAGCTGGATCACGAGGATCTCGAGTCGTCTTTCTCCCCGGGCCGTAACTTCGCCAACAAACTCTGGAACGCTGGTCGGTTCGCCCTCATGAGTCTCGGAGAGGGTCCGGTTTCCACGATTCAGGAGATGGACGGCTCCCTCGAATTGGAGGACCGCTGGATCTTGTCGCGGCTCCAGCATGCGACGGAGGACGTGACCCAAGGATTGGAGCGTTTTCGTCTTCACGAAGTGGCGGACCGCCTCTATCACTTCGTGTGGGGCGATCTCGCCGATTGGTACCTGGAGCTTATCAAGCCGCGCATGCAGGGGGAGTCCGGAGAGGACAGCCGTCAGGCGGCGCGCGCCACACTCGTCGTCGTCTTGGACCGGGTCTGCCGGCTCCTTCACCCACTGACGCCCTTTGTGACTTCGGCCCTCTGGGACCGGCTGCCGTGGGCGGGCGAATCAGAGCGGCCCGAAACCCTCATGGTCGCGCCGTGGCCAGAAGTCGATGAGGCACTCATCGACACGCCGGCCGAGGGACGAGTGGGGGATCTTCAAGAGCTCATCACTCAGGTGCGGAGTCTCAGACGAGAGTATGCGGTTCCGGAGGGTGCGCGTGTCACCGTGAAGTTGGAGGCGGTGAGCGCGGAGTTCCGCGAGGTCGTCGAAGGCCAGCAGGCTTCGGTACAGCGTCTCGCTCGGGTGGACGCCTGCGAACTGAACGTGGGTGCCAACGGCGTGGGCGCGCACGCGGTTCTCAAGAACGGAGTGGAGGTCTTCATCCCACTGGAGGGCGTGATAGACATTACCCGGGAGCTGGAGCGTCTACGGACGGAGATCGATCGCTTGGCGACACAGGTGGAGGCGACTCAGAAGAAGCTGTCGAATGACGGGTTCCTACGTGGGGCTCCGGCCGACGTGGTGGAAAAGGAGCGCTCGAAGTTGAGTAGCTTTCGAGAGCAGTTGGACAAGCTACGCGGCAAGGCAGCTACTCTTGGTGAGCTCTGATCGACCCCCACTCTCCGCTGCAATGAGCGCGAACTCCACGATCGTGAGTCCGGGCCGTCTTCGCGGCATGGCGATCCTTGTCGTGCTCTCCGCGTGTGCCAGGCCGTCGAACCCGCCTGGTGGGCCGAGGGACCGGACCGGACCTCAGGTCGTCGAGACGGTTCCCGATACCTTTGCCGTTGTCGAGCCGTTCGACGATGCGATTCGTATTGCCTTCGATGAACGCATCAGCGAGCAGGCCACGACGGGCACCCTGGAGAGTGCCGTACAGATATCTCCGGAGTCGGGGGAAATTCAGGTCCGGCACGGGGCGAGGGCACTCGAGGTCCGGATGGAGGGTGGCTTCAAGGCCGACTTGGTGTACCGCGTGACGGTCCTCCCCGTCGTCCGGGACCTCTTTCAGAACGCGATGGCCGATCCTTTCGAGTTCGTATTCTCGACGGGCGCCGCGATGACGCCGAACGCCTTGGCTGGAACCATACTCGACCGCATCACGGGGCGGCCAGTAGAGGGGGCGCGAGTGACGGCACGGATGGCCGGGCTCGAGGATCCTGACGGGGACGGCGGCATACCGACCCACGTTGCGATCACCGACACCGCCGGTGTGTATGCGTTTCGTTATATGCCGAGCGGCGCGTACGTTTTGACCGCCTTCGTGGATCAGAATCGCAATAGAGAGGCCGACGACTTCGAGCGAATCGGCGTCGGTTCTCAGAGCATGGGCCCGTCGGACACGGTGTTCACAGACCTCTCATTGCTTGTCTCGGACACTTCGGCTGCCGTCGTAGTGGGCGCCGACGTGGTGGATTCCCTCACGCTGGCCCTCAGGTTCGACGATTTCGTCGATCCGGAAACTCCGCCTACCGGAGTCACTGCGTCACTGGCCTCCGATTCGGTCGACGCGCCCGAGGTGCTCGAAGTCCTACATCAACGCGTCTATCTGGAGCGGATTGAGGCACGCGAGGACTCGCTTCAGGCCCTGGATTCGATCCAGGCCGAGCGACTTCTGCGCGAGGCTGACGATCTGAGAAGCCAGGGAGACTCACTGGGGGCGGCCGAGCTCGAGGCCGAGCTTCCACTCAGGCGGTTGTCCCGCGCGCGTGGGCGACCCGACCCGGGCAGGAATCTTCCGAAACAGGCACTGTATCTTCTGCTCGGTGATACGCTGGTTGCGGATGAGCCCTATGAACTTACCGTCGGTGGGGTGACCAACATCAACGGAGTCGGTGCCGGCGGAGGAACGGTCGAGGTCCTCCGAGCTGGCCCCGAAGCGGACTCCACATCAGTGCCATGACGGATCCGCGCCGGCACCTCCCCTCACTCGAGCAGATTCTCGAGTCCACTGAATTCGCTGACATGTTGGACCAGCACCCGCGTACCTTGGTGCTGAATCAACTTCGGACCGAGGTGGAGCGCGTTCGTGAAGAGATCGCTGCGGGCGGAAGCACGGAGGACACTCGGGATCCACGTCGGTATGCGACGGCCGTCCTGGAAAGGCTGCGAGTCGTAACCACGCCGTCGCTTCGCCCGGTCATCAACGGAACGGGCGTGATCCTCCACACCAACCTAGGCCGCGCGGCCCTGGCTCCTGCGGCGCTCGAGGCCATGACGAGGGTGGCGCGCGGCTACTCCAATTTGGAGTATGAGTTGGGCGAGGGGCAGCGGGGATCCCGGTATGATCACTGCACGAGGCTACTCTGTGAGCTCACCAGGGCGGAATCGGCGCTCGTGCTCAACAACGGGGCTGCTGCCCTCGTGCTCGCGTTGCGTACCATGGCCTTCGGGCGTGAGGTGCTCGTCTCTCGAGGCGAGCTGGTCGAGATCGGTGGAGGGTTCAGGATCCCGGAGATTCTCGGCAGCTCCGGCGCCGTTCTCGTCGAAGTCGGGAGTACCAACCGAACGCGCCTTCAGGACTATCAGGCCGAAATGGCGGGCGGAACCCCCGCCATGATTCTGAAGGTTCACCGCTCCAACTTCCGGATCACGGGCTTCACCGAAGAGGCCACTCTCGAGGACCTTGTCGGGCTGGGCCGTGCCCATGGGGTTCCGGTGGTTCACGATCTCGGATCCGGACTCATGGTGGATGCTGCGTTGATCGGCTTGCCGGAGGAGCCCCGACCGGTGGATAGCCTGGCTGCGGGTGTAGATATCGTCGCTTTCTCGGGCGACAAGCTCCTAGGAGGTCCCCAGGCCGGGATTCTCCTCGGGAAGCGCGAGTGGATTGAATCGATGCGCCGAGACCCACTTTGTCGGGCTCTGCGGGTGGACAAGACGACACTCGCGGGGCTCGAGGCCACGCTTCGCCTTTATCAGGATCCGGCCGTGGCGATACGAGAGATCCCGGTTCTGGCGATGCTGTCGGCCGACATCGTGACACTCCGACATCGGGCGGATCTCATGGCCGAGCATGCCACCGCTAGGGGGGTGTCGGCCGAGGTTGCGGACGTGACGTCCGTCGTCGGGGGGGGCACGTTCCCCGGTGTGGAGATCGCGAGCTGTGGTATTCGTGTCAGGCCGGGAGACGGAGGGGCTGATGGATTGGCCGCGGACCTTCGGGGTGCCTCAACGCCTCTGGTAGGACGGGTGGAGGACGGGTCTTTTTGGGTCGACCTCAGGACCGTCCTGCCCACTGAGGACGACGACGTGGTCGAACTCTTGTCTCGGCACGCCCGGTGATGACTGAGGCGACACTTGGGCCGGGCGTCTTCTTCGATCGCGACGGTACCCTGATCAAGGAGAGGGTCTATCTCTCCGACCCGGAGGACGCGGTCCTGATCCCCACAGTGCCCCGGGCGTTGGCGGATCTCGGGGCTGCCGGCTTCAAGTTGGTGATCGTGACGAACCAGTCCGGCATCGCGCGTGGCCTCTACGCCGAGAGTGACTACCATGCCGTCGCGAAGAGGGTCGACGAACTGCTGGTTCAGGCCGGGACTTCCGTCGACGAGACTGTCTACTGTCCTCACCATCCCGATTTCGGTGGCCCCTGCGATTGCCGGAAGCCGCTGACCGGGATGTACCGCCAAGCTGCCGAGGTGTTAGAAATCGACCTCGCCCGCTCCTTCTACGTGGGAGACAAGGTCTCGGACGTGCTCCCCGCTCTGGAGCTAGGGGGTAAGGGGATTCTGGTGAGGACAGGATACGGCTGCGAGGAGGAATCAGGCGTTCCGGACGGTGTGACGGTCGTGGATCACGTGGGGGACGCCGCTCGACTCATTATGCGGCTGGCCGAAGAGGTGCCCAAGGCCACTGAGTAACAACTTGTGGTTGACGTTGACCCGGCCGAGTGTGCCAGGTAACTTTTGAAGTATCTAGTCCATGTATTTGACGACAGGAAAGTAGAGATGGAGACCACCGAGACCCTTCTTACGCTCACGCCGGCGGCGCTGACCAAGGTCGAGACCTTCCTTGAGGACCACGGGTCGGTCGAAGGCGCCGGCCTCCGCGTCGCGGTTCTTCCGGGTGGCTGTTCTGGATTTCAGTACGGCCTCAATATTGAAGACGGACCCGAGGCCGATGACGAAGTGTTCGAGATGGCTGGAATCAGCTTCTTCGTTGACGCCTTCAGTGTGCAATACCTGGAAGGCGTGGAAATCGACTACGTCACCAATATGATGGGAGCGGGTTTTACTTTCCGGAACCCGAACGCTTCCGGGGGCTGTGGTTGCGGCAGTTCGTTCACGACCTGATATCCAAGAAGACCTCGACCCTGTGCGAGCTCGTGGGTGAGAACCCGCGGGCTTTCTTTATTGAGACCCGCTGACTTGAAGCTTCGGCAGTCGCGACCTCGAGAGTAGCCAAGAACCATGCTCGTCCGTTCATTTACAGGCGGAGACTTCCTAGAGAACGCATACATCGTCACATGCGAGGCTACTGGGCAAGCCGTCGTCGTAGACCCGGGGGCAGCCGCGCCCGAGATCGTCGATGCTCTCGCGGATGACGCGGCCTCCGTGGCGGCGATCCTCCTGACGCACGCGCACTTGGATCACGTCGAAGGCCTTGAGGCGATCCGGGCGATCACCGACGCGCCCACGCACCTACATGCCGCCGACCGTCCCATGTTCGACAACATGCCGGCGCAGGCGGCCATGTTCGGGCTGTCCAGCCCCTCCCTCGACCCACCAGAACGCGAGCTCGAGGACGGCCAGACCCTTCACTTCGGATCGTGCATTTTCCAGGTGATCCATACGCCTGGACACTCACCGGGCCACGTGATTTTGCATGCCGAAGCACAGGGGCTGGCTCTGGTGGGCGATCTGGTCTTCGCGGGCTCGGTTGGACGGACCGATCTTCCTGGAGGAGATTACCAGGCGCTCTTTCACAGTATTCGGCAGCACGTGCTCACGATGCCGGACGACACGCAGCTCTACACGGGGCATGGGCCCCCGACGACAGTCGGTCGGGAGCGGACGACCAACCCGTTCTTGATCCCGCACTTCGGGGGTAAGTTGGCGTGAGGCCGCCCGTCCCCGTTGCGGTGTTCGCGTCCGGCGGTGGAACGAACCTCCAAGCCCTATTGGACCACGAGCCCGTGAGCGGAGAGTACCGCGTCGCGATGGTCCTATCGGACCGGGAAGGGGCGACGGCGCTCGAGCGAGGGCTGTCGGTCGGCCGGGACGCCTATGTGATCGAGACTGATACACGTTCGCTCACAGACGTCGGTCGCCAGATGCTGGAGCGCTTGGCGGATCATGACGTTCAGGCCATTCTGCTGGCCGGCTACCTGAAGATGATCCCACCGGCTGTTGTGGCTGCCTACGAGCGCCGCATCCTCAACATCCACCCGGCGCTGCTCCCTGCGTTCGGAGGAAAAGGCATGTATGGTCCGCGTGTGCACGAGGCCGTCCTGGCCTCCGGCGTCGAGGTGACGGGAGTCACCGTGCACTACGTCGATGAGGACTACGACACCGGCACGATCGTGGCGCAAGGGTCGGTGCCCGTCCGCCCAGGGGACGACGTGGGGTCTCTAGCGGCGCGGGTCCTGAAGGTCGAGCACCAGCTATACCCGGCCGTGGCGGACCACGTGTGCCGGGCGGTGGCGGAGGGGGTAGAGCCCGGCCCCTTCGATGTCACGCACTTCGACTTCGCGCCGGTAACCCCCCATCCTCAGACCGACCGCTCAAAATCAAGCGAGGAGACGGAACGAACATGAAGCGACGAGCGCTTCTCAGCGTGTCAGACAAGACCGGAGTAGAAGGGTTTGCCAAAGCACTCGTCGATGCCGGGTGGGAAATTCTGTCCACCGGAGGCACGGCCCGAGCGATTCGAGAGGCCGGTGTCCCGGTGACGGACGTCGCCGACGTCACGGGACATCCCGAGATGATGGACGGGCGGGTGAAGACCTTGCATCCGGCCATTCATGCGGGCCTCCTGGCTCGGCGGGCCCGAGCCGACGATATGGCGTCGTTGGCGGAGCACGGCTACGGGCCGATCGATCTCGTGGCGGTGAACCTCTACCCGTTCCGCGAGACCGTCGCTCGGGGAGATGTCGCCGTCAGTGAGGCGATGGAGAAGGTGGATATCGGTGGTCCGACCATGATCAGGGCGGCGGCCAAGAGCCACGGAGACGTGTGGGTGGTCGTAGATCCCGAGGACTACGAGCGGGTTCGGGAGGGACTGGCCAGCGCTGACGTCGCCGATGACGGGGGAGCGTCGACCCTTCGCCGTGAGTTAGCCGTGAAGGTCTTCCGCCATATCAGTGAGTACGACGCTGCCGTGGCGGATTACCTGGCCGAACAAGTGGCGTCGGGGAACTCGGAGGACGCCGACGGGGAGGGCCCGGCTCGGACGCTTTCGTTCGACCTGGAGCTGGTCCAGGGACTGCGCTACGGTGAGAACCCCGGCCAAAACGCCGCGTTCTACCGGTGGCCGGGAAGGGAAGACGGTCTTTCAGGACTCGAGCAACTTCACGGTAAGGAGTTGTCCTATAACAACCTGCTGGACCTGGACGGCGCTCTATTGTCCCTGGCCCCCTTCGCTTACTCACCCAAGCCGGCCGTGTGCGTCGTGAAGCACACGACACCGTGCGGGCTGGCCGTGGGCGACACCGTCTCCGAGGCGTACGGGCGGGCCCTCGCAACTGATGGCGTGAGTGCGTTCGGCTCGGTGATCTCCGTAAACCGAAAGATAGACGCGGCGGCAGCAGAGGCGATGTCGAGCTTGTTCATCGAGGGTATCGTCGCTCCCGGCTTCGAAGAGGGCGCGCTCGAGATCCTCACTCGGAAGAAGAACGTGCGGCTGTTGGTCTCCGGCGGAATCGACGAGACCGTTGCCAGCGAGCCGGATGCGCCGTGGTGGAGCGAGGCCTCCGACGAAGTCAGAAGCGCCGCCCGCTTCCTGGCCGAGCACGGCCGCCGACCCGAGGCCCGGGTCCTGCGTAGCGTGTACGGCGGCTTGCTCGTACAGAGCCCACCGACGCCCCCGTTCTATGGCTCGTCCGTTCCTGACTGGACGGTTTCCACGAGTCGCGCGCCGAGCGAGGAGGAGTGGGGCGATCTACGCTTCGCCTGGGCCGCCGTCTTCGGCGTGAAGTCGAACGCGATCCTCTTCGCGAGGAACGGAGCGACGCTGGGCATCGGCGCCGGACAGATGAGCCGAGTAGACGCTTCCCGCATCGCCGTCCAAAAGGCGTCAGACGCCGGATTCGACCTGAACGGTGCCGTGCTGGCGTCTGACGCCTTCTTCCCCTTCCGGGACGGTGTCGACGCCGCCGCCGAAGCAGGAGTGCGAGCCATCGTCCAGCCCGGCGGATCGATGCGAGACGAGGGGGTCGTCGCCGCAGCCGATGAGCATGACGTGGCCATGGTCTTCACAGGACAACGACTCTTTCGCCACTAGCCCAGGGCAGAAATCGTGGCGCCTCTTTACAGCGCCCAGGGGCGGGCCTGAGGTTTCCTAGTCCAATCAGCACCTGGAGGGGTGGCAGAGCGGTTCAATGCACCAGTCTTGAAAACTGGCGGGCGCAAGCCCACGCGGGTTCGAATCCCGCCCCCTCCGTTGATGTTTGAGCGGTTTTCCACATTTGGAAGCCCGCAAGTTGGACAGATTTGGACTCTAGGGGGACCCGACCGTGGACGGTTCACTGATCGAGATAGGAAAGCTTGCGGAGCCGGCGACGCGCCTGGTCGAGAGAATCTCGGACGCGGTTGGCTGGGTGATGGAGCCGACCCGAATCCGCCGGATCGCACGAGGCGGGGGGTCAGTGGTATCCATCTCCCTTTTCCACTCTTTGTCCTGCGCCCCTCACGGCCCGAAGCAATCCACAGAAATCCTTGCTCGAGGTCGATGTGATGTGCTTCTTGATGCCCTTATGGACAGCAGGTAGCGCAAAGCCGAGTCGATTGTTCTCGGCCGTGATCATGTCGATGATCTGGCGCCTACGGCCAAGGATCGCGTCGAGGGCACGGGCAGCGTCATCGGGTAGGGGACGGACCTAGGGGCGCACGCGCTCGGCGAAGAGCGCGAGGATGTGTGCGTCGATCGCATCGGTCTTGGCAAGTTGGCCCGTGGACTTGGCGAAATCGCGCACCTGACGGGGGTTGGCGATGACGACCGGGATCCCAGCGGCTGCGAGTGACGTGGCCCCACCTGCGGTACCACTTGCTATGTTAGACCTGCAACCGTTTGTGGTCCCTGGAGCTGAGGCATCCTGAGGAACCAGGGTGATGGTTTCAATGCTTCCGGAGCGGG
>Ga0310123_10001160_pt1 | contig 22420 bp, 22 predicted proteins | sample CB6_AW_1057_MG_FD_203505 | JGI IMG/M metagenome (GOLD analysis project Ga0310123, IMG submission 203505) | Marine microbial communities from Western Arctic Ocean, Canada - CB6_AW_1057 | ecosystem: Environmental > Aquatic > Marine > Oceanic | place: Canada: Western Arctic Ocean | collected... | reverse complement strand
CCAGCCAGGTCGACCTCTTTGACCCCAAGCCGAAGCTCACCAGGCACCACGGTCAATCGGTGTTCAAGGACTTGGCCGCCGACGTGTCGAGTCCCCACGCAGCCGGCGGCCTGATGCGGAGTCCCTGGAAGTTTGCCCAGTATGGTGAAAGCGGCACCTGGGTCAGCGAGCTGTTGCCTCACACTGCCCGCCACGTCGACCGCATCGCCGTGGTCCGCTCGATGTACAACACGCACCCCAACCACGAACCGGCTCTTTACAAGATCCAGTCGGGCAAGCTGCTGCCCGGTCTCCCCTCGTTCGGCTCGTGGGTCGCCTACGGACTGGGTACCGAGAACCAGAACCTGCCGGCCTACGTCGTGCTGGACGATCCCCAGAGTCGTCTGCCGGTCAACGAGATCCAGAACTGGCAGTCGGGCTACCTGCCGCCGGTCTACCAGGGCACCAGGATGCGTCCAACCGGTTCACCGATCCTGAACCTGAAGCCCGAGAAGTCGCGGCAGCGTCCCGAGGTGGTGGTCGATGCCAGCCGGCGTCTGCTGGCCCGTCTCGATCGGATCCACAAGAAGCAGCGGCCCGGCCAGCTGCGGCTCGACGCACGCATCTCCAGCTACGAGCTGGCCGCCCGGATGCAGATGACCGCTTCGGACGCCTTGGACCTCGGCCAGGAGACCCAGGACACTCAGCAGCGCTACGGCATCGGCAACAGCACGACCGACAATTATGCCCGCCGCTGCCTGATGGCCCGGCGGCTGGTCGAGCGAGGCGTTCGGCTGGTACAGATCTACACCCGCGGCCAGATGTGGGACAACCACGCCAACATCGGCAGCAGCCTGGTCGGAGCCTGCCAGCACACCGACCAACCGGTCGCCGCCCTGCTGGATGACCTGGCCGAGCGGGGGCTACTGGATGACGTGCTGGTGGTCTGGGGCGGAGAATTCGGGCGGCTGCCGATCGCGCAGATCCGGCCGGGGACCGATCCGAAGAAGGCCGGCCGAGACCATGGCCCGGCGGGGTTCTCGATCTGGATGGCCGGAGCCGGCATCCGCGGCGGCACGGTGTACGGCACGACCGACGAGATCGGTTACCGGGCGGTTGAGAAGCGGGTCAGTGTCGCCGACTGGCACGCCACGATGCTCTATGCCATGGGCATGCACCACGAGGACCTCTACTTCGACCGCCACGGATTCCGCGAACGGCTGACGGGAACCGACGAGGTGAAGGTGGTCCGCGAGCTGTTTGCCTAGGAGCGACACAGCACCGTCAAAACCACGGCGGTTGCGACCGAGGCGTTGAGCGAGCCGATTCCGCCTCGCGGCGGCACCCGGCAGACGACGTCGCAGTGGTCCAGCGTCAGCCGCCTCAAACCCCGCTCCTCGCTGCCGATCACCACCAGCCAGTCCCGATCCGCAGCCTCGGGCAATTCGTCCTCACCCCGCTCGCTGGTTCCCATCACCCACAACCCCGCATCGCGAGCCCCGCGAAGTGCTCGAGCCAGGTTGCCGGCTCGCGTGAACGGGACGTGTTCCAGGCCCCCGGAGGCCACGTCGTAGGCGGTGCCCGAGAGCGGTGCCGACTGGTTGGTCGTCAGCAGCACCCCGCGGACGCCATAGAACGCCGCGGTCCGGAAGATCGCTCCGATGTTGTGAGGATCCTGCAGGCGATCCAGGGCCAGCCAGATCCCATGCTCATCTCCGCCAACACTCCCCAGCAACTCGTCGAGCCCGACGTCGGACCGTTCGCGGACGGCCGCCACCGCCAGCGGTGTACGTCCTCCCCGCTGGGACTTCTCGCCGCCCTTGTCTCGCCGCTTCTGTTGCCCGCCGGGCATCCGACCGGTTCTCACCGGCACCCCCACGCTGCGAGCCAACTCGGCAACCTGTTGCCAGGCCCCCGAAGCAGACTGCTCACCCAGGCGAACCTCAACCACGTCACCAGCCCGGGTCTCCAGGGCCGCCAGCACGCTGTGTGGGTTTTTCAACTCGAGCATGCAGACCTGTCCCCGGCATCCCGCCTCTGGCGGTCGACCTCGTAGAGCAACACTCCGGTGGCGACGGCCACGTTGAGTGATTCGGTACGGCCGGACTGCTCGATCCCGATCCGACCGTCACAGACCTCCAGTACATCCTCGGCCACCCCGTGACCTTCGTTGCCCACCACCAGTGCCAACGGACCCGAGAGGTCACAGCTCCGGGCCGGCTCGGACACCAGGGCACTCGACGCCAACACGGCGACTCCGTCACGACGCAGCCGCATCACCAACCCGACCAGGTTGTCGGACCGCGCGATGCAGACGTGGTTGGCAGCTCCGGCCGAACTCCGGGCAACGTGCCCGTTGATCGGCGCGTGGTCTCCGGATACCACCACCCCGTCGACACCGAGGATCTCGGCGGAACGCAGGATGGCCCCGAGGTTGTGAGGGTCCTGCACGGCATCCAGCAGCAGCCACAGCGGCCGGTCGCCGGCCGCCTCGAGTAACTCCTCCAGCCCCCGGAACGGGAACTCACCCACCCGGGCCAGCATCCCCTGGTGCTGATCGGTGTGGCAGCGGGCCCGGATCGCCTCGGCATCGGCCGGCTGCACCTCAACCCCCAGCTCTGCGGACAACCCTCGGACTTCGTCGCCCACCTCCGCTTCGACCCGCTCCGAAAGCCATAGATCACGGATCGGCCATCGGCCTGCTCGCAGCGTCTCGAGCACCACGCGGCGACCCCAGATCCACTCACCGGGTCGGTTCCGCCCAGCCCTTCCGCTGCTCTTCCCGCCTGAGGACCGCCCGACCATACTTGATTCCCCGCCCAAAACCGGCCCGCCACCGCAGGCCTCGTCCCGTACCAATTCTGGAAACTGCCGTTTGCCGCGGCAAGCCCATCGATGGTCTCTTCGCCCCGTCACATCCAACCAGTCACCCGACCTCTCACCGGCTCGATCCGCCCGCCGGGCTCCAAGAGCCTGACCAACCGGGCTCTGGTGCTGGCCGCACTGGCCCGTGGAGAGACTCGCCTCAATGGTGTGCTCGAGAGTATCGACACCCGCGTGATGCTCGATTCGCTCTCGGAACTGGGGTTCGGCATCAGCGAAAGTCCAGAGACCGGCACGGTGAGGATCGTCGGTGGCGGAGGCAGCGTGCCGGCCGAAGCGGCCACACTCGACCTCCAGAACAGCGGCACCAGCATCCGGTTTCTCACCGCGCTGGTCAGCCTCGGCTCGGGACACTTCACGCTCGACGGCAACTCACGCATGCGGCAACGTCCGATCGAAGATCTGGTCGAGGCCTTGCGTGGCCTGGAGGTTGATATTTCGTGCGTGGCCGCGACCGGTTGCCCACCGGTCACGCTGTCAGCCAGCGGCCTGTCCGGCGGCAGCAGCACCCTGCCGGGAAATACCTCCAGCCAGTTCCTCACCGCCCTGCTGATGGCCGCCCCCTGTGCCTCCGGACCCGTCACGCTGAGTGTCGACGGGCCACTCGTCTCGCGACCCTACATCGACATGACCCTGGCACTGATGTCGCGGATGCAGGCTGATGTGACCGAAGATCCCGGCGGCACGTTCAACATCACGCCCACCGGCTACCAGGCCTGCGAACTCGACATCGAACCCGACGCCACCTCAGCCAGCTACTTCCTGGCCGCCGCGGCGGTGACCGGCGGTCGCGTGACCATCGAAGGCCTCGCCCGAAACGCTCTGCAGGGCGACATCGCCTTTGTCGAGTGCCTGGCACGGATGGGGTGCACGGTCGAGGAGACTCGACTAGGATCCGATGTCGCGATCACGGTCTCAGCTGGCGAGCTCGTCGGTATCGACGTCGACATGAACGCCATCAGCGACACGGCCCAGACGCTGGCGGTGGTGGCGGCCTTCGCAAATGGTCCCACCCGCATCCGCGGAATCGCTCATGCCCGACTCAAGGAAACCGATCGAATCGCCGCGATGGTGACCGAACTGGGCCGGCTGGGCCTGGAGGTCGAAGAGCATGACGACGGGCTGACGGTTCACCCCGGACCCCTGGTGCCGGCCGAAATCCAGACCTACGACGACCACCGGATGGCGATGAGTTTCTCGGTGGCCGGACTGGCCGCACCGGGGATCGTGATCCAGGACCCCGACTGCACCTCCAAGACCTACCCCGGTTTCTTCGACGATCTGGACCGGCTGTGCGGAGCCGCTCGATGACGGCTTTGCCTCAGACGGCACGACAGATCGCCTTCACGGTGCTCGGGCAGTGGCGCGAAACGGGCCGCTTCGCCGCCGGTCTGCTCGAAACGGCGTTCTCCAGGGCCGACGGCATCTCGTCGGCCGACCGTGGGCTGGCCAGCGAGTTGACCTACGGAGTGATTCGACGCCAGGCCACGATCGACGCCGTCCTGCGACCGCAGTTGAAACGCCCGCCCGAGCAGGTCGAAGGGGACCTGTGGATGCTGCTGCAACTGGGAGCCTACCAACTCCTGTTCCTCTCGCCCGATTCACAACACGCGGCGATTCACGAAACGGTCGAGTTAACTCGTTGGCTGAGCAAGGCGCGTTGGACCGGGTTTGCCAACGGGGTGTTGAGATCGGTGCAGCGAGACCTCGGTGAGGGGACAGCCGAAGCCGCCGCGGCCGATTCGATTCCCACCGGACCGGGACGCTTCCTGCAACTGGCCAAGCCACTGCTGCCGGATCCCCAGGCCGACCCCGCCGGCTACATCGCCACAGCCGGCAGCCTGCCGGGCTGGCTGGTCGAGAGCTGGTCAGAGCGGCTGGACTTCGACGAACTGCTGCGGATGGCCAACTGGTTCAACTCGCCGCCGCCCACCTGGTTGCGGGTCAACCCGTTGCGAGCCAACCCCCGGGACGTGGTCGCCGCGTTGGCTGCTGCCGACATCGAGGCGACTCACCAGGAAGGCCCGATGATCCGGCTGGGTGGCACCGCCTTTGTGCCCGGGCTGCCCGGTTTTTCCGAAGGTCACTTCAGCGTGCAGGACCCCTCGGCCGCCGCGGCCGCCGAGTTGCTGGCACCGACACCCGGCCAACGTGTGCTGGACCTCTGTGCCGCTCCCGGCACCAAGTCGACCCACCTGGCCGAGCTGATGCAGAACCAGGGCCAGGTGCTGGCCGCCGACTCGCAACCCGATCGACTCGAACTGATCTCCCCGGCAGCCGTCCGCCTGGGGCTGTCGATCATCGAGCCGGTCGTGGTCAGTGAGTCGGGCGAGGATTTTCCCGAGGGCCCCTTCGACGCGGTGCTAGTCGATGTGCCCTGCTCGAACACCGGAGTCCTGGGTAAGCGGCCCGAGGCTCGCTGGCGGCTGAAGCCCAACGAACCGACGAGATTGGGCGTGTTGCAACAGAGACTGCTGGGACAGGCGGCGGGGGCACTGGCACCCGGAGGTCGATTGGTCTACTCGACCTGCAGCATCGAGCCAATCGAGAACGACCTGGTGGTGGCCGGGTTCCTGGAGCAGTTTCCGCAATTCGAGCAAATCGAACGGAGGACTCACCTGCCCGGGGTGCCGGCCGACGGAGGCTTCCAGTCTCTGCTGGTCTCAAGAGGCGATTGACTCACACGCCGTCGCTTGTCGACGACTCAGTCGCCGGATTACACTGATCGGAGCAATTGACCAGGTACACACCAGGCGAACACCTCCAGAGTCACTCCGGGGACACCCACCATGCGTCGACTGACCAGCCTCCTCGCCCTCTCGGCCGTCCTGCTTGCGGTTCTGCTTGTCGGACTGGGCGGACCCGCCACAGCCCAGGACAAAAAAGACGACAAGGCCAAGAAAGCCAAGAAGGCTGACAAGGCAAAGAAGGCCCCCGCCAAGAAGATTTTCACCGACGCGAAGCTCGAAGCCGTTATCAAGGCGATCCTGAAGAAGAAGCAGGCCAAGACCGATCCGATCATGGAAGCGGACCTCAAGACGATCTTCTTCCTCGAGGCACCGGGCAAGTCGATCACCAACCTCGCGGGTCTCGAAAAGTGCCCGAACCTGGCCCTGATCAACCTGTCCAACAACGGCATCACCGACCTGAAGCCGCTGGCGGGCCTGAAGAACGTCCAGTCGCTGGACCTCTCAAAGAACAAGATCGCCGACGTTGCCCCGCTGGCAAAGCTCGAAAAGCTGCAGTACCTGCAGTTGGAGCACAACCAGGTGGAGAAGCTCGATGGCCTGGCCGGCCTCAAGAAGCTCTCGGCCGTCTACCTCAGCGACAACAAGGTCGTCTCGGTCGCCCCGCTCAAGGGACTCGAGAAGCTCTCGAGTCTCTACCTCGACAACAACAAGGTCGTCGACCTCGCCCCTCTGAAGGGACTCAAGTGGGTCGCCAACCTCGCCCTGAGGAACAACCAGGTCAAGGACGTCACGCCGCTGGGCAACATGACCGAACTGCGGTACACGTTCCTGGAAGGCAACAAGGTGACCGACCTGGGCCCGCTGGTCACGATGGCCCAGAAGGACGCCAAGGGCGACCGACGCTTCGCTCCCTACTGGAACCTCTACGTCTCGGGCAACCCACTCTCGGACGCCGCCAAGGGTGGACAGATCGCCGCCTTGAAGAAGGTCGGCGTGCGAGTCGATCCCAAGCCCAAGGCCAAGCCCAAGGCCAAGCCCAAGGCCAAGCCCAAGGCCAAGCCCAAGGCCAAGCCCAAGGCCAAGCCCAAGGCCAAGCCCAAGGCTAAGGCCAAGTAGAGGCTACTCGCTGCCTGGCTGTGACCGCCACGACGAATCGGCCGCCGCATCCGCCGCACAGACCGGGACCACCTCGGTCAGGCTGATCGCACCGCCGAAACAGATATCGACATCGGTTCCCGGGTCGCACGGTCGGTTGAAGTAGTCGATCCCGTACATCACACCCTGCCCGGCCGGGTGATAGGCAACCGGCAGCGGGTGCGGATCGAGAGGGCACTCGATCAGCCGAGCCGACTCGGCCATATCCTTCGGGTCGGGAAAGTTGACGTTGAAATACGCTCCGGTAGCCGGCCGACGCACGAGCAGCGTTTCGAGCGTGGTCCGCAGCATCATCGCCACCCTCGACCAGTCGAACGGTCCGTCGTGACGAATGAACTGCGACAGCGCGATCGCCGGTACGCGAAACAGCCCCGCCTCGCGGGTCGCTCCGACCGTCCCCGACATGTAGACGTCGACCCCGAGGTTGGCTCCGGCGTTGACTCCCGAGAGTACCCAGTCGACCTCGAGCTTCTGCTCGACCAATCCCATCCGCACGCAATCGGCAGGGGTCCCGTTGATCGAGAACAGGTTGCGGCCGTGCGAGTTGACCACCAGGGGCTTGTCGAGTGTCACCTGGTGGCTGCATCCCGAGAGCGGCCCGTCGGGAGCCATCACGACCACCTCTCCGAACTCAGCCGCCACACCGCTCAACAATTCCAGACCCGGACCTCCGATCCCGTCATCGTTGGTCAGCAGGAATCTCATGGGGCAGGGGTCTCGAAAGCAAATCCTGTGGCCGGGATCCTGAGAATTCCGGCAAGTCTCGTTACGCTGCGAATTCTCACGAATTCGTCCGCGTCGTTGGTCGACCGCATTTCGGTCGGACACGGTGTCGACCGGGGTGAGTGTAGCAATTGGGACAGGCGACGGGGAGCAGGTCGATGACGGTGCGAGTGCTCGGTGATGCGGAGGTAACGAGCCTGATCACGATGGGTGAGTCGATCGAGGTGATGGCCGCTGCGTGTCGTCGTCACGCCCGGGGTCGCCTGGCGGCACCGGCCCGCCTGGCGGCTCCACTGGAGTGGGGCCAGCTGATCTTCACCGCCGGAGCCTACTGCGACGATGACGGCGGACGGATCGGATTCCGAGTCTACGACATGCAGCATTTCGGCAGCGCGGCCCGAGACGAGCTGGTGGCCGTCTTCGACACCGCTAACGGAGCCCTGCTGGGGCTGGTGGCCGGATCGGCGTTGGGACCCTTGAGAACCGGAGCGATCGGTGGCGTCGCCATCGACACCCTGGCCCGGCCCGATGCCACCAGGTTGGCCCTGGTCGGAACCGGCAAGCAGGCACGCACCCAACTGGAAGCGGCCTGCGCCGTGCGGGACTTCAACGTGATCCGAGCCTTCAGCCGAACGGTAGCCCGGCGCGAGTCGTTCTGCCGCGAGATGTCCGAGACGGTCGGAATTGAGATCGAGCCGGCCGAATCGGCCCAGGCCGCGGTGGCTGACGCCGACGTCGTGATCTGCTCGACCCTCAGCGACACCCCCGTGCTCGAAACCGGCTGGATCGCTCGAGGAGCTCACGTCCAGAACGTCGGGCCCAAGTTCCGCGACAGCAGCGAACTGCCCGTGGACCTCTACGAATCCGCCGACCTCCTGGTAACCGATGCCCCGGCACAGCTGGAGGACTACGGTGAGAAGTTCCTGGTGGCCGGGACACCACATGCGGATCGAATCGTGTCGCTGGGTGAGGTGGTCTCCGGTACCGCAGGTCGCACCGACCCCGATCAGATCACCCTGCTCTGTTCGCTGGGATTGGCCGGCACGGAGGTGGCCCTGGCCGATCGGCTGCTGCAGTTGGATGCCGGCTCCGCGAGCGGATCGCTCGATTCGTGACACTCGAGACGCCCCGCCCCCCCGTCGGGGGCACCCGATGCCTCACGACTTCGCCCGCATCGCCGCCAGGGCGTTCTCGGTCAAGTGCCCGGCATCCAGGCTACCGACGATCAGCGAGCTGACACCGGGTTGAGCGAGCACGAATCCGATCGCCTCGGCCGCCGGCAGTTGACCCGATGCGAGTCCCTTCTTGACGACGACCCCGATGCCCTGTTGGTGAGCTTCCCGAATCACCTCCTCGTGCGACCGATCCTCGATGTGGAACTCGACCATCAGCAGATCGGCCCACTCCAGTGCCCTGAAAGCCCCCTCGGTCGTCTTGCCCGAAAACCCGACCGCCCTCACCCGGCCCTCGGCCTTCAGAGCCAACAGTGTCTCGACCACGCCGGTGGAGTCCTGGATCGAGAGGTCGTTGCCATCGGAGTGGACCAGCACGATGTCGAGCACATCACGGCCCAGCCTCAGGGCACTCCGCTCGACGCTCCCCCGAGTCGACTCGGGGGAATAGTCGTAATGCGACACCCCATCCTGGAACGTCTCGCCGACCTTGGTCGAGATCACCTCGCCGGCCTGGTGTTTGGCCAGCACTCTGCCGAGGCGTTCTTCGCTGGTACCGTAGGCGGGCGCGGTGTCGATGTAGGAAATCCCCAGGCCGCGGACCGTGGCCATCAACTCGCCGACCTCCGCGTCGTCGGGCAGCCTGTACGCCTGGTCGTACTTGATCCCCTGGTTGCGACCGATCTTGAATGCTCCGAACCCCAGCACGGAGACTTCCAGGCCGGTACGTCCCAGGGGGCGGGTGTGCATGGTCGGCTCTCGCCTCAGGCAGCCTTGCGTGCCGAGGCCTCCGGGACCAGCGGCAGCCAGTCGGTGGCCGACTCCCACGGCGGACGAGCCACCTCGGGACGTGGCCAGTCGATTGTCTCGAGGCTCCTCGAGACGCCTCGAGGCGCTCGAGCTGCCAGGTCTCCGATCGCGGCGGAGACCTCCAGTGCGAGCACCGGTGCCAGGGCCAGCTTGGTAGGAAACGCCGTCAGCGTGTTCCCCTCAACCTGCAGGCTCTGGGTCTCGGGGCGACCCCCGCCGCCGGTCGCTGCCTCGGCTCGGTCCACGCGGTAGGTGTTCACTTCGAGTCCACCCAATTCCAGGCGCGGCAGGACCTCGGCCAGTTCCTTCGCGACGAAATCAACCAGTTCCTGCCGGGTCATCCCCACCCCGTCCTCGGCCACCTGACCCCCCAGTTGCCAGACGGTCCGGCCCTGGGTGTCGACATCGGAAGTGATCGTGATGCGGGTGTGGGCTCCGTCGACCTGGTGTCCGCACAGCTGGGGCAACTGCGACGGTTCGCCCCGGACCATCACCATGTGCAGCGGCCGCTTCTGCGTCGCCATGGCCGAGAGCCCCAGCTGCTGGCGGAGTTTGGCGTTGCCGGCTCCTGCAGCCAGTACGACGGCTGTCGGAGCCAGCTGCAGCATCGACCCCGGCAGGCTGTCCCACGGATGCCAGATTCTCAGGCCACTGACCACTCCAGGCCGCGCCAACTTCCAGCTGATACGATCCCGGTCATAGAGGAACAACCGTTGTTGGTGTCGCTTGGCGAGGGACTGGAGCAGGCTGACCGGGTCGATCACCGGCTCGTCCATCTCGGCCACTGGGCCGGGGTGATCGGCCAACAGCGGAGGTCTGTTGCCGGGCTCGAGTCGACGTGGAGTGACTTCCAGCCCGAGCCGTGCTCCGAGGAAGCCCAGCCGAGAGCCCAGCGAACTGCCTCGCCACAACAGGCACGAGCGGCTGCGGAGGGTGACATCGCGGAGATCGGGTTCGCGAGCACCGGCCAGGCACTCGGACCACACCGCCGGCATCTGTTTGACTCCCAGTGCCGATGAGGAGGTCGTACCCGAGAGCGAGTACTTGAGGCCGCCGTGGATGATGCCCTGGGCCGAGGCGGTCTGTCCGAGGCCTAGCCGTGAGACTTCCAGCAGCACGGCCTGGTGGCCATCCCGGACGAGTTGATCGAGCGTCCAGAGACCGGCGACGCCCCCGCCGATGATCACCACGTCTGCAGTTGCCATGAGCCTGGTCCTCGAGAGCAGACGCCGCGTCCGTCTCGAGCGACCTTGTAACCGCTGGCGGTGGTGCGAGGGAAGATCAGTCACTCACCTCTACGATCGCCTCGATCTCCACCGGGATGTTCCCCGGCAGGGCTCCCATGCCCACGGCGCTTCGAGCCGCCCTGCCGTTTTCTCCAAAGACCTCGACCACCAGGTCGCTGAAGCCGTTGATGACCGCGGGCTGGGTGCCGAAGTCGGGAGTGCAGTTGACCATGCCCAGTACCTTGACGAAGCGACTGACGCGGTCGAGGCTCCCGAGGTGAGCTCGCAGGGTGGCCAGGATCGCCAGGCCGGTCACTCGAGCCGCCGCGTTCGCTTCCGCCTCGCCCAACTCCTCGCCCACCTTGCCGGTGATCATCGTACCGTCGACCTGAACCGGGCCGTGGCCCGAGACATAGCAGATGTCGCCGACCTGTACGACCGGCATGTAGGTGCCGCCTGGAGATGGAGGCGTGGGCAATTCGAGTCCCAGTTCGGCAATCCTCGCTTCGGCACTCATCGGTTTCTCCTGGTCGGTCGCGTGGTGAACGGGTCCCGAGCATACGAACTGGGGTCGACGGTGCAAGTCCCGCATCTCCGGTCGGGCACTCACCGCTTGCACGCGAGGCCACGACACCTAGAATGGTGGCGACGTTCGTTCCCACATCGAAAATGCCGGGTTGTGAACCACACGCTCAGGGAATCAGCAGCATGGACCCAACGACCATCGTTCTCCTGGTGCTCGGCGCGTTCGTCGGGTTGTTCTTCCTGGTCTTCATGTGGCTGCTGCTGCCGCTGTTCCCAACCTGGATCCGGTCGTTGACCAGTGGCGGAAAAATCTCGCCCATGAAGCTAGTTCTGATGCGGCTGATGAAGATCAACCCGCAAGTGGTCGTGCAGGCCCGGATCATGGCCGTGCAGGCGAACCTGACCGATGTGTCAACCAACGATCTCGAGGCCCACTACCTGGCCGGAGGCAACATCCTGCGGGTGGTCCAGGCGCTGATCGCCGCCACCCGGGCTCGGCTGGGCCTGACCTGGGACACCGCCGCCGCGATCGACTTGGCCGGCCGAGACGTACTCGATGCGGTCCGCACCAGTGTCGACCCCAAGGTGATCGACTGCCCCGATCCCTCGCGACACGGCCGCCACACGCTCGACGGGGTCGCCAAGAACGGCATCCAACTCAAGGCTCGTTGCCGGGTCACCGTCCGCACCAACCTCTCGCAACTCGTTGGCGGAGCCACCGAGGAAACGGTGATCGCGCGGGTGGGCGAGGGAATCGTCAGCGCGATCGGGTCCTCCGATACACACGAACGCGTCCTCGAACAACCCATGCTGATCGCCCGCACCGTCCTCGACAAAGGACTTGATTCACAGACCGCCTTCGAAATCGTCTCGATCGATATCGCCGATATCGACGTGGGTGAGAACGTTGGAGCGCGACTCCAGGCCGACCAGGCCGAAGCCGACATGAGGGTGGCCCGAGCCAAGGCCGAAGAACGACGTGCCCAGGCGGTCGCCCAGGAACAGGAAATGAAGGCCGAAACGGTGGAAAACCGGGCCGAAGTCGTGTTGGCCGAAGCCGAAGTGCCCCGTGCCATGGCCAAGGCCTTCCAACAGGGGAATCTTCGAGCGGAAGATTCGATGTAATCGCTATCATCCGACTAACAACATGGGCCACAAAGCCGACCGCCGGTCCCGGTCGAATAGACACGAGACCGACCGATCAAAGTGTCGGGATTCAAACCACGCGAAAAGCCGGTGCGGTGCCATGAGCGAAATGACCCAGGTGGAATTGACAACGACACAACGCGACCTGTTGCTCCGCGGCCTGCAGTTCGTCCGTAGCTCGGTGAAACTCTCGATCGGCGAAAGTCGAATGCCGGACGAGCAGCGGAGTGAGCAGCTCGAGGCGATCGAGACACTGGAGCAGCGGTTGCGTGAGAACCTGGCGAGCCAGCCCTCGACCAGCCTCTCCTAGCCCCGCCCCGAAACCCGTCTCCGGCCAGCCCCGCCCATGCGGTTCCAGCACGTCTGCGTCGAGGCTCTCTGCTATCGGCTGCCCGACGAGGTGGTGACGTCGGAGGCGATCGAGGAGCAACTGGCCGACGTCTACGGGCGACTCGAATTGCCTGCCGGTCGACTCGAACTGATGACCGGCATCCGGGAACGGCGTTTCTTTGCCCCCGGCACGCGGCCCGGCGAGATCAGCGCCCAGACGGTACGTGACGCCATCGAGGCCAGCGGAATCGACGCGGACCGCTTCGGTGTGCTGGTGCACGGTTCGGTCTGCCGAGATCAACTCGAGCCGGCGACCGCCAGCGGCGTGCACGCCGCCAGCGGACTGCCCGCCGACACGATGATCCTCGACGTCTCAAACGCCTGCCTCGGCCTGCTCAATGGATGCCTGCTGCTGGCCAACATGATCGAACTGGGCCAGGTCCAGGCCGGCGTGGTGGTGGGGACCGAGATCGGTCGCGGGCTGGTCGAAGGCACCATCGACTCGCTGATCAACGACACCGGGCTGACCCGCCAGACGATCAAGCCCGCCTTCGCCTCACTGACGATTGGATCGGGTTCGGCCGCTATCGTGCTGTGCGACAAACGACTCTCGCAAACCGGACATCGCCTGCTGGGCGGAGTCGTCCGTTCCGATACCGCCGCTCACCGGCTGTGTGCCGGAGGCGTTTCGGCCGAAGACCACGGGGACGACAGGCCGCGGATGGAAACCGACTCCGAAGCGTTACTGCACGCGGGAATCGAGCTGGCGGCGGTGACGTGGGAGGAGACTCGCGAGGTGCTTGGCTGGAGCAACGACTGCGTCGACAAGGCCTTCACGCACCAGGTCGGCCGAGCCCACCGCAACATGCTCTACCAGCGACTCGGACTCGACCCCGCCATCGACTACTCGACCGTCGAATTCCTCGGCAACACCGGCGCGACCGCGTTGCCGATCGCCGCCGCGATGGGTGAGGAGGCCGGGCACCTGGAACAGGGCGACCGGGTCGCCTGGCTGGGTATCGGCAGCGGACTCTCCAGCGTCATGCTCGGGTTTCAGTGGTAGGCGGAGTTACGCCCAGCCCCCCGGCGGTCTCGCACAGAGACTCCCAGGTGCCCCCGTCCAGCGGCACACCCTCCTGCAGCCGCAGCCTCATCGTCTCCCGGCTGCGGTCTCCGGCCAACCGGATCGAGTCGACTCCCGGCAGCCGGTCCACTCCCCGTACGAACTCGATCACCCGGTCCGCCTCGCCCAGGAAATGACCCGTCCCGGCAAATCGCTCGGGGTCCCAGACCACCAGCAGCACGTTGTTGGTCCCCGGAGCGTCCTGTGCAGCCGGAGGACAACTGCCTCCCGAAAGGCCTCCGACAAGAATGTCCAGCAGCAGCGCGAGACCAAAGCCCTTGTAGTCGCCCATCGGCAGGATCGTCCCGCGGGGATCGCTGAAACGGACCGCCGGGTCGGTGGTCGGCTGGCCCGCAGAATCGAGCAACCAGCCCTCCGGACAATCCTCGCCAGCCATCTGCTGCACCAGTACCTTGCCGTTGGCCACGACACTTGTCGAGATGTCGAGCACCATCGGCTGCTCACCGGTGGGGACTCCGATCGCGATCGGGTTGGTACTGAGAGTCGGCTCGGTTCCACCCGGCGGAGCCACGCACTTCAGCACGCCGTTGTCGTTGACCGTCACCAGCCCACAACGGCCCCGCGACGCGACCAGCTCGGCCCACTCACCCACCCGGCCCACGTGCCCGCAGTGGACCAGGGTCCCGCAGGCCACACCCAACTGCTCGACCTTCTCGTCGAGCCGCTCGATCAGGCGGGTCATCTGCACCATGCCGAAGCCGAATCCCGCGTCGGCACACAGCATCGCGGCGGTTTCCGAATGAACCACCAGTTCGGCACCGGCCACCAGTTCTCCGGTCTCGAGCAACGGCAGGTAGCGAGGAATCCGTACGACGCCGTGAGAATCGTGTCCGCGGAGATTCGAGCCGACCAGGCTGATCGAAACCAACTCGGCCTCCTCAACGGGGACACCGGCGGCCAGGAACAGTGACGTCGCGAACCGCGTCAGCGACTCCGAGTCGACGCGAATGCCCGGTTCCATTCTAGTCCCCCGCCTTGCCTTTCGAATTGATCGCGGCCGGCTTGGGCTTCTCCAGCTGCCAGTGCGAATCAAAGAACCCCGCCCACGAGGTTTTTTCGTCGTAGCCACCGGAGGCGGTTTTCGAGAAGGCCTGCACGGCGATGTCGCCCAAGCGAGGGAACAGCCACGAGTTGGAATTCTTGAAGTCGGCCTCGTGGAAGGTGTGGCCCGAGTTGATCACGACGTAACGACGCGGGTTCAGCGGGTTGGGGTAGATCATCGAGAGACCGTGTGAGGCCGGATCATAGCTCTTGCCCGACACCCGCATCGCCTCCTTGGTCCACTCGAGCGGCATCCTCTCGATCACGCGGGCCATCACCGAGTTTGAGCCGGGGTCGCCGAAGAGTACCAGGTTGTTCGCCGCGATCATCTCGTCGTCGACCTCGGTGTCCTGGACCACGCGGATCCGGCCCCGCAACCACTTGTCGAATTCCCGACCGAACCGCTCGAGAGTCCAACTGGCCCAGTCGCCCTGGGACTTCGACCAGGGGGTCCCGCTGCCTTTGACGCAAACGAAGGGCTGCATGAAGGCGTCGTCGATCGGACCCTGCAGATCGCGACGCTTGTTCAGATCGAGGTTCTTCTGGAAGGCCCGCGAGGTGTCGTAGTCCAGCACATTCCAGTCCTTGCCGTTCTTCTGGTAAAAGACGCCCGGCAGCAGCCCGCCGGCGGCGGTGGCCAGGCGGTGCTTGACCCCGTCGATCTCAACCCCCTCGGCGACATCCCGAGCCACCTGCAACGCGGCGACGTTGCGTGTCCGGATTCTCAAGGTCCCGTCCGGGCCTCGGGTCGCCTGCACCACCGCCGGTCGGTACAGCTCCTCCATCTCCTCGACCGTCAACCACTCGCAAACGTTGTACTTGACGGTCCAGGTCACAAACCGGATGTCGATGCGGCCCGGGTAAGTGCGGCGACCCTTATGAGAATGCTCATCGTGAAAAGCCATGAACTGCTTGAACGACTCGGGATGGAACCGATGGCCAGTCCCCGGCCCGATCAACAGCTTGATCGGCACGCCCAGCCGCTTGGCCCGGTCGACCATCGTCGTGCTTGCCAGCAACTGCTTGTCGATTTCCCCGCCGTAGGTACAGACCGGGACGTTGTGGGCGTTCAAGGCATAGGGAACGACGTCGTAGATCGAGAGCGCGCGGTGCTGGTAAGCGGGTCGCTGCTGGGTCTGGTTCTGGTACTTGTAGAAGTCGACGAACCCGGCCCCGGGGCCCACCGACGACCAGCGGCTGGGATGGTGCAACCCGAGATGCCACGCGCCGGCTCCTCCCATCGAGAACCCCCAGAGAGTGATTCGCCGGTTGTCGATGCGGACGCGTCGCTCGAGATCTGCGAGAGCCTCGAATACGTCCGCCTCGCCGGCGTACCGGTAGGCATTGTTGGTGCGGCCGAACACGTCCAATTGCACAAACGCCTGCCCCTCGGGCAACGCCTTGCCCTCGTGCAAGGCGATGAACCTGAGTTCATTCAGGGTGCCACCGCGGCCGTGGAGTTTCAGGTGCAGACGGTGACGGGTGCCGGAACGAGGATTGATGCCCCCCGGCAACGAGACGGCATAGGGTTGCACCGAGCCGTCGACTTTCGAGTAGTAGCCCCGGATCGTGCTGCCCGGCTGCAGCACCCAGGACGGCTTGCCCGCAGCCAGCTCTTCGGCACGCCGCATTCCGATCGCCAGGGACTTCTCGGCATAGCCGATCCAGGCCGAGCCGCCCTGGCCCGATCGGGGCGCGTAGAACTCGCTGTGACGGATCGCCCACTCGACCGCCTTGGCAAAGACCTCGACGTCGGCCACCAGCCTCGGCCGGATCGATTCGTCCTTCCTGAGTGACTCGACCTTCGCCACCAGTGCCCTGCGAGTGGTCTCGAGTCGGGCGGCGACTTCCGGCGGTGGTGCCTGGGCCGAGACGATCGGGGCGGTGACCAAGAGCAGGGCCGCTGCAAGCCCGCTGCAACGCATCGCTCGAATGCTCCACCCCACGCGACGTCGATTGACTCGCATCATCCGCTCACCTCGATCTCGAACCACGACTCAGGCGCTGGAGGCCGTTTCGGCCGACTCGAAACCGCAGTCGCGGTGGCTGCCATCGCAAAACGGCCGGTTGGCCGAAGCCCCGCAACGACACAGGGCGATCGTTTCCTTGTCGCCCAGGTCGAATGCGTCGCCATTGGCATCGATCAGCTCGACCAGGCCACTGACCAGAAAGGGACCGTTTTCCTTGGTGTTGATCTGCACGTCAGCCATCGTATGAATTGTCCTGTCCGGAGAGGTCGGGTCTGCCGGCACGAGAGCCGACGGGGATTGGTTCAGAGACTAATCGGCAATTGTGGGAAACGCAAACCGCGGCAGACGACCCCGACGCGGACTGGAAAACTCACCGCTCCTGCACGACAATCCGCCAGCGTTGTCGGTGTCCACCTGGCTGGCCCACCGACGATGCCTGGCATCGGGGAGGAGTCGACGGGGATGAGCAACGAGCCCGAGGAGTCAACTGCCGGGGACCGTACGGTGTTGGTCGACGAGCTGCGGTGGAAGAAGTTCGATGTCCTCGACGACGGCTTCGTCTGCCTGGTCGACGTGATGGGCGACGATGGCTCGGTGGTGCAGGCGGCCCGGGTCAGTTACGGGGCCGGCACGCAGAAGGTCTCCGATGACCGGACCCTGATCCGCTACCTGCTGCGGCACCGGCACACCACTCCGTTCGAAATGGCCGAGATCAAGCTGCTGGTCCGTGTGCCGATGGACTGCTGGCGGCAGTGGATCCGGCACCGCACCGCCAACGTCAACGAGTACAGCACCCGGTACTCGATCGCAATTGACGCCTCGCAGATGACTTTGCCCGAGGCCTGGCGGAGCCAGGCCCAGGTCAACCGACAGGGGAGCGGTGATCTGCTCTCGGAGGAGATCGGCCAGCGGCTGAGCGAGACCGAACGGGAACTGCAGGATCACTCGAAACGAATCTACCAAGAACGACTCGACGCGGGAGTCGCCCGCGAACAGGCCCGCAAGGACCTGCCGCTCTCGACCTACACCGAGGCCTACTGGAAGGTCGACCTGCACAACCTGCTGCACTTTCTGGCCCTGAGAATGGACAGCCACGCACAGCAGGAAATCCGCGACTACGCCACCACCATCGGCGAACAGATCGTACAACCCCTGTTCCCGGTCGTCTGGGAGGCCTTCCAGGATTATCGCGTCGGAGGGTCGTTGCTGACCCGGCTCGATGTCGAAGTGATTCGGCGGCTGATGACACACGGCCAGGAAACCGGACAGCCACCTCCGTTTGATGAGACGATGTTCCTGGCCGCACAGGACCCCAAGTGGGAACCCCTGACCCGGTGCCGCGAACGAGACGAATGCCACGACAAGCTGGCCGGACTGGGGATCGTCCAACCGCGAGACGAGGGTTGAGGGCTGGGGTTGGCGGGGGCCCGGCGATGGCCGGGAACCTTCGGTTGCGACCGCTTTCGGTTGGCCACCACCGGGACTTCTGCTACGGTGGCCCTTTGCTCAACCGAGAGATATCAAACGGGAGACAGCCGGTGGTCAAACTGCGGCTTCGCGACAACGAGAAGATCCAGGATGCGGTCAAGCGGTTCCGCAAGCTGGTCGAGCACGCCGGCATCAAGAAGGAAATGCGGCGACGCGAATACTACGAGAAGCCCAGTGACACGGCCCGGCGGGCCCGACGGCGTGCGGCACGACGCGCACGAATAACCCAGAAGTAGTCCACCAGGCCGACGGCGTACGACCCATCCAGCTGGGATCTCGGAAAAACCACTCGCCCGGCTGTCGGGCTCGAGCACGGCCTACTCGTCGTCAACTTCCGGCTCGGGGATGATCTCTTCCTTGATCGGCTGGACCCAGTAAAGCTTCTTGCCCTTGGCCGTGAGTTGATCGGCCTTCTTATCGGCATCCTTGCGGCAGTCGTAGTCGAAGCGAGCTTCCTCACGCATGCTGCTGCTGTAGACGCCCCAGATCAGACGGAACCGAGTCGGCTCGGTCGACTTCTTCTTCCGCTTGACCGCCTTCTTCTTGGTGGCAACCTTCTTGGCCGCCGGCTTGTCGGCTGCCTTCTTGACAGCCTTCTTGGTTGCCTTCTTCACGGTCTTCTTCTTGGCCATCAGCCTCAGTCTCCCACAACACAAAACACCCGGCCAGCACCCAGTCCGGGCGGTCATACAGGGCCTAGGATATCATCTCGGTTCGGATCGGACTACTCTCACTCGCACCCGCAATTCGCACCAAGGGGCCGACCGCGATGGGTCACCTCAAGCACGCCAAGCCAAAAGAAATCGGAATCGATGCCGATCGACTGGAAAATGCCTACCGGCTGCTGCGGAAATGGACCACCGGTCCCAAGGCTCCCATCCCCGGAGGCGCCATCCTGGTCGGACGCCACGGACGGGTTGTCCCGCCACGGTTCTTTGGACGGCAGGGACCCGAGCCCGGTGCCGAAGCGATCCGAGAAGACGGGCTGTTCCTGCTCGCTTCGATCTCCAAACCGATCACCTACCTGGCCGGAATGCTCCGAGTCGAACAGGGTCAACTGAACCTCTCGGACCCCGTCGCCCGCTACATCCCCGAATTCGCCGCACAACACAAGGAAGACACGCTGGTCGAACACCTCTTCACTCACACCTCCGGCATGCCCGACATGCTGGCCGACAATGCAGAATTGAGACGAAAGCACGCCGGACTCAAGACGTTCATCACCGGTGCCATCCAGGCGACACCGCTGTTTGAGCCCGGAACCGATCGCAAATACCAGAGCATGGGGACGCTGGTCGCGGCCGAGCTGGTGCAGAGACTGGCCGGGCGGCCGATCCGCGATGTGCTCAGACGCGAACTGTTCGAGCCGCTAGGACTGGTCGATATCGCGCTGGGCAGCCGCGGACTCGATCGAAGCCGACTGGTGCGGGTCGAAGTGCCCGAGTACCAGGTCGGGTCCGACTTCGGCTGGAATAGCCGCTACTGGCAGGAATTCGGAGCACCCTGGGGAGGCGCATTCGCCTCGCCAGAAGACCTCGCCGTCATCTGCCAACTGATGCTCGGAGACGGAGAGGTCCGAGGCACTCGACTGCTGGCTCCGGCCACGGTCCGCTCGATGACCGAAAACCGACTGGCAACCATGCCCGGAATCGACCCGCAACTTGCGGCCAGCCGACCCTGGGGACTCGGCTGGAAACTCAACCACCGAGGCACGACAGCCAGCTGGGGCGATGCCCTGGGCCCGCAGGTCTTTGGACACACCGGAGCCACGGGAACCATGTGCTGGATGGACCGCGACCGCGACGCCTTCTGCATCCTGCTCACCAGCGCTATCCGTTCCCGCGCCCCCTGGCGACTCGTTCACCTCTCAAACGCCGTCTCCGCAGCCATCCTTTGACCTCAGGCGTCAGATACCGCCTTGGGGATCAGAGCTTGAATTGTGAACAGTGGCTTGCCCATTCTGCCTGGTTTGCCACGCGGATCCTCTCAATCGCCCGCCAGGCCGCGTGCCTGTGCCCCTGAGCCGAAATAACCAGAAAAGTTTAACCAACCGGAGCAAACCGTCCGATCAATAGAACCAGCATCCGTGTCTGTGCGAGGGGTTTCTCGTACGCGATTCGTACGCAACTGAGGAGAGTTGGTTCATGCGACGGTATCAGAAATGGGTTCTGCTGGCGGTCCTCCTGGCGATCATTCCCGGCACGAGTACGGCGGGGCTGCCGTCGTTCCTGAAGTTTTTCGGTGGTGACTCCGAGGCGGAGACTCCCCAGACGGCCGAGGAAGCGAAGGCCTACAACACGAAGATGGCCGAGTCGATTGCCTCGGCCCTGCGTGCTGCCGGCCTGAGCGGTTACGACATTCGCATCCGTTTCCAGGCGAACAGGGCCGAGTTGACCGGTTCGATCGCCGACGCGGGCCAAAAGGCGGCGGTGACGAAGGTGGTGACTGGAGTCGACGGTGTCGGCACAGTTGACAACCAATTGAAGGTGATTCCGGCCTCGGTAGCCAAAGCGGCCAAGCCGAATCTCAAGCCGAATCTCAAGCCGAATCTCAAGCCGGTGCTCAAGCCGGTGCTCAAGCCGGTGATCAAGCCGGCCACATTCGCCGCGGCCCCCAAGGTCAACTCGGCCGACAAGGTGGCCAACCAGAAGATGGCCGAACAGATTGCCCGGGCACTGGGTGCGGCTCAATTGAGCAGTTATGACATCGAGATCCGGTTCCGGCAGGGCACTGCTCAACTGGCCGGAACCGTCAATTCGCTCCAGGAACGGGCCTATGTCGAGCAGATTGCCGGTTCGGTTCCCGGTGTCATGAAGGTCGAGAACCAGTTGGCGCTGGGACGCAGACCGGCCGGTCTGCAGCAGGCGGCCTACCAGCCGGCCGCCCCGACACCTCCCGGACCCGGACCCGGACCCGGACCCGGACCCGGACCGCTTCCCGGGCCTCCTCCCGGAGCCGCAGGTCCCTCGATGCCGGCTCCACCCAGCTACGGCCACCCCGGTGGTCGGGCCTCTCACGTGACCTACAACATGCCCAACATGCCCAACTACGCGTGGCCCAGCTACGCCGCCTACCCCAACTCCTCCCAGATCTCTTACCCCGAGCAGTACAGTGCCAGTGCCTGGCCCTACATCGGGCCATTCTACCCCTACCCCCAGATCCCGATGGGCTGGCGGGCGGCTCAGCTCGAATGGGACGACGGCCACTGGAACCTCAATTTCCGTCCTCGAACCGACAAGTGGTGGTGGTTCCTGAACCCGGAGAACTGGTAGGCGAGCGGATCACTGAGTTTCAGACCTACTCCCTCGGCCCGTTCGACCAGATCTCACGGGCTGCCAACCGACATGCGAACCCTGTGCAGGGAATCTCGAGATGACACGCAATAGACGACGAGCTCTGCTGCTGACGCTGGCGATTGCCTGCTCGGCAAGTAGCGGTTGCATCATTTTCACAGGTTTCGTGGCGGTGATCATCGACGGTGCGAAGTTCTTCGTCACCACCCCGCTGATCCCGGTCAGTCCCTACTTCAGCGAGATGATCGAAGACGCGTATCACGAGGAAGAGCGTTACGACAGGGTACCGGTGCTCGACCCGATCGAGGGCGAACACGCTCCGCTGTACTGCCTGGATCCTCCGTCGGAGGACGAGGTGATGCGATCGCTACCTGACAAGGCGTCCGGTGGTTACGCGTTCCTGGCCGAGACGTCTCGCAACAACGTGAAGATCGTCGTCGAGTTGATCGTCGACCGGGTGGATCCCTGCAGGTTCTACCCGATGGTCGGCCCGGCCAAGCTGCATCACTGCCACTACAAGGCCACGATCTACTACAACAAGACGATTCGCTCGCACTGGCCGGTGCCCTTCACCAACACCGACGCCACCAAGGACGTGGTCTACGTTGACCACGACCACCTGATCCGCTGTGCCGGACCTCCGACTCCGCGTTGATCACAACCCCCCAGGCCCACTCTTCGACTCTCGCACAAGCCCGGCGAGGCGGACGCCGGTGCCGGACTTGTGCTTGAAGGGTCCACGGCAAGGCGGCTACGATAGGGTCTCAGACCAGCCGCGGGACGTGACGAGGAGACCTTGGGCCACTCCCGGAACGGCGGCCGGATCCGAGTTCTTGACTCGCCAA